>Ga0316578_10000801_pt1 | contig 11652 bp, 13 predicted proteins | sample J0NA_2_FD_203076 | JGI IMG/M metagenome (GOLD analysis project Ga0316578, IMG submission 203076) | Rhizosphere microbial communities from salt marsh grasses in Alabama, United States - J0-2_160517rDrC | ecosystem: Host-associated > Plants > Roots > Rhizosphere | place: USA: Alabama | collected...
CCAGGTTACCGGCAATGCGAAAACGGATAACACGGGCACGGTTGAGTTCAGGGCACACTACCGTCGCAACAACGAAACCCTCGAACATCATGAACTCGCCGAGTTTCGCAAAAGCAACGGCGTCTGGTATTTCTTCGATGGCAGGATGGTCAGTCCCGGGCAGGTCAGGCGTGACTCACCCAAGATCGGAAGAAACGAGCCCTGCCCCTGCGGCAGTGGCAAGAAATATAAAAAATGCTGCGGTTGATACAACCACAGCAGCGATAATTCATCGGGCAGTGCCTTTGCGCTACAGGTTCTAGGCCTGCCCCTGCCAGCATCGGTTTTGTTGTTATACCCGGTGAGGCATGCAACAGCGGTATCCTGTCCTGGCAGTCTGCCTGTCACAGGATGATCACAACACATGTGCAATCCTAATAAAGGCTGCTGGCGGGCGAACATCCGCCTTGTTGGCGACTGCCTGCTGATCTGGTTTGGCGTCTCATTCTGTAGCGGTATCCTGCTGGTGGATTTCCGTGTCGCCGGCAAAAACCAATGTCTGATGGCACTGCCTACACAGGTAGCGGCCCTGCCCGCGCTGCATCCGGTTGTGCCTGACGGCACTGAGTGCATGGGTAGTGCACCCACATGAGTAGTTGAAGCGCCGCTGGCGCCGCTGCGGGATACCACTCAGGTCATAGCGACAGGTTACTGCCGCTGCAGCGCCGAGCCGGCGCATGACGTCCTTCCACTGTGTTCCGTGTGGTCGAATATTGCGCCATCCATACAATTCGGCCACAAGGTGGTGCGCAACCTCGTGCGGAACCGTATTGGCAAGGTTGTCATCAAAGTATTTTCCAAATAGATACGGGTTATAGCGGATCTCCGGCTGCTGCCCGAGTAGCCGGTACATCCCGGCGATGCGGCCACTCAGGTCAAAGCGAATGACCGGCTTCGAGAAGTCCCGTGCAAACAATCGCTCTGCCTGTTGTATACAGGCATGTGTCGCAGCGATTACCTGTAGCTGTTGTGATTGATCGATGGGCTTTACATACATGGCATCGCCAGCGTGCAAAGCTCGCATTTAAACATGTTCATCCACCCACGACCAGCAGCCGACCCTGAAAACGCATCCCACGGTGAACACCATCAGCCGGGCTGTCGTTATCCTGCTTTCGGGCCAGAATGGAATCATGCAGCGAGGCTTCTGCAAACCCTGCTTAAATATTTTCATCATCTCGACTATGCTAGCGAATGATGACTACTGACATGGACAACGGTTACCGTCTGATCTCGAGTGTGTTCCTGCGCCTGCTCGGGGTGATCTACCTGATTGCCTTTGTCTCCATCGGGGTGCAGATCGAGGGACTGATCGGCAGCCAGGGCATTCTGCCCATTAGCGAGCGCTTGCTCGAAATAGCGGCTGACAACGGTTATGAACGCTATTTCAAATTTCCGACGCTGTTCTGGCTGAATTCCAGCGATGCCGCATTAAACGGAGCCGTCATTGCTGGAGGTGTTGCTGCCCTGTTGATCATTTTTCAGCGCATCTCACGGCCGGCGCTGATTGTTGCCTTTGCCCTGTACCTGTCGCTGTTCCATGCCTGCTACCCCTTTCTGAACTTTCAGTGGGACGGTCTGTTGCTGGAATCCGGTTTCCTCGCCATTTTTCTGACACCCAATTCCCGTATCGTCATCCTGCTATTCCGCTGGTTGCTGTTCCGACTGCGTTTCATGTCGGGTATCTCGAAACTTGCTAGTGGGGACCCGCAGTGGGCCAGCGGCACGGCACTGGACACCTACTTCGAGGTACAGCCGTTACCCAACCCCGTTGCCTGGTATGTGCACCAGTTTCCAGAATGGCTGCTGCGCTTCGGCACCGTTGCCACACTGGTCATAGAAATCCTGGTGCCCTTCATGATGTTTCTGCCGCGGCGCTGGCGCTTTGCTGCTGCCTGGATCACCATCTTCTGGCAGTTACTCATCATTCTTACCAGCAACCATAACTGGATCAATCTCCTGACCATTATCCTGTGCCTGTTCCTGTTCGACGACAAGGCACTACGCCATGTCCTGCCCGCACGACTGCAGGCCCTGCTGGACTGGCGGGGAAAAGCCACGGTGCGCTTCAAGCGCTACAAGCAGTACGGCGTCGCAGTACTGGCGGCCTTCATCTTCACCATTGGCAGCCTGAAGATCTATGAACTGGCCACCAACCAACGCCTGTCCGGCTGGGTCGGCAGCGTGATGAATACGGCAGCCGTCTACAGCATCGTCCAGTCCTACCATGTCTTCCCAACCATGACGACACGCAGGATAGAACTGGAGATACTGGGCTCACAGGACGGTCTCTACTGGCAACCGTATCATTTCAAATACAAGCCCGACCGGCTGGACCAGCGTCCGCAGTTCATCATGCCTCACCAGCCGCGTCTTGACTGGCAAATGTGGTTCGTCACCCTGCACCCGCGCCATGTTCCCTGGTTTGGTTATTTTCTTGAAGCCTTGCTGAGAAACTCACCCACCGTTACCGATCTGCTGCAGGAAAACCCCTTTTCGGAGGAAGCACCACGGTTCTTGCGGGTGGAGGCCTGGGAATACCACTTCACCAACCGTGAAGAACGCGCGCAAAGCGGCAACTGGTGGCGACGTGAATTCCTGGGTCCCTTTACCCCCTTGCCAGGCTTGACGCGCGACGAGATCACGGTAAATGAATGAACCATTTGCTGACATTTTGTTCATATTCATGCAATCCGAGAATGTATAAACTATACGTATGATTGAAGCACTGAAAGATGCCATTCACCACCAGCGTGTTGCACTGGCCGGGATGCTCTCCCCTCCACTGGCCGAACTGGCCCAGCAGTGCGCGAAGGTGTGGGGCTCGCGCGAAGAACTGGATATCGTCCTCAACGACGGTTTCCGCTCCGTGCCCCATTGCCTGTTCCTGTATGCACTGGACCCCAACGGGGTACAGATCACCGACAATGTCAGTATTGGCGGACTACTCCCTGAACACTTTGGCCGTGACCGATCCAGCCGCCCATACATGCGCGAGGCCGTGCCACCGTGGGGTTTCCTGCTCTCCGATGCCTACCTGAGCCAGCGCGTGAACCGGCCATCGTTAACGGCCCTGCAAGTCGTGCGCCGCGACCACGAGATGCTCGGCTATATCGGCGCCGATTTTGACTTGCGCGACCTGCCCGCCACAGCCGAACTCTATGAAGAGTCTGTTGACTGGCGCCAGATCAAGGGAGATCCCTCGATCCGCGGCACGGTCTTCCAGCAGCGTCGCACCGAGAGCCTGATGGACCGTAACATGGAACCGGCCTGTGCCATCCTCGAGGACCTGATTACCGAGCGTGGCCTGTTCCAGGCGGTGATTCACTTTTCCAGCAGCCGGGCGACGGTCTGGTTCGTGGACGACCCGTATCGATACCGGATACTCGACCACGAGGCACTCAGCGACCCGGATATCTGCCTGTTGTATCCGCAACACATCTATCCCGACGAGGCGCTGATCCCGCAAGACGCAATTGTCAAGGTGTTGAATGGCATGCGGCAACTGCGCATGGCCGATGAAACGCTGTACCTGCGATCCTCGTCGATCAATATCTTCAATGGTCTGATCAGCCTGACATTCTCCTGCGACGGTACCCATTACATGTCCTGGCGGGAGTTTCTCGACAAGGACATGACCTTCTGGGTAGGTTGCGCGGCATAAGTCGGCAGCAACCGGGTATAGCGCGCACTCACCGGCTGGAACGATCGGCAGCGGTGTGATGGGTATTCGAGACAGCCGCAAGCGCTGCCATCATTCTGCTGGTGTAATTGCCAGCCACTTCGTCCAGGCGGCAAACAACGACGGGTCCACCGCCGCAACGGAAGAGCGCGGCGTCAATGTGTGCGTAAAAATAGCCTCAGCATCGAGGGTCGATGAATAACCGCCGGCAGCATGGAAGATGTAGTTGCCGGCTGCATAGTCCCAGATATTCGAGCGCCCATGCAGGTATACATGGCAGCGCCCGGCAGCCAGCCAGCACCAGTCCAGCGCCACCGAACCAAAACTACGCTGCGAGGCATACGGCTGCTCGGTTACGAGACGCGTCGCAAGGTCCTTCTCGAGGCGCTTGAAATCAATCAGGGCAGTGGTTTGCCGGAGTTCAAGCCCGCTAGGCTTTATCCGCAAAGGCTCGCCATTCAAGCGGGCACCCTGTTCATGACTGGCAGTAAAGCATTCCTCCCGCAGTGGGTCGTAGACGATCCCGAGCCGCACCTCCCCCTGCTGCAGCAAGGCCAACGATACACAGAAATAAGGGATGCCCGCTGCAAAGTTGCTGGTGCCATCGAGCGGGTCGAGGCACCATAGCGGCTGCCCACCGGCCAGCAAGGCTGACTGCTCTTTGGCCGTCATCTCTTCACCCAGGAACACCGTCTCCGGCCACTGCTGCTGCAGGTGTGCAGCAATACGGGACTGCACCGCAATATCCGCCTCGGTCAGCACGCTGCCATCACGTTTGTGCTGACGCTCCACCCGCGCAAAACGCGGCAACAACTCCTGCTGTGCGGCAGGGATGATGATGTCCTCCAGGACGGTCAATGAACGGCTCAAAATCTCTCTCCCAGAATCTGGTTGATAGGCTGGTGCAGGTGATTTCAGAAGCTGCATACTATAACAACTGCAACATCTGTTCCTCATTCCACGAATGATTCCCGAGGAAACATGCCTGCCGTCACTACACCTGCGTAGTTCCGCAACCCCGTTTGCCATCAATCAGGCATGGATACACACTGCAACACATGCTATAAAACCGGCATGAAAGCCATCCACATGACAGCCGCTGGTCCAGCACAGGAAGTACTCAAACTCGTCGACATCCCTGAACCCCCGATCGTGGCACCCGGCCAGATCAAGGTCAGGCTCAAGGCAGCGGGGATCAACCCCGTCGATACCAAGCTGCGCAGCCGCGGCGTCCTGTATCCCGAGGCCCTGCCGGCTATCCTTGGCTGTGACGGTGCCGGGATCGTTTCGGAGACCGGAGACAGCGTCACCCGGCTCCAGCCGGGCGATGCCGTCTGGTTCTGTCACGGTGGACTCGGGGGTGCTGCGGGGAACTACGCGGAATATACCGTGCTGGATGAAGCCGAGGCCGAGATCAAACCTGCCTCACTCAAGTTCGAGGAGGCCGCGGCCCTCCCACTGGTACTGATTACCGCCTGGGAGGCCCTGTTCGACCGCGCCGGACTGGCTGAAGGACAGACCGTCTTGATTCACGGCGGTGCCGGTGGTGTTGGTCATGTTGCAATCCAGCTGGCCAAATCGGCTGGAGCACGGGTCGCAACCACGGTGAGCACCACGGAGAAGGCTGACTTTGCCAGACAACTCGGTGCAGACAAGACCATTCTCTACCACGATGCAGACGTTACCGCGGAGGTAATGGAATGGACCTCAGGACGTGGTGTGAACGTGGTGCTGGACACCGTGGGCGGTCACACCTTCCGCAACAGTCTCGACCTGGCATGCGTATACGGCCAGGTTGTCACCCTGCTGGACCCGGGCAACGATGTTAGCTGGGGAACGGCAAGGAACAAAAACCTCGGCATCCACTTCACCCTGATGCTGACACCGATGTTGCAGGACCTGCCCGACGCACGCAAACACCAGGGTGACATCCTGAACCGCTGTGCAGAATTGATTGGCGAGGGAAAACTCAAGCCCGTGATATCCACAGTCCTGCCGCTAGCAGACGCCGCCAGGGCGCATGCCTTAATCGAGGCAGGTCATGTACAGGGAAAGATTGTATTAACGATGTGAATCGAGCAGCGGGTGTGCCGCGCTGAGTAACCGCAGTAAGAAAAATCCCCTGACGATGGTTATTTTCGTTGTTCGAGTGTCTCTGCCAGGGCATTCAGCTCATCTGCCATTTCCTGGAAACAGTCATGGCGGCGAAGTTTTACCCGGTGGCTGTAGAAGCCATCTTGCAACGCCCTGATGTGACGCATGAGTGGCATGGCAGGCCCGATGATGCGATGCGTATATACGGTAACCAGCACCACCATCAGCACTGTATACACCACCAGCAATAGCAGCGACAGGGACTTGAACTCGTGTACCTGCTGGGTGACGATGGCCTGAATGTACTCGGACTGGGTAGTATTCTCGACCAGGGTGATATAGGTTTGCTCGAAATACAACTTGCCAAACAACAGCGCAAACAAGATAAAAATCAGTGACAGTATCAGGGCATACAGGGCCAGCTTCAGTTGCAGCGCTGGCTTCAGCAGCAAGTTCCTTGCCTTGCGGTCCTCGTTTATCCCCAGACGCCTGAGCAGGCAATGATAGTAATTCATGGCTGTGTAACCCCCCGCAGCGAACCGCCCGCCCATCGCTACGGGCCGGCCTGTTAAAGATGTATACAGGATATCGCGGGGCTTCGGGATAGCTTTAGGGTAAGCACGATAATGATCGCTAGAAAAACCGGCCAGCACCCTGGGCAGACTGCAATCCCAGCAATGCGGACACGACCATGGCCGCACTCCACAGCAGGAAGACGGCGGATATGACAATCAGTGCCTCTGCCATGGTGACTCCGAACAGCAGTTCCGGCGTATAACCACATGAGGTCTGCACCTGGAACATCGCCGGAAACCAGTTGTCGAGGGCAAACCATGAGGGCAAGCCGAGATCCAGTCCACAATCACTGAAGATAAAACCGCGCTCGGTACCCAGCAACTGGTAGGAACGCTCCAGCAAGCCAATTGCGATGACCACGGTGAGCATGTGTGCCAACAGATTCATGAACGCATTTCGCCGCACCACGATGGCGAGCAGCGACACGAGTATCAGGGTCATCACCCAAATGCGTACCTGTATGCATAACACGCATGGCTGCAGCTCCACCACATATTGATAGTAGAGTGCAACACATTCAAAGCACAGGCCGGTCAATACCAGCAACACCCAGTACCAGGCGCTGTTACCGATTGTTGAGAGCTTGCCCATCACCCCGTCGTTCATGGTTACCATCCTGTCATAAAGTATCCGTAATACTGCATGGCTGTCGACTGAATAGTAATGCAGATATTTTTTCCTGCATAGACAGTCCGAAAGCATCGCTACAGACAGTAACTAACTGTCGTTTCAGTCGGCACCCACAGGACACTATACGCGTGTGCTGCACGGATAACAGCGCAAGCCACCGCGTCATCGCTGTGGTCAGGCGTTCCCTGCAGCGACTGCAGCACCCAGGTACTGTAATGATGTGCCACTGGTGAAAACACGCGCACCCCCCTATGATTGTGTTATGGGGCAAGCAGCGTTTGTCTTTATCGACAGGACCGATGCACAGGCGGCAGTCGAGTTTGTGACCGACAAATTATCCGGCTACGACCTGCAGTTGCTCGACTGGGTACGTCTCTACCCCATGACAGCAGCACAGCACCAGTCGCAACTCAGCGGCGAATGCCAGCCCGTCACACTGAGTACCTGCTGGAAGCCACGCGACACGGTCACGGTCAGCGAACCACCTCTGCCACAGCACAAATACCGTATCAAGGTGAATGTCTGGCAGGGTAATGACTACCCGGCAGAAGAGAGTAACTGGGGGCGCATCCCGCCACGCCCCATCCGGCGACGCAGCATACCGGATCGCTATACTACACGGGGACTGTGCAGGTGGCGCTATCCTGACAGGCTGGTCGCCACGGTACATGCTCTCGCGCGTCCACTGTTTCTCTATCTCGCCAGTACCGGGCAGCTTGCGCACAACCCGAGTGACAGTAATGCCAGTGCCTGGGGACATCGATGGGCAGTTGACTGGCTAAGACAGCAACACCGGGAAGCCGATGCAGAAGAGATGATCGCCCAGTTGATGCAATGGACACTCATTCAAAGCCAGGGGCTCCCGGGCTAATGAGCGGTATTGCCGTGAGCTTTCACTCGACCTCTGGAAACAGCAACAGCGCTACAAATTTTCGAGATTCTGCCGACTAAACTACACGTTGCATTAAAAACACGGATCGGTCTAAAGTACGCTCCCATATCGGCCAGAGGTGATGTGGACCATGAAAAGATTTCTCCTTCCCTGCTATCTATCACTAACCCTGTTCGCCGGCACTGCTTTCGCTGCAGAAACAGCCACACAGCTGGCAAAGCTGGAGACCAGCTCAGGCACTGCTGCATCAGCGGCACAATCACCCTGGCAATCGCTGAATCCCAAAAAACTGCAACTCAAATCGAGTGCCGTACTGATACTGGATCAGAGCGGTGATGCAGTCTACGCAAAGCAGGTCAGCACACCACAACCGATCGCCTCGATCACCAAGCTGATGACGGCCATGGTTATCCTTGACAGTGGCCTCGACCTGCAGGAGAAGATCACCATTACCAAGGATGATCGCGACCTGATACAACTGACCGGGTCACGCCTGAAATACGGTGCCACGCTGACACGTGAACAGTTGTTGCAGCTGGCGTTAATGTCCTCTGAAAACAGGGCGGCGGCCGCCCTCGCCCGCACCTGGCCGCAGGGAAAAGCAGCGTTTGTCGAGGCCATGAACAAAAAGGCCAGTGCACTGGGCATGAATTCCAGCCACTTTAGCGATCCCGCTGGTCTGGATCCCGGCAATGTCGCCTCTGCCAGGGATGTAGCGAAGATGGTACGTGCCGCCATGAGCTATCCTATGATACGCAAGGCAACCACCACCCGCACAGCCAGTGTCTACCCCTACAAGGGACGCGGTGAACTGCGCTACAACAACACCAACCGCCTGCTGAAAAACAAGTCCTGGGACATCCAGCTGAGCAAAACCGGCTATATTAACGAGGCCGGACGCTGCCTCGTGATGCAAACAGAGATTGCCGACCAGCCACTGACCATCGTGCTGCTCAACTCCTTCGGTAAACTGACACCCTTTGGCGATTCCAACCGTATCCGCGACTGGATAGAAAGCGGTACCTAGACGGCCTCCATTTTCCATACCCTGCCCTAGCGACAGGTAGCGGATTTCCTGCGGCCTGTTTTAGCAGGCAACCGCATGCTGACTGCGCAGCTACTTGCCCTGCAGGTACCAGCGATCGTGGAAGGTCGCAATCCAGCGGGGTTTATAGGCCACCACCAGCGAGATCACCGCACCATTCAGGAAGGCCTCGCCGAACATTAACATTGGCAGGATCAGCAGGAAATTATTGCGGATGCTGTCCACGGGCTGCACACCGGCCTGATGCTGGATAAAGGCACTGAGGAGACTGGCCAGCAATACCGAAACAGCGCCCGCGAGAAAGGCATTCACAAAGATGTAGATAAAAAAGTTATGCGGCAGCTTGCGCTGACACACATACAGCAAAACACGGGTGAACAGAATCGGCACAATGCCCATGACCAGTGCATTCACAGCGAAGGCCTCCCAGCCAGCAGGACCCTGCCAGGTAGTGACGAGCAGCACGAGGCTGACGGCAAACAGCGCGAACTGCCATTCGAACATGAGACAAAGGAAGGTTACCCCCAGCAAATGATAGTCGAGCCCGCGCTGGATCCCGCCATGCAAGAGCCACAGCAGGATGACCATGGCAGTGGCCCCGAAATACACATGCGACGCCTCGTTGTCGATGATTCTCGACCAGGGAGCCGTCAACAGGGCCGCAGCCAGGAACAGTGCATAGATGACGGCCGCGATCCAAAGGTAACTGTCTGGCAACAGGCTGGCTGGGATATCCATGGTGTTTCTTGCGAGGAACTCTTGGTAACGGCCTGACTGGAAAGTTTATCGTGCCCGGGCATCTGCAAGACCTGCGCCCATTAACGGCCTCAAGGTGCTCAGCAGTGACTTGAAAAGCAATTTGTTCTGCATCTCTTCAGCGGCCAGCAAGGACTTCATATGCTGGCGCTGCGTTGGCTTGGAAAAGCAGGCGGGGCAGGAATCGGCGACCACCGGCAGGCAGTTATGGTCTGCAAAGTCTCGCGTCTGCCGTTCACGCACATAGACCAGCGGCCGGATGATGCGCAGGTCACCGTCATCATTCAGATAATGCGCCTTCATGGTCTGGAGCCTGCCACCGTGAAAGGCCGACATCAGGAAGCTTTCGGCCAGGTCATCGAGGTGCTGCGCCAGCGCAATCACGTTGCAGCCGTGCTGACGAGCTGTCTGGTACATAGAACCGCGCTTGAGACGTGAACAGAAGCTGCAATAGGACTTTCTGCCCATGTGCTGCTTCGCCATGTCCATGATCGGTTTGCGCACGTAGTGGTATTCAACACCGAGAGCCTGCAGATACGGGACCATCGATGATGGATCAAAGTCCCCCGCTAGCGGGTCTACGGTCATGGCCGCCAGCTCAAATTTGACCGGAGCGCGCTGTTGCAGGTAATGCAGGATATGCAACAGGGAAAGTGAATCCTTGCCGCCAGACAGCCCGAGCAGGACACGGTCGCCGTCGCGGATCATGCCGAAATCCGCAATTGCGCGCCCGGCAAGCGATGCCAGCGTCCTGGACGGTTTGATAAAGTCAGCCATGGAGGGTACATGATGCCAGAAATGCAGGATACCCGGTAAAGGGATTTCCGGCACCGTCGTGGCATTGATCAGGCCGTACCTGCGGCTTCCCGGCGAAACACTTTATTCCCCCACCTCTTCCAAGTATTGTTTGGCCATGAATCGTGCTGATGAACTTCTCAAGCTATGGATGTCGCAGGGACTCGCGCGCGATTCGCTGGACCCGGACCCGATCAGGCAATTTGAACTCTGGTATACCCAGGCCATTAACTCGGGAATACCCGAACCCAATGCCATGAGTCTTGCCACCGTAGACCAAGACGGTCAGCCCTGGATACGCACCGTGTTGCTGAAACTGTTCGACGAGGCCGGCTTCGTGTTCTTCACCAACTACGAGAGTGACAAGGCACAGCAGATCGCCCTCAACCACCGAGTCGGACTGCTGTTTCCGTGGGTGGCCCTGGGCCGGCAGGTCAAGATCAGCGGCACGGCTGAAAAGATCCCGACCACGGAATCGATGAAATACTTCGCCTCGCGACCACGTGGCAGTCAGATTGGCGCATGGGCCTCGTCACAAAGCCGGGTGATTTCATCGCGCTCATTGCTGGACGCCAAGGTTGACGAGATCAAGCGCAAGTTTGCAAAAGGCGAGGTCCCTCTACCCTCCTTCTGGGGCGGTTACCGTGTCACGCCGTTTGCCATCGAGTTCTGGCAGGCCCGCGAATGCCGGCTGCATGACCGCTTTGTATATATGAAAAATGCCGACGAATGGACGATCGAACGCCGGGCGCCCTGAACATCCCTGCAAGTGAATCACACCTGTCAGACGCCTCCGGACACAAACCCTTCAGGCCTCACTGGGCGGGTGCGAAGGCACTTCCTCGGGCTGCCCGGGCGGGACTTCCAGCGGGGGTTCCGGGGTCGATTCCGGCGGTCCTCCCGGAGGGATGCCGGGTGGCAACTCCGTAGGTGGTGCCTCGGGCGGGTTATCAGGTGGTATTTCCGGGTCGCCTGCACGAGCAGGGAGATTCGCGTACATCGACATGACCGACCTCCTCCTTTCCATGTATTCGTCTAGTGGCTGTGTATCAAGGCAAGTATTACTCGAAGGACCTATAGGCATCAGGAAAAAATCGTAATCTGTATGCATGAGCCTGATGTAAACCTTTGCAACCCTTGCGT
>Ga0316578_10000802_pt1 | contig 11651 bp, 7 predicted proteins | sample J0NA_2_FD_203076 | JGI IMG/M metagenome (GOLD analysis project Ga0316578, IMG submission 203076) | Rhizosphere microbial communities from salt marsh grasses in Alabama, United States - J0-2_160517rDrC | ecosystem: Host-associated > Plants > Roots > Rhizosphere | place: USA: Alabama | collected...
GCGGAGCTCGCCCGGGAATCCGGCGGTCTGCTGCTTCCGAGTGCCCGGGGAGAGGTGAATGCCGAGCGCCTGGCCCGGCTGGCCGCGATGCAGGAGCGGATCGCCCGGGAACTGGAGGACCTGGCGGGCGAGACGGGAAGCGAGGGGCTGGCGGCGCGACCCGAGATGCTCGCCGCCGAAGCCGACGAGATCTCCCGCTCGATCCGGAGCTCCGGGCTCGACCGGGAAACCGTCGCCCGCCAGGAGCGCCTGTTCCGGAGACTGCTCGCCGCCGGACGCACGCTGGAGCGCGAGCCGGACCCGAGCCGCCGGGAATCCCGGACGGCGCCGGCGACCGGTCGGTCGTCCACCGTTCCCGGGTCGGCGGAACCGATCGCAGGGCTCCGCTACCCCTACCCCGACGACGAACGGCTCCGCGGGTTCTCCGGGGAGACGCGGCGACTCGTGTTCGAGTACTTCGACCGGTTGAACCGGTCGGTGGAGGGGAGCCCGTGAGGACGGGCCGAGGGGGCCGGGCCGTCGCCGGCGCCGTGGCAGCGGTGGCCTCGATCCTCGTGACGACCTTCCCGGGCGCGCTCCGTGCGCAGGGAACCGCCGCGGCCGAGAGCCGTGCCCTGGCGGCCGCCGCCCAGGCCGCCAGGGAGGGGCGGATCGACGACGCGCGGGACGTGCTCGTCGACCATCTCGCGACGGCCCCGTCGTCCGTCGCGGCGCTCTCGACCCTGTACCAGTTGCTCGTCCCGCGCGACCGGGCCGAGGAGGTGCTCCCGTGGGCCGAGCGCGCGGTCTCCCGCGACGAGCGAGCATCGGTGCCGGCGCGACAGGTCTGGATCCGGACGCTTCAGGCCTCCGGACGGACGGACAGCGCGGTCGCGGCGGCGACCCGGTGGGTCCGGGCCCGACCGACGGAGCCCTCGGCGCGCGCGGCTCTGGCCGAGGTGCTGGCCCGGTCCGGGCAGGCCGAACGCGCGGTCGAGGTGCTCCGGGAAGGCCGCGGCACGGTGGCGGACGAGGAGGCCTTCACGCAGGAGCTCTCGTCCCTGCTGAGCGGGCTGGGCCGGTACGACGAGGCGGCGGAGGAGTGGGAGACCATGCTGGCGTGGGGGGACGTCGGGGCCGCGGCCGTGGCCGATCGGATCCGGAGTCCCGGGGTGAGTGGTCCCGACGCCCGGGCGGCTCTCCGGAAGCTCCTGTCGCGGGACGACGCCCCGTACGCGGCGCAGCGCGGAGCGCTCTCCCTCGCGGTCCGCATGGACGACCAGGCCTGGGCCGGGGAAATCGCGCGGCGGCTCGTCGGGCAGGCCCCGCCGGAGACGCGTCGGGTCCTTCTCGGGGACTACTACGTGGACGCCCGGAACCGGAGCTGGCTCGGGGAGGCCGAGTGGGCGGCCTCCCGGCTCGAGCGGGATGCGGCGAGTGAAGCCGAGCGTCGACAGTGGCGCGCGACGCGGGCGGAGCTCGCCATGCTCGGCGGAGATGCGGCGCGGGCGGAGCCGGCGCTCGAGGAGCTCGTGGCGACCGGCGACCCCGGCACGGAAACGCATCGTCGCTCGCTTCAGAGCCTGTTCGCCGCGCGTCTCGCGCGGGGGGCGAGTCCGGACGAGCTCGGCCCTCTTCTCGAGACCTACGCGCGGACCTACCCCGAGGATCTCTCTACCCGCGTCGACCTGGCCGTCGAGCTCTCGCGGGCCTGCGTCCGCGCCGGGGACCTGCAGGGGGCCGGGCGGACCCTGGACCGGGCGGACCGGGGGATCGAGGACGCGGCCCTCGCGGCGCGCCTCGAGGGGCAGAGGGGGGTCCTCGCGCTCCTCGCGGGCCGGCCGGGCCTCGCGCGCGGCCATCTCGAGACGGCGGCGTTCGTTCCGGACGGCGACCCGGTGCGGCGGACCGACGCGCTCCTCCTCGTCGACGCGCTCGAACGAGCCGACTCGACGGAGGCGGCGCGACTCGGCGCGGGGATGCTCGCGCTCGCGGCGCGCGCGGACCCGGGCCCGCTCGAGGAGGCCGTGACACGCTGGCGGTCCGGGGACGGCGGCGTCGCCGGACCGTCGCTCTCGGCCCTCGCGGCCGCCGCGCTGGAACGGGAGGGGTTCGCGGAGGCCGCGTCACGGAGCCGGCGGGCTCTCGTGGAGACCTGGCCCGACGCGGCAGAGACGCCGGCCGCGATGCTCGAGCTCGGCCGGGCGGCATCGCGGGCAGGTCGAACCGGCGACGCGAGAATGTGGCTCGAGCGGCTCATCGTCACCTTCCCGGACCACGCGCTGGCGCCCGTCGCCCGTCGGGAGCTCGGAGCCCTGCCGTCCCCCGGCGGCGAGGCGGAGGGAGACGCCCGGTGAGGCGGGACTGCCGCCCGCTTCGCAGACGGGTCGCGGGAGCGCTCGCGGCGGGCCTGGTCCTGCTCGCGCGTCCCATCGTCGCCCAGACGCTCCTGGTGCCGATGGACGAGGCGCAGACGGACCACCTGAGGGCGTACGGGCTGGTCTACGAGACGATCGGCTCGGGGGAGCGGGCGGAGTGGCTCCTCAACTACCGGGCGGGCTCGTTCCTGTTGCCGGCGCTTCCGTCCGTCGAGAGGCGCGCGGCGCTGCTCGGCGTGTCGGTGGAGCCTCTGACCGGCGCGGCGCTCGCCCGTCTGCGGACGGAGATCGAGGACGCGAACATGGAGTCGGTTCCGCTCGAGAAGGCGCCGCGGATCGCCGTCTACACGCCGCCGAACAGCTCGCCGTGGGACGACGCCGTCACGCTGGCGCTCGAGTACGCCGGCATCCCCTACGCCCGTGTCTGGGACCGCGAGGTGCTGGCGGGGGCGCTCGCCGACTTCGACTGGCTCCATCTCCACCACGAGGACTTCACCGGGCAGTACTCGAAGTTCTACCTCAGCTACGCCGGTGCGGACTGGCTCACCGAGGAGGTGGACCGGAACCGCCGCATGGCGTCCGAGCTCGGATTCGCCTCGGTGCCGCAGCTGAAGGCCGAGGTGGCCGAGCGGATTCGGGCGTACGTGGCCGGTGGGGGGCTCCTGTTCGCGATGTGCACGGCCACGGAGACCCTGGACCTCGCCCTCGCCGCCCGGGGCACGGACATCGCCGCCCCGTTCGCGGACGGGACGCCGCCCGCGGCCGACGCCGCCGAGCGCCTCGACTGGAGCCGGGCGCTCGCCTTCACGGGCGCCGAGGTGGTGCTCGAGCCGGGCGTGAGCGCGTTCTCGGACATCGACGGCCACCAGGTCAACACGCCCGCCCGCCAGCCCCTGGGGAGCTTCGAACTGTTCGACTTCAGCGCGAAGATCGATCCCGTCCCGGCGATGCTCACGCAGAGCCAGGAGCGGGTCCTGCCGGACTTCTACGGTCTCACCACCAGCTTCCGACCGGACCGGATCCGTCCGGGCGTCACGGTGCTCGCCGAGGATCCGTCCACGGGGTTCGTGAAGTACTTGCACGGCTCGTACGGGGAGGGGAGTTTCACGTTTCTCGGAGGACACGACCCGGAGGATCCGCAGCACCTGATCGGAGACCCGCCCACGGACCTCGCGCTCCGGCGGAACTCTCCGGGGTACCGTCTGATCCTGAACAACGTCCTGTACCCGGCCGCGAAGAGAAAGGCGCTCAAGACATGACCACGTCGTCGCGCGGCGCGCCGCCGTCGGGGACGATTCCGTTCCCGGAGCGTCTCGGCGGACTTCCCCCGTATCCCCTGGCGGACGTGCCCGACATCAAGGCGCGCCTGCGGGCCGCCGGCCACGTCGTGTACGATTTCGGGGTCGGGGACTCCGGGCTCCCGGTTCCCGCCGTCGCCGTCCAGGCGCTGCGGGAGGCGGCGGCCGATCCCTCCCTGCAGGGGTACGGCTTCCAGCGCGGGCTTCCGGCCTTCCGCGAAGCCGCGGCGGCGTGGATGGAGCGTCGGTTCGGTTCGTCGGTGGACGCCGAGCGCGAGCTCCTGCCGGTGATCGGGAGCAAGGAAGCGATCGCCCTGCTCGCGTTCGCGACGCTCGATGCGGGGGACACGGCGCTCGTGCCGGATCCCGGCTACGCCCCGTACTTCGGGGGCGCGTACTTCGCCGGCGCGCGCATCGTCCGCGAGCGGCTGCGGCCGGAGAACGGCTTCCTCGTGCCCCCGGAGCGAATCCGCGCGGCGCCGGGGCGGCTGCGGCTCGTCTATCTGAACTACCCGAACAACCCGACGGCGGCGGCACCCGACCGTGCCTACCTCCAGGAGGTGGTCGCCGCCTGCGCGGAGCGGGGGGCGTTCCTTCTCTGGGACAACGCCTACTCGGAAGTCACCTTCGACGGGTATCGAGCGCCGGGGCTGCTCGAAGCGGACGGGGGCCGCGAGGTGGGGATCGAGCTCCACTCCTTCTCCAAGACCTACAACATGACGGGGTGGCGGATCGGCTGGGCGGCCGGCAACGAGCGTCTGATCGCGGCGCTGCGGCGGGTGAAGACGTTCTTCGACTCGGGCGGGTATCTGGCGATCCAGCACGCGGCCGCCGCGGTGCTCCGGGATCCCGACCCCTGGATCCGGGAGACGGTCGAGAGCCTCCGGGTCCGGCGGGACGCGGCCGTCGCGGCGTTCGGCGCGGCGGGCCTGCCGGTCGCCGCGCCGAGGGCCACGCTCTACCTGTGGTTTCCGGTGCCCACGCCGGAGAGCTCGGAGGCGTTCTGCCGGCGAATGCTCCAGGAGGCGCACGTCGTCTTCCTTCCCGGGTCCTCGATGGGTCCGGGCGGAGAGGGATTCGTGCGGGCATCTCTGACGCTCCCGGAGGGCCTCTATGGCCCGGCCTGCGACCGGATGCGCGCCGCGCTGTGAGGATCGCCCCCGGATGAGCGAGTCCGGAGACCATCGCGTCCCGAGCCTCCTGTCCCAGGAGAAGCGGAGATACCGCAGGGCCTTCTGGACCGGCCTCGGAATCTCGGCGCTCGTGCACGGCGGCTTCTTTCTGTGGACCGCCGGACAGGTCCGGTTCGGCGCGGCGCGGTTCGAGACGCCACCCCCGTCGGTCGCGCCGCCCCAGGGGATCCAGGTCATCGAGGTGCGCCCGCTCACTCCGGAGGAGGCGGAGGCGCGCGAGGAGCAACGCCTCATCGAGCTCCGCCGGACGGAGCCGGAGACGCCGCTCGCCGAGGAGGAGGCACCGGGCGGCGAGCCGCTGCCGCCGGTTCCGCCCTCCGCGGGCGGGGAGCAGGGACGGGGCCTCACGAATGCCGAGAAGCTCCAGCCGCGCATCGGGGACCGGAACCTGTGGCGGGACTACGAGCCGGAGAATCGGTCGGAGTACCTGTCGGAGCGGATGCCGCAGGCGGAGGCCGCGCTCCGCTCGTACCTGGGCCGCATGCTGGACAGCCTGAACCTCTCGGAGGAGCAGCGCCGCAAGGCCGTCGAGTGGCTGATGGGAGACGACGAGGACTGGGGCATCACGCCCGACGGGATCGTGCTCGGCGGCGTCGAGATCCCGATGAACGTCGGCGCCATGTTCAACGAGGAGGGGCCGCGCGGGCGGGAGTCGCGCCAGCTGCAGCGGGACCAGGATCTCATCGACCAGCAGGAGCTCCGGTCGGACGTCGAGGCCACCCTCGAGGAGCGGAATCGGGCGATGGAGGACCGGGCGGACTCCGCACGGGCACGGGCCGACTCGTCCGCCGCCGCGGATTCCGTCTCCGGACCTCCGTAGCCGGCGCGGCGCCTCGCGGCCACCGCGCGATCCGGTTACTCTACTCCCGGTCGTCCCGGCCCGGCCGGGCGCGCCGTCCGCCGCGCGGCGGGCCGCGGCGCTCGCCGGGCTCGCGTACCTCGAACCTCCGAGCCGATGAGCGATTCCGAAGCCGGGACCGGGCTGAGCTCCCGGTACGATCCGTCGGGCATCGAGCCCGCCCTCTACCGCCGCTGGCTGGACCGGGGCGCCTTCCACGTCGAGGCGTCCGACGCGACGGACCCGTACGTCATCGCGATCCCGCCGCCGAACGTCACGGCCGCTCTCCACATGGGACACGGCCTCAACAACACGATTCAGGACGTTCTCATCCGTCATCGACGCATGACGGGCCGTGACGCGATGTGGATTCCCGGGACCGACCACGCCGGCATCGCGACGCAGAACGTGGTCGAGCGGCAGATCGCGAAGGACGGTCTCACCCGGCAGGACCTCGGGCGGGAGGCCTTCGTCGCGCGCGTCTGGGAGTGGGTCCGCGAGTACGGGGACACGATCGTCGAACAGCTCAAGACGATCGGCTGCTCCTGCGACTGGGAACGCACCCGGTTCACGCTCGACGAGGGGCTGTCACGGGCCGTTCGGGAGGTGTTCGTCCGCCTCTACGAGAAGGGCCTCATCTACCGCGGGAACTACATCATCAACTGGTGTCCCCGCTGCCACACGGCGCTGTCGAACGAAGAGGCGGAGCACCGCGAGGTGGAGGGGCGTCTCTGGCACATCCGGTATCCGCTCGTCGACGGAAGCGGCCACGTCGTGGTGGCGACGACACGGCCGGAGACCCTGCTCGGCGACAGCGCCGTGGCCGTCCACCCGGAGGACGAGCGACACCGGGGCCTGCTCGGACGCGAGGTCGAGCTCCCCCTCACGGGACGCCGGATCCCGATCGTGGCCGACGAGCACGTGGACCCGGAGTTCGGGTCCGGCTTCGTGAAGGTGACTCCCGCGCACGACCCCAACGACTTCGAGATCGGCCGGCGCCACGGGCTGGCCGAGATCAACGTGATGCACGGCGACGCGACCCTGAACGACAACGCCCCGGCGGCCTATCGCGGGCTCGACCGGTTCGAGGCCCGGGCCCGGATCGTGGCGGATCTCGAGGAGGCGGGACTCGTCGAGAAGGTCGAGCGACACGAGCACGCGGTGGGGCACTGCTACCGCTGCGACACGGTGGTCGAGCCCCGGCTGAGCCTCCAGTGGTTCGTCCGGATGGCGCCTCTCGCGGAGCCGGCGCTCGCGGCGCACCGGGACGGAAGTCTGCGCTTCCACCCGGAGCGGTTCGGCGCGATTTACGAGCACTGGATGACGAACGTCCGCGACTGGTGCATCAGCCGGCAGTTGTGGTGGGGGCACCGGATCCCTGTCTGGTACTGCCGGGACGAGGGCTGCGCGGAGATCGCCGTCTCGCGCGAGGACCTCGAGGCCTGTCCGGCGTGCGGGGGCCCGGTCGAGCAGGACCCGGACGTCCTCGACACCTGGTTCAGCTCCTGGCTGTGGCCGTTCAGCACGCTCGGATGGCCGGAGGAGACGGAGGACCTCCGGGTCTTCTACCCGACGGACGCTCTGAGCACGGCGCCCGAGATCCTGTTCTTCTGGGTCGCGCGGATGGTGATGGCCGGCCTCGAGTTCCGTGGCGAGATCCCGTTTTCGGACGTGCTGCTCCACGGGACGGTGCGCGACGCGCAGGGCCGGAAGATGTCGAAGCAGCTCGGGAACGGAATCGACCCGTTGCGCGTCGTCGAGCTGTTCGGGGCGGACGCGATGCGGTACACCCTGGTCAGCGCCGCCGCCCTGGGAACGGACATCCAGCTCGATCACGAGGACCTCGAGTCGTCGTTCCGGGTCGGTCGCAACTTCGCGAACAAGATCTGGAACGCGGCGCGGTTCGCGCTCGGGCATCTGCGCGAGGACGACGTGGGTCGTGTCCCCGGGACGTGCGCGCTCGAACTGGCGGACCTCTGGATCCTGTCCCGGTTCGCCGCCGCGGCGACGGAGGTCACGGACGACCTGGAGCGGTTCCGGCTGCACGAGGCCGCGGAGGAGGCGTATCGCTTCGTCTGGAGCGACTTCTGCGACTGGTACCTTGAGCTTGTGAAGCCCCGTCTCAATGGCGACCGGGGGGATGCGAGCCGGGACGCCGCGGCCGCGACGCTCGCGTTCGTGATGGATGGCTGGCTGCGCCTCCTGCATCCCATCATGCCCTTCATCACGGAGGAGCTGTACTGCCATCTCCCCGGGAACGACGAGGACGACACGCTGCTCCGCGGCCCCTGGCCCACGGGTGCGCATCTCGAGCGGGCGCCCGCCGCGACCGAGGCCGTGGAGGCGCTCCAGGAGGTGGTCGGCGCCGTCCGGAACCTGCGCTCGGAATACGGCGTCGATCCGGGTCGACGGGTGGACCTGCTGCTCGTGGACCCGCCGCCGGCTCTGCGCGCGGCGCTCGAGGCCGAGCGAGAGGGGCTCGTCCGCCTGGCCCGGCTCGCGTCGATCGAGGTCGCGTCGAACGCGCCGGAGGGAGAGCCCGGCGCGCACGTCGTGCTGCGGGCGGGCGGCGAGGTCTTCCTCCCGCTGCGAGACGTGGTCGACCTGGCGCGAGAGCGCGAGCGGGTCGAGGAGGAGCTGGAGCGGCTGCAGGGCCTCCTGAGCGGCACCCGGAAGCGGCTCGAGAGCCGGGGGTTTCTCGAGGGGGCGCCGCCCGACGTGGTGGAGCGCGAGCGCGAGAAGGAACGGGCGTTCGAGGAGCGGCGCGCGCGCCTCGTCGAGAAACGGTCCGTGCTCGGAGGCGGCGTCGGGTGAGAGCCCGCCTTCCGCGGTCGGGTGCGGCCGTCCTGGTCGCCGCCGCCGCGCTCTCCTGCGCGAACGTGGAAGCGCCGCCGGGGACCTCGCCCGACTTCGTTCCGCCGACCGTCCGGGAGCGATATCCGGCGCCGGACGCCGTGGTGCCCCGGCTGGACGGGGACGTCGTGCTGCGGTTCGACGAGCCGATCCAGAGCCCCCGCTCGCTGGAGCGGCAGCTGGATTACTCGCCGGCGTTCGAGTGGCGGTTCACGCCGCTCATCAACGGGTTCAAGGTACGTCCGCGGGACGGCTGGCGAGCCGGCGTGATCTACCGGATCCGGCTCGAGCCGGGAGTCTCGGATCTCCTCCGCAACCGGACGACGCTTCCCGTCGAGTGGAGCTTCAGCACGGGACCGGAGATTCCCCGGACGCGGATCGAGGGGACCATCTTCGATCGGGTCACGGTGCAGGGCGTGCGGGATGCGCGTCTGCTCTTCCTTCCTCCGGACTCGACGCCGTACACGGTGGTCTCGGACACGGGCGGCGTCTTCTCGATGCGCGGACTTCCGCCGGGTCCCTACACGATTCTCGGATTCGTCGATCAGAACCAGAACCGCCGGCTCGACGACACCTTCGAGCCCTGGGACAGCGTCGAGGTCGTGATCGCGGACGAGGACACCCGGCTCGCGCTCGACCTCTGGATGATCCCGCCCGACAGCACCCCGCCCGTCCTGACCGGGGCGACGGCCGCCGACAGCATCACCGTCGTGCTCGAGCTCGATGACCCGATCGATCCCGACGCTCCGCGCGACGCGGTCGGCGTGTCTCTGGTCTCGGAGGAGGGAGCTCCCGGCCCGGCGGTCGACAGCGTGGCGGTCGGCGTCCCCGAACCGGCGGCGGACTCCGTTCCCGCGGTGACCGGGGAAGGCGCCGACTCGGCCGGGGCACCGGCTCCGCCGGATTCGGTCTCCGTCGGAGCGGCGGAGGAGAACGTGCCGCGGCCGCCGTCCCCGGAGGGCGAGCGCGAACGGACCCCGCCGGAGCCCGCGACCGCCGGGGAGCAGGCGGACGCGGAGCAGGAGGCCCTGCGGAGGGCCGACCTCCCACCGGCCGCGTCGACGTCGGTCACGGTCCACCTGGCGTCGCCGCTCTCGGCCGGGTCGTGGCGGGTTCGGGCCTCGGGTCTGCCGAACCTGCGGGGCCTCCTCGGAGGGGGCGACACGACCTTCGTCTACGAGCCGTCGCCGGTCGAGGAGGAGATCCCGTCGCCGGGACTGGATGTCGTCCCGGCGGACACCCTCGCGCCGCCCGCGGACACCCTCGCGCCGCTGCCCGCGGACAGCGTGAGAGCGGTCCCGCCCGACAGCCTGACGGAGGTCCCGCCCGACAGCCTGGCGGCCGTCGTCGAGGGATCGAGCCCTTGAGCGGACAGGGAGACGTCCGCCGGCGACTCCCCTCCGTCGACCGGCTGCTCCGGACCGAAGGCGCCGCCGTGCTCGCCGCCCGGTGGGGTCGGGCGGCCGTGGTCGCGGCCCTGCGCGCGGAGCTCGCCCTGCTGCGCGCGGACACGGAGGCGGTCGACGGCGGGATGGGGGAACCGGAGCTCCTGGGGCGTGCCGCGGCACGGCTCGAGGAGCTCGAACGGGGACATCTGCGCCGGGTGCTCAACGCGACCGGCGTCGTGCTCCACACAAACCTCGGTCGCGCCCCTCTTCCGGCCTCGGCACTGTCGCGGGTCCGGGAGGTGGCCGGCGGCTACGCGAATCTCGAGTACGACCTCGGGAGCGGGACGCGAGGCGATCGGTCCGTCCATTGTTCGCACCTGCTTCGAGAGCTGACGGGCGCCGAGGACGCGCTGGTCGTGAACAACGCGGCAGCGGCGCTCGTTCTGGCCGTGCACGCGCTGGCCCGGGGGCGGGACGTCCTCGTGGCTCGCGGAGAGCTCGTGGAGATCGGCGGCTCCTTCCGGCTGCCGGAGATCCTCGAGGCGGCCGGTGGACGTCTGGTCGAGGTGGGGACGACGAACCGGACCCGGATCGAGGACTATCGGCGGTCGACGGGGCCGGAAACGGGTCTCCTGCTCAAGGTGCACCCCTCGAACTACCGGGTCGAGGGCTTCGTCGAGGAGACGACGCTGGCCGACCTCGTCGCCCTCGGACGGGAGGCGGGAGTGCCCGTCGTCCACGACCTCGGCTCGGGCCTGATCGTGCCCGACGCGGTGCCCGGCCTGGCCATGGAACACTCGCCCCGGGCGTCCACCGCGACCGGCGCGGACCTCACCCTGTGGAGCGGCGACAAGCTGCTCGGAGGACCCCAGGCGGGAATCCTCCACGGACAGCGCCGATGGATCGATACGCTCCGAGGCGATCCGCTGCTCCGTGCGCTCCGGGTCGACAAGATGACCCTGGCGGCACTGGAGGACACGCTCCTCCTGTGCCGGGATCCCGGCCGGGCCCTCCGGGAGGTCCCGGCGCTCGCACGCCTCGCCGAGCCCGCCGACCGAGTCCGGTTCCGGGCCGAACGGGCGCGCCGGGCGCTGTCCGCCCGGACGCGAGACCGGGTCGTCGTCGTCGACCTCACGTCGCTCGTGGGCGCGGGATCCTGCCCGGATGCGGGCCTCCCGTCGGCAGGCTGGCGGCTCGACGGGCCCGCTCCGGCGCTCGACCGGGTGCTCCGCGCGGGGAATCCTCCGGTCGTCGCGCGGATCGCTTCCGACGCCGTCTGCCTCGATTTTCGAACCGTGGCGCCCGGAGAGGAGGACGAGCTCGCGGGTCGGGTGGAGGAGGCTCTCGGCGCCGTGGCGGAGCCCGACGGCGCGAGTCCGTCGCCTTGACGTACGACGCGGTGTTCCTCGACCGCGACGGCACGCTCGTCCACGACCCCGGCTATCTCTCGGACCCGGCCGGCGTCCGGTTGCTGCCGGGAGCGGCAGACGCCGTGCGTCTCCTGAACCGGCGAGGGATTCCCGCGATCGTGGTCACGAACCAGTCGGGCATCGGTCGGGGCCTCTACGGCGAGGCCGATTTCGCGCGGGTCCAGTCGCAGATCGAGCGACGGCTCGCCGCGGCGGGGGCGCGCCTCGACGCCGTCTATCACTGCCCGCACGCGCCGGGCGACGCGGGCTGTGACTGCCGGAAGCCGGGAACGGGCCTGTTCCGGCGGGCGGCCG
>Ga0316578_10000803_pt1 | contig 11646 bp, 13 predicted proteins | sample J0NA_2_FD_203076 | JGI IMG/M metagenome (GOLD analysis project Ga0316578, IMG submission 203076) | Rhizosphere microbial communities from salt marsh grasses in Alabama, United States - J0-2_160517rDrC | ecosystem: Host-associated > Plants > Roots > Rhizosphere | place: USA: Alabama | collected...
AGAACTGATTAATCTCAAGAGGTAATGTTGTTTAACCCGTTGGCCTGTTGAGCCGGTTACGCATTGTTAACAACTAACCGGTTTTTCAGGCCAGCGGTTATTTCCCACAGAAAAGAAAGAATTGGGTCGCCTTGATATAATTTAATTTTTCTGAAAGACCACGCCAAAGGCGGATAAAACTCGTGGATAACGGCTCGTAACGAAAAAACTGATCTTATCTTTTAATAAGGATAGGCGGTTAAAGACAATACTTTCACGTTGCCTTGAGTGGATAAGGGTTTTTTCATAACGATCCTTAATCCACTCAAACAGCTTCCAGCAAAAATTAAGTCATACCTGCGGCTCCTTCTTGTTAGGCGTAGCTGAATGCGAAGACTAATAGCACCTATATATTTTAAATACTTAAGTAGTTGAGGAGTCAGTGAGTTTTTCCTGAATCTTTGGATATAGCGGAATGGGTGATCATTTTTTTAAGTCGGATGCTGTTTGAGTGGCTTAGGAATCGTTAGAAAGAACAGGCGCATACCGAATTCATATCTTTAAAAGAATTTTAAATGATGCAGAGAACCTATTGATATTTCAAAGATAGTATCCTGTTATTTTCTTTACGATCCCTTGCCGCGAGTTTTATCCGCCTTTGGAGTGATCATGCGGTTAAAAAAATGATTATCCATTCTGCGGTTGTTACAAAAAACTCCCCGGTCTCTGAGACGTAAGCTGATATAAAGTGTTTACAACGAAAACTCCCTAACCTGCCACCTATATCGTTCTTTATTCTTGATACAAATGTCAAGATTTTGACAATTGCATCAATACTTGACGTAACTTACCCCAAAGAGCCTTCTTGAACGAAATTCAAATATTCATATCTATCTGTAATATCATTATAAATTTCCTTTCACAAAAAATGTTTCCTTCAAAAATCGATATGGCATAAAGGTTGCTGTATATTCTGGGAAAGAATCATCTTTCAACTAAATTATTCGAAAAAAATAGGAGATTTTATGGACATTGCAACCGTCCTAGGTATTGTCTCTGCTTTTGGGCTTGTATTTGCCGCCATCTTTATGGGTGGCGGTCTCAATATCTTTATTAATGTACCCTCATTAATGATTGTGGTGGGTGGCACCATCGGCGTTACGTTGATCGCTTATCCTTTAAAAGAAGTTCTTGGTGTCTTAAAGGTGGTACAAAAAGCACTTCTTAGTAGAAATATATCTGTCGACGAACTCATCAAGAGATTTATAGCATTTGCAACCAAAACCCGCAAAGAGGGCATTCTTGCTTTAGAAAGCGAAATAAAGGACGTTAAAGATGATTTTTTAAAGAAAGGGGTGCAACTCTCAATTGATGGTTTGGAGCCCCAGGAGATCAAAGAGATATTGGATACGGAAATAGATTATGTCAAAAACAGGCATCAACTGGGCGCTGAGGTTTTTACCAGTATGGGAACTTACGCACCGGCAATGGGGATGATCGGTACATTAATCGGACTGGTACAAATGCTACAGAGTATGGATGATCCAAGTACCATTGGGCCGGCCATGGCAATAGCGCTGCTCACGACTTTCTACGGTTCGGTTATGGCAAATCTCTGTTGTATGCCTATTGCAGGAAAACTTAAGACTCGAAGCAAAGAAGAAATGTTAACGAAGGAGATGACCATTCAAGGAATTATATCGCTTTCCAATGGAGACAATCCCAGAATCCTTGAACAGAAACTTTTGGCTTTTATCCCGCCCAACAAGAAAGGGGAAACAAAGTAAATGGGTAAAAGAAGGAAGAAAAACGCTGGTGATTCTGAAGCGAATGTTGGAATGGTAATGACAGTTTCTCTCTTTCTTATACTTTTAACATTTTTTATTTTGCTCAATTCCATTGCAGTCATAGATGATAACAGGACGCGCTTGGCTATAGGATCACTTATCGGAGCCTTTGGGGGGCTACCCGGAGGGTTATCACCAATGGAGTCAGGAAAGTCGGTTCTGCCTCCAACAGCGCCGATGATCGAGGAAGAACTAACCATTGAACAGCTTATGTCATATGTCAAAAGAGATCTTAAGGAATTGACAGGTGATTTTAAGCTGGAAACCATCGGCGACAATAAAAGGATTATCATAAGTGAAGCTGGATTATTCGTAGGAAATGAATTTAAAATTAAACCCACTATACAGCCGTTTCTGGACAAACTTGGACAGGTTATTAACCAGGGTTCTTTTCCGGTTGAGATTGCCGGATACACAGATAACACTACACATTATAAAAATGGGTTTAAATCAAACTGGGAGATGTCCGCTATCATGGCATTAAAGGTTCTAAAATATTTCGTTTTACAGTGCGGGGTTCTTCCAGAAAGGCTTACAGCCTATGGACGCGGGAGCAATCAGCCAATCACTTCAAATGAGAGTATAATGTCACGGGCACAAAATAGAAGGGTTGAAATCGATTTAAAATACAAAGCCCCGGCATATATTAAAAGAATTTTTAAAAAGAAACCGGCTGGCTTTTTCACATACAAAAAGTTTGATTTTAATATATTCTAAATAGAAGTAACGGAGGATAGGAGTGAGTGAGGAGCAAAAAATCGATCCAAATTCATGGATGATTACATTTGCAGACCTTGTTATGCTGCTTTTAACTTTTTTTGTACTTTTGCTGACTATGTCGTCAATGGATACAAAAAAATTGCGTGATTTGATGACACATTTCAGAGAATCCACAGGAGTTCTTGAATTCTCAGGATCCGGACAAGTGTATAAACTAGGAGCATTTGTTAATAAATACAATAGTACCGATAGCTTATTGGTTGTTGACCAGAAACATTTTTTAACTAAAATAAAGCTCGTATCAAATCTTACGAACATTTTAAAAGATCTAAGCAAAAACATCACCTTGTCTGATGATGAGAGGGGGATTGCCCTTTCTTTTCACGGCAATATACTTTTTGAACCTGGAAAGACTACTCTTCGAAAAGAAGCATATCCTGTTCTTGATGTTATTGCTGAAGCTATTGAGGAGTGTCCAAATGATGTTTTAATAATGGGACATTCAGATAATACTCCGATTAAAGACGAAGTATATGGATCTAACTGGGAACTTTCAACTTACAGAGGGATTTCTGTTCTTAATTATTTTGTAAATAAAAAAGGACTTTCACCTATCAGATTTTCTGTGGGGGGTGCCGGTTCTTCAAGACCCTTGTATCCTAATATAAGCCAAAAAAACAGATCTCTAAATCGGAGGGTCGAGATAATATTCAAACATATAGGGGTGATATAAATGGCAGAAGAAAAAGAAGAAGTAAAGGATTCTGAGAAAGAGCAGGTGCCGACCAAAAAGTCGAAGCTAAAGCTTATAATAATTGCGATATTTGTATTGGTCATAGGAGTCGGCGGAATATTCGGATATAGCAAAATTAATAAAGGAAAAGAAAAAAAAACCGAAACAGATAAAGCCGAAAAGGCCAGTATAGTCTTACCGCTAAACTCTTTTGTCGTTAATCTGATGGATAAACGTGGCGTTGGCAAAAGATATTTAAAAATTACTATGGAACTTGAGGTTAATAAAGAAGAAGATAAGCTGCTTGTCGAAAATCATAATGCTCAATTAAGAGATACTGTTTTGCTATTACTTTCAAGTCAATCGTTAAATGAAATTAACACAATGGAAGGTAAACTCGAATTAAAACAGAATCTTTTATCTAGGATGAGCCAAATATTGGGTGATGGCGTCGTTCGCAGGATATATTTTACAGAATTTGTTGTGCAATAGGTGAAACATGGGGAATATTTTATCACAGGACGAAGTTGATTCTCTTCTTGATGGAATTACCGAGGGAAAAGTCGAAACTGAAACCGACCTTAGCGATAAAAGTACAACGGTAGAAGTATACGACTTTAGTATGCCGGCTGGCCCAGTACATCTGAGGCTGCCTGCCCTGAGAATCATAAATGAAAGACTTGTAGGTCTTTTAAGAACAAACCTTCAAGTCGCGAGTAGAGCGGTTATAGATGTTAATCTGGTTTCCACAGAGACAGTTAAATTCAGTGAATTTTATCTTTCTCTTCCTATGCCTTCAAGCCTTAATATATTTAGTATTGAACCTTTAAGGGGATTTTCTCTCGTCGTGCTGGAAGGACCTTTAGTGTTTTCATTTGTAGACAGTTTATTTGGAGGAACAGGAGTGAGCCATGTCAAACTGGAAGGGAGACTGTTTACAAAAATCGAAACCAAAATAGTCGAAAAAATCGTTAAGATTATTTTAGACGATTTTCAAAAGGCTTGGTTAGATGTATGCGAGATAAATGCTGTTTTTGTTAGATCGGAAATGGACCCACAGTTTGTTGGAATTGGTGCCCCGGAGGATTTGGTCATAGTGAATAAGTTTGAGGTGCAACTTGAAAATGGTAATGGTTTTATCACTATTAGCATTCCCTATTCTAGTATAAAACCTATAGAAGAAAAACTTAAAAACAAATTCAAAAGAGAAAAAATGAGGATAGATCAAAGCAGCAAAAAATTTATTCAAGAAAGAATAAAGGAAACAATGGTAGAAATGAGCTGCACAATGGGGATGGCCAAAATAAATGGCGCTGAGCTCTTGGGTATGAAGGTAGATGATGTCATAATGCTTGACCAAAAATCTGGAAATATTGTGACCATTAATGTTGAAAATATCCCTAAATTTAAAGGTTATCCAGGGGCATGTAATAAGAAAAAGGCTGTAAAAATAATTGACAGACTTGAATAGGAGTTCGACATGGTAGATGAAAATGATAAAAAAAATGAAGAAAATGGCGGTGCATCTGTACAAAATGGTGAATCATGTAATAACGGGAAATGTGATATGGACCTTATTCTTGATATTCCTTTGGATGTAACTGTTGAGTTGGGTAAGGTCAAGATGCTCGTGAATGAACTGCTTCAGCTTGGACAGGGTTCCGTTATCGAGTTGTCAAAACAGGCTGGTGAGCCACTAGATATCTATGTTAACAATAAATTGGTTGCTAAGGGTGAAGTCGTAATTCTGGATGAAAAATTCGGGATTAGGGTTTCAGATATCATTAATCCTTCCGAAAGAGTAAAATCTTTAGCATAAACGAGTAATGGTGTGATGAATGGTTGAGCCCGAACTTATAAACACCGGACTTAAGACTATAGCAATGCTTTTTATTGTGCTTGGTGTCTTAATTTTTGTGCTTTACATAATGAAAAAATTTATGTTGCCCAAAAAGATAGGAAAGGGAGAATTAATTGTAAAGGTCGTATCATCGTTGCACCTGTCACCAAAGGAGAGGATAGAAGTCATAGAAATATCCGGTGAAAGAATTGTTGTAGGAATTACACCTGGATCCATTAATTTTTTAACCAAAATCGGACGTCACAAAGAAAGAAACGGTAATATAGAGAATGCTGAAAAAGATCCCGAAAATAGATAATAATAAAAAGAGAAGATACGTAATTATCCTTTTGTTTTCAATGTTCGTATTCTTTATTTTAGTAGAGAATGTATTGGGCGCAGACTTTATTTTGCCAGCATTTCGGTTTGGTATCGAAAAAAGTGGGGATCCCGGAGACGTCTCCATTTTACTTCAGATTGTCTTTTTGCTAACAATTCTTACCCTCGCGCCGGCCATTCTGATACTCATGACATCCTTTACTAGACTGGCTGTTGTATTTTCCTTTTTAAGACAAGCCGTAGGAACTCAACAAACACCATCTAATCAGATAATCGCCGGGCTTGCATTATTTTTGACCTTCTTTATTATGATGCCGATTTGGCAGAAAATTAATAATAATGCTCTGCAACCCTATCTTCATGAGGAGATATCTCAGGAAGTTGCATTAAAGGAAGCTATAAATCCTATTAGAAAATTCATGTTAAAACAGACACGTGAAAAAGACCTGGCCCTATTTATTAAAATGGCAAAAATAAACAAACCTAAAAATGAAAATGACATTCCCACAACCATTCTTATTCCTGCTTTTGTAATTAGCGAGCTTAAGACCGCATTTATTATCGGTTTTGTTTTATTCGTGCCATTTTTAATCATAGACATGGTTGTGGCAAGTGTTTTGCTCAGTATGGGTATGATGATGCTGCCACCAATAATGGTATCGTTACCGTTTAAACTTATGCTTTTTGTTTTGGTCGATGGTTGGAATATAATCGTCGGTTCATTGGTAAAGAGTTTTGTAGGTGGATAAAAAATGACTCCAGAATTTGTTGTGAATTTTGCACAGGAAGCTATAAAAGTCACCATATTGGTATCTATGCCTATGCTTGTTTTAGGACTTATTGTTGGTCTTGCGATAAGTATTTTTCAAGCGGTAACTCAAATCCAAGAGATGACATTAACATTTGTGCCAAAGATTTTGATTGTATTGGTGGCACTTTTGTTTTTTGCCAGCTGGATGCTTGAACAGCTCATGACCTTTACAACAACAACGATAAATCAGATACCATTTTATATAAGATAGTGGAGGAAGTAGTGGATATTCTATCCATACCTTATCGAGAATTTAAAGCTTTTTTTCTTATACTAATAAGGGTTAGTGTTATTTTTCAGATGCTTCCTTTTTTTAATGCAAGGGTTATTCCCACATTGGCCAAGGCCGGGCTTGCATTTGTGATTACCATAATTCTTTTTCCAGTGATTAATACAAAAATGGTCGAATTTCCTTCCACGTTAATTGGAATGTCCCAGTTGATATTAACAGAGTTTATCATCGGAATAATTCTGGGACTAATGGTTTTGGTATTTTTTGAGGGGGTAAGGATGATGGGTCAGATGGTGGGCTTTCAAACGGGTTTTGCAATTACAAACATCATTGATCCTCAAAGCGGTGCCCAGATCTCGATCCTCGCAAACTTTGCATACCTGGTAGCCATGATCTTTTTCCTTTTGTTGAATGGACATCATATATTGTTACGTGCGGTAAGAGATAGCTTTGAGATTATACCGGTCGGTTCCTTTGGGTTAAATTTTAAAATGTTCAATAAGCTTATACACATATATGGTGATATGTTTAGTATTGCCGTAAAGATCGGTGCTCCGGCAATTGCCGCTCTTTTATTCACTAATTTAGCCTTTGGACTGATTGTAAAGTTCATTCCACAAATGAATATTATGATCGTTGCATTTCCGGTTCAAATTACTATCGGTCTTATATTTTTTGGTGTATCGTTACACGTGCTTTTGAACTTTGTCGAGACATATCTTAGAGATCTTGGTCCCATGCTGTTAAATACCATGCAATGGTTTAGGATATAAAATATGGCTGAAGAGAGTTTTGAAGAAAAAACTGAACAACCGACGCCTAAAAAAAGGCAGGAGCTCAGAGAAAAAGGGGAGGTGGCAAAAAGCAGGGAATTGCCTTCAATGGCTGTACTCCTTGCAGCCCTGATTTCCTTATCTCTTTTTGGCTCATTTATGTACAACCATATCCAGATAATTATGAAAGGGGCGTTTTCTCTTCATACTATAAATAACTTTAATGTTCCCGAGTTCTTAAAATTTGCTCAAAATATTATTGGTCGGTTTATTATCCTACTTTCACCACTTTTTGCAGCCATATTTATTACAGCGATTCTATCGAATATCATGCAAGTAGGCTTTATTTTATCCGGGGAATCAATCATCCCCAAGTTTTCAAAAATAGACCCCATCAAAGGGGTTGGAAGGCTTTTTTCCAAACAGGCTTTCATGGAATTTGTCAAATCCTTGTTAAAGCTAATTATCGTGGGCGGGGTGGCGTTCCTTACGGTAAAAGGCGAGATGAAAAATTTTGCTCTCCTTGGAGATATGGCGCTCAATTCAATTTTCGTTTATATTTTAAAAATCTTTTTTAAGATCTTTATCAGGTGTTCATTGGCAATGATCATTCTGGTTGTTATCGATTATGCATTTCAGAAATGGGAATTTGAAAACAGAATCAAGATGACAAAACAAGAAGTAAAGGATGAGTTTAAAAAGTCGGAAGGCGATCCTTTGATAAAATCAAGAATAAAAAGCATCCAGATGGAAATGGCAAGAAAAAGGATGATGCAGGATGTTCCGGAGGCCGACGTCGTTATTACCAACCCGACACATCTTGCGGTTGCATTGAAGTATGATAGTGCGACCATGAATGCGCCAAAGTTGATCGCAAAAGGGTCGAGAAAAATGGCCGAGAAGATCAAAGGTATCGCTTCAGAACATGGAATCCCAATTATGGAAAACAAGGAACTCGCCCGAAATCTATATTCGTTGGTTGAGGTCGGCCAGGAGATACCACCGGCACTGTATCAAACCGTTGCCGAGCTTTTGGCTTATATATACAGGTTAAAGTCAAATTATGTGCATGGAGTGTCATAACAAAGTTTTAAGGAAATTTAAATGGAACAAGTTATAAAATCAAAGGTTGATTCCACATCTGCTAGTGAAATAATGACAGTCATTGGGGTTGTCACTATCCTAGTAGTAATGATAATTCCATTGCCCTCGATACTTTTAGACTTCTTACTGGCATTGAACATCACTGTTGCCATAACGATTCTTCTGATCGCTATGTATACGCTTAAGCCTCTGGACTTTTTCATATTTCCCCCGTTACTTCTTGTGACGACTCTTTTCAGACTGTCTCTCAATGTTGCATCGACAAGATTGATACTTTTGCATGGCAATGAGGGAGCGCTGGCCGCAGGAAGAGTTATCAAATCGTTTGGCAGTTTTGTGGTCGGTGGAAATTATGTTGTCGGTGTAATTGTATTCACCATTCTGGTTATTGTAAATTTTGTTGTAATTACAAAGGGTGCTACCAGGATCGCTGAAGTTGCCGCTCGGTTTACATTAGATGGTATGCCCGGTAAACAGATGGCTATCGATGCGGATCTAAATGCAGGTTTAATCGACGAAGATGAGGCAAAAGAACGCCGGATTACCATCACAAGGGAGGCCGAATTCCATGGATCTATGGATGGTGCAGCCAAATTTGTGAGAGGAGATGCTATAGCGGGGATTATAATTACCGCTATCAATATAATCGGTGGATTTATTATCGGTGTGTTTCAGCAAAAGCTGTCCGTTATTAGCGCCGCTCAGAACTATACCTTATTAACCGTAGGGGATGGTTTGGTGTCACAGATCCCGGCGCTCGTTATATCTACGGCGGCCGGAATTGTCGTTAGTAGGGCAGCTTCGGAGAAGACTATGGGCAAGGATTTTGGAAAACTATTTTCTAGTTATCCAAAGGCAATTTATCTTTCAGCATTAACTATCTTTGTTTTCGGTCTCATCCCAGGTTTACCGCATATCCCTTTTATGATGCTCTCGGTAATCATTGGGATAAGCGTTTTTATGTTTGAAAGGAAAAAGGGGCAATTACAAGTTGAAAAAACCGATGTAAAAGAGAAGGAAGCAGTCGATGAAGGTCCGGAACCTGTAGAACATCTACTGACGATTGATCCTCTTGAGTTGGAAGTAGGATATGGTCTCATTGCTTTAGTAGATAGGGAGCAAGGAGGAAAATTTCTTGATAGGGTTCGGTCAATAAGACGTCAGTTTGCTGTCGATATGGGAATGGTTATTCCGCCGATTCATATCAGAGATAATCTACAACTAAATTCATCCGAATACCAGATTCTTCTCAAAGGTGTAAAGATTGCCGGAGCTGAATTAATGGTGAACCATTATCTGGCTATGGATCCAGGAGATGCCACAAGAAAAATTGAAGGAATAGAAACGAAAGAGCCGGCATTTAACATCCCCGCATGCTGGATACCAGAGGCAAGGAAAGAGGAGGCCAAACTTTCTGGTTATACTGTTGTTGATGATGCTACTATTATGGCCACTCATCTAACAGAGGTTCTCAGAAAACATGCTTCAGAGCTGCTGGGCAGACAAGAAGTCCAAAATTTGCTGGATAATCTCAGCAAGGCTTATCCAAAAGCGGTCGAAGAACTTGTGCCGAATCTTCTTCCCTTGGGGGCTGTTCAAAAAGTGTTACAAAATCTTTTGGAAGAACGAATTTCTATTAGAGACTTGTTGACCATCGTTGAAACACTTGCCGACTATGCAACACTGACAAAGGATCCTGATCTGTTAACTGAATATGTAAGAAACAAAATGTCCAGATCCATTATAAGCCCACACATAGGAGAAGATGGTTATTTAAAACTTATAACAATGTCCCAAGATGTCGAGGACATTCTTCTTAAGGGGATACAAAAAACAGAACACGGTTCATATCTTTCCGTTGATCCAAGCATTGCAGATTCTATTATTTCCTCTATCAAAAATGAAGCGGAAAAGGCGATGTCTAAGAATATTCAACCGATTCTTTTAACTACCCCCCTAATAAGAAGACATTTAAGAAAGATGGTAGAATACTTTGTACCCTCATTAATGGTGTTATCTCAAAGTGAGCTATTGAATGATATCGGCTTTAAAGCTATTGGAAAGGTAAGATTAAGCCATGCAGGTTAAGAAATATCGAGCGAGAACAATTAAAGAAGCCAGTGCAAAGGTTAAAAACGTACTGGGACCGGATGCAATGATTCTTTCCACAAAGAAAATATCTAAAACAGGTGAAGATGATGTATTTGAAATAACAGCCCTGACTGGAGCAAAAAATATTTCAGATGAGAGTCCGAACATGATTGGAGAGGTCAAACAAGAGCTGATGAGTATAAAAGAGATGCTTTATCTTTTAAATAACTCAGGTGTTTTTATTGAAAAATTGATAACGTATCCAGGAGCCTTAGATCTCTATACAAAATTGATAAAGAATGGTGTAAATGACTATTATGTAAGACTATTTTTTGAAAAGACCGGAGCATTTAATGGCCATCCTGTTCATGGCATAAAAAGTGTTAAGGATTTGGCCCTAAAAGAGATCACGAAAACTATAGATGTTAAAGATCCTTTCGATATAAAAGAAAACAATCAAATTATAGCTGCATTTATTGGTACGACCGGTGTTGGTAAGACAACGACAATCGCAAAGATTGCCGCCAGGCTCATGCTTGAAAGGGCAAAGAAAGTCGGTTTGATTTCGTTAGATGCCTATAGAATAGGGGCAATGGAACAACTGAAAACATATGCAAATATACTAGGTGTACCATGTTTTCAGGCATTCAAAAAAAAGGATTTGCTTTTTGCACTTCGAAGGATGGAGGGAAAAGATGTTGTCCTTATCGACACTGCAGGGCAAAGTCAATATGATAGATCCAGATTAGATGAACTCAGAAGTATGATTCCAGGTGAATTAAATATAAGTACTCATCTTTTATTGAGCATTGCAACTGCCGAATCTGAGATGAATAAAGCAGCTGATAATTTCAAATGTTTAAATTATCAGAGCTACATATTTACAAAAAAAGATGAAACTCAAAAATGTGGTACAATATTAAACCAGATTGTGAAACAAAGTTTACCTGTTTCGTATATTACTACCGGGCAGAATGTACCTGAAGATATAGATCAGGCAGAAAGAGATAAACTATTAAAGTTGATTGTTTCGTAAAAAAATAAAATCAAGTTGTGCAACTATTTTCTTAAAGAAATCTAATGGAATGTTACGGATCGGTAAGATTTTTATGAAAATATCATAATAAATTTAAACAGGGAAGTTTTACTACATTGGAGACCCAAAGATGGATCAGGC
>Ga0316578_10000804_pt1 | contig 11636 bp, 10 predicted proteins | sample J0NA_2_FD_203076 | JGI IMG/M metagenome (GOLD analysis project Ga0316578, IMG submission 203076) | Rhizosphere microbial communities from salt marsh grasses in Alabama, United States - J0-2_160517rDrC | ecosystem: Host-associated > Plants > Roots > Rhizosphere | place: USA: Alabama | collected...
TCCGCCCGATCCACCACCACAGCGAGAACCGGGTGCGCGCGCACCTGTTCCTGTGCATGCTCGCCTACTACGTCAAATGGCACCTGAGCGAGGCTTGGCGTGGACGGCTGTTCGCCGATGAGGACCAGGAGCGCCTGGCCCAACGCGATCCGGTCGCGCCGGCCACCCGCTCGGACGCGGCACTTGAGAAGGTGGCCAGCAAGCGGCTCCCCGATGGCTCCCCCGCCCACAGCTTTCGCACCCTATTGAACGAGCTCGCCACCATCGTTCGCAACACCTGCCGTCGCACCAATGCCGACCCTGACGAGGGCACCTTCGAGATCGACACCACTCCCAACGCCAAACAACGCCAAGCTCTCGGCCTGATCGACGCGATCCGGTTGTAGCCAGACGCTTACACCGAAAATTTCCGAATATCTAAGGAACATCAGTCGGTTAATTCACGGTGCAGCGTGGAACTTCGGCCTAGGGTCTGCCCGGTATAGACCTGTGCCGTGCCTAGCCAGTAGCAGAGCCAGGGAAAGGTATCCAGCAAATCGGGGGGTACCTGCCCGATCCAGGCCTCGAGCAGGGCGTGACGACCTTGGGTCACCAGGGCCGGCGCAATCCGGCAAATAAGCCCCGTCAGCTCCGCCCAGGCGGCGGCATCGATGCAGAGGAGGGCGGCCGTCTGATCGTCTCCGTCGGCCTCGGCCAAGGCGGCCGCGCGCAGGCGCAGACGCCGCCATTCCGGGGCCGCCAGGGTACGCCGTGCCTCGTGACGGAGAAACTCATGGAATAGTGGGTGACAGCGATAGGCGGCAGGCTGAGCGGAGAGGCGGGTGATGAAGAACTGGCCGCAACGCAAGGTCTCGAGAACCTCCTCGGCGTCTTTCCGGCCAGTCAGCTTGCGGGCCTGGAAAGGGCTGAAGGTCGCCAGCGGCGCGATAGCCACCAGGAAGGCGCGCTCGGCGGGATCACAGCGGGTGAGCACCTCCTGGGTGAAATAGGCGAACAGGGCGTCCTCCGCATCGGGCGCGAGGTAGCGGCCCACGCTTGGCAGCCCCCCCGGTCGGCTGGCGAGCAGGGTGAAGCCCACGACCCAGCCTTGGGTGGTCTCGCGCAACACCTCGGAATCCTGGCCGCCGCCGGGGTCGATGTGCTCCATGAAGGCGACCGCCTCGCTCGCATCAAGCCTGAGGTCCTCACCGGTGAGGGCGCCCTCGTGGAGGGCGAAGCGAGCCAAGGCCGGCGGCGGTGCAGTCCTGCCGCACAACACGAGGGCGCTTCCGGGCGGAACCTCGGTCAGGGCGGCACAGAGCAACCGCTGGGCAGGGGAGTCACGACCGATCTGGTGGACATCGTCCACCACCAGCACGAAGGGGGCGGGCAAGCGCGCGTAAAGGTCGCGCCAGAAGCGGCGGGCGAAGGCATCGAGTCCGCCCAGGTACTCGGGGGTGAGCGCGGGCAAAGACGGTGTCCCCGGTGCATGTACGCGGGCGAGCCGGTCCAGATAGTGCACCAGGGTTGCGGCGTCGGAGTCATCCTCATCCGCCCGATACCACAGGGGGGCGCGTCCGCACGCCTCGATCCAGGTCGCGAGCAGGGAGGTCTTGCCACATCCGCCAGGCCCGTGGACCCAGGAGGCACCGCGGGCACAGGTACGGTCCAGGCGCTCGAACAGCCGAGGGCGCGGGATCAGCCCCCCCGTGCGAGGAGGCGACAGCTTGGCGAGCGACGCGGGGAGCGACCTCAGATCGTCCATCCCGATTCCTCGGCGGTCGGGCGGTGCCGGGTGGCTACCCAGTCAGACGTGGATTGGTCAGGCCCCGCGGAGCGCAGGTTCGAGGATCGACGGCGACAAGAATCCGATGCGCCACGAGGTGCGCGTCCCGTGCAAGATCCTGGGCTCGTTCCGTGCATGCCCGCTGGACGACAGGCCGCTCCGGCTCAGGGGGTCGCCGACACCCATCGAACCCGAGACGGTTGCGCCCCGGGGCATACCGACGTCGTCACCGGCATCTTGGTCCCCTCCCCCATTTAAGGGCCCTTGTCGCCTCACCGGCGGGTGCTGCATGCCCGGGACGGCAACCGCATCCCATTGACATCGGCACCCTTGACCTGAGCGGTCAACCCGCACGCAAACCACAGCCTGCTCGTAGGGATTTCCATAGCAGCCACAAGGCGTCTCTGCAACTGGAGCCGACCTCCGCCTGGCGGCGTACAATGGACTCCCCTTGCGAACAACCACCCCGGAGGACCACACGATGATCTATGCGTTCGGTGTCGAGCTGCACCTACCCTTCGACGAGGCGGTCGCCCAGGTGCAACAGGCCATCCAGGCGGAGGGGCTCGGCGTCGTCAGCGACGTGGACGTCCAGTCCATCATCCGCAACAAGCTCCAGGAGGAGATTGCCCCTTGGCGCATGCTGGGCGCCTGCGCCCCGGGCCTGGCGAAGCGGGTGATGGAGGCGGAGCCGGAGGCCGCGGCGCTGCTGCCCTGCTCCGTCATCGTCCGCGAGATCAAGCCCGGCCTGACGGGGGTAACCTTCATGGACCCCGAGCCGGTCCTGGCGCTCACGGAAAACCCGGCGGTGATCGCCGTCGCCCGGGAGGCCCGCGAGATCATCGAGCGGGTGCGCGACCGCCTCAGCGGTCAGCATCCGGTCAACCTGATGTAGACCGGCTGCCGCGGCAGGGCTGCAAGGCGCGGCCCCTCGGAGGAGTCGCGCCTTTTCGTTGGAGCGCGGTGGAGCCCTACCCCTTGCTCCCCGCTGCCTCCTGAGCGGCCGAGTCCCCGCCCAAGGCCGCCAGGACACGATAGATCGCGGCGGAGTCCTCTTCCCCGAGACCTAGCCCCACCAGGGCATTGAGATACTGGGCGATCTGGGCCGCCCCGGGGAGCGCGAGGCCCAGCTCCTGGGCGGTCTCCAGGACGATCCCCATGTCCTTCTGGTGCAGCCGCGCCTTGAACCCGGGGGCGAAGTCCCCCTCGATCATGCGCCGGCCGTGAACCTCCAGGATGCGGCTGCCCGCGAACCCGCCCAGCAGGGCCTCCCGTACCCGGCCGGGGTCCACCCCCGAGGCGCGGGCGAGCAGGACGGCCTCCGCCACCCCGGCGATGGTGGCCCCCACGACCACCTGATTGCAGGCCTTGCACACCTGGCCCGCCCCTTGATCGCCGATGTGGACGATGTTCTCGCCGAGCGCCTGGAGGAGAGGCCGCACGCGCTCGAAGACCTCCGGCTCCCCGCCCACCATGATCGACAGGGTGCCATCGATGGCGCCGACCTCGCCGCCGGAGACCGGCGCATCGAGCATGGCCACCCCCAGGGCCGCGAGGCGCCGGGCCATGTCCCGGGTGACCGCCGGGGAGATGGTGCTCATGTCCACCACCACCGAGCCCTCCCGGACGCCCTCGATCACACCGCCGGGCCCGAAGAGCACCTCCTCTACATCTTTGGTGTCTGACACCATGGTGAAAACCAGGTCCGACCGGGCGGCGAGCTCCGCCGGGCTGCGGCAGGTCTCCGCACCCGCGGCCTCCAGGGGCTCCAGGGACTCGGGCCGGCGCGCATAGACCGCCACAGGATACCCGGCCTTCAGCAGATTCAGGGCCATGGGCCTCCCCATGATCCCCAGCCCGATGAACCCAACCCGCGCACTCATCGATCATCCCCTCGGCCCTTGGCCCTCGCTACTAGCCACTCACAGATCCAACAGCTCCAGCCAATGGACCACCGGCAAGGCCGTCCCCCCCTCCAGGTGGAGCTGACAGCCGATGTTGGCGGTGGCGATCAGCTCCGGTCCGCCGGACTCCAGGGCCGTCAGCTTGTCGGCGCGCAGCTGCTGGGATAGGGCCGGCTGGGTCAGGGAGTAGGTCCCGGCCGAGCCGCAGCAGAGATGGGCATCCGGCACCGGCGTCAGCAGGAAGCCGAGCCGCGCCAGGATGACCTCCGTGGCCCCGGCAAGCTTCTGACCGTGCTGCAGGGTGCAGGGGGGATGGAAGGCGATCCGCCGGCCCTGCCCCGGCTGCCCCAGGGCGGAGAGGTCCAGGCCCGCCAGCAGCTCCGCCGGGTCCCGGGCCAGGGACGCGACGCGGGCGGCCTTCTCCGCGTAGGCGGGGTCCTCGCGCAGCAGCTCCCCGTAATCCTTCACCATGACCCCGCAGCCGCTCGCCGTCACCAGGATCGCCTCGCAGCCCGCCTCGATCTCGGGCCACCAGGCGTCGATGTTGCGGCGCATGGCATCCAAGCCCTCCGACTGGGCATTCAGGTGATAGGCGACGGCCCCGCAGCAGCCGGCGCCCGGCGCGGCCACCAGGTCGATCCCCAGGCGGTCCAGTATCCGGGCGGCCGCGGCATTGGTCAGGGGTGTGGCCACCGACTGCACGCAGCCCGCGAGCACGAGCGCCCGGCGCCGCCCCCGCGGCCGCGGCCAGACCCCCGCGGGGCGGGGGCTCGGCACCTTGGCGGCCAGGGACCTGGGCAGGAAGGGTCGCGCCAACCGGCCCATGGCGGTCAGGATGGCAAAACGGCGCGGACTGGGCACCAGACGCACCAGCAGGGCGCGCAGCAGACGCTCCCGGAATGAACGCTCGACCCGCTCCTCCACCAGGTGCCGCCCGATGTCCGCTAGGCGCCCGTAGCGCACCCCGGAAGGACAGGTGGTCTCGCAGGACCGGCAGGTGAGACAGCGGTCCAGATGGCCCTGGGTGATGCGGGTGGGCCTATGGCCCTCCAGCACCTGCTTGATCTGGTAGATGCGCCCCCGGGGACCGTCCAGCTCGTCACCCAGGAGCTGGTAGGTCGGGCAGGTGGCGGTGCAGAAGCCGCAGTGGACGCAGCTGCGAAGGATGGCGTCCGCCTCGCGGCCCTCCGGTGTCTCCAGAAATTCCGGGAGTATCTGGGTCTGCATCGTTGCTCCCCTCAGAGGCCCCGATAGATCCGGCCCGGATTCAGTATCCCCTCGGGGTCGAAGGCCCCCTTGAGGTTGCGATGCAGCCCCATCAGGGCCTCTGGAAGGGGATGGAAGACCTCGCCCGTGCGGTCCCCACCGCGGAACAGGGTGGCGTGACCGCCCGCGGCGGCAACCGCGCCCCGGACGCGCTCGGCGGGGGCGTCGGTCCGCAGCCAGCGTTGCGCCCCGCCCCACTCGATGAGCTGCTTGCCGGGCAGGCCCAAGGCCGGCGTCGCCGAGGGCACCGCGAGACGCCATAGGGGCAGCTCGCCCCCAAAGAAGCCGTGGCCCTGCTCGCGGATCTTGTGGGTCCACAAGGAATCGGCGGGCTCGGCCTCCACGGGCTCGCCGCCGACCACGGCGGCAGCGGCGGCGACCCCTTGCTCCGCCCCCGCGAGACGCACCCAGAGGCGCTCCCCGTCCCAGCAGGTAGCGGTAACCGGCAGGGGCCGGGCGGCCCAACGGTTCATGAGCCCGATGGCGTCCGACTCGCCGCAAACCTGGACCCGGGTACGGGTCACGACCGGGACGGGCAGGACCTTGAGGCTCAGGTCGAGAAGCACCCCCAGCGTGCCAAAGGCCCCAGCCATGAGGCGGGAGACGTCATAGCCCGCCACATTCTTCATCACCTCGCCGCCGAAGCGCAGCACCTCCGCCCGTCCGGTGAGCACCCGCGCCCCCAGCACCAGATCCCGGGCCGCCCCGGCATAGGGGCGGGCGGGACCCGACAGGCCGCAGGCGACGGTGCCTCCCAGGGTGGCGCCCGGGCCGAAGTGGGGCGGCTCGAAGGGCAGCTGCTGGCCCCGCTGGGCCAGGGCCGCCTCGACGGCCCGGAGGCTGGTTCCGGCTCGGGCGGTGATTACAAGCTCCTCGGGCTGGTAGTTGAGGATGCCCGCATGACCGCCGACCTCCAGCGGCTCGGACTCCATCTCCGCCCGGGTATCCCTGCCAAGGTGTGCCTTGGTGCCGCCACCGCGGATGTCCAGGGCGCGGCCCGCCCCGGCGGCGGAGCGCACCTGCTCCGTCAACCTGCCGGTGAGATCGGCGGATACATCGCTATTCGGCTCCAGGCTCAAGATGGACTCCTCGCTGGGCAGCACACCCCAGACATCGACACCGCGCGCATCCGGGCGTTGCCCGCCGCGACAAGATCCCAGACCCAGAAACCCCCGGGGTGTCCCGCCGACGGGTCCCCTAGCCGGCGGCCTTCAGGGCGGCGCGAATGATCTCCTCCGACGTCGTCGCGCCATCGTCCACGGCGCGGGCCATCCGATTGGCATCCGCCGGCTTGTAGCCCAGGGCCACCAGGGCGCTCACCGCGTCGGCCAGGGCGTCGTCCGCACCCCCGCGCCGGGGATCCGCGGGGACCGCCGCTCCCGCGGTGAGGACGGCGACTCCAGCACCGAGAGCATTCAGCCGACCCCGCATCTCCATCAGGAGCCGCTGTGCGGTCTTGGTGCCGATCCCCGGCAGGCGCGTGAGCGCGTGGACATCCTCCTGCTCCACGCAGCGGGCGAAGCGCTCGGCGTCCATCCCCGAGAGGATGGCCAGCCCCATCTTGGCCCCCACCCCGCTGACCCTGAGCAGGGCCCGGAACAGGTCCCGGTCCCGCTCCCGGGCGAAGCCGTAGAGCACATGGGCGTCCTCCCGCACCGCCAGGTGGGTCACCAGGGTCACCGTGGCGCCCACGGGCGGCAGCTCGTAGAAGGTGGACATGGGGGCCTCCAGCTCATATCCGACCCCCCCCACCTCGATCAGCAGGTACGGTGGACGCTTGACCAGGATCTCCCCCCGAAGCCGTCCGATCATGGCCGCCAGTCCCGCCAGGAGGCCGACGCCCGCTTGCGCGCCGGTATGCCCATGGAGTGGGCATGACACAGGGCGATGGCCAGTGCATCCGCCTCGTCCTCCGCGGGCTCCTCCGGCAGGGCAAGCAGGATGCGCACCATGTGCTGGACCTGGACCTTGTCCGCCCCGCCGGTGCCCACCACCGCGAGCTTCACCGACTTGGGGCTGTACTCGTGGACCTGCACCCCGCCCTTCAGGGCCGCGCACAGCACGGCCCCCCGCGCCTGGCCGATCTTGAGGGCGGCCTTGGGGTCCCGTGCGAAGATGAGCTGCTCCACCGCCATCTCGTGGGGACGATGCTCGGCCACCAGGGCCGCCACGCGGTCGTAGATGGAGCCCAGACGCTCGGGCCAGGGCTGCTGCCCCACCCGGATGCAGCCGCTGGCGACGCGCTGGCTGCGTTGACCGTCGGTGTCGACGATCCCGAAGCCCGTGGTGCGCGAGCCCGGGTCGATTCCCAGGATACGGTGCGGGAGCCGCTGGTCCGAGGTGGGTGGAAGGGACAAGTCGTCCTGCCTCATCAATCCGCCGTAGGTCGGACTTCAGTCCGACAGGACCCCCCCCAAACCACCGGCGTCGGGCCGAAGTCCAATCGTCGGATCCAGGGGTTCAGGGAGGGGTCCGGTGAGGGCCAGCTAGCCTTCCAGGGCCGCCATGATCTCGTCCGAGATGTCGGCGTTATGGTAGACCTCCTGGACGTCGTCCAGGTCCTCCAGGGCCTCCACCAGCTTGAGCAGCCGCTCGGCCGTCTCCTGGTCGAGCTCGGCGCTGGTGGATGCGTTGAAGGTCACCTCGCCCATCTCGGTGTCGAAGCCGGCGGCGGTCAGGGACTCGCGCACCGCGGTGAACTCCTCCGGGGTGGTGATCACGTCCAGGGAGCCGTCGTCGTTCACCACCACGTCCTCGGCACCGGCCTCCAGGGCGGCCTCCATCAGGGTGTCCTCGTCGGTCCCGGGCTGGAAGCTGATAATCCCCTGCTTGGTGAAGAGGTAGGCCACGGAGCCGTCCGTCCCTAGGTTGCCGCCGTACTTGGTGAAGGCGTGGCGCACATCGGAGGCGGTGCGGTTTCGGTTGTCCGTCATGCAGTCCGCCATCAGGGCGACGCCACCGGGACCATAGCCCTCGTAGCGGATCTCCTCGTAGTCATCCCCCTCGTTGGCGCCGACGCCGCGCTTGATGGCGCGGTCCACGGTGTCGCGCGGCATGTTGGCCCCGAAGGCCTTGTCCATGGCGAGGCGCAGGCGCGGGTTGGCTCCCGGGTCCCCCCCGCCGGCCCGTGCGGCCACGGTCACCTCCCGGATCAGCTTGGTCCAGACCTTGCCGCGCTGCTTGTCCTGGGCGGCCTTGCGATGCTTGATGTTGGCCCATTTACTGTGACCGGCCACTGATCGAACCTCCGATGGAGTCGCGTGCCCCGAGCGCGCGATCGGCCAGGAGACACCAGACGGGGTGAGGGTCCCGGGTGGGGCGTCGAGCCGGCGCACCCGGAGCCAGTACGAATTGCTGCAAGTCTATCACCGCCGTTCGGGTCGCGACCAAGGCACCGGGCCTGCGAGCGGGGCCGCTCCCCGGACCATCCATGGGCACGGGATTCGCCGCCGATTCAGGCTCCCTCGACGGACGGATTCGAGGCGAACAGGTTGAGTCCGAGCGCCGCGGAGAGGTAGCGGGCACTGAGCTGGCCCCGGACGCTGTTGCCGGCATCGTCGAGGGGCGGAGAAAAGGTCGCCAGGGCACCCTTGCCCGGGGCCACCGTGATCATGCCGCCGCTCACCCCGCTCTTGCCCGGCAGGCCCGTCTCGTAGAGCCAGTCACCGGAGCTCTCGTAGAGCCCGGCGGTCACCATCACGGCCAGCACGTGCTGGCAGTGGATGGCGTCGATGACGGGCTCCCGGGTCACCGGATTCACCCCGCCGTTGGCCAGGGTCGCCGCCATCACCGCGAGGTCGCGGCTGGTGACGCTCAGGGCGCACTGGCGTGTGTAGATGTCGGTGGCCTCGACGGGGTCGAAGTAGATCCGCTGGTACCCCGCGAGCAGGGCGGCGACATCCAGATTAGCTTGGTTGGTGGCCGCCTCCGACCTGTAGACCTCCTCGTCGAGATCGAGGGACCGGCCCGCGAACCGGGAGAAACCCTCCAGGATGAATCGCCACTTGTTCTCCGCGGTGTCGCCGGGGGCGAGGCTCGTGGTGGCGATGGCCCCGGCGTTCACCATGGGGTTGGTGAGCCCGTCGCCGGTGCGCTCCACCGCGATCACCGAGTTGAACGGGAGCCCCGTGCTGTTCACCCCGAGCCTGGCCCGCGCCTCCGCCTCGCCGATCGCCTGGCAAACCAGGGCGAACATGAAGGGCTTGGAGACGCTCTGGATACTGAAGGCCCGGTCGCTGTCCCCGACCGCGAAGATATCCCCGCGGGTCCCCGCCACGCAGATGCCGAAGAGATGGCGCGGGACCGCCGCCAGGGCGGGGATGTAGTCCGCGTTCTCACCCTCGTCGACCGACCGGAAGCGGGCGTGGGCGCGCGCAACGTGCTCCCGAACCAGGGCTGGATCCGGGAGCCGGCCGGTGGAGACACAGGGGAAAGGCGTGGGCATCGGGAGGTCTGGCATGGGGGCGGGTGGCGCTGGAGCACGCATGCAACCGGGCGACCCTGGCACGTCCTCGTGTCCGTGGGTCGCGCCCGTTGCCGCCGGGGTCCCTGATCCTACGTCGGCGCAGGCGAATCAGGCGGCGGAGGCGGCGCGTCGCCGGGCTGCTCCCAGGGAAAGCGCGGTAGCCCGTAGAAGGCCTCGCGGAAGCGCTCGCCCCAGCTCTGGGTGAGCTCACGCAGCTCCTCGGAATCGGCCTCCAGCCTCAACCGCGACGAGGGTGCGAAGAGGTCTCGGGGGCAGATGGCCACCTCGTAGGGGGGGCCGACGGTCAGGTTGGAGCGGGCCGTCCCCACCAGGGAGACCAGGCACACCCGAGCCCCGTCCTCAAGGGACAGACCCGGGTGGACGATGTGGTCCAGGGCCGGCTTGCCGTACTTGCTCTCCCCGATCTGCAGGAAGGGCGTCTCCGGGGTCGCCGTCATCCAATTTCCCTGGGGGTAGATCAGATAGAGGCCCGGGGGCTGGCCGGCAATCTGCCCCCCCAGGAGGAAGGTGGCCTCGACGCCCGCCCCCACCTGGCGCAGTGCCGGGCCATGCTCGTTCTGAACCGCCAGGGACACCTGACCCACATAGGTGGCGGCCTCGAACAGGTACGCGACGTTCAGCAGGGTCTGGCTCGGGGCCACACGGGAGGGATCGGGATTGAGCGCCTGGTCCAGGTCGCGCCGGATGCGATGCAGGACCTCCTGGGTCGTGGCCAGATTGCCGGCCGCGAGGAGCACGAAGAGGCGATCCGGGGCGGGCTGGAAGATGTGGAGCTTGCTGAAGGACGAGATGTAATCCACCCCCGCGTTGGTCCGGGAGTCCGAGGCCATCACGAGGCCCTGATCGAGGCATAGTCCGACACAATACGTCATGCTGGCAGGTCTCGGCAGAATGTAAGCCCAGGAACCGGGAAACCAGAGGGTCCCCTCAGAACATCGGGCCGCGGGGACAACGGCGACGCCCTGAGCGGCCCGACGCGCCAGGCCGCGGGTCGTCCAACCCGTTTCGGCCCAGTTCCCCGCGAGCGGCGCCAGGGTAGCGAGTGGCCCTTTCCCGCACAAGCCCGGCCCGCCGCGCGCGACATCGCGCCGGCCCGGTTGGGTCATGACTGGACTCGGTGGTAGCATTCGCCCGCCCGGCGGTCCAGCCGCCTTGGCACAGAGGGACGGGTCGGGCAACCCCTGCTGTCTAGCGGGCGAGAAGGGTCTCGCGCGAGGCCGACATCAAGCCACCGAGCCCCCCGCGGCCGGGCCGGTATCCCATTCGAATCAGCCATCAGGGGCGGTCATGGAGCTTCAAGAAGGTATCCTGCGCGTCGAGTCCTTTCTCGCCGTCACCCTCGGCATCGTGGTGCTGTTCCTGGGCAAGCGGCTGAACGAGCGCATCGCCTTCCTGCGAAATTTCAGCATCCCGGAGCCGGTCACCGGCGGCATCCTCATCTCCGTCCTGCTCGCCCTGGTCTATGTCGTCTCCGGCTATTCGGTGGAATTCGAGCTGCGGGCCCGGGACGTCCTGCTCGTCTACTTCTTCACCACCATCGGGATCAATGCCAGCGCCCGGGATCTACTCGCCGGCGGGCGACCGCTGCTGATCCTCCTGGCCATCACCGTCGCCTTCATGCTGGCCCAGAACCTCACGGGTATCTCGGTGGCGTCGCTCTTCGGCCTGCCGGCGGCGGTGGGGGTCCTCGGCGGCACCGTGTCGCTGATCGGCGGCCACGGCACCACCATCGCCTGGGCCCCCACCATCGGCGAGCAATACGCTATCGCCAACGCCATGGAGATCGGCATCGCCAGCGCCACCTTCGGCCTGATCCTGGCAAGCCTGATGGGAGGGCCGATCGCGAAATTTCTCATCAACCGGCACGGACTCGCGCAGACGCCCCGGGCGGCGGACGAGATCCAGGACGTGGGCCTCTCGGAGAAGCAGCGGAGGGCGGGGATCGATCACCTGGATTTCCTGGGTGCCGTCCTGGCGATCCACGTCTGTATCGTTGTGGGCTACTTACTCAACGGCATCATTTCGGATCTGGGACTGAAGCTGCCGCTCTTCGTGACCTGCCTCTTCGCGGGCATCCTGATCACCAATCTGGTCCCCAGGAACCGGCCGACCCTGACCGGCATGCCCTGGCCCACCCGCAGCCCCGCCATCGCCCTGATCGCGGACATCTCGCTCGGTACCTTCCTCGCCATGTCCCTGATGAGCATGCAGCTCT
>Ga0316578_10000805_pt1 | contig 11634 bp, 7 predicted proteins | sample J0NA_2_FD_203076 | JGI IMG/M metagenome (GOLD analysis project Ga0316578, IMG submission 203076) | Rhizosphere microbial communities from salt marsh grasses in Alabama, United States - J0-2_160517rDrC | ecosystem: Host-associated > Plants > Roots > Rhizosphere | place: USA: Alabama | collected...
CCATCGCTCGAGCCCTTGCCCTCGAGCCCAAGCTGGTGCTGGCGGACGAGCCCACGGGCAACCTGGACAGCGCGACCAGTGATGCGATTCACGATCTCTTCTTCGAGATCAACCGCCGCCATGGAACCACGATTGTGGTGGTGACGCACAACCCGACGTTCGCCGCCAGCATGCCTCGCATCGTGAGTATGGTGGATGGACACATTCAGAAGGACGAGGCGCCCCACTCTACGGTCGCGGACGTTGCTATTGCTGCCCACGCTCCAGAATCTGCTGAATCTTGAAGGGCACGAGACCATAGCCCTCGGCGGCCGCCAGCAGGCCCACGTTGTGGGGCAGCTCGGTCAGAAACAACCGCGCGTACGGAGTCCCGACCAGTCCCTCCACGCGTCGCTGCAGCGACGGAAGGGCACGAACCACGGCATCGCGAGCTCGTTCGGTGGCACCGAGCTCGACGTGCGCGTCGTGCAAGGCCAGGTAGACGGTCGACTCGTTCAGGAGGCTCGGCGAGCCATGCTCCAGCAGTCCAGCCGCTTCCCGGGCCAGCTCCAGAGCGCGGTGCGGTTCACCTGCGCGCCGCTCGGCTTCCGCCCAGACGCCCAGGGCTACCGGTAGGACATCTTGGTGCCCCATGGCCCGGTAGCCGTCGGCGGTGATCTTGAGCAATGTGCGTGCCCGATCGAGGCGGGCCGGACCGGCGCGCAGTAGTTCCCATCCGCGATAGAAGAGGACCCCGAGATTTGCACGATCTGGCGCCGCCCAGAACGAGGTTGCCGCCGCATCGGCCGCGGCGCGCGGCTCCGCGAGCAGGCCCTCCAGACGCTTGTCATTGCCGAATGTGGCCGCCCAACCCAACAGGTTCATCTGCGCGTGCCGCACCGCACCCTGGCTGCCGATGGCGTCCGCAACGGAGAGCCCCGTCTCGAGCGCGGCGCGGGCCTCCTGCCGTGCGCCGATCGTCGTCAGTGCAAAGCCCACGTTGGTGGTCAGCATCGCCTCGCGCTCTTTCAGCCCCGCACGTTGCGCCGCCTGGGCCGCGTTGCGTCGGGCGGTCAGTGCGGCACTCAGCGCGCCCTGAGTCTGCCGGATGATGGCCAGAGTCTGCCAGGCGTCGACGGCCGCCGCCGTGATGCCGCGAGACTCGGCGAACTCCAACAACCGGGCCGCCTCGGCTTTGGCGTCGTCGAAGCGACCCGCAAATGCCAGGCGGGCTGCGAGCACCGCCGAGCAACGTGCTTCTTCGTCATGCAGTCCCAGGTCGGCGGCTTCTCCTCGAATGGTCAGCAGGCGATCGGTGACGTCCTCGCCGCCGCCTCGGGCATCGTCAAAACGAGCCCGGGCGCCACGCGCTCGGATCGCCGTGGCCTCGTCGTGGATGTTCTCGTTGAGCGCCAGGATGGCCGACTCTCGCTCGCTGGCGCGGGGATCGAGGCGGCTCCAAGCCTCGTCGAGGCAACTGGCCCGCTGGAAGCCTTCAACCGGGTTGCTGGCGAAAGCGAGCGACTGCTCGGCCATGATCACCGCGTCGTTGAGCGCGTTTGCCGCCAGTGCGCGCTTGGCCGCTTTGAACCAGTGCCGCGCAGCGTCCTCGTGCGCTCCTCCCAGGTCATATTGTCGGGCCACCGTTGCCGCGTCTTCGCCCATGGACTCGAGCCACTTGGCGGCCAGGGCGTGGAGCTCCTTGCGGGCCGAGTCATCCAGTGAGGCATAGGCCACCTCCCGCACCAGGGGATGCTTGAACATCCACTCGGCAGTTCCGGAAAAGCGCGAACCATCCTGCTCGATCAGCACCTCTGCCCCGGCCAGTGCGCGCATCACGCTTTCGGCGTGGGCAATGCCGAGGGCTTCCAGCGCGGCATCCCAGCAGCGCACGCCCAGCACACTCAGACGTCCCACGGCATCGCGACACTCGTCGTCGAGCGAATCCAGACTGACTTGAATGGCGGCTTCGATGGTGGGGGCGTGGGTCGTGTCCGCACCCGCCGCGGCCAGCCGCGCCAGCTCTTCGGCGAACAACGGGAGCCCTGCGGCCTGCTGCGCGATTTGGTCCACCACTTCTTGTGGCGCATCGTTGCCCAGCAGGGCTCGAGCGATGTCGCGCGAAGCGCTCTGGGAGAGTCGCCTGAGCTCGATGCGAACGTGGTCGCGACCGCTGAATCGCTGGGGGTGGTCCGACCAGAAAGCGGGTCGCACCATCGCGAGCACCAACAGCGGCAGGTGGGCGGCGCGCCCGAGCAGGTGGTCCAGCCAACCCACGCTCTCGGGGTCGGCCCATTGGGCGTCTTCGACGATGAGTACCGTGGGGATGTTGGCCACCAGCTGGACCACGACGTCGGTCATGGCCAACCAGAGCGCGTCACGTGAGCCTCGGGGATCGAAGCCTTCGGGCAGCGGCTCGTTGGAGAGCAACCGCGCGAGCAAGTTGCGGTTGCTCGCCGTCAGCTCGTCTCGGGTGGCGGGTCCCAGGTGCGCGACGATCGCGGAGTCGGCCTCTCGTGCAGTGATGTCCTTGGGCAGACCGATGATGGCACGCAAGAGCTCTGCCGCGGCGCCCAAGGCGTGCGCGCGCCCGTAGGCTTCGCTCTGCTGCACGACGATGCGGGGCGTGGAGGCGTGGGGTGAGATTCGCTGGAGGACCTCGCGCCGCAGGCGCGTCTTGCCGATGCCCGGGGGACCGCTGATGCTGACCAGGATTGGAGTGCGGTCTGCCAGGGAGCGCTCGAAGGCGTTCATCACCTGCGCCAACTCGGGGCCGCGTCCGACGAGAGGTGCTCCTCCGGCGCCCTCCGCTCGGACCCCACGAACCGCGTCGCCCACGATCGTGGACCCGTCGTCTCGCACGCGGAACTCGTGCTGGCCGCGCCCCAGCTCCGACGTCGTGGCATCGGCCAACACCACCCCCGGGCGGGCGTCTCGGGCCAGAGCCGAGGCGCGGTCGACCACCTCACCCACGGGTCGGACCTCGCCGGTTCGGTCGCTGAGGTTGACGCGTGCGCGCCCGGTGGAGATGCCCACCCGTGCTCCCGCTCGCGCCAGGCGTCGGCCTAGTCCGAGCGCCGCCGAAGCCTCGCTGCCGACGGCGCGGCGAGCTCCCAAGTGGGCGACCAGTGCGTCGCGACCCAGGGGGACGGCGTCTGCACCCCGCTGGCGAAGGTGGTCCAGGGCACGGTTGCGGGCACCCGCCTTGGTGAAACCAAGGGCGACCATCGAGGTGAGCAGACGGTTGGCGCTCGATCCCAACCTCACGGACTGCAGCATTCCGCTCGGTCGGTCGGGGACCGACTGCTCGTCGATCTCCTCCAGGATGCCCCCCAGGGCAATGACGAGCTCCCGCGCTGAGGCTGGCCGTCGCTCCGGATCCGTCTCGAGTAGTCGCCCCACCAAAGCGTCGAGGGCTCGTGGGGTGTCCAGGCGCAGATCCAGCAGGCGTGGCGCCGGTGTGGTGACCAGGCGCGCGAGGGTGGCGATGGCGGTCGGCCCCACGTGTGGTGGACGTCCCGCGACGAGCTCGTACAGCGTGGCCCCCAAAGAGTAGATGTCGCAACGCGCGTCGATCGGAGCGTCTGCGCGGGCCTGCTCTGGCGCCATGTAGGCTGGCGTGCCGACGTAGTCGCCACTTTGCGAGATGCTGATGCTTTCCGATACGGCCACGCCGAAGTCGACCAGTTTCGGGCGGTACTCCGTCGGGGCGTCCTGCCCCAGATCTGCACGACACAGAAAGATGTTGCTGGGCTTGATGTCGCGGTGAATGACGCCCGCAGAGTGTGCGGCGTCCAGTGCGCCGGCGACTTGGGCGGTGAGCTCCACGGCCTGCCGCAACGAGAGTGGGTCCCGACGCTGTCGGGCCGCCACGTCCTCCCCGCTGAGCCACTCCATGGCCACGAACGGCAACCCGGTATCCTCCAGCAGACCGTAGGCGACTGTCTTGACGATGCCTGGGTGGTCGAGATTGCTGAGGAGTTGACCCTCGCGAGCCAGCCTCTTCTCTTCCTCCGGAGCGAAGCCTGCCTCGGCTGCGATGACCTTCAGCGCTACCGGTTGGTTGGAGACGAGGTCGTGCGCGCGGTAGACGACACCCGCGCCGCCACGGCCCACTTCACCGTCCACGACGAAACGGCCGCCCATACATGCTTTGTCGCCGTCCAGTAGGGTCACGGGGCCGGAACGAGATTAGTACTACCAGCAGCGCGCGTCGACATCGGCCGCGCACGCCCGCGGTGACTCGGCTATGATGCCCCGGATGAGCAAGCTCAGGATGCTGGCCGGGGGCATCGTCGAACCGGGCGCCGGACAACCCGGCTCGGTGAGCGCCTACGTCGCGTACAGCGGCTCACGGGGCAAGAGTCGTCTGTTCAAGGTCCAGGGCCGGACCGACGCTCCGCTGGTGGCAGAGTTGGACGCGGCCACCACCGTGGATCTGGGCCGGTTTCGTCGCGAAGTCAGCGAGGACCTGCAGCCAGCCGTCGTCGGGATAACCTCGCGCGGTGGGGCGGCCTCTGTCGCCGATCCCAAGCCCGAGTGGGTCGCCGAAGTCGTGCGCCGGCACCTCCGCGACGCCGAAGGCGTAGACGTCGACTAGCGCCTCTATCGACCCCGAGGCGTCCTGCGTCCTCGCGACCTCAACCGCGGCACCACGGGTAGCGGCGTTCCAGTGACACCGTGCTCGGTGTCTGGTCGAAATCCGACGTTGGCAAGGTCCGCCATGCTGACCAGCTTGCCCGCGGTCAAGCACGCGGCTCGTGTCAGGACGTCACGCAGCTCCAGGTCGTTTCCAGGCCACCGATGATCCAACAGGAGACGGAGCGCAGCCGAATCGACGCCGAGGGGCTCGCCGCGCACCTCGAGTCCCGCCCGCGCGAGCTGATCGAGCACCAGCGCCCGTAGGTCTTCGGCTCGGTCCATGAGCGGAGGCAATTCGACCACCGCATCATGCAGGCTGCGCTCCAGCGACCGGACCAATCGCGCGCTCGCGGCCAGCTCACCGGGATGGCGACTCGAGCTGAGTGTCAGACCTGCAGGAGGAATGACTGAATCGTCGCTGGCGGTTGTACCGCGGGCGAGATGCCGAGCCAGGATCTCCTGGACCGCGAGTGGCAGTGAGTCGACTGCCAGCACCACGAGCGTTCCGCCGTCGGCAAGGATCAACGGAGAGTGCTCGTCACTTTGCCACCGGTCCGGATCGTGCTCGGCACCACGCGTCCCATCCACGACCAGGAATGGACCTCCACCTCGGGGACTGGCCAGGTGCGCCAGCGCGGCCCAACCCGTGGCATCGACGCCCGGCGGCGTGATCAGTGCGATCGGGCCCCCGCGGCGAGCCAACCGCTCGACTTGGTCAACGGTCAGACGCGCCGCGGCGCTGTACGCGGTACGGCGTATCGAGTCGGCAATGCGCTCTGCCCAGAGTCGGTTCTTGCCCGAACTCTGCTGGATGATCTGCTCCAGTCGCCGACGCTCTCGTTCTAGCTCGGCCGCCCGCTCGGTAGCGTCGAGCTCCCTGCGGCGAGAGCGGGCCAGCGCCGAGGATACCGCCAACAGCGCGCTGATGCGGTCTGCCAGGATCCGCGCCGCCCGGGCCTCCTCGAGAGCCATCACTGCTCGACGACTGCCGCGCGGCAGCAAGATGAACCCCAGAGGACCGTCTTCGTCGAGGATCAGGGTCGCGGAGAACGCCTTGCGACTGTCGAACCACTCCAGCAGCGGCCGCACTTCCGCTCGTCGCACCTGGACCGCCTGCAGCGCTTCGGCTCGCAGCGTACGCTCGGGCTCGGCCAGCGCCAGCTCGTACAGACGAGGCGGGGCCTTGCCCGCTTCGACGTGCAGGTACCCGGCGATGTCCACGCTGAGGACTTCCTCGGGGTGGTAGCGCCAGAGCTCCGGTCTCGCGCCAGCCGTTGCCGTGGCCTTGCTCAGCGCCTCGAGAGCGGCCCGAATGGCTGCATCGGGTTCGGGCTGCAGCGCCCCGCGGCTGGCCGCGTCGATCGCATCCAGCCACCGAGACTGTTCCGGACCGAGCGGTCTGGCGACCGCCCGCGCGATCAGCCCCACCAGGATGGCGAGCCCGGAGGTTGCCAGCACGATCGCACCGGCGTGACGAGACGCTTGTTGTGCCAGCACGCCTGCCAGCAGCGTGACCGGCGCCCCTAGAATCACCACAGCCAAGATCCCTCGCAGGGCGCTCGAGACGGTGGTGGGATCACGCGTGGTCACCACCCAGATGCAGCAAAGCGCGCTCAGGATGACGCCGATGGGGAGGACGCGATCCGGGGCGGCAACGTCGAGCGCGGCGGCCGGCACCACGACCAACAGCGAGGTGATGCTCAGGGCCAACGCCCCCGCAGCGCGATCGTTGACCCCGAGCTCGAGCCTGCGCAGCAGCTTGAGTCGAGCCGTGGCAGCGACCAGCACCAACAGGCTGGCCACACCCGCGCTCGTCGTGGCGTAGTCCACCGCCAATGGATCGAGGCGCACGAGCTGTGCGGGCAGCAGCGCGCGTGTCGCCGGGAGGGCGGCGGCAATGGCCCAGAGCAGGGCGCTGAACCCGGCGGCGTCTAGCGAGCGTGTGCCGGTATGCGGTGCGAGGATCCCGCCCAGTGGCGCAATCCGCGCCAGTCCTACGAGTGCGGCCACGCTGCACGTTCCTGAGCCCAAGTTGGCCGCGGCGTCGAAGGCGGCGTGCCCAGAGGGACCAGAACGAGCGGCGAGCCACAGGGCAGCCCCCCAAACGCACGCGCGGAGCGCAGAGCGCGCGGCAGGATCAATGGGATCCACTCCGCGGGGTGGCCGCTGGGTGCGCCGCCAGGTTTCGGCCAAGACCAGGGGCAGCCCCACGAGCGCGATCCAGGGCAGCACCGAGCCGCTGCGCACCTGTAGGGCCGCGAAGCAGACATAGGCCACCAGCGCGCTGGGCAACCAGAACGAGCGGACGCTCAGCGTCACGTCGCAAAGGTAGCCCGGGGCTGGCGAGAGTCCGCACTTTTCAGCGGATTTTCGGCGTGGGCGCTGACCGCGTTGACGAGCGCCCCGGGGGAACTATATTTGCAAACTGGTGCAATTATGCAAGTGACTGCTTCCCCCGAACCGTGTGAGTGCTGCTGTGGGGACCTGTCGACGCTGCTCTCGCCAGGCTTCTTCAAGGCGCTGGGCGATCCCAACCGGGTGGCGATTCTCATCTCGCTGGCGCGCTGTTGCGAAGAGAAGACCGTGAGCGAAGTGTCCGAGTGCTGCTCTGTGGATCTGTCTGTGGTCTCGAGGCACCTCGCCATCTTGCGAGAGGCCGGCGTCCTCAGAGCGCGGAAGCGTGGCAAGCAGCTCCACCACTCGGTTCGCTTCGGTCATCTCGCCCGAATGCTGCGCGAGATCGCCGACGCCATCGAAGCGTGCTGCCCCGGGCCGGAGCACGAGCCAGTCTCCACCTCCAATCCGGCCGCGCATTCCGTTGCTGGAGATACCCATGACTGAACCCACGACATCCCGCCGCAACTCTTCATGCTGTGCGGCCCCCGACACCTGCTGCCGAGATCCGGAACGGCGGCTGTTCGACGACCGCGAGGATGGAAAGCGACGGAGCGCGGGTCGCAAGGTGGCTGACTGGCTGCGGGGTGCCGTCGACGCCATCGAGCGGTGGGCGAGCGCCGAGGCCTCGGAACGAGATGCGCGGCCTGGTGCCGCCGTGGCGCCTTCGGTCGAAGTGGTCGATTCCGACCGGGTACGCCGGGAGGTGTCGGCTTCCTACGCCCGCGCGGTGGAGTCATCGTCCAGCGGTTGCTGCGGTGGCGGTCCAGTTTCCAAAGGTGTGGCCGCTAACTTGGCGGGCTACACCCGTGAAGAGCTCGTCGCCCTCCCTGACGATGCCGTCACGAATTCGTTCGGGTGCGGTAACCCACTGGCATTCAGTCAGGTCCGCTCTGGTGACGTGGTGCTCGATCTCGGCTCCGGCGCTGGCATCGACCTGCTCATTGCAGGCAAGATGGTCGGTCCGACCGGGCGTGCCATTGGGGTGGACATGACCGACGAGATGATTCTGCGCGCGGAGCAGAACGCGCGAGCGGCACGGCTCGACAATGTGGAGGTGAGAAAGGGGATCATCGAAGAGCTTCCGGTCGAGTCTGGATCCGTGGACTGGGTGATCTCCAACTGCGTCATCAACCTGTCGCCCGAGAAGGAGAAGGTGTTTGCGGAGATCGCACGAGTCCTCAAGCCGGGTGGGCAGGTCTCGATATCGGACATCGTGGTGGAGGATCTTCCGGATTGGGTTCGCGACGACGCAGCGCTCTACAGCGCCTGCATTGCCGGAGCCATCAGCGAGGCGGAGTATCTGGCAGGGCTCCAACGTGCAGGTCTCGGAGACGTCCGCGTCGAGGAGAGGCTCGTGTACGATCAGGCGCAGCTTCAGGCCCTGGCACAGTCTGAGGAAGCCGGGGGTGCAGGTGGGGCGTGTGGATGCGGAGCGTGTCCGTCGGCCGAGCTCGCCGCGCGAATGGCGGCTCAGGTCGAGGGGAAGATATGGAGCGCGAAGTTCTCGGCACGCAAGGCGGACACCCCCTGAGAGATCGACGGATCGCGTGAAGCGGGCTCCGGTCGGTGGTCCGGGGATTCCGTCGACCGTTCCGAGTTGCGCGCCACGCCCCTTGGGATTATTCGCGACGCCTCGGTCATGCCCGTCCCCGGCGAGTGACGATCGGGTCTGACTGACTTCGGGCCAACGATGAAGAAAACCTACGTTCTCGACACCAACGTTCTGCTGCACGACCCCTACGCCATCCTGAAGTTCGAAGACAACGATCTGGTCTTGCCGATCTACGTCCTCGAGGAGATAGACGGCTTCAAACGCGACGCCACTGAGCGCGGCCGCAACGCACGCACCGTCGCGCGACTATTGGACAGCTATCGAGCCGATGGCGGAAGCCTGGGGCAAGGAGTGAAGATCGGCGATGGGGGTCTGTTGAGGGTGTATGTCCCCGAGCGGCGCAAGGAGCTCAGTATCGCGCTCAAGCCCAGCTCGGGTGACAACGTGATCCTCCAGACGGCGATCGAGGTGCGTGACTCTGACCCGAGTCGTCGCACCATCTTCGTCACCATGGACGTGAATCTGCGCATCCGCGGTGACGCGCTCGGTCTCGCCACCGAGGCCTACGAGAATCAGTCCGTTGACGTCGACCACCTGAACACGGGCGTGGTGGAGTTGTCGCTGGGTGACGCGGAGTTCGACGCATTCGTCGAGAAGGGAGCGATCACCCCGTCAGAGCCGGAGAAGCTCTACCCCAACGCCTGCGTTCTCCTGCGCGACAACAGCCCTCGAGCGCGCACCGCACTGGGACGCTACCGCGCCGACAAGGAGGAGATCCGTCAGCTCCGTGACTCCCGCGAGGGCATCATGGGCATTCGTCCTCGCAACAAGGAACAGAGCTTTGCGCTCGATCTGCTCACGGATGACGCCGTGCGGTTGGTGACCATCGTCGGCATGGCGGGGACGGGGAAGACGCTTCTGGCGTTGGCGGCCGGCCTATACTCCACGGTCGAGAAGGGGCGCTACTCGCGACTCCTGGTGAGCCGTCCCGTGATGCCGATGGGGAGGGATCTCGGTTTCTTGCCCGGGACGATCGAGGAGAAACTGGATCCGTGGATGCAGCCCATCTTCGACAACCTGGAGTTTCTGTTGGTTGCGGGTGGCGGGAAGCGTCGCGGAATTCGCGGATTTGACGAGCTGTTCGAGAACGGGCAACTCCAGGTCGAACCGCTCACCTACATTCGTGGCCGCAGTCTCCCTCAGCAATACGTGATTGTGGATGAGGCGCAGAATCTCACCCCGCACGAGGTCAAGACGATCATCACGCGTTGCGGGGAAGGCGCAAAGATCGTGCTCACCGGCGATCCGTACCAGATCGACAATCCGTACGTCGACAGCGCCAGCAATGGCCTGACCGTGACTGCCGACCGGCTTCGGTCCGAGTCTCTGGTGGGGCACATCATGCTGGCCAAGGGCGAGCGGAGCGAGTTGGCGAACATCGCCGCGAACAAGCTATGAGGCTTCGCCTCCGCGATCTCGATGGAGCGCTGCAGCGGGCCGAGAACGCCATCGCGCTACTCGATCGCTGCCGTCCCCGCAATCTGACTGCTGTGTTTGAGCAGCTATGTTGTGACTGGAAGCGTGGCGACCGTCGAGCTCCGCGGCTCGAATATCCGCGCACGCGGCCGCCGCCAGGGCTGTGTGACGCCCTCGAACGACTCGAAGCGGCGGCCGTTCGGGCTGGTCCCTGGGGTGCGCTCTATGCGGAGAGAGCTCGGGAGCTGATACGGGAAGCGCGGATTGCCGAGACGCTGCCTGGACCGGACGCTCGGGTCTGGGCGGCGCAGCGCTTCGCGGTGTCGGCGGACGTGCATGCCGCCCGCGCTGAGACCTGGTCGCGGCAGTGGTGTCAGGACGCGCCCGATCCACCGAGTGACCTTCGTTGCGCCAGTGACGACGATCGCGATCCGGGCAGCCTGATCTCGGTGCTCGGGCGCATGCTGGGCGCGGAGCGGCTGGCCTTTCGAGTTGATGCGATCGCCGAGCTGGCGAGTGTGGCCGCCACGGGTGATGGAGTCATTCTCGTCCGCGCCGGGTGGCGCGGACGGCCCCGCGACGTCAAGCGAGTCGCAGTACACGAAGTCTACGGTCATGCGCTGCCCCGCCATCGTGCTCGCGGGGCGCGCTTCGGCCTGTACCGCACTGGGACCGCTGGTGGTTCCGACGACGAAGAGGGGCGAGCTCTGCTGCTCGAGCGGCGTGCTGGGCTGATGGATGCCCATCGCCGGGCCGAGCTCGGTCGCCGACACCTGGCTGCGGTGAGCGTTGGTCAGGGCGCCTCCTTCGTGGAGACGGGAGAGCTTCTGCTGGCGATGGGCACGCCGCTCGAGGAGGCTCTCCGGATCACGGCACGCGTGCATCGGGGCGGAGGTTTGGCTCGTGAAATCGTCTACCTGCCGGCGCTGTCTCGGGTGCGGACCGCGTTGGCAGAGGAACCCGAGTTGGAGCGTTGGCTCGAGCGGGGAAGGATCGGGGTGGAGGCTGCTCGCAGGCTGGCTCGCCTGGGAGATCCACCCGACGAATTGGCGGTGCTCGACGCCGCCTGACTCCGACGCTCATCGTCGATCGGCAATCTCGACGACGACCGGTATGTGATCCGACGGCTTCTCCCGGCGTCGTTCCTCGACGTCCATGTGCGCCGAGAGGCAGCGGGCCGCCAATGTCCTGGTCACCAGTACGAGATCGATTCGCATTCCCGCGTTGCGGCGGAATGATGCGGCACGGTAGTCCCACCAGCTGTAGAGCCCGCCTTCGGAATGATGCAGCCGAAACGCGTCCACGAGGCCGAACTCGAGCAGGTGGGCGAGCGCGGCGTGCTCGTCCGGGTGAAAGTGCACCTGGCCTCGGCGTTCATCCGGATCGAACAGGTCGCGTTCGTCCGGGGCGATGTTGAAGTCACCACAGACCACCACGTCCTGGTCCGGTCCCGGTCCACGATCGAGCGTTTCGCGCAACCGCCGCAGCCATTCGAGCTTGTGCGGGAAGGAGGGGGAGTCCACCGCCTTGCCGTTGGGCACGTACACGCAGACGATACGGATTCCCGCCACCGTGGCCGCGATGAGACG
>Ga0316578_10000806_pt1 | contig 11623 bp, 7 predicted proteins | sample J0NA_2_FD_203076 | JGI IMG/M metagenome (GOLD analysis project Ga0316578, IMG submission 203076) | Rhizosphere microbial communities from salt marsh grasses in Alabama, United States - J0-2_160517rDrC | ecosystem: Host-associated > Plants > Roots > Rhizosphere | place: USA: Alabama | collected...
GGTGGTGCTGTTGGTCGATGACGAGCGGACCGTTCGGACCATTGGTGCGAAGATGCTGGAACGGCTGGGCTTCGAGGTGCTTCTGGCTGAGGATGGTTTGGTGGGAGTGGAGAAGTATCGCGACCATGCCGGTCGGATCGACGTGGTCATTCTGGACATGACCATGCCGGGCCTGAGCGGCGAAGAGGCGTTTGGCGAGCTGAGGAAGATTCGCTCTGACGTGCGAGTCCTGCTCACGAGCGGCTACAACGAACAGGAGGCGACCAACCGATTCATCGGCAAGGGACTCGCCGGCTTTCTGCAGAAGCCGTTCCAGCTGACCACGCTGCGCGAGAAGCTGTGTCAGATTCTCGACCGTGGCACCGAACCGGAGTAGCCGGCGAACGACCCGCGCTGCGGCTCTCGCGGTTGGCGTCAGAACCCGAGCTCGAGGTCGTCCGGTGCCGCACGGGTGGCAGGGGTGGGTGGTTGCGGCGACGGTGGCCCGGTTGGGACCGTGGGTCGTGGCCCCGGCTTCTGCCTGGCATTCCGCGGCACTGGTTGGGGCCTGACCGACGCTGCGGACGTGGAGCTCGACGGCGCGCTCTCGGCTGGCGCGGATTCTTCCGGCGCGCGGCGCTCCTGGTCTTGCACGACCGAGTCCGCGCCGGGAGCCGCAGGTGCGGTCGGTTGCCGAATTCGAGTCGGGGCCGAGGGGACGGCGGTCGTTTCGGTTTTCTTCACTCCCAGGCCCAGGCCAATCCCGATCCCGCTGGCAACCAACATTGCGCCCACCACGGCGAGGATGGCGCGGCGGCGACCCGGGGGCAGGCTGTATCGCGTCGAGGCTCGGCCGGCCAGGGTCGAAGGCTGCGCCTCGGGCGGCCCCGGGGGGGGCAGAGTCTCGGCAGCCGACGGTGGGACGCGAGGATCCTCCCGCTGAGAGCCGGGCGGAACGCTGTCTGGCAGGTCGATACGGAGGTCACTCTGACTCGTATCGATCCAGGTCGTTTTCAAGGACGTCCCACAGACGTCGTCGCGCACGCCGTTGTCGTACGCCCAGAGCGCGAGAGCTTCCCCGAGCTCGTACATCGATTCCCAGCGTTCCTCACGGTTCTTTCGGAGCCCTCGATCGAGCACGCGCCAGAGCACCGTGTCGCCTGCGCCGAGCTCGGTGATGGGCTCCGGCGCTTCGTTGACCACCGACCAGAGCACACCGTTGTAGCTGTCCCCGGTGAACGGAAGGCGATCCGTCATGGCGTGGTACAGCACCACACACAGGCTCCAGACGTCACTGCGCCCGTCGACCCCACCCTGGCCTCGAGCCTGTTCTGGGGACATGTAGTCCGGCGTGCCCAACAGTGTCCCGTCGACGGTGAGCTTGGTGTCGGATCCGACGAATCGAGCCACGCCGAAGTCGAGCAGCTTCGGCTGGGTGCGGCCGGCGAGATCGTGGGACAGGAAGATGTTGTCCGGCTTGACGTCGCGATGAACGACTCCCCGGCTGTGCGCGCTCTGAAGCCCGGACACGATCGGTAGCAGGATTCGGACGGCTTCGATGGCGGGGATGCGGCCCTCGCGCTCGATGCGCTCAGCGAGCGTCTCACCCTCTAGCAGCTCACTCACGACGTAGGGATCTCGCCGCGCCGTCTCGCCGAAGTCGTACGCATGGCAGATGGCGCTGTGTCGGACCTTGGCGGCGGTGCGTGCTTCCTGCAGCATGCGCTTGGTGAGCTTGGCCCGGTCCCCCTTGCCCGCCCAGGCAATGAGCTTGATGGCCACCTTGACGTCGAGGACCGTGTCCCGGGCCACCCAGACGATCCCCATTCCGCCCTGCCCCAGCACGCGCACGAGCTGGTACTTGCCCGCGATGACGTCGCCCGCGCGGTACCCGGCCCCTGCGGGGGTGGGGGGAGCGGGTGAGGGCGGAAGCTCGGGCGGGGGCGGCATGGCCTAGTGATCCAAGTTTCGAGCGTACCGCCTTAGCCGGGCCAGTTCAAATGCTGTCGATCGAGTCGACTGCACGGGGCTCGAGAAGGGCCGAGAGGGGGCCGCGGCTCCGGGCTAGCGTCGTGTCCCCTCGGGTGGTCGCCGGCAGCGCCCCGCTGCGACCCAACGTCCGGGCGGGCTCAGCGCGACGTCGGTGCTCCGGGATTCACTCGCAGGTGTGCCACTCGGCAATGGTGGTCTGGATATTGAAATGCGACTCGACGGTGTGACGTTCGGCAAAGAACAAGTGAAACGGATAGACCTCTCCCAGCACCAGCCCCAATGAAGCTGCCCGAGCATCGAGATCGATGGTTCCCGACTGCTCTTCGTGCAGACCGCCCAGGTCGAGCGCCAGCCGGTGATTGAGGAAGATCCACAGGTCGTCGTCACCCGAGAAGCTGAAGACCTCGCCGCCCGAGTAGCGGAAGCGCGTTTCGAGCGCGAGGGTGAAGTGGTAGTTGTGCCGGCGGCCCTGATTTCCAAACAGCTGTCCGTCGATCGGGAAGAACGCATCGCTCAGATATTCGAACGTGCCGGGCTGACCCGGGACTTCACTGAGCTGAAGCTCCACTGTCGTTGACTGGTTCACTCCCGCGACGTCCCGGTACCACTGGTCGAAATTCGCCTGGCCAGTCGTCGCGTCCGTGCCGAGCAGCGGATCCGCGGCGTAGACGGGAAGCCCATCCGCTCCCAATTCGGCCTCGACGAGCCCACGTTCACCGTAGCGTGTCACGCCCCCAGAAGGGATTTCGAAGTCTGGATGCGAGTCCAGAAAATCCCTCACCGTGACCTCCAGTCTGGGGGGGCCGCCCTCTGGTCCTTGGCAGGGCCCCCAAGTTCCCCCGCGGCACACCTGAGAACCTGGCCCGCACGCGCTCTCGCAATCGCGAATCGTATACGAACTGCATGCGGTCCACTGGCCCTCATGGCACTCGCGTGTGCCCACCCCGCAGGCGTCGGAGCAAGGCTCCTCGGCGGAAGCATCGCAGGGGCTCCAGATCCCCTCGGTGCAGATTTGCTCGCCGGTGCCGCAGTCTGTGGCGCAGGCTCGGACGGTGGGGATCTGGCAATCCGTCCAGGCCCCGTCGGCGCACTGGGCACGCCCCTCTCCGCACGGCCCCGTGCAGGTGCGTTCGCCCGCCGCATCGCAGGGTTGCCAGACCCCGTCGAGACAGACCTGATTGCCCTGGCCGCAGGCGTTCACGCAAGTCCGGGCCACGCCTTCCACGTCGCACGGCAGCAGCTCACCCACGAGCAGGCCGGATCTGGCGCCGCACGCCACGGCCACGGCAATCAGCAGGGCAGAAACGCACCCGGTGCGACGCAGCCTCAGGCCCCAGTCTGCCCCTGCTCTCATGCCGCCCGCGGCACCGCCCAACGTCTCATCCTCCCAGTCCGCGCTCTCCCGCAGGACAGTAGAGTATTCCACAGTTGCCCGGAGCTGGCGACCGGGACCGATCCCGTGCTTGTGGTGGGCGATGTCGTCCGCCGATTTGCTGGTCAGTAGCAGTTCGTCAGGACGTTGCAGCCGCGCTCGATCAGCGTCTGGATGTTGGCGGCTTCTGCCGAACAGTCGATGGGGTTGCCGCGCAAATCGAGCTCCATGCCCGGGTCGGACTCGCTGACGCAGAAATCCGGGTTGGCCACCAGAGGCGCGAGGGTAGTGATGTCGTTAGTGGTGAGGTCGAGCCTCCGCAGGTGTGTCAGGCTAGCAAACGGAGCGAGGTCGACGACGTCGGCAAAGCGGAATTCCAGGGTGCGAAGCTGGCCCAACTCCTCCAATTCGCTCAGGTCGGCAAGGTCGCAGTTGTGAAGGGTGAGGTCCTCCAATGCGGATAGTGCGGAGAGAGGCGATAGATCGGTGATCACGGCGCTGGCGAGTGTCAAACGTCTCAGTGTGGTCGTTTGAGCCAGACCGCCGAGATCGGGTCTGACCGACATCGGCTCGGACCCGGATGTGTGCCGGATGGTGAGGTTCTCGAGTTTCGGAAGCGCGGGGAGCGCGTCGAGATCTGCAAGTGGGGCTCCGGAAATCTCGAGGGTAACCAGCTCGGTGAGGTTGGACAACAACTGAAGGTCGGTCAGTTGAACGTCGGTCAGTGTCAGCGTCTGTAGGCGGGTGAGGGACTGCAAGGCCGACACGCTCGTGAGCCTCTCGCCGTCGAGGGTCAGCTCTTCGAGACCGGTCAATGCGCTGAGCGGGGTCAGATCCGCAGTGCCGCCATGGAGTGAAAACGACCTCAATCCCGGCAGGCACTCGATGCCCTCCAGGCTACCGATGGCCCAGAGCCCCAGCGAGTACATGCAAGCTGCGTCCTCATAGGCCACGCCGTCGCTCCACGCTTGGAAGAGTTCCGACATCTCCCCGGAGAAATTCGGATCGGGGAACTCGAGCGGATCCTCGCAACCGTCTGGGAGCTCCGCGGTTGGAGGATTGGGTTCACTGCCCCAGCACCCGCACGCGGACACCTCACAGCCCCATGGACACCCGGACCCTCCCCCTACGTTGAGGCACCCACCTGCAATGTGGTTTCCGTTGTAGCCGCCGTAGCCGCCGTAGCCGCCGTTCGAGGCGCCGCCGGTCTCGGAGATGGTTCCCGTGCCGGCACCGCCTTCTCCAGCTGCGCCGCCCCGCACGCCCGAGCCGCTGGCGCCCGCGGCACCGGCGCGCGCTCCGCCGCTCCCGGAGACACCTGCGCTGCCGGCGGTTGCAGCTCCGCCTGTACCCGGACCCGCTGCGCCGCCAGCGCCCGCGGCACCGGCGCGCGCTCCGCTGCCACCCGAGAGACCTGCATGGCCGGCGGTTGCAGCGCCGCCTGTACCCGGACCCTCGGTTCGCCCTGCGTCGCCGGCTGAGGCGCTCGGTGCGCCTCCAGCCCCCGACTCGTCCACGTCGGTCTCCTTCTCCGACGCGGCGCAGGCCGCCACCAGAGTCAGACACAGTCCTAGCCAAACGACCGTTTGAATGCGCATGTGTGCCAAATCCTCCCGAACTCTCCCAAGACGCAAGACTCGTGCCAGTGCTGAGGAGTTGCAGAGTGGCGAATTGCGCGCGGGAACAGGGAGGCGGGCACACTGGCTCGCGTCAGCGTGTGCCAGTCGCGAATGGCCTGGCCCAGCTCACACGGCCTGTCCACGCTCAAGTATGTAGCTCCAGCACGTCCATGTCCTCCAATTGATGCTCGCGCGGGACACGCTGGCCGTCGTATTTGCCTTCGCCCCAGATCCGCGCGAACTGCATGGTGCGCGCCAGGTCCTTGTGGATGTGGCGCGCCAGGTCGAGCACCGTGGCGCCTGCCGGCAGGATGAAGGGCGAGTCCGTCTTGGGCGGTCTTCCCGGAGCTTTGGTGCAGATCCGAATCACGCCCAGTCGGTCGAACACCGCGCGACGGAGTCGGTCGAGAGAGACCTGGTCGCCGACGGCAACCGGCAGCAACTCGAATCGGTCGGCGAAGAACTCGCGCAAGATTTCCAGCCGCTCCGGGGCACCGGCAGCATCCATCTGGGTGACGACCATCAGGGTGGAGACCTCGGCCACCGCCAGCAGCACGCTGGCGTCCTCACTGGCCTCACGCATGAGCCGCACGTGCCGTTCTTCCAGCAACTCCAGTACCGCCTGTGCGTTCTCCAGACAGGCGTCGCTACCGGCATTGGCGAGCAGCAGTGCCGCGTCTGCGTTGCGGATCATGTTCGTCAACCAGCCGGGAGTGAACTCCGGAGCCACGGCAGGCGAATCCACGAGTTGGATCTGCACGTTCTCGAAGGGCATCATCGCCGGCTGAGGCATCTGCGTGGTGAACGGGTAGTCCGCGACCTCGGGTCGAGCATTGGTGACGGCTCGGACGAGCGCCGACTTCCCGGCGTTGGGCGCCCCCACCAGGACCACCTGCCCGGCTCCCTCACGCGGGACGTGCGAGGGGTCGTGCCGGCGGGCTTTCCCGCCGCCCTTCTTGACCTCGAGCTTGAGGCGGGAGATCCGAGTCTTGATGTCCGCCTGGAGCTTCTCGGTTCCCTTGTGCTTGGGGATGGTCGACAGCATCTCGTTGAGTGCTGCCAATCGCTCCTCGTCCGTGGCCGCACCGCGGTACTTCTGCTCGGCTGCCTTGTACTCGGGCGACAGGTTGGCGGACATGGTGGCGGAGAACCCGGTCAGCAGTCGTCTTCTACCCAGACCGCGCGGCTGTTGTCGCTCCCGATGGTCACCAGCCAACGGGGCTTCTTGCCAAACACGCTGTAGTACGAGACCTGGCCGATGTAGTTGCCGGTGGGCGCGCCCATCGATTGAGCCTGCTTCCAGACGTGAGCTGGACTGCAGCGCGGGGGCGCGATGGTGTCCTCCTTGCAGCTGAAGTCGCTCTTGAAGCCCCGGATGCCGTTCGCTTCCACGACCACGTAGTAGAGGCAGGGGCCGTCGGGCTTGGCGTTCAGTGGTCTACCCGCAGGGGGCCTGGACGCCGAGGGAGAGCGGAATCGGTAGTACGCAGAGCTCTGAAAATCGTCCGCGCTGACGGTGAAGTCGATGAGGCCCTGCCCGTTGATTCCCCGCACGTCAATCCGCACCAATTCGACGTCTTGCCAAGCAGCCTTGGCCATCTTCTGTGCGCGCGGGAAGAACTTCCAGGGGTCGAACCGCTTCGGGTCGGAGCCGGGCGGCCAAGAAGGTTGGAGAGGGTCGGGAAGAGTAGCCACCGACCGTGGCGCCACCGCCTGGTCCACCGCGGCAGGTGGTGGGTCCACCGCTGCGGTCTCGGTGGCCTGGACGGCGTCAGCGAGCACGTCGTCCGAGTCCCGTTGCCACACCACGACCAGGGCCACGCCAATCGCGACCACCGCCGCGACCGCAGCCAGTACCAGCAGCCCCAAGGTCCCCACGGCGAAGTAGGGGAGCACGCTTCGCCCGACCGGGTGCCGCGAGGCCGTCGTGCTGGCTCCGGCCTGGGACGGTGCGGTCGCGTGGGCTTCAACGCCCTGCACGCTCGAGCCGGAACCCGGAGTGGCCGCAGGCGCCGACGAGACGTGTCCGGACCCCCAGGCACTGCTGCCCAGAGAGGCGTAGCTATCCGGCGGAAGCGATGTTGCTGCGACCGCCAATGCGTCCGAGAACTCCGCGGCCGATTGGAAGCGCCGCGTGGGGTTCTTTTCCAGCGCGCGGAGGATCACTTGCTCGAGCGCTGGCGGGACTTCTGCGCGCAGGCTGCGCGGCAGGGGCGGGGCCTGCTCGATGTGCTGGCGCAGAAGTTGGAAGAGAGCTGCGGAACGGAATGGAGTCTGGCCGGTGGTCCCCTCGAACAGGATCACCCCAGCGGAGTACAGATCGCTGCGCGCATCCACCGGTTGCCCCGCCGCCTGCTCCGGCGACATGTACAGTGGCGTCCCCAAGAGCGAGCCGGTGCGCGTCGACCCTTCGGTTTCGGCCAGGTCGGGACGCAGCTTGGCGATGCCGAAGTCCAACACCTTGGCGTGACCCCCAGGCGTCACGAAGACGTTGTCGGGCTTGAGGTCACGGTGAACGATTCCCTGCGCATGCGCGGCACCGAGGGCGCCGAGCACCTCGAGCAGCGTTCGAGTCAGGGCGCCCAGGGGGAGCGGGCCCCGTTGCCGAATGACGAGCGACAGGGGAGCGCCGTCCAGAAACTCCATCACGATGTACGGGCGCCCGTCAGGCAGCGCTGCCAGATCGAGCACGTTGACGATGTGCTCGTGCCGGATGACGTTGACGGAACGGGCCTCCGCAAAGAACCGCTCGACCAAGTCCGGACGGCTGGCACAGTCGGTGGACAGCACCTTCACCGCGACCCGACTGCCGATGGACGGGTGGACACCCTTGTACACGAGCCCCATGCCGCCCGCGCCGATTCGCGCGGCAATGCGGTAGCTCCCGATGTTGGTCCCCAGCAGTGGATCTCCCGAAGCATCCGCGAAGGCGGCACCATCTTCGGTGCAGTAGCCGGGGCCGGGCTGGGCCCTGCCGCACTCGGGACAGACGAACATGCTGCGCAAGGATTGCAGAGCCCGCGCGATCGTGCACCCCAAAGCAGGTGCCCCGGCGACGATATCGGGCTGGCCTCAGCCGGCGCGACGACACCCCCACCTCCCGGGCACCCGAATCGATCCGGGCGGCATGAACGCGGACCGGGATTCCGTCGTGCCGTCAGCCCCGCTGCTCAGAATCTGCCCGAATATCCCAGGTAACCGCCGCCTGGAAGGGGCGCCGCCGCCACCGTCGCCTGTTCGGTCTGGCTGGATCCACCGAAGAGGATCAATGCACTGCCCGTCAGCACTCCGGCAGCGCCTATGATCAGGCTCACGTTGGCCACGGTCTGGAGCGATTTGCCGCTGTCGATATCGTCGGCGTATTTCGGATCGTCGCAGCGTTCTCCCCCGCAGGCATCGTTGACGGAATCGTACTTGCTCTTCGCCATGAGGCCGGTGGTGGCGAAGACTCCCAAGCCGACCACCCCGACTCCGCCAACGACGTAGCCGACCATCTGCAGATCGGTGATGCCGGACTTCGGCTCTGGCGGCGGCGGTGGTGGCTCTTCGGGCTCCGGCTTGGGTTCGGCCTTGGGCGGCGGGGGCTCCAGGCTCAGTGTGATCGCCTTGCTGTGGCCCGGCGCGATGTGAACGGTGCGCTCGTCGGTCTCCAGCCCGTCCGCCGTGGCGACCAACTCGTGCTCCCCACCCTTGAGCACGATCGGGGGAGAGTCCTCACCGAGCTCGATGGGTTCACCGTCGATGGTCACCCGGAGTCCCGGGGGAGAGCCCTCGACTCTTACGGTCAGCTCACCCACCTGTTGCTGGAGTTGCTCCAGCTCCGCACGGGCCGATTCGAGGGTGCGCTCGTACTTGGGGTTGTCCTGGGCGTCTGGCGTTTCCAGGATGGCCTGCATCTCGCGGTATGCTTCGGCGACTTGACCCATCTGCTTGAGGCACATCGCGACCATCAGGCGAGCGTTTGGGCTGTTGGTGATGGCCAGCGCTCTCTGGAAGAGGGGCAGCGCTTCGCCGGGCTTCTCGGCCTCGAACAGGCTGAGACCCTCGCGGTACTTCGCCGCCGCCTCCTCCTTGGCTTCGGCGGAGATATCCGGCTCTTCCTGCGCAGCAGCCGGTGCCGCGAGAGTCGCCAACAGGCATCCAACCAGGGTGAAAACGGCAGCATTTCGCATGGCAATGGTCGATTGTGCCGCCAAATGGCCGGCTCGCCAAGCGGATGGCACAGGGCGTCTGGCCCCGCGGAGGCCGCGCTCGTGCCAAAAGTCAGCACAATCGCCGGAAGGCTGCTAGATTCCACCTTAGACCGGCCTTCGTGACAGTGCGCGGGTTCTTGGCGTCCAAGCCACGGGAGTTCGCCTGCGGAATGTCCGTTTCGATAACCTGCAAGAGCTGCGGCAGCCGCCTCAACGTATCGGACGCCCTCTACGACAAGAAGATCAGGGGGCGGGTCGTTACCATCGGCTGCAAGAAATGCGGGACCGACATCGTCGTCGACGGAACGCACCCGGAGGGCCCAGTCACGCGCCTGAAGTCGGTGAGGCCCAAGGCCAAGGCGAAGTTGGTTCGGCCGGGACCGGCAGGCGACGCCCCGGCAGACAAGGACAAGACGAAGGCGGCGGCGCCGGAAGCGGCGGCCGCGGAACAGTCCGCGAGCAAGGCCGAGCAGCCGAAGGAGCCGGGGTTGGGAGCTGCGGCCGCGGCCAAGGTCGAGGAGCCGCCAGAGCCGACCGGCGAGACCGAGCCGGAAGCCAGTGCGGCGAAAGAAGCTCCGCAGCCGCCAGTCGACGAGGCACCGGCTGCCGCAACCGAGGACGGCATGCCAGCAGCTCAGGCGGCACCGCCAGGTGAGACGGATCCGGCGGATGCCACGTCGAGGTTGACCGGCCCGAAACCATTGGCGCCGCCACGCGCCTCTCCTACCGCAGCGTTTGGCAGCGCGCTCGCTCGCAAGCTGGCCCGGCTGGGGTCAGCGCCCGCTCCGGACGCGGCAGCTGCCACGGCCAAGCTGCGCCCCGGGAGATCGCCGTTCGGTTCGAAAGAACGCCCTTCCAGGTCGTTGGCTGGGCCAGCCAAGCCGTCGTCCGGCAAGGATGAGGCGGCACCAGCTCCGGCCGAACCGGGCCCTGAGGACGCCACGGCCGGGATGCTCGCCGAGCCCACGCCCCCTCAGCCGGCGACATCCGCCGAGCCGGTGGCGACCGGGGCCAAGCCGCCGCCGCTGTCCCGTCAGCGCGATGAACGGAGTCCAGAGCCCGAGGTCGCTTCGCCGCCCGACGAGGACGGGGCCGGCAAAGAGCCGGAAGCCCCAGCCAAGATCGTCAATCCGGATCTGGACGAGCCGCCTACGGTCATCGACCAACGATTCGCCAAGTGGGCCCAACTCGACGAGCTCGTCGAAGACGAGGGCAAGGCGTCCGAGCCAGCGCCGCCGGCATCGGCAGCTGGTGCGCCGCCGGCGAAGGCTGACGACGTGGTGCGTGACACCGACCCGGCGGAGGCGTTGCTGGACGCGGCCGACGACGACGACGAAGCGACACCGAAACCGGTCGCACCCGCTGCTCCGGCACCGCCCGCAGACGTGCCCGAGGTGCCGAGCGCCGCTGTGGCACAGGACGCTGCCGACGGCGAGCAGACCAAGCCCGCCGGCAGATCGTTGCGTGTCGCCGTGTTCGTGGGGCTGGTGGTGCTCGTTGCAGCGGGCTTTGGCGGCGTGCTCTTTGCCATGCTGGGTGGCAAGGGCGAGGAACGGGACGCAACGGACGATGCCAGACCGTCGTCGAGTGCAGCACCGGTGGCTGCAGCGCCGGCCGATGCCGTGAAGCCGACTCCGAGCACGCCTCCGCCCCCCGCATCGAGCGCTGTGGCCAAGCCAGAGCCCGAATCAGGCAAGGAAGCCGCCCAGGCCAAGCCGGTACCGGCCGAGCCTGCGAAGTCCGAGTCTTCGGAAGCCAAGAGCACGCCGGCACCACCGAAACCGCCGACCGCCTCCAAGCCCGCCACTCCACGAAGGAGCACGCCACGACCGAAGCCGCGACCCGCAGCGCGCAAGCCCGCCTCACCCGGTACCGGAACCTTCGTTCCTGGCGAGCTCTGAACTGCTCGCGACGGGGCAACCGCGTTGAGACGAACGGCCACCGCCCTGCTCGCCCTTTCTCCGATTCTCGGATGTGCGCCTCCTGAGCGTCCCCCCGAGGCGTTGCCAGCGCCGGCAGGTCCGGAGGGCGGTGCGCACCCTGGCGCCGAGATGCGGGATGCTTCGGCTGCGGGGGCGAGACCCAGCGACTCGGGCCAGCCCTCGGAATCGACAGCCGATGGCTCCCCTGTGGAGGGGACGATCGACACGCGGTTAGCCGGGACCGTGTTTCCACCCGTGACGGTGGTGGCACCCCACCAACGCTCGGCTCAGCCCGGGGACGGCGAGTGGCAGCGGCTCGCCGTTCCCGAGCGTGGAGAGGTTCTCGCGGGCGAGCCTGCCGTGATGTTCAAGACGGTGATCCATCCGCATCCGATCAGTAGGTGGATCACCTTGACAGTGGCAGCCATCGACCTGCGCTACGTGTCGGTGCAGTACGTGCCCGGGACTGCAGACGTCAAGGACGCCAAGATCGATCCACGTCAGCTGCCAGTCGTGCCGGGCCTCGTTCCGGAGCCGGACCGCGAC
>Ga0316578_10000807_pt1 | contig 11613 bp, 8 predicted proteins | sample J0NA_2_FD_203076 | JGI IMG/M metagenome (GOLD analysis project Ga0316578, IMG submission 203076) | Rhizosphere microbial communities from salt marsh grasses in Alabama, United States - J0-2_160517rDrC | ecosystem: Host-associated > Plants > Roots > Rhizosphere | place: USA: Alabama | collected...
CGAAGAGACGCATATGATGGCATTTTCCGGCGATGAGACCTGCGATGTTGGCCGGGAGGCTGGATCGCCGGTCTCGCCGGATTACGGCCCACGCGGCAACGAATTCAACGGCGAGGTCAACTGGGTTCAGATCGACCTGGGCCTGGATGATCAAAGCCATCTGATTACGCTCGAACAACGTCTCAGTTTTGCGATGGCGCGTCAATAAGGTCGTTCTGAAACCCTGGCAAAGGGATAGTAATTCCAAGGACCCTATGGGCTCCTGATGGCTCCTGGAAGAATGTGGGCGTGACGAACGGGAGGGGTCGAGAACGCCCGAGGGGGTGGGGTCTTGGATTCCCGGGCGGCCTCGTCTGCTTGCCCACCGCCGGGCCTCATGTCGAACTCGGTCTGGGGCGGCCCCCTGGGGGGATGGAGGAGTGGGGGTGAGGTGGGTTCACCGATATGGGCGAGGATTTGTGTGATGGGCTCGGGATCGGTGAGGAACGCGATAAAGGTGAGAGGCGTCTGGCAGGTAGGACAGATCAGCGGGAAGACTTCATAGATCCGGGCCAGAAGGGCGGCCCAGCGGGAGGGCAGGGAGGGTGCTGAGTCCGATGGCTGGCGTGGTGCCTTCTCTGGATCGGGAGGCAGGGCCGGCGGTTTCTCTGGAAGTTCGGGATGTGGGCTGAAGGTCTGAGCGGCCAGCGCGTTGTCCTGGTGGGCGCGAGCCGTAGCCAGCGGTCTCAGGGGAGCGTTGGGGGCGAAGACGCCATGGTAACGGTGGCGGTGGATGCGGGGTGCGGTATTCGGAATATTCAGGGGGCACCTGCGATCCAAGGGTGATTTCATGGCCAAAGGGCATCAAGGCAAAGGGTGAAGTCCGGCATCAGTATCACGATTGCGCGGACATCGTCCCGACGATCCTGGAGCTCTGCGGGCTGGAAATGCCCAAGGTCTACAAAGGCGTTGAGCAGACCCCGCTTTCCGGTGTTCCCATGGCTTACTCTTTCGATTCCAAGCCCGACGCCCCGACACAGGAGAAGCGTCAGGAGTCCCGGTGACCCTTCAGGGGCGAGTTGCGCTGCGAGGGTAGGCGGTTAGAGTCAGATGTCCGAGGAACATGACCGAGACGTGGCAGGAACGGGAGACGGACCCGAACCGGAGGACGGAGGCCAGGCTGACCATGCAAACGAAATTGCCCCACTATCACCTCCTGGCGAAGCCGGCGGGCGCCATCTGCAACCTGGGGTGTAAGTACTGCTTCTTCCTGTCGAAGGAGAACCTCTACGGGGAGCGGGAAAGCTCGCTGATGGACGAGGCTACACTGGAGACCTATATCCGGCAGCTGATGGAGTCGTCTCCGGGGCCGGACGTCGAGGTGGCGTGGCAGGGGGGCGAACCCATGCTTCGTGGCCTGGATTTCTACCGGCGCTCGGTGGAATTGGCCGAGAAGCACCGCAGGCCCCACCAGCGGGTTGTTCACAACATGCAGACGAACGGCACCCTCGTCGACGACGAATGGGCCGCCTTCTTCAAGCAAAACAACTATCTCATCGGTCTCAGTGTGGACGGCCCCCGGGAGATGCACGACGCCTACCGGGTCACGAAGCAGAACCAAGGCAGCTTCGACGAGGTGATCCGCGGCTGGGAGTGCCTTCGCGAGCACGACGTAGACGTCAACATCCTGTGCACCGTCCACGCCGCCAACGCGGACCATCCTCTCGAAGTGTACCACTTCTTCCGGGATGAATTGGGGGCGGACTACATTCAGCTGATCCCCATCGTGGAGCGGGCGACCGCGGACACCATCGCCCTGGCCAATGAGGGATGGGGGGGCGCGAAGGGACGGGACCGCCCGCTCTACAAACAGGAAGGCGACCTGGTGACGGATCGCTCGGTCACCGCCGAGCAGTTCGGCGCGTTTCTGATCGGGATCTTCGACGATTGGGTGAAGACGGACGTGGGAACCGTGTACGTCACGACCTTCGACATCGCGCTGGGAAGCTGGCTTGGGCAGCACAACGCATGCATCATCGCACCCACCTGCGGCCAATCCCTGGCCCTGGAGCACAACGGGGACGTTTACTCCTGCGACCACTACGTCGAACCGGACCACCTCCTGGGCAACATCAAGGACTCCACCCTCCTTTCTCTCGTCCTGTCGGAGAAGCAACGCCGCTTCGGCCAGAGCAAGTACGACGCCCTTCCGAAGTACTGCAGGGAGTGTCCGGTCCTGTTCGCTTGCTACGGCGAGTGCCCCCGGAACCGATTCATCAAGGCTCCCGATGGTGAGGAAGGGCTCAACTACCTGTGCCAGGGGTACAGGAAGTTCTTCCTGCACATCGACAAACCCATGAGGACGATGGCGAATCTCCTCCGGCAGGGCCGCTATGCCGACGAGATCATGACCCTGCCCGCCGACATCAAGTGATCTGCCCCCACTCTCGGTACCACCTACTGTCTCACACTTTCTCTCTCTTCCAGGGGGTGTGGCCCCCGGAGAGTAGGCATGTTAAGGAACGCCGGATCGGGCCGAAGGGCTTCAGGAGCGTATAGGCTTTGGCTCGGTGCCCCAGCGCTCCGAACTCGCCCCGCTTCTTGTAGACCTTCCGCTTGACCCCCCCGATACGGAGCTGTTCGGCCAGACCGAAGGCATCCAGCTTGTCGCTCTTCGGACCCCGGCTCTCGCTCACTCCGGCCACCACGATCGCCTCCACGTGGGGCGAAAGCACTTCGTACAGCCAGCTCGCGTGCGTCCCTTCCTCCAGGCACAGGTGCCGGGTGCCGCCGATCCCCCGCAGCACCCGGATCAATGCCCCGGCGTTCGTCTCCACCACCTGGGAATGTAGACGGCGCCCGCTCGGGCCCACCGTAGCCACCGTGCAGCTTGACGCGTGGGCGTCCAGTCCGATATACCTGTCCATGAGTGGCGTTCTCCTTCCTCGAGGGTGAGTACTGTTCGTCGGCAAACGACAGTGTGTCCCCTCCCGTCGGAGAACGCCATTCGTTCATTTTGCTGGGAATCAGGAGCATCGCTCACCTCCCCCGAAGGACGCGCTGCCCCTATGATGCCTATCCCTAATCCCTCTTTTCGGGGGATGCAGTGCCCACGCCCGTACGGCATGGTTCGACTGCTCTCCCCCATCCGGACGGGGGAGAAGGGAGCGGCCGAGCGGAATCCGTCCGTCGCGGTGACAGGACGCACGCAGGAGACGCTGGATGGCACGAGTTCCGACGTTGATACGGCTCGCACTGGCGCTGGCGACCTGCCAGCCCCTTCCGGGCGCGCAGGCGGCCGCCCAGCCGACCCCGCCCCCCAACCGGGGGGGGTTCACCACCTCCATGGGGGTCCCCCCGATCATGAAGCTCTTCGTGGGCAGCTCGGGCGGCGTCCATCGGGGCGAGCTCAACGAGGCGACCGCGTACGTCGTGGGCACGGCCTACCGGGACCTGCTCAGCCCATCGTCCGCCGCCCTGGGACTCAACGTGGACCTCTACGGGGGACGCCGGGGCTCGTTCGACCGCTGGGGCGAGGGATGGGACTGGGGCCTTCGGCTCGGCCTCTTCAGCCCCGTGACCCGACTCGCCTTCGGGGCCGACTACAACGGATTGGACCGAGACGTGGATTTCTTCGTGTCCCTCATCCACCCCTTCAAACGGGGCGGCATCCTGGTGGATGGGGGTGCGCTCCGCGTGGACTACATCCCGGGGCGTCACCACACGACCGCCATCGGATTCTCACTTCCGGTGGGGCAGAGGTTCGCGGGCAAGACCCGGGCCCTGAAGGACTTCGTCGTCCTGGGCAAGGCCCGCCCCGTGACGGTCCCGTACACCCCGGAGCGGTCGATGGTGGAGGCCACCGCCAACGCCCGGGAGCTGAGCCTGTGGATCACCCGGCTCACCATCCCCTTCATCGACCAATGGAACGGCGACTGGGACAAGTCGATGGGCCTGTTCACGCAGGAGCTGGTCCAGCTCCGCGCGCACCTGGCCTCGGATCCCGCTCCGCTCTACCAGGGCCGCCGGACGCCGGACGACGAGACGCGGGCGTTCCACCGGGAGATGGAGCGCGCCTTCTCCGTGGCCACGTCGGGACGGGACCTCCCCATCGGCGCGTCGACCCCGTTGGGCGTCGCGACGTGGGCGAAGGCCCGAGACATCATCCTGACGCAGGTGATCCTGCCCTACGATCGTCTCCTCGGTCAGAAGAAGAAGAACGACACGACCATGGGGTACGGCACGGAGGCGGCTGCGGCCTTCTACGAATGGCTCTCGGCCGAAACCCCCATACCCATGGACCGGCTGGCCCCGACGGCGTGGGCATTCCAGGAGGTGCTGAACATCGTCGAGGGCGTCCGGCGGGCCGAAGAGGATCACTGGAAGAACTCGCGCTTCATCTTCCTCCCGTTCCAGCTCGTGCTCAAGCCCGAGGAGCACGACACGCAGGAGGAGCTCGACGCGATCCTGGCTCGAGCGGTGGACGGACGAATTCAACCGGGCAACCTCGTCTACTACGTGGAGAACGAGCGCTTCCAATTCGAGTTCGCGAAGATGGTCAGTGAAGCCAAGCGCTACACCGTCCTCTGGATCCACGATTTCCGCGGATACGCGGAGCCGGACAAGCCCGACGGCGTGGCCTACCTGCAGACGCTCACCTACCTGAGGGCGCTCATCGACGCGGTCAACGCCTACGGTCGGACGGGGAGGATCCCACAGCACATACTCCTCGTGGACCAGTGGTACTTCCAGGCCAACGGCGGCACCCTCTTCATCGACCTCCTCCAGAACCCGCTCCACCACCACGTGGATCTGCCCAAGGGCTACGAGGAGTGGGAGGCCGAGCTCGAGAAGACCCAGGACGAGCTACGGGCCGCGGTGGCCGGGTCCCCGCTCCTGCAGGCGCAGGCGCGGCAGTTCCGCGAGGGGTGGATCGAGAACGTGGTGAGGGTCCACGTGAACATCACCAACCCGGCCGACGTCTCGTTCTGGACCGGCGAAGTGATTCCCTTCATCGGGTTCCCGGATCTGGTGGCCCGGGACCACCGCAAGATCGCCTTCGCCGACCTCACGGAAGAGGACCCCTATTCGGGGCAGGCCATGTTCACGGGCATGGGCATCGGGGAGCACTACGTCGGCGCCGGGTGGGAGGATCGCGCCCTCATCGTCGAAGGACCCGCGATGCTGGGGCTGAAGCACGCGGCCCGGAACGTCCTGCTGGAGCAGGGCTTCACCGAGGACGAGATCCCCTTCGAGCTCAAGCCACGGCCCCTGGTCGCCGACTATGACGAGCAGGTCCAGACCTTCATCGCGCAGCACCCGGCAACGGTCCGGGCCCTGCAGACCCACAACGAGGTGGGCTACGGCCAGAAGAACGTCGATCTCCTCAAGGCGACGCTCTACACGCTGATGCCGCCCGGCTCGGTCATCAAGGCCCCCGACTCCATCTGGAACCTCCCGCTGTGGGGCTCGATGATGCTGGGCAACGCCCTCCGGGGCGGGCGCTCCCTCGTCATCGCCCCGTCCATCGAGCACGCGCCTTCGTCGGGTTGGCCGCAGATGTCGCGGGCGCAGGAGCTGATGGGCCGACTGATCGTCGCCCAGACCGTGTTGTCGGACTACCTAAAGGAGACCGGCGGGCTGATGAAGGTGGGGCTGTACACCCCCGACACGGACGTGGGGAACACCCCCGCGAAGATGCGACAGCTCGTCGCCACCATCGAGGGGAACGCCTGGCTCACCGACCTCTACGACTTCGCCCCCGGGACCCTCGAGGCCCTGGAGACGCAGGCCGATTCGCTGGATGCCGCTGGTTTCAACAGGATGTATCCCATCGACCAGCCGGTCGTCACCGCCAAGCTCCATCTGAAGGCGCACTTCTTCGCCTCCCCCACGGCGTGGAGCAGCCTCCTGGACGGGCCGGAGGCGGAGGGGTTCCTGAGAGCGTATTACCGGGCCCTGGCAGAGCAGAACCGGGCGATCTCCGAGGGACGCGGCAACGAACGGGACGCGGCCACGCTCACCGCGGCCATCATCCCACCGGGGTTGGCCCTCATCGAGGCCCACGTGGCGGAGCTGGCTCCGTCCGATCGCGACCAGGCCATCCTCTACCTGACACTCGGATCCCACAACCAGAACTTCCACAGCTTCACCCAGGCCGGGGAAGTGGCGGTGGTGGTGGCGAGATACGGCGCGCTCCACGGGCTCCCCGACTTCATCACGCTGGTGGGGTTGTGCACCTGGGTGAACGACCTGGAGCAGCTGGAGGAGCTCTTCCCGCGGTACGAGGGGATCCGCCGCCGGTTGAGCCACTGGATGAGAATCGCGGTCTAGTTGTGTGTGTGATCGGTGTCATCGGTGTCACGCTTGCCCTTCTGCGTGGCGCCGCGGGAGTGGCCCGACTTCGTGGTTACCGCGAAGGCGCTCCAGTGGAAGCGCGTCCGGCTGAGGAACGGCCTCGGGCCGGGAGTGGATCATGAGGAGTCGCGACATCCTGCCTGTTGCGCCCGAGGACGAGTTCGACGCGGAAACCCTTCAAGGCTCTCCGTGGCGGAAGGGAGGACTGGATCCGTCCTACGTGGTCCGTCCGACGAAATCCCCCGTTCCGGGGGACGACGAGATCCCGGCGGCGGCGCACCCTGAAGGACATGAGAAGCCTTCCAGTCGTTTCTGCCGCCACACTCCTGGCCGCGTGCGCCGCGGCCTCCGCGGCCCCGGAAGGAGCAGGGGCGCCCCAGGGCGTGGTTGACATCACGTGGGAATGGGTGTCCACCGTCACTCCTGTCACCCGGGTGGAGGTACGCGATCCTGAGCGCTACACGCTCTTCCTGCAGAGTGACGGCCCCGCGCGCGTCCGCTTCGACTGCAACCAGGGCAGCGGCACGTACGAAATGGCGCCCGGAAAGCTCGCGTTCGGCCCTTTCATGTCGACCCGGATGGCCTGCCCCGAAGACTCGCAGGATGCCCAATACGCGGACGGGCTCCAGCGAGTGGTGTCCTTCTTCCTGCGTGATGGCGACCTGTACCTGGAGCTTCCCATGGACAGCGGCACCATGCGGTTCAGGCGGGCCCGGTGATGCTCATCGCGGCGGTGTGAGCTTGGGGACCGACGGGATCAGTCGCGCGTGGCCGGCTGGCGGCACCCGGAGCGGCGTCGGGAACGCTCCTCGGCGTTGGTGCATGGCTCGAAGCCGAGCACAGAGTCCCCCCTCCCCCCTGCCGTTCTCACTCGACTTTGACGCTATCGGGCATCCCCAGACTGGTCATCGTGTTGAGGATCTTGCTCGCCAGCTGCACCTCGACCCGTTGGTTGGGGAGGGATCGACTCCTCAAGTGCTGACCGAGGATGGCCTTGTACCGGAACACCGCGTTCTCCACCAAGCTCCGCCTGCTGTAGCCTGAGCTGGCGTACCATTCCCGCCGCCCGAGCTTTCGCACCGACCGAATGTTCCGGTTCCTCTCCCACTGCCCGGGCGACCGGCTCGAGGAGGGCTGTGCCCCTTGGATTGGAGGGATAAGCACCCTCACCCGGTGCCCGTCTCCCTTCTTCCTGGCAGCCTCGTAGACCGAACCTGCATCGTAGGCTCCGTCTGCCATGAGGGAAGCAACCCGATCATCGATCTGGGTCAAGAGATCGGGCACCCGCGCACAGTCCGCCGTGCGTCGATTGGTCAGCTCGGCGGCAAGGACTTCGCCGGTGTCCGCGTTGACCGCCCAGTGCAGTTTCCGCCAAACCCTTCTCTTTGGCGGCTTTCGCAGGTGTCCGACATGGACTCTCAATCCCGTGCTGTCGATGAGGAGGTGGATCGGTCCAGCTGTGACAGGTCGCTGGAACCGGTGGTTGTCGAGTTTCTTGAGCCGCCGTGAGAGAGTCGTGTGACCGGGGATCGGAAGGTCCAGGTCAAGGAGCTCAGCGAGGGACCGGAGGAACCCCTCGGTTTGGCGGAGAGGGAGATGGAAGACCATGCGGATGGTGAGAGCTGCCTCGATGGCCAAGTCCGAGTAGGTCCGTTGTCCCCCCGGCCTACCGGAAGCCGGGGCACACCAGGCCGAGAGCGCAGCATCCGAAAGCCAGACGGTCAGGTCACCACGATTCCGTAAACCGGCTTCGTACTGAGCCCAGTTCTGCACGCGACAACGGGACTTCACGTATTCATACTGGCTCCGTTTCGAGTACTTCATGGCTGGCAACTCCGGTAGGGGATGACCACACCCTATCATCACGCCAGGCCCGGAGCCATGCACCAACGCCGCGGAGGAATCGGTCGGCGCCCACCGCCGCAGCCAGCTCCGGCTTGAGCACCTTCAGCGCCACCTGTCGCCCACGCCTCAGGTCGTCGGTGAGGTACACCACCGCCACGCCACCCTCACCGAGCTTCCTTTCGATCCGGTAGCGGCCTTCCAGGGCGTTGTTCAGGTGGTCGATGGTGTCGGGCATCTGTGCGAACCGAGGCAGACCCTGCATCACTGGGAGGATGCGGGAGGGGTCCCTGTTGGGCTGTCAGGGGCAAATCCGGTCGATCCGGCGTTCCAATTAGCACCTGGGTTTGATGTCAAGAAAGACCGGTGGACCGCGCGGCGCGGCCGGGGTCCCTACCCCCTCCTCCCCTCCACGGCCCAGGAGCCGAGCAGGTCGTCGCCGCGCACCTGCCATAGCCGGGCGAAGAGGTTCACCGAGACACAGACATGGTTGGGGACGATGCGAACCAGATCGCCGGGCCGGGGCCGCCAATCCGATCCCCGGACATCGATGATCCCATGTTCCTCCGACAGGGCGGTGACTCGGAGCTCGGGTCGGTCCAGGACGCACCCGAATCCAGCGGCGGCTGAGGGATCGGGGAGGGATCCGTTGACCTCCTCCTTGGACAAGGCCTTGGACCCGGCGTCCACTACGGCTTGGCCTGGAATGGCGGTGCTCACCACGGTGGCCAGGACGCTGTAGGCACAGTCGGTCCAGGCGCAGCCGTCCAGGAGGGCTGTGGTGCGGTCGTTGAAGATGCCGGTGCCGGCCCGGACTTCGGTGGTGCCGGCGATTTCGTGGGACCGGAAGAAGGTGGGTGTGGATCCACCGCTCACAACGGAGGGGCTCAGGCCGATCCTCTCCAGGGCTTCCATAATCTGGACCAACTGGGCGGATAGAGCCTGGATACCCTGGGTTTGATCCGCCGACGGCATGCGGATGTGACCGGGATAGAAGAGGATGCCGTCGTAGTGGACCCCTGGAGTATCCGCAGCCTCCCGGGCTAGTTTGAGCGTGTCGTCCAGGCACGGGACGCCCACCCGCTTCAGTCCTACGTCCACCTCCACGAGGACGCCGACCTCCCGGCCTCGCTCCCGGGCCGCGTTAGCCAGATGCTCCAGGGCAGGGGAGGAGTCCAGGGCGACGGACAGCCGCACCCGTTCGTCCAGGGATAGTACCGCACCCAGTTTTCCTCGAGCCATGAACGGGTAAGCCACCAGGATGTCGTCCACCACCCGAGCCATGACCTGGGCTTCCTGGGGTGTAGCCACGGTTGCACCGATGGCCCCCACGTCGAGCTGTTTGCGGGCCAGCACCGAGGACTTGTGGGTCTTGGCGTGGGGCCGATAGGCCAGGTTGTGCTCCCTGCAGTAGGCGGCGGCAGTTCGCAGGTTGGTTTCCATGCGATCCACGTCCACCAGCGGCGCAGGAGTGTCCAGGTCCCTCCAGGAACCGACTTGAGCCATGTCAGGGTTCTCCTCCGCACCTCCCCGACCCAGGCTCCGGAGGGGCTTCCTCCGGAGACCGGGATCGAGGGGCGGAAAGATGCCGTGATCAGTGCATGTCCCACCAAACGGGGGTGTTGATGGTAGCTCCGTTCTGTCGGGCGATGGCCGCCTCCACCGCTTCCCGGTTCAGGGATTTCTCCCGGTCCGGGTAGGGAAGGCGAACGGGGATCATCCCGTCGTTGATGGCGTCGGGTCCGGCCACCAGGTGAGGAATGCCCGTTCTCCGCCACTCGGCATACGCCTCGGGCCCGTTTCCGAACAGGGCGATCCACTTTTGGAGGTGAATCTGGTTCAGCCCGGCCTGGCCACCCTGGTACTGGACTCTGGGTTGGGCCAGGTAGGTGTCGATGTCGCCTGAGCTGATTCCCAGGAGGCTCATGGCCGCGGTGATGGCGTCGTTATAGAGGTCCTCCGCGTCACTCCCCACCCATCCTCGCTCGGCGGCCTCCGCCTGAAGGAAGAGGACTTCGGCATACGACATAAGGATGGCCGGTGTGTCGGCACTGCTGAACCAGGTGCCGATGCGGGACACTTCGTTGAGGGGCGGATCGGACATGTCCCCGTTCTGGGTGCCCTTGTATTCGCCGAACTGGTTGGGGCGGGCATACACAGGCAGGCGGGGGTCGTTCAGGGCTTTCAGAGTGTCCACCAGGGTGGCGCTGATGGAGTGGTCGTCACGGTTCCGCTCGTATCCGTAAATGGGATGCACGTCCACGCCGTTGTCCACGAAATGGAGCGTGGCGTTGTCGGAGTTGCTGGAGAACACCCCTGCCGAGATGGCTCCGGACGCCTGGGGAGCGGCCAGGCTGGGATCGACTTCCGATAGCCGCATGGCCATGCGGAGGCGGAGAGAATTGGCGAAGAGCCGCCACTTCTCCATGTTGCCTTCGTAGAGCAGGTCACCGTCCTCGATCTTGGCCCCGGACGACGAAACCATCCCGGCCGCCGTCGCCAGCTCGCTCATGAGGGCGTCGTAGATCTGCTCCTGGGTGTCGTATTCCACGGTCATGTCCGGCGGGCTGTCTCTGCCCAGGAGGGCCTGGGAGTACCCGCTGTCACCCCAGAGGTCGGTCACGGCCTGCATGATCCAGGCTGTGAGGATCATGCCTACCGCTTCCACGTTGGGCCACTCTGCGTCCCTGCCCTTCTGTTTCACCTCGTAGAGGTCCCTTAGGGGTTCCTCATAGAGGGTGCTCCAGTGGCCGTTGATGGTCACGTCCTGGAACTCGTAGCGGTCTTCAATGGCGTAGCGGTGCTCTGCGTAGTGCTGTACCCAGAGCCCCACCATGTCCATGTTCAGGCTGGAGCCCTGGAGTCGCTCCGCTCCGGCCACGATGGCCGACGGGAGGAGAAACTCAGCGCCTACGCTCACGGGCTGGTTGGGGTTCTCGTTCAGCTTCGTGAGGTCGTCGCTGCACCCGCCCGTCATGGCGATGAGAACCGCGGCAGGAATCGCTCGAAACAGCATTCGTATCTTCATCGTTTCCTCGTCGGTTCGGGTGCTCAGAAGTTGGGGATCACCGACACGGAGAAGCCGAAGCTTCTCGCCGATGGGAACTGGCCCCACTCGTAGCCCTGAGCGTTGCCAGGGTTGAATGCGGTCTCGGGATCGATGTTGGGCACGTCGGTCCATAGGAAGAGGTTCCGACCGATCAGAGCCACGTTCATCTGGGACACCCTCAGCATGTCGGTAAACCGCTGGGGAACCTGGTACCCCAGGCGCACCTCGCGGAGCTTCACGAAGCTGGCATCGTAGGTGAACGGTTCGGCGATTCCCGACAGGCCTCGCCAGTAGTCCTGCGCCGACACTCGGATGTCGTTCGGGATGGTGTCGGTTCCCACCACCTTCACGCCGGGGACGATGAGACCTCCGCCCTCCGATGGTGA
>Ga0316578_10000808_pt1 | contig 11611 bp, 9 predicted proteins | sample J0NA_2_FD_203076 | JGI IMG/M metagenome (GOLD analysis project Ga0316578, IMG submission 203076) | Rhizosphere microbial communities from salt marsh grasses in Alabama, United States - J0-2_160517rDrC | ecosystem: Host-associated > Plants > Roots > Rhizosphere | place: USA: Alabama | collected...
CTCCATCTTGTTCGTGTACGCGAGGCCGACGTTGAACGTACCGGCAAAGGCGATGCCGGCCACGAAGATGACCGCGATGACGATCAGCCTGCCGCGCTTGCGCCGGCCGGCCGCATCCGTGGTGGGGCCTTTGGAATCAGGCATGCACGCTCTCTCTCGGTGGCAGCGATCCGCTGGGCCGGCTTGGCTTGGTGCCGGTCCCGGGCGGCCCGTTCTATTCTGTCGCCGGGCTCGTTGTACTTTGTTATTGCGTTTGGCCGCCGGATACTAAGGGATCGCGATGGCCTTGCCAAGGCGGGCCGGGCTCGAATTCCTGGCCGCCCGCGGTACCCATGCAGCCGGGCATCGGCGGCATGGAGCGGCGTTTCTTGCCCCCTGCTCCCGCCCCCCTATTTCCGCGAGTCCTGTAAGTGATTGTCCGCGCACACGGCATCCCGGCCGCTGTGCGATTTCAAATCCCTGCGCGAGTGCTGTTCCCGATGCCGTTCCGCGATCTGTCCCTCCCCGAGCTTCAGGCGCGCTTCGTCGCGCTGCGCAGCAACAAACTGTTCGAGACCGTCGTTATCGCCGTGATCATCGTCTCGGCGATGGTCATCGGTGCGAGCACCTACGACGTGCCGCCCGCCGTGCTGGGCCTGTTCGACGTGCTCGACGCCGCCGTGACCCTGTTCTTCCTCGCCGAGATCATCGTCCGCATGCTCGCCGAGGGCAGTCTGCGCCGGTTCTTCTCGCAGGGCTGGAACGTTTTCGACTTCGTCATCGTCACGGCCAGCCTGATTCCGGTGGACGAGAGCCAGATGGCCCTGCTCGGCCGCCTGCTGCGCGTATTCCGGGTGCTGCGACTGGTGTCCATCATCCCGGAACTGCGGGTGCTGCTGAATGCCTTTATCACCGCGGTGCCGCGGCTGGGCTACGTATCGCTGCTGATGTTCATCATTTTCTATATCTATGCGGCCGCCGGCAGCCTGTTTTTCGGCGACATCAACGAGACCCTCTGGGGCAACATCACCATCGCGATGCTGACCCTGTTCCGCGTTGCGACCTTCGAAGACTGGACCGACGTCATGTACGAGACCATGACGGTTCATCCCTGGTCCTGGGTCTACTACCTGACCTTCATCTTCATTGTCGCGTTCATCTTCCTGAACATGATGATCGGCATCGTGCTGGAGACGCTGCAGCGCGAGCACGAGAAGCTCGACCGTCTGAGCGGGGCCGGCGAGGCTGGCGAGGTGCACTGGATTCGCGAGCACACCGAAACCATCGAGCAGCGGCTGGATCGCATCGAGGCGCTGCTCACGCGGGGGTCGCCGGGCGATGTTCAGCCGCGGGGCGATGGGCGAGGGAGTGGCGACTAGCGGAACGACGCGACGATCCCGGCGCCGCTTCCGGCAAGAACGCGTACCGCGAGCCGCGCCTCGGTCGCCGCTGGGCAACTACCGCCGGGGCACGGGCCGGATCGCCGCCGAGGGAGCGGCTGCAACCGCGACCGGCGCGAGCCCACGAAACGCATCCACCATTCGGAATACAACAGTTCCTGCTGCCGCCCGCGTGGCGCGACGAACAGGACGCCGCGGGCGCTCAATCCTCGGGAGGCACGCGGCTCCACATCCGCAGGGCGTTGCGCATGCCGGCGCGCTCGAATTGTGCCCGGGTGACACCCTGGCGGCGCATGGCCTCGATCATGGCGTCGATCTGCCGTTCGGCGTGCAGCCAGTCGTCGTCGGCGCCGCCGGGCACGAAGCCGCGGTGCTCGGCGAGGAAGTAGGCGGCGACGGCGATCATCTCCTCGCGCTCGGCGGCGGTGGGGATCATCAGGTCATCGGGGGCGGTGGCGGCGGACATCGGGCTCCATCATGGACTTATGGCGGACTGTGGGCGTGGACGGGCACGCACGGGCGTGTCATGCCGGCGGCATTATCGCAGAGGTCGGCGCCCCGTCCGTGACGGCAGATGATCATAGGCGGCGCGGCGCGGTACCATTGCCGGGCTCGGACGGACGGCAGGGCCGGTTTTGCAACCGGGACCGCGCTCCGCCCTCCGACCCGACAGAGACCCGAAAGGTCCCGACGGACCTGAACCCCTCCTGAAGAGGACCCGCCCCATGACCGATGCGAAGCCGTCGCTGTCCGACCGGCTCGAGCCCGCACGCGAGGCGCTGGTGGTCGTCGCCCGCTTTGTCGCCCACTATCTTGCCGTGGGTGCCCGCCTTGCCGCGCATTACACCGTGGTGGCCGCCCGCAAGACCTGGGTGGTGCTCCAGCGCCTGCCGATCGCCGTCTACAGCTTCGTCCGCGCGCTCTCCGATGCCGACTATGCGCGTCGTCTGACCGAGCTCTATATCGACCGCCACTCGTCGCTGCCGTCCAAGCCGGCCCCCGCACCGGCAGTGGCGCCGTCCGTGCGCAGCGAGCCGCAGGCCGTGCTGCAGTCGGCGGGGCCGGATTCGGCGCTGGTGTTGTTGTCGCTACTTCAGAAAGAGGGACGCTTCGTCGATTTTCTTCAGGAGGACGTGTCCGGCTATTCGGACCAGGAGGTCGGTGCCGCGGCCCGGGTCGTGCATGAGGGCTGCCAACGCGTCCTGCGCGACCACCTCAGCATCGAGCCGGTTCGCCAGGAGGCCGAGGGCAGCTCCGTCACCCTGCCCAAGGGCTTCGACCCGGCCGCGGTCCGGCCCACCGGCAATGTCATCGGCGAGCCGCCCTTCACCGGCTCTCTGGTTCACCGGGGCTGGCGCGCGGTGGAGGTGCGTCTGCCGAAGGTGTCGAGCAGTCGTGACGTACGCATCCTGGCCGCGGCGGAGGTGGAGCTGTGAGCGAGTCCCGTTTTGCCGTCGGCATCGATCTGGGTACGACCCACTGCGCGCTGGCCTTTGTGGAATCGGCCAAGTGCGAGGGCGAGGAGGTCGAGCAGCAAATGATGCCCATCCCGCAGCTGACCGCGCCCGGCACCGTGGAGGAGCGCCAGCTGCTGCCGTCGTTCTTGTACCTGCCGCATCCCGACGAATTCAAGAGCGGAGACCTGAGCCTGCCCTGGGGCGGGGACCCGGCCCATATCGCCGGTGAGCTGGCGCGGCGCCAGGGCACCACCACGCCGATCCGGCTCGTCTCCAGTGCGAAGAGCTGGCTGTGCCATCCGGACGTGGACCGCAAGGCGGCGATCCTGCCGCCGGAGGTGCCCGGCGACGTGCCCCAGCTCTCGCCCTTCGACGCCAGCGTCCATTACCTGAACCACATCCGCGAGGCCTGGAACGGGCTGCATCCGTACGACCCGCTGGACCGCCAGGAGGTCACGGTCACGGTGCCGGCGTCCTTCGACCCGGCCGCCCGTGAGCTGACCGCCGAGGCGGCGCGCGCCGTGGGTCTCGAGAACCTGGTCCTGCTGGAGGAGCCCCAGGCGGCACTGTACTCCTGGGTCAACGACAGTACGGGCCGCTGGCGTCACGATGTGAAGGTGGGCGACATCATCCTGGTCGTCGACGTCGGCGGCGGCACCTCGGACTTCTCGCTGATCGCCGTCACCGAGCAGGAAGGGGCGCTGGAACTGACCCGGGTCGCCGTCGGCGAGCACATCCTGCTCGGCGGCGACAACATGGACCTGACCCTGGCCCATGTGGTCAAGCAAAAGCTCAAGAAGAACGGCGTCGAGCTGGACCGCTGGCAGCTCCAGGCCCTGACCCACGGCTGCCGCATCGCCAAGGAAGCACTCCTCGCCGATCCGGACCTGGAGTCTTATCCGGTCGTGGTGCCGAGCCGCGGCGCCAAGCTCATCGGCGGCAGCATCCGCACCGAGCTGACCCGCGACGAGGTGACGACCACGCTGATCGAGGGCTTCTTCCCCGAGGTCAAGTCCTCCGACCGGCCGCAGCAGCGCTCCCGCGGCGCGCTGACCAAGGTCGGTCTGCCGTTCGCGCAGGATCCCGCCGTGACGCGGCACCTGGCCGCCTTCCTCGGCAAGCAGGCCGGTGCGACGGAGGACCTGGAGGGCTTCGTCGAGCACGCCCACTGGGCCAGCTTCCTGCATCCCACCGCGGTTCTGTTCAACGGCGGCGTCTTTAACGCCAGCGTGCTGCGGGACCGCGTTGTGAAGGTCATCAACCAGTGGCTCGCCGAGGAGGACGCGCCGCCGGCGAGGCTGCTGGAGGCCTGCGACCTGGACACGGCCGTGGCCCGCGGCGCCGCCTTCTACGCCCATGTGCGCAAGCACGGCGGCGTGCGCATCCGCGGCGGCACGTCCCACAGCTACTACGTCGGCGTCGAGCGCTCGATGCCGGCCATCCCCGGCATGGAGCCGGAGCTGCATGCCCTCTGCCTGGTGCCCTTCGGCCTGGAAGAGGGCTCCGAGCCCGTCACGCCGCCGCAGGAATTCGGCCTCGTCGTCGGTGAGCCGGTGCGCTTCCGCTTCTTCGGCTCGAGCGTGCGCCGGGAGGACCAGGTCGGCGACCTGTTCGAGGAGTGGAGCGAGGACGAGATGGAGGAGCTGGAGGAGATCCAGACCCTGCTCACGTCCGAGCGCCACAAGAAGGGCGAGGTCGTACCGGTGCACCTGCAGGCTGCCGTCTCCGAAGTCGGCACACTGGAGCTGACCGCGATCCCCATCGGCAAGGCCGACGCGGGCTCCGAATGGAAGGTCTCGTTCAACACCCGGGGCTCGACCGAGCAGCCCTGAAGTCGCTACATTCTCTCCTCGAGGCGCCGGCCGTCGGAAGGACCCTGACCGTCGGCACGCCATCGGCATTCGCCCGCTCGGCGCGGGGCAAATGCGCCCAGGCGGGTCGATTTCAGCCGCGCCTGCATGATCCACCCCGACTTGGGCGCTTATGGCGGACCGGAGCAGGGTGTGATCTACCCCGTGAACGTGCGCGGTTCCGGAAGGTCCCCTCACGTCAAGAAGAACCCGCGGCCTAGGGATCTCGTTCTTCTACTCCGGTCATGAGCCTCGGCGCCGGCAGTGCCGTTTTCCGTCCCGCGGATGCCCTCTGGCACAGCCGTTGCTGCATGTGCTGCGAGCTTCAACACGAGCAGCAGGCACCGAAGGCACAAGGCAATGGCAGAGAGCGCGAGCGGAACGATCCTGGTGGCGGGGGGAGCCGGATTTCTCGGCGCCAACCTGTGCCGCCGACTCATTGCCGAGGGGCATCACGTGACCTGTCTGGACTCGTTTCAGACGGGGCATTGGTCCAACCTGCACGGACTGCCGCCCGAGCAACTGACGGTCATCCGGCGTGACCTCAACGACGGCTTTCGGCCGAGCCGGCCGGTGGACGCCATCTACAATCTGGCCTGCGCCGCCTCCCCCGACCATTATCAGGCCGACCCCATTCACACGCTATTCACGTCGCTGCGCGGCGCGGCGCTGTTGCTGGACCTCGCCAAGCGCCACCGGGCACGCATCTTCCAGTCGTCCACCAGCGAGGTCTACGGCGATCCGCAGGTGCATCCGCAGCCGGAGAGCTATCACGGCTGGGTCAATCCGGTCGGCCCACGCGCCTGCTACGACGAGGGCAAGCGCTGCGCGGAGACCCTGTTCTTCGATGCCCACCGCAGCCACGGCACCGAGATCAAGGTCGGGCGCATTTTCAACACCTACGGCCCGCTGATGCACCCGGACGACGGGCGCGTCGTCTCCAATTTCATCTGTCAGGCGCTGCGAAACCAGCCTTTGACCCTGTACGGCGACGGCTCTCAGACCCGTTCGTTCTGCTACGTGGACGACCTGATCGATCTCATGGTCCGATTCATGGCGAGCGACGCCGAGCTGACCGGCCCCCTGAACATGGGCAATCCGGACGAATGGACCGTCGCCGAGGTGGCGGAGCTGATCCGCGAGCTGACCGGCTCGCGCTCACCGATCATCCGCCGCCCGCTGCCCGTGGACGATCCGGTGCGCCGCTGCCCGGAGATCACGCTCGCGCGCAGCCGGCTCGACTGGGCGCCGACGACGCCGTTGCGGACCGGCCTGGCCGCGACCATCGCTTATTTCGAGCAGCGGCTGCGAGGGCGGGCGGTGCCGCCGGCGGAGAGCATCACGGGTCTCGGTGCTCCGGCCGCGGCCGGGGGAGGCGCTCAATGACCGAACGGGTGCTCATCACCGGTGGCGCCGGCTTTATCGGCTCGCACCTGGCCGACCGGCTGCTGGCAGGGGGGCACCGGGTACGGGTTCTGGATGCCCTGCTGCCCCAGGTCCACGGTACGGAGCGGGACTGGCCGGACGATCTCGCCGGCGATGTCGAGCGCGTCCGCGGCGACGTGCGCGACGCGGACGCCGTCGAGCGTGCATTGGCGAACGTGGACGCAGTCGTCCACCTGGCCGCCGCGGTCGGTGTTGGCCAGAGCATGTATCAGGTGGCGCACTATACGGCCGTGAACAACCTGGGCACGGCGGTCCTGCTCGATGCCCTGGCCAAGCGGCCGGTGCGCCGGTTGGTGGTGGCCTCCAGCATGAGCCTGTACGGCGAAGGGTTGTATGCCGATGCCGACGGCCGCCGGTGCACGACTGCCCCGCGCACCGAGGCGCAGCTGCGCGCGCGGCGCTGGGAGGCGGAGGACGCCGACGGCAGGCCGCTGCGGCCGTTGCCGACCCCGGAGGACAAGCCGGCCGAGCCGACCTCGGTCTACGCCCTCTCCAAGCTGGACCAGGAACGGCTGTGTCTGATGCTCGGAGAGACCTACCGCATACCGGCCGTGGCATTGCGGTTGTTCAACGTCTACGGCAGCCGCCAGAGCCTGTCGAACCCCTATACCGGCGTGCTGGCCATCTTCGCCTCGCGCCTGTTGAACGGCCGGCCGCCGCTGGTGTTCGAGGACGGCGGTCAGCGCCGGGACTTCGTGGACGTGCGGGACGTGGCCCGCGCCTTCGAACTGGCGCTGGACCGGCCCGAGGCCGTCGGTAAGGCGCTCAACGTCGGCGGCGGCGCCGACCGCTGCATCGCCGACATCGCGCGCCTGATCGCCGAGCGTCTGGGCCGGGCCGACCTAAGCCCCGAGATCACCGGCCGCTTCCGCAGCGGCGACGTCCGCCACTGCTTCGCCGACCTGTCCAGGGCACGGGACCTGCTGGGCTACGCGCCGCAAATCAGCCTGGAGGCGGGCATCGATGACCTGGCCGTCTGGCTCGAAGGCCGTGCCGCGGACGACGGCGCCGAGCACGCCCGTGCGGAGCTGGAACGCAAGGGGCTGTGGCTGTGACCCGGGGCGGCGGCGACCGGGGGCCGGCCCTCGGCCTCATCGAATGGCTGCGGCCCGGTGAGCATGCGCGTGCCGAGGCCATTTGCGATGACCTGGACGCCCTCGGCGTCCGGCACCTGCGCACCCATGTCTCCTGGGCGGACTGGCACACGACGGAAGGTCAGGACTGGTATGCCTGGCTGCTCCCCTACCTCGGCCGGCGCGTCGAGCTGCTGCCGTGCTTCATGTATACGCCGCCGTCCCTGGGGCTCGCGCCGCACACCGCCTCGCCACCGCGGGACCCGAAGGCGTACGCGGATTTCCTCGACCTGATCATCACCCGGTTCGGCGACCATTTCGATTGGGTCGAGTTGTGGAACGAGCCCAACAATCTGTTGGACTGGAACTGGCGGCTGGACCCCGGCTGGCAGTGCTTTGCGGCCATGATCCGCGGTGCCGCTCACTGGGCGCGGCAGCGGGGCAAACGCACGTTGCTCGGCGGCATGGCCCCCATTGACCCCGGCTGGCTGGATCAGATCGCCAGGCTCGGCGCCTTGGCGGACATCGATGCCGTCGGCGTGCACGGCTTCCCGGAGACCTGGGATACCGACGCGGATACCTGGCCCGAGCATATCGACGCCATACGTGCCGTGCTGGACAGGCACGGTCTGGATCCGGCCGTATGGATCACCGAGGCCGGCTATTCCACCTGGCGCTACGACGAATCCCGCCAGATCGATGTGTTGCTGTCGCTGCTGCAGGCTCCCGCCGAGCGTGTCTACTGGTACAGCGGCCATGACCTGCATCCCGAGGTCTGCCACCAGGCCGGCTTCCACCAGGACGAGCGGCACTACCATTTCGGCCTGAAGACGGCGGACGGCGCGCCAAAGCTGCTGTATCGGCTTTGGGCGGAGCGTGGACTCGCCGGCGTGCGCCGGTTCCAGGACCGGGCGGAGCGCCTCGCGGCGCCGGTGCACCGGCGCAGACCGAGGCCGGCGGAGCCGCGCTCCGGCCGCCGCGGAACGGCCCTGGTCACCGGCGGGTGCGGCTTCGTCGGCACCAATCTCGCCGCGCGCTTGCTGGCGGACGGGCGCGACGTGCTCGTCCTCGACAACCTGTGCCGCCCCGGCGCCGAGGCGAATCTGGAGTGGCTCGCCGAGTGCGCCGGCGGGCGGCCGCGCGTGGCGATCGTCGACCTGCGCGATGTGCATCTACTCCGCGATGCGGTGGCGCGGGCGGACAGCATCTTTCATCTCGCCGCCCAGGTGGCCGTGACGACGAGCCTGGCGGATCCGGCGGCGGATTTCGGCATCAACGCCGGCGGCACGCTGGCGCTGTTGGAGGCGGCACGCTGCTGCGGGCGTCGGCCACGCTTCATCTATACCTCCACCAACAAGGTGTACGGCGCCCTCGACGACCTCGCCCTGCAACGACGGGGACAGCGGTGGGAGCCCGCGGACGCCGCCTTGTGCGCGCGCGGCATCGGCGAAGAGCGGCCGCTACAGTTCTGCAGCCCCTATGGCTGCTCCAAGGGGGCCGCGGACCAATACGTGCTGGACTTCGGCCGCACGTACGGCCTGCCGACCCTGGTGCTGCGCATGAGCTGCATCTACGGCCCGCATCAGAACGGAAACGAGGATCAGGGCTGGGTCGCCCACTTCATGCGCCGCACACTCGACCGCGAGCCGGTGACCCTGTACGGCGACGGCGCTCAGGTTCGTGATCTGCTGTATGTGGACGACCTCGTCGACGCCCTGCTGCGGGCGGAGGCGGCGGCCGGCGACCTGCCGCCCGCGGCCTACAACCTCGGCGGCGGTGCCGACCGGGCGGCGAGTCTGCTGGAGGTGCTGGAGACCTTCGCCCGACTCGGGCTGGCGCCGCCGGCGCCGGCCTTCGCGGACTGGCGCCCGGGCGATCAGCGCTGGTACGTCACCGATACGCGCCGCTTTTGCCGCGATACCGGCTGGGAGCCGCGGTACCGCCTGGACCAGGGACTGCGCCTTCTCGCCGCCTGGCTGGCAGCCGGTGTGCGCCCACCCATGGGCGCATCCGACCCTGGTCCCCTCTACCGTCTGGGAGCACTGACATGAGCCTTGCTACGCCGTCGCGCAGCGCCGTCATCACCGGACCGCGCCAGACCCGGCTGCGGGCGGGCGCGCCGCCTCCGCCGGGCCCCGGACAGGTGCGCATCCGGCTGCACGGCTGCGGCATCTGTGCGTCCAATCTGCCGGTATGGCAGGGGCGGGAGTGGTTTCGCTATCCGCAGGCGCCGGGGGCGCCCGGCCACGAGGGCTGGGGCGAGATCGATGCGGTGGGCGAGGGCGTCGAGCACCTCCGTGCCGGCGAGCGGGTCGCGGCGCTGAGCTATCACGCCTATGCCGAGCACGATGTCGCTGACGCCGGCGCCGTCGTGGCACTGCCCGACGCGCTCGCCGACCGTCCGTTCCCGGGCGAGCCGCTTGGCTGTGCGATGAACATCTTTGCGCGCAGCGACATCGAGGCCGGGCAGACCGTCGCCGTGGTCGGCACCGGCTTTCTCGGCGGCCTGTTGTTGCAACTGGCCAAAGACCGCGGTGCACGCGTCCTGGCGCTGTCACGGCGGCCGTCATCGCTGGACCTGGCCGCCGCACTGGGGGCGGACCACAGCATCTCCACGGTCGATGCCGGCGCCGCCGCCGCGCGTGTTCGGGACCTCACCGACGGGCGCGGCTGCGAGCGGGTCATCGAGACCGGCGGTGTGCAGTCCACGCTGGACCTCGCGAGTGTGCTGGCCGCCGAGGGCGGACGGCTGATCGTCGCCGGCTTCCACCAGGACGGACCGCGGCAGGTCGATATGCAGCACTGGAACTGGCTCGGCATCGACGTGATCAATGCCCACGAGCGTGACCCGGCGCGCTCCGTGGCGGGCCTGCGGGAGGCTGTGAATGCCGTGCGCAGCGGGCGGCTCGACCCCTGGCCGTTGCTGACGCACCGCTTCGCGCTGGACCAGCTCGATGCCGGCTTCCGGGCGCTGGACGAGCGCCCCGACGGCTTCGTCAAAGGGCTGTTGCTGCTATGAATGCGCCCTTCGCGTCATTGTCGCCGGTCCAGGCCGTTGCCGACCGGCCGCGGTTGGCCTTCCTGGGGCTTGGCTGGATCGGCCGCCTGCGCCTGTCCGCGATGGCCGAGAACGGCCTCGCCGAGATCGCCGCCGTGGCCGATCCGAGCCCGGACGCGCTCGACGAGGCGAAGGCGCTGGCGCCGTCGGCCGCGTGCGGGATGAGCCTCGAGGACCTGCTCGGCACGGAGCCCGACGGGCTAGTGATCGCCACCCCCAGCGCGCTGCACGCCGAGCAGGCGGAGCAGGCCCTGCGCCGCGGCATCGCCGTGTTCTGCCAAAAGCCACTTGCCCGCACGGCCGGGGAGGCGCGGCGGGTGGTCGCCGCGGCGCGAGACGCCGACCGGCCGCTGGGCGTCGACTACAGCTACCGGCATGTGGATGGCGTCGACGCCATGCGCGGGCTGATCCGGACCGGCGCGCTCGGGCACATCCATGCCGTCGAGCTGGTCTTCCACAACGCCTACGGGCCGGACAAGGCGTGGTTCCGGTCGCTCGAGCAGGCCGGCGGCGGTTGTCTGATGGACCTGGGCTCGCACTTGCTGGACCTGGTCCTGTGGTGTCTGCCGAATGTCCGGGTCGAGGAGCTGCGCTCGCGGCTCTTCGCCGGCGGCCGGCGGCTGAGTCCGCCGCCGGTGTGCGTCGAAGATTTCGCGGCGCTTGACCTGGACCTCGGCGGCGGCACCGCGGTGCGGCTCGACTGCTCCTGGAATCTGCACGCCGGCTGCGACGTCATCATCGCCGCCCGCTTCTATGGCACCGACGGCGCAGCGGTCCTGCGCAACACCGGCGGCTCCTACTACGACTTCGTGGTCGAGCGCTTGCAGGGCACGGCCCGCGAGGTGCTGGCCAAGGATCAGGGGACATGGGGCGGCCGGGCGCTGGCCGCGTGGACGCGCCGGCTGGCCGCCGGCGAGGGTTATGACGCCGGCGAAGACCCGGCCCTCGTGCCCGTGCTGCTCGACCGGGCCTATGGCCGCAACGACCCCGACGGGAGGCCGGACCCATGCGCGTACTGATGACGGGCGACACCATCGGCGGCGTCTGGACCTACTGCCTGGCGCTGGCCGACGGGCTCGGGCGGCTCGGGATCGAGGTCCACCTGGCGACCATGGGGCGCCTGCCCAGTGCCGGGCAGCGCGCCGCGGCGGGCGCCGTCCGCGGCCTGGTGCTGCACGCCTCGGAGGCCCCGTTGTGTTGGATGCCGGAGGCGACACCGGGGGAACTGCGCCGTGCCGGGCACTGGCTCTTGGAACTGGTGCGGCGCAGCCGCCCGGACCTGGTGCACCTGAACGACTTCGGCCACGGCGGTCTACCATGGCCGGTGCCGGTGGTCCTGGTGGGACAC
>Ga0316578_10000809_pt1 | contig 11602 bp, 13 predicted proteins | sample J0NA_2_FD_203076 | JGI IMG/M metagenome (GOLD analysis project Ga0316578, IMG submission 203076) | Rhizosphere microbial communities from salt marsh grasses in Alabama, United States - J0-2_160517rDrC | ecosystem: Host-associated > Plants > Roots > Rhizosphere | place: USA: Alabama | collected...
AGGTCGGTCGGACATGGGGCTGGGAAGGCGACAAACCGCCGGGGGCGTCGCTGTAGGCGCATAGGGTAAACCATTTGCAGCTGGCGAAGTCGGGACCGATGGGCGCGGTTCCAACCTGTATTTCAGAAGGCGCGCCGTTTAAATCCTCATACCGCGGCCGGATTTGGGGTCAATATGGCGACCGAACGCTGCCGCGGGCGCGTCACCCGATCCAACCAACGTCGAGACCATCATCGTGCTCATCGCCCTGCTGATTTTCGTGGCCACGCCGCTGGTCGAGCTCTACTTCCTGATCCAAGTCGGCTCCGTAATCGGCGCTCTGCCGACCATCGCCCTGTCATTGCTCACCGCTGCCATCGGCGGCCTGATGGTCCGACACCAGGGCTTGTCGGTGCTGATGCGGGTCCGGACACAGATGGACCACGGCGAGATGCCGGCGCTGGAGCTTCTCGATGGCGCGGTCCTATTGCTTTGCGGGTTCGCGCTGCTGCTGCCCGGATTCGTCACCGATGTCTTGGGGTTTCTGCTGCTGATCCCGCCGCTGCGTCACGCCCTGATCCGACGTTGGCTCCATGTGATGCCCGTTTACCCACAGGCCCGGCGGGATGATGAGGCCCATCGAGTCATCGAGGTCGACTATCGGCGCGACGATTTCTGAGCTGAACATCGACTGGATTTCACCATTGCCTCGAATCGTCGCACAGTCTCCCGACGTTGGCCCTCAACCGTCGCGGCTGCTGTCGGTCGGCCCGGGCTCGCCGAGCATGTAGTACCAGCGCCCCTGCACCCTTGCGAAATCGCTGATCTCATGCAGCCGATAGGCCCGCCCGCCGATCTTGTAGCGGGCGACGAACTCGACCTTGCCGGTCTTGTCGTCTGGACCGCCGCCCTCGGTGGCGCGGATCTGGAGTCCGAGCCATTGAACCGGCTGACTGTCGCCGAAATCGGCGTGGCGCGTGTTCGGATGCCACGTCTCGCGAAGGTAGTCCATTCGACCGAGGGCGTAGGCGCAGTAGCGAGAGCGCATCAGCGCCTCCGCGGTCGGCGGCCGGGCGGCGCCTGCCAGATAAGGGCCACAGCAATCGGCATGGGTGCGGCCGGAACCGCAGGGACAGGGGGTGGTGTCGTTCATGATTTCGGCGAAGCCTCCGGGTCGCCTGGTGATGCGGTGGAGACGATTATCCCGGATCACGCAGGCGAGCCAAATGCGATCGACCGCCGAGCCGGTTGATCGATGGGTCGATCCCGGTTAGCGTTTCTGCCCGCGCCGGCACCCTCTGTTCCTCGGGGGAGGTCAGCTGAGTGAACGTTCCCGAACGTCAAGACGGGGCCGGCTTCTCTCGACAACCACGACATCGAAGGCGAATCGCGTGTTGGAACTTACAGGCAAGATCATCGAGGTGCTCCCGGAAAGGTCCGGTACCTCCACCCGTGGCCCCTGGCGCAAGCAGGAGTACATCATCGAGATCCCCGGCGACTTCCCGAAAAAGGTCTGCTTCATGCTCTGGGGCGACAAGATCGATCAGTTCGGCATCCAGCCAGGCCAGGAGCTCACCGTCAGCGTCGATCTGGAGAGTCGCGAATACAACGGGCGCTGGTATACCGACGTCAAGGCCTGGCGGGTCGCCCCCGCCGGCGGTCAGTCGGCGCCGCATGCGCCACCGGAGTCGCCACCCGAGCCGCCACCGTACAACCCGGACGATCTGGGGCCGCCGTTTTAGGCCGGGCCGCGTCGAGATGAGCCGCGGGGCCCGGCATCACCGCTAGGGGTTGCGCGATGTCGCTACGCTCGGCTAGGCGCGATGACAAGCGCCGGCGCATCATCAGCCGGGTGGCGGCGGTCTTCGACGTGTCGCCGGCCGGGGCCGAGGCGCTGCTGACCGGTCCGCGTCGACAGAGCCTGCGGATCAATCCGCTGGCCGACCTCCCTGTAGAAGCGATCGAGCAGCAGCTTGCGAAGCTGGGGGAGGCGCTGCAGCCGATCCCGTGGTGCAACGGGGCCTACTACATCATCGGCGACAAGGCGGCGGTGAGTGCGTCGGAGGCCTGCCGTCGCGGGCTCGCCTTCATCCAGAACGCGTCCAGCTTTTTGCCCGTCCTCGCCCTGGACCCGCAACCGGGAGACGCCATCCTAGATATGTGCGCCGCCCCGGGCGGCAAGTCGTCCCACATCGCGGCGCTGACCGGCAACAAGGCGCGGCTGTGGCTCAACGACGGCATCGTCGCGCGGTTGCGCAAGCTGCGTGAGGTCATCGAGCTGCTGCACGTCGAGACCGATGCGATCACCACGATTCCGGCCCAGTACCTCGACAAGGAGATCGATCGGCAGTTCGACCGCATCCTGCTCGACGCTCAGTGCAGCGGTGAGGGGATGATCGATCTGGCCAATCGGCAGTCCTACCGTTTCTGGACGCTGGAGCGCATCGAAAAATACTCCCGGCTGCAGCGAAAGATGCTGATGACTGCCTACAAGCTGTTGAAGCCCGGTGGCGTGCTCGTCTACTCCACCTGCACCTATGCTCCGGAGGAGAATGAGGTCGCGATCAATCACCTCATCCGCCACCGTCCAGAGATGCGGATCGAGTCCGTCCTGCCAGACATCCCGCAAATGCGCCCCGGCCGCACCGTCTGGGACGGTGCAGGGCTCGATCCGGCGCTGGCGCTGAGTCGCCGCGTGATGCCCGACACCCATCTGGAGGGCTTCTTCGTCTGCCGGCTTCGCAAGGAGCCCGCCGCCGCAGGCTGATCGGGCCTTGGTCTGACCTCGGGGGAGTGGCCCTGCAGAGGCGCCGCGCGCCAAGCTGCCCCAGCCGCTGTTTCGGCAGCTTGGCGGTCTTGTTGTGACGATCGCGCCGATCGCCCGGGTGGCGTCGGGTCAGTGGCCGACGCAGCTGAGAAACCGCTGCAACAGGTCCGCCGTCTCTTCGACGCCGGTGGGTGCGAGCGGCTCTGCCGGGCCTCGGGCGATCAGCTCACGCAGCGGCTCCGCGACGGCGCCGGCGGCGAGGTCTGCAGCGGGCAGCGGCGCAGCGGGGACGCGACCGTCGAGCCAGTCGACGAGGTATGGCTCCTCGGGCCAGTCGCCGCGGGGGACATAGAGTACTGGGATGCCGGCACAACCGGCCTCGGCAAAGGTACCGTAGCCGGGCTTGGTCAGGACGGCGTCGCAGCTGGGCAAGACGTTCGACAAGCTGGCAGCGGGAATGTGCCGGATCCGTTTACGGCCGTCGGCGGCAGCGGCGATTGGCGTCAACAGCAGCATATCGTCGGGCGGCTCCCAGCCAAGCGGCAGCGACAGGTTACCGGCACCGCCGAACAGCATCAGTACCAGCACGATGCCGTCCGCGATGCCGAGGCGACGGCGCAGACCCGACGGGTCCCGTCGGCCCCACGGCGCGATGGGACCCACGTCGCGTCCATTCGGCAGCCAGGCCATCGGCATCGACGGTCGGGGGCGGATGAACAGCTCCGCGGCGCTGTAGGCCGCGCGCATCCGCGCGGCCATCGCCGCCGGGACTTGGTCACCGATCGGGCCTTCGATGAGGATGTCGTGCCAGTTCAGCGAACAAAGGGCGGCGCCGGGGATATCGAGCCTTCGGGCCGCGTCGAGCGGCAGCCAGGGGACATCGGCCAGCAGGAGATCCGGCGGACCGCCGCGGAAAATCGCCTGCTGGGCGGCGAGCCTGACCTCGTAGCCGGCATCGAACCGCTCGAAGAGGGCCAGTCCCGCCTGCCACGCTGCGTGCAGTGGCCCCGTCATCGGCAAGGCCACGTCGCCGGGCTCCTTGATCTGCTGAAAGCCCGCTGGTAGGCGAGCGGCAGCGAAGGCGGAGTCGACATCACCCTGAAGGGTGACCCGCAGTCCCGGGATGCGCCGCTGAAGCTCGGTGACCACCGGCGCGACCTGGGCCAGGTGGCCATAGCCGTGGGCGGTGACGGCCAGAAACAGGTGGGGCATTCGCCGTTAGGTCTGTGCGGCCTCGGGCGCGCCGATGTGCACGGCCAGCCACATGCAGCGGGGCTCGCTGGATGTGGTCAGCACGCGGTGCGGAGTATGGGCGGGTATGAAGAGGTGCTGTCCGGCCGAGAGGCCGACGCGCTGGCCATCGACCTCGAGCTCGGCTTCGCCGCTGACCAGCAGGACCCACTCGTCTTGACTCTGGTCATAGCGCTCGATGTCCGGCCGGTCTTCCCGCAACGGGCCGCTGACGATGCGCTCGATGCGGACCGAACGACAGGACAGCAGTGGCGTGATGTCCTCGCCGTGGTCCAGCCGTGGCAGGTTGGTCCAGAGGTCTTCGGGCGTGTGGGGCATCGATGCCCCCGATGGCGCCGGTCTCAGGCCATCGTCTTGATATGGGCGTTCAAGCGGCTCTTGTGGCGGGCGGCCTTGTTGGCGTGGATCAGGCCTTTGCCAGCGGCACGGTCGATGATCGGAACGGCGCCCTTGTAGGCCTCGTTCGCGGCGTCTTTATCGCCGGCCTTGATGGCCTTGAGCACCTTCTTCATCGCGGTACGCATGGTGCTCTTCTGGGCTGCGTTGCGCTGGCGGTGCTTCTCCGACTGGCGAGCGCGCTTTCGGGCTTGAGCTGAGTTGGCCAATGAGATCTCCTAGATAACCTACCTGGGCTGGGTTGATGCGATCCAGCGAAACAGAACATGAATCGCCCGGGGGGCCGGTCGATGGAAAACAGCGAATTATCTCTGGGCACGGCCGCCTTGTCAAGTCCTCGGAAGTCGACCCTCGGAAGTCGGCGGCCTTTGCGGTAGCATCGGAAGATTGCAACTCGCACGAATCACGCGCCGATGCCAGCCAGAACCCTGACCTTGATCTTCGCCACCGAACGTGGGACCCCGGAGCCGCTGACCGTTCACCGCTGCAAAGCCGCCGTGCCTTTTGGCGGCAAGTATCGGGTGATCGACTTCACGCTGGCCAACTGCCTGCACTCGGGCCTGCGCCAGGTGCTGATCCTGAGCCAGTACAAGTCACATTCGCTGCATAAGCACTTGCGCGACGGCTGGTCACTGTTCAGCGCGGAGCTGGGCGAATTCATCACGGCGGTGCCGCCGCAAATGCGCGACAGCGACGGCTGGTACACCAGCGCCCTCGACGGGCTGCGCCAAAACCGTTACCTGCTCAACCGGAGCGGCGCGGAGGATGTGCTGTTGCTCGATGGCGGTCTCGTCTACCGAATGGACTATGCAGAGCTGATCGCCTTCCATCGCGAGCAGCGCGCCGGGCTGACCTGTGCGGCGCGTATGGTCGGGGCCAACACCCCGCCCGCTGGCACCGAGCTGACGCTGGGCAGCGATGATGCCGTCGACGAGATCAGCTTCTCCGGCCAGGGCGACGGCGACGCGATCGCGCCGATGGGGGTCTATCTGATACGCCGTGACTTGCTGCTGGCCGAGCTGGATCGGCTGGTGGATCGGGCCGAGCAGGGCCTGCAGAAGCCAGGCACCTGGGCGGCGAGCGCCGGCGAGGAGCTGGCATACAGTCTGCTGGCACCGCTATTGGGACGGCACCCCGTGCATGCGTACCACTTCGGCGGCGAGCGTGGTCGGGTGACCCCGGATCGCTACTGGAGTGACCTGGCGTCCACGGATGCCTATTTTCGCGGGAACATGGCGCTGCTGGAGGCCCAGGCGCCGCTGGACCTCTACCAGCCCGATTGGAACATCCTGACTCACCAGGGCCAATATCCACCGGCGCGCACGGTGCCGGGTCCGACCTCCGGCAATGAGGGGGTCTTCGTCAACTCCATGCTCGCCGCCGGTACGGTCATCCGTGGCGGCGGTGTCAGCCACTCGGTGCTGTTCCCCCGGGTCGAGGTCGAGGATGGCGCCATCGTCGACGAGGCGATTCTTTTCGACCGCGTTCATGTCGGTGCCGGTGCGCATCTGCGCCGCTGCATCCTCGACAAGGAGGTGGTCGTGACCCCCGGCGCGCGGATCGGCTTCGACCCGGTGGCGGATGCCGAGCGCTTCGAAGTCTCCGAGAACGGCATCGTCGTCGTTGGCAGGGCGCAAGTGGTCTGATCGGATCGGTGGGCGAACATCCAAGGCGCCCCGCGCAATGCGCTATAATACCGCCTCGCCGCGGGTCACTGGCCAGCACCCCGCCACTTGCCGCCCGTTGAACTGAGTCTCTTGTCCCGCCGCTCCAACCCCACGCCCGCCGGTCGAGCGCCCACCATCGACCGCCTTGTCATCATCCCCCACATCGGTGCCGGCGGTGCCCAGCGTGTCGCGACGTTGTTGCTGAACCACTGGCAGTCCCAGGGAATTCGCTGCGCGGTGATTACACTGTTTCCAGCCGAGGATGCTTACCAGCTCGATCCAGCCATCCTCCGCGAGGACTTCGTGCCGGGTGCGGACGTAGACAACGCCCGCGATCCGGTCGCTCGGCTCTACTTCCGACTAGAGGACCAGCTGGAATCGGAGGCCGATGCCGGCACCCGCGTCAAGCGCGCGCTGGCAGACCTCGGACTGGCCTCGATGCGCCTGGTTCGGCGGGTCCGCGCCTTCATCCTGATCCATTTTTTCGTCGAGTGGGTCGCGGCGCGCTCGTCGCGGGTGCGCCGGCTGCGCAAGCGCTTCGTCGAGCTGAATCCGCCAGTGATCATCAGCTTCCTCGGTGCAACCAATATCCAGACCCTGCTCGCCGTCCGCGGGCTGCCGATGCGGGTGCTCATCTCCGAGCGCAACGACCCGGCCTTGCAGCAGCTCGACCCGCCCTGGGAGAAGCTTCGCCCGCGCATCTACCCGGAGGCGGACCTGGTCACGGCGAACAGCGCCGGGGCGCTCGAGACCATGCGCGCCTATGTGCCCGAGCACAAGCTGCGGCAGGTGGCCAATCCGCTGCGGATCCCGCCTTGTCCAACCGGCGTCGAGCGCCGACAGCCACGCTTGATCGCCGTTGCCCGGCTGGTGCACCAGAAGGGCTACGATGTGCTGCTGCCGGCCTTTGCGCGGGTCGCTTCCGCGGCGCCGGATTGGCATCTCGACATCGTCGGCGATGGGCCGCTGCGCACTGAGCTCGAGGCGCAGGCCGCGGCCCTCGGCATCGCAACCCGTGTCCAGTTCCACGGGCATCAGCGCGACCCGTTCCCGCTGCTGTATGCGGCCAGCGTCTTCGTGCTGCCGTCGCGCTTCGAGGGCATGCCCAATGCAATGCTAGAGGCCATGGGCTGCGGGCTCGCCATCTGCGTCAGCGATGCCTCGCCGGGGCCGTTGGAGCTGATCCGCGACCGCGAGACCGGACTGGTCGCTCGCAGCGAGGACGTCATGGCCCTCGCCAGGGCGCTCGGCGAGCTGATGACCGACGTGCCCCTGCGCGAGCGGCTCGCCTCCGCGGCACTGGAGGTCGCCCAGTCGATGCGACTGGAGACCGTCGCGGCCCAATGGGAGCAGCTGATCGCCGAGCTGGACCCGTCCGCCGCCGTCGTCGCCCCGGTTTGAGCCGATGTCGCGGCCACCGACCTGCCTGCTCGTGCTGCCGTCGTTCGCCGGCGGCGGGGCCGAGCGCGTGATGCTCCAGCTCGCGGTGTCGCTGCCGGCCCATGGGCTGCACACCGAGCTGCTGGCCTTGTCGGGCGCGGGTCCGTTGCGTGCGCCGAACAACGAGCCATGTCCGACGACGATCCTCGATCAGCCGAAGATGCGGGGCGCGCTAGGCGCGGTGTTTCGTCAGCTGCGACACCGGCGACCGGCGCTGGTTCTGAGCACCTTCGGCCATGTCACCGCGGGCCTGGCGGCCATGCTGCCGTTGCTGCGACCGCGCCCGCGGCTGGCGGCCCGTGAGCCGAACCTGCCGTCGCTGAGCATGTCCGGCGGCGGTATCAACCGTTGGCTGCGCCTAGCCTGCCGGCTCGCGTATCCGCGCTGTGACCTGATGATTGCCTCGTCGGCTCGGATGGCCCGGGAGCTGCGCGACGACTACGCGGTGCGGGACACCCGGCTGTTGGTGCTGCCCAACCCGGTCGACGTCGCCTCGATCCGCCGGCATGCCGAGCATCGGCCGGCGCGCCCGCGCTGCCGGCGGCTGTTCGTCGCCGCTGGTCGGCTGGTCCCGCAGAAGGGCTTCGATCGGCTGATCGCGCGTTGGCCCCAGACCGGTGTCGGCGACCATCTCGTCATTTTGGGGGATGGCCCCGACCGGCTGCCGCTTGAGCGTCAGCTCAGCGACCTCGGCCTCGACGGCCGCGTGCAGCTGCGCGGATTCGATCCGAACCCTTGGGCCTGGTACGCCATCGCCAACGCCGTGCTGCTGCCGTCGCGATTCGAGGGGATGCCGAATGTGGCCCTGGAGGCGTTGGCCTGCGGGACGCCGGTCATTGCCACCCCGGAATCGGGCGGGATTGCCGAGCTGGTGCCGCGGGTCGCCGACGGCGCCCTGCATGTGCTGCCAATGGATGCCTTCGTTGACGCCATGGACGCGCTCGGGGCTTCGGGGCTGGACGAATCTAGGGGTCTACGCCCGTCGTTGCTCCCCACCGAGCTGCAACCTGATCGGGTCGCGGAGACCCTCGCCGCGCGATTGCTTGGACTGCTCTGATGCGCGCGCGGACCTTTCATGCTCCCGCTGACGTTGGCGCATGGATCAGCCTGATAGAGCGCCGGCCGGCCCGAGGCAGAAACTGACCATGGCGACGCCCTCCCTCCATGCCGTCGTGCGCAGCTGTGGTGAGCGGACCGAGACCCTCTGCCGCATGCTGCTCGAGCGGCAGCTGCCGTCGAAGGCGTCGGTTTCGGTGGTCTCCGACGTCCCATTCGAGCGGACGCTTCGTGCCTGCTACGAGACCGCGATCGCCGCCGCCGCCGATTGGACGCTGACCGTCGACGCGGACCTATTGCTCGCGCCTGGGGCAGTGGATCGGCTGGTGCGGCTGGCCGCGCAGATGCCGCCCGAGTTCTTGCAGCTCGAGGCCCGCGCCTTCGATCAGATCCAGGGACGCTGGCGCGAGGTGGGACATCGCGTGTACCGCACCGAGCTGCTGCCGAAGGCGCTGGCCATCCTGCCGGCCCCCGGGGAGCTGATCCGACCCGAGTCGGCGACCATCAAACGTCTCGGGGAGCGGGGCCACCGCTCGCGTATGGTCGACGAGCCCGTCGGCCTGCACGACTTCGAGCAGTATCGACGCGACCTCTATCGCAAGGCCTTCACCCACGCCGCCAAGCATCGCTCTCGCGCCGGACGGATCATCGAGCGCTGTGCGGCACGGCGCTCCGCGGACGACGACTATCTGGTCATGCTCAAGGGCGTCTGGGACGGACTGTTGCACGACGGCCCGGTCCATCTCGATGCCGATGCCTTTACCGACCGGGCCGCGGCGGCCCTTGAAGAGCTTGGACTGGCCGAGAAGCCGGACTTGGACCCGGCGGATTGGGTCGCAGGTGCCGACACCGAGGCGAGGATGAAACAGGTGCTGGCGGAGTCGCCGCCGCCGATTTTCGCGCCAATCGACGAGCCGCCGCGGGAGGTCGGCCCGGTCGAGCGGATCATGCGCGGCTACCGCTACCGGCTGCGCACCCGCGGTCTCGTCGGCGGCAACCTCGGTGCCGTCGGCGCCATCCTGCGCGGCCTCGGCGGACTGCTCGATCGATGAGCAGTGCGCCGCTGCTGGCCCTGCTGGTCTCCGAAGACTGGTACTTCCTTTCCCATCGATTGCGGCTCGCGGAGGCGGCGATTGCACGGGGCTACCGGGTCGTGCTGCTGACCCGGGTCGGCCGAGATGCGGAGCCCATCCGACGGGTCGGCATCGAGGTCGTCCCCTTCGATCAGTCCCGCTCGGGTTTCAATCCGGTCACCGAGCTGCGCACGCTGCTGCGACTGATCCATGCTTATCGTCGGCTAGGGCCTGATGCTGTCTTCCACGTCGCGCTGAAACCGGTGCTGTTCGGTAGCGCCGCGGCCCGGCTCGGCATCCGCCGCGCCCCGCGCATCAACACCCTCGGCGGGCTCGGCTTCGTGTTCGCCGATGACGGTGGTCGGCTGCGTCCACTGCGCTGGCTGGTCCGACAGGCGCTGCGGCTGCTGCTTCGAGATGACGAGGTCATCGTCCAGAATGGGCTCGACCGCGCGCTTCTGGTGAACGCGGTCGGTCTCGCTCCGGCTCGGGTACATCTGATCCCGGGTGCCGGCGTCGACCTCGCGCGCTTCGAGCCGCGGCCGGAGCCTACCGACGGCCCCGTCACCGCCGTGCTGGTCGCGCGGATGCTCTGGGACAAGGGCGTCGGCGAGCTGGTCGAGGCGGCGCGTATACTGCGGGGTCGCGGGCATAGGCTGCGTGTCCGGCTGGTCGGACGCATCGATCCAGCGAACCCGCGCCACATCGAGGCAGCTCAACTGCAGGCATGGTCCGCCGAAGGACTTGTCGAGTGGATCGGCCACCGCGACGACATCGCCGCTGTCTGGGCCGACAGCCACATCGCCGTGCTGCCGTCCTACTACCGCGAAGGCCTACCGAAGGCGCTGATGGAGGCCGCCGCCTGCGCGCGTCCCATCGTCACCACCGACCAGCCCGGTTGTCGGGACGCCATTATCCCAGGCGAGACCGGGCTGCTCGTCCCTCCACGCGAACCGACTGCACTGGCTGACGCCATCGAGCAGCTGGCTCGAGATCGTACGCTTCGGCTGCGCCTCGGGCGCGCTGCCCGGGCCGATGCCGAGGCCCGTTTCTCTGATGTCAACATCAACGGCGCCATCCTGGACCTGATCGATCGACGGCTTGGGCGGTCGGTGGGGCAGGGCGACGACGTCAGGAGCCGATGAATGGCGAACAGGTGCAATAGCCACAAGGAGGCAAAGAGAACGGCCGGTACCGTAAGACTCGACAGAAACGGACGCGTGCCGACGGGGCGTCGATGACGCGAAGCATGCTGTCCGCGATCACGATGAAGCCGGAGGTCGTGCGGCACGTCTACGAGCGGCTGTTGGCCAGCCACGGTCATCAGGATTGGTGGCCCGCGGACACGCCGTTCGAGGTCATGATCGGCGCCGTCCTGACGCAGAATACCGCCTGGATCAATGTCGAGCGGGCGATCCAGCGACTGCGCGGGCGCTGTGCCCTGGACGCCGCGGCGCTGCTCGCGCTTTCGGAGGAGGATCTGGCCGATTGCATCCGGCCGGCGGGCTACTTCAACGTCAAGGCCCGCCGGCTGCGGGCCTTCTGCATCGCATTCGATTCCGGCGGTGGGTTCGAGCGCTGGTCGGCGCTGCCGACGCCGGAGCTGCGCAGGACGTTGTTGGCGATCAACGGCGTCGGTCCCGAGACCGCCGACGACATCTTGCTCTACGCGTTCGAGCGTCCGGTCTTCGTCGTCGACGCCTACACTCGGCGCATCTTCGAGCGGCTCGGCCTGCTCGCGGGCGCCGAGCCCTACGAGACCGTCCGAGCGGCCTTCGAGCAGGCCCTCGGGCCGGACACCGAGCTGTTCAATCACTACCACGCCCTGATCGTCAGGCACGGAAAGGACGTCTGCCGAGCCCGGCGACCGGACTGCGCTGCCTGCTGCCTGCGTGAGCGTTGTCCGGTGGCCGCGTGACGAATCCCGGATCGGAGATTTCTCAGCCTACACGACATCGATTTCCATAGGAAGC
>Ga0316578_10000810_pt1 | contig 11601 bp, 9 predicted proteins | sample J0NA_2_FD_203076 | JGI IMG/M metagenome (GOLD analysis project Ga0316578, IMG submission 203076) | Rhizosphere microbial communities from salt marsh grasses in Alabama, United States - J0-2_160517rDrC | ecosystem: Host-associated > Plants > Roots > Rhizosphere | place: USA: Alabama | collected...
CAGAAGTTGGTATCCAGCTCATAGCGGCCGGTATACAGCAGATCCACGTCTTCAAGGACCTGGTCGTTGTGGTAATCCTCGGCGTTGATTCCGACTACCGTTGCCTTGATCCGCAGGTTTATATCCTTGGTCACCAGGGTGATCTGCCGGTCCGTTAATTTCTGTTGCAGGGCCAGGGTGGTACCGAGGATAGTGTTGTCGGGCAGGTTACCCGGCAAGTAGTCGGGCAGGGCATTAGGGTAGGAGACGGTCTGAAAAAAAAGATTGCCCATCTGCCGTTCCTCCGGCAGTGCACCATTGCTGGCGCCATGTACATGAATATTCAGTGGCAGACCTTGCTCGATCTGATCCTGGCTGGCGTGGCTCATGAGTTCATCCATGAAACGGCTCGCCTGGCGTGCATTTCGCGCCACTTCGGAGCGGCCTTTCTTGTTATTGTCCAGTTCTTCCAGCACCATCATGGGGATATACAGATCATGTTCCTGGAAGCGGAACAGGGCAGTAGGATCATGCATCAGGACATTGGAGTCCAGAACGAACAGACGAGTTGACATTTGATTCCTTGGGTATTTGTTGAATGAATTCAGGATTTGTTCAGTGTCTTGACGGCGGCCAATACCTCGTCCACATGGCCGTCCACGTTTACCTTGCGCCATTCCTGCCGGAGTTTGCCCTTGTCATCGATCAGGAAGGTACTGCGTTCGATGCCACGTACTTTTTTACCGTACATGTTCTTCAGCTTGATGACATCGAACTGATTGCATAAGTCCTCGTCTTTGTCGGACAACAAATCAAAGGTGAAGCCTTGCTTGGCACGAAAGTTTTCATGCGCCTTTATGCTGTCACGCGATACACCCAGCACCACGGTATTTTGCCGCTTGAATTTTGCCAGGTTAGCCTGAAAGTCCAGCCCTTCCCGGGTGCAGCCAGGCGTGCTGTCCTTGGGATAGAAATACAGCACTACATTTTTATTCTTGAGCCCGGACAAGGCGATGTCCTTGTCACCGGTGGCGGGGAGTTTGAAATTGGGTACTTTTTTGCCGAGTTCTACTGTCATGTCATTCTCCGCGAATGGTTAACGTGCCAATAATATATTAGTCATGCACGGTGTAGTGCTATTTCGTAGCGTCCTGGTTCGTCTTGTGATGGGTAACGTTTGTTTTTGTTTCATTCCGGTGGCAGTTTCACTGCGCGCAGTTGTTCCGCCGCTGCTTCGGGACTGATGGTATTGACGAACAGCCCTGAGCCAAGTTCAAAACCACTTGGTATGCTGGTACGCGGACAGATTTCCAGATGCCAGTGGTAACTGGCCTGACAGTTATCATAGCTTTTGCCTCGTGGCCGGGAATGCAGGAAATAATTGTACTGGGCGCCGCCAATTACTGCATCCAGCCGGCTCATGGTCCGTTTCATGACCCGGGCCAGATCAGCCAGGTCTGCCGCGTCTGCGGCCTGGTAATCACTTTGATGCTGCAGCGGCAGGATATGCACTTCCCACTCGTAACGGCTGGCAAAGGGTTTGATAGCGATGAACCGCTCGCCCCGTTCCACCACATACTGGCCTACATTTATGCGGCGCACAATCTTGCCTGACTCACGATCATAGATAGTGGTTTCGAAGGTCAGGGCTTCATCAATCAGGGTGCAGAAGATGCACTGGGCATGTTTTTCGTAGTACTGATGACTGTTGTTGACTTCATCCTGCAGGTTTTGTGGAACGACGGGCAAGGCGATGATCTGGCTGTGGGTATGGGCCATGCTGGCACCCGCATCGGGACCGAAATTCTTGAACATCAGCACGAACTTGAGCCGCTCGTCCATGTCGTACAATTGGCCAATGCGAGTCTGGGTGGCGCCAAACAGCTGCGCCAGGTGGTCTGCACTCATTTCGTGAATGGCAATGCCATGTTGGGAATGGTCAATAATGACTTCATGTCGACCATAGCCATCCATGGCCTGCTGCAGGCCAAACGTTAGTTTGGACTGGCTGCTATCATCCCCCAGGACCGGGAACAGATTTTCTACAATCCGGATCGCCCATTCGCCAGTGGCTGGCAGACGCATGATTTCAGGTGGGGTCTGGTCTTCATTGCCAAGGCAAAACGGACAGCGGTCCACGTGGTGGCGGGTATCGCGGGGTGCCGGTGCCTCTTGCTGGCGGGGCCGCATGTTGCGGGCAGTTGCAATCAGGACAGATTCGGTCGGAACGATTGGGTTGATGCGGATTTCGCGCACTGCCTGTTCTGGTTTATCAGCCATAGTGGTCAATCTGCTCGGTAGGCAGGGTCAAAAAGGAGAAAATACCGCCATTTGGGCCGTTTGTTGAGTCGGTTAATTTTATACCTCACAAGGCGGTACTAATCGGTCGACCGGGGCCGGGATTCTTGTCACGAACCGGCCACCCAAGTACCATGCTCACTTTTTGTGGAGATCGGCATGTTTCAAGGTAGTATGGTGGCTTTGATCACCCCGATGCACCCCGATGGCAGCCTCGACCAAGACGCGCTGGCGCGACTGGTCCAGTTCCATGTGGATGCGGGTACCGATGCCATTGTTGCCATGGGGACCACCGGGGAGTCGGCAACCCTCGACGCGGGGGAACACTGCGAGGTAGTCAGACGGGTGGTGGAACTGGCCGCGGGCCGGGTCCCGATCATTGCCGGGACCGGCTCCAATTCTACCCAGGAAGCCATCGAACTGACCCGCTGTGCACAGCAAGCAGGCGTTGACGCGTGCCTGCTGGTAACGCCTTATTACAACAAGCCCACCCAGGAAGGGCTGTATCTGCACTTTCGCAAAATCGCCGAAACGGTAGATATCCCGCAGATTCTTTACAATGTGCCGGGCCGCACCGCGGTGGACATGTTGCCGGAGACCGTCGCACGGCTAGCAGTCATACCTAATATTATAGGAATCAAGGAAGCCACGGGTGATATTGAACGGGGTCGGGACATCCTGCGCGGTTGCGGGCCACAGTTCGCGCTTTACAGCGGAGACGATGCTACGGCCATGGAACTGATCCTGGCGGGTGCTCGCGGTGATATTTCTGTCACTGCCAACGTGGCGCCACGGGCTATGCACGAGATGTGTGCAGCTGCCCTGGCCGGTGACAGGGCGACTGCCGCGGCGATCAATGACACGCTGATGGTGTTACATCGGGATTTGTTTGTTGAGGCCAATCCCATCCCTGTAAAATGGGCGTTGCACCACATGGGGATGATTGAAAATGGGATCCGTCTGCCCCTGACTGTTTTGTCAGAAGATGGCCAGATTCGGGTGAGTCAGGCGCTGCAACAGGCCGGTATACTTTAAGCAGTTAAATACAGGATTGATACAGGATTGATGTTGACTATCTTAAGAAGCAGTAGGAAATGGATCTGGTTACTCGTGATACTGAGTCTCGCCGCTTGCAGCACAACCAACCGCAAGGGGAAATACAACACCGGTGCAGTCGACACCTCCCTGGATGTACCACCGGGACTGAGCAAGCCGAAACAGACCGAGTCCATGGCCGTTCCCTCGATTGCCTCCGACCGGACCTCATATTCGAAATACCAGCAGCGGGATTCCGGCGATTCGGCCAACCGGGATTTGTTGCCACCCATAAAGAACGCCAAACTGGTACGTGATGGAGATCTGCGTTGGCTGGAAATTGAATTACCACCGCAACAAGTGTGGGACGATATGATCCGTTTTTTGCGCAGTGAAGGATTCAAGATTAAATATCAAAACCCGGCCACGGGTGTTATCCAGACCGACTGGCAGGAAAACCAGGAGTATTTACCGACCAACTGGTTTGCTCGGACCATGAACAAACTGTCGTCCACCGGGTTGATGGATCGCTATCGGGTTCGGCTGGAGCGGACCGATGATCCCAACCGGACGGTAATATATCTGAGTCACGCCGGCATGGAAGAAATCGCCTATAACGAAGCCGTGAACACCGATGTGGTCGACACGCTGTGGCAGCCGCGTAGCAGTGATCCGGAACTGGAGGCGGAGATGCTGTTACGCTTTCTGGTCTTCCAGGGCATGGCAGAACCTGAAGCCGAGAAGATCGTGGCGCCCGAGGAAAAGGAAGACGTAATCCGGGCTGAATTCGCAAATGTCGATGGTGCCAAGGTCATTAACGTGAAGGAGAATTTTCCACGGACCTGGCGGCGAGTGGGACTGGCCATCGATCGCCTCGGCCTGACGCTGGACGACAAAGTCCGTTCGGACGGGATATATCTGATATCACTGAATGAAGATTTTTTGAAAACTCACCAGGAGGAAGAAGGGCTGGTGGGCAAACTATTCGGCGGCGGAGGCAAACAGCAAACTGAATTTGCCATTAACATTGTTGACCAGGGTGAAACCAGTGTGGTTAGTGTAAAAGACAGGGATGGCAAGTATTCAGATGCGCCGAACGCGGCTCTGGTGACTGAATTGCTTTACGCTCAACTGCGTTAAGGCTGACCAGCAGTGCACTTTGCTTCATTGGGCAGTGGCAGTAAGGGAAATGCCACAGTAGTGAAGGCAAACGGAACCTGTATATTGATTGATAACGGGTTTTCCCTGCGTGAAACCGAATTGCGGTTGAGCCGGCTGGGGGTGACCGCGGACATGTTGACGGCAGTGTTGATTACGCATGAACATTCCGATCATGTGCGTGGCGTAGGACCGCTGGCACGTCGTTACCGGTTACCGGTATGGGCGACTCGCGGAACAGCCGCCCACCCGGGGCTTGGTAAAATGCCGGCCATGCAATTGATTGATGTTCACCAGCCGTTCGTTATACGGGATATCGAAATTCAGGCATTCCCGGTGCCGCACGATGCCCGTGAACCTTGTCAGTTTGTGTTCAACGATGGCAAGGTCCGCTTCGGCATGTTGACGGACACCGGTTCCTGCACTGCACATATCGAGACACAATTGTCTGGTTGTGACGCCCTGTTGCTGGAATGTAATCATGACAGCGACATGCTGGCCAAGGGTCCGTATCCACCCGCACTGAAGCAACGGGTAGGTGGTCGTTTCGGACATCTGAGCAATGGTCAGGCGGCCCGGCTGCTGGCTAATCTGGATACATCATGTTTGCGGCACATCGTGGCGGCGCATCTCAGCGAACAGAACAACACGGTTGAACACGCCCGTGACGCATTGAGCAGGGTGCTGGATTGTGACCGAGATGAAATCGATGTGGCAAACCAGGCAAGTGGCCTGGGATGGCGCGAGATTTGATTTTAATGATACTTACAGAGACTGGAATAAATTCATGAAAAAACTGGCAGAACTTTATGCAGGTAAGGCCAAGACGGTCTATACCACTAACGATCCCGATCAACTTATCCTCCACTTCCGCAATGACACCTCGGCCTTCGATGGTGAGAAAATTGCGCAACTGGATCGTAAGGGCATGGTAAATAACCGTTTCAATGCCTTTATGATGCAACAACTTGAGGCAGCAGGGATCCCGACTCACTTTGATAAAATATTGTCCGATGAAGAGTCGTTGGTGAAGAATCTTGAAATGCTGCCCATTGAGTGTGTCGTGCGTAATATCAGCACCGGCAGTCTGGTACGCCGCCTCGGCGTGGAGGATGGCCTGGATCTGGAACCCCCGATTTTTGAGTTTTTCCTGAAAAATGATGAATTGCATGATCCGATGATCAATGACTATCACATCATCACGTTCAACTGGGCAAGCCAGCCTGAAATCGAACGAATGAAGGATTTGACCTTCAGGATTAATGACATCCTGAAAAAACTGTTTTTCGATGCCGGATTACTGCTGGTGGACTACAAACTGGAATTTGGCCGGTATCAGGGTGAATTGCTGCTGGGCGATGAATTTACTCCCGATGGTTGTCGCCTGTGGGACGCAAAAACGCGCGAGAAGCTCGACAAGGATCGTTTCCGTCAGGGACTGGGTGGCGTGGTAGAAGCCTACGAGGAAGTGGGCCGACGACTCGGTGTCGAACTGCCATCGAGCAAAGCCTGAGTCGTTACCCAGAAAATGAGTAAAGACGATTACAACGCCGAGGCCATCGAGGTTCTGACCGGTCTGGAACCGGTTCGTAAACGCCCCGGTATGTATACCCAGACCGAGCGCCCGAACCATCTGGCCCAGGAAGTTATCGATAACAGTGTAGACGAGGTCATCGCCGGTCACGCCGGCCAGGTCGATGTGGTGTTGTTCAAGGACGGTTCCGTGCAGGTTAGTGATGACGGACGGGGTATGCCAGTCGACAAGCATCCGGAAGAGAAGATCCCGGGGGTCGAGGTTATCCTGACCCGCTTGCATGCCGGAGGCAAGTTCTCCAACAAGAATTATCGTTTTTCCGGTGGCTTGCATGGCGTCGGGGTGTCGGTGGTAAATGCCCTGTCCAAGCATCTCGAGGTCTGGATCAAGCGCGGTGGCAAGGAATACAACATGGCCTTTGCCAACGGCGAACCGGTTTCCAAACTGGAAGTCGTCGATACCGTTGGCAAACGCAATACCGGTACTACGCTGCGATTCTGGCCTGATCCCCAGTTCTTCGACTCCATCAAGTTTTCGATACCGCGTCTCAAGCATGTTCTGCGGGCCAAGGCAGTGTTGTGCCCGGGATTGACAGTGACATTCAGGGATGAAAATACCGGTGAGAAAGAACAGTGGCACTATGAGGATGGGCTCAGGGCCTATCTGGATGACGCCCTGGCCGGTGCCGAGCGGTTACCGGAAAGAATGTTCGTGGGTGCAATGGCCGGGAATGATGAAGCTGTAGACTGGGCTCTGGTCTGGGTACCGGACGGCAGCGCCAATGTGGTAGAGAGTTATGTCAACCTGATCCCGACCGTGCAGGGTGGTACCCATGTGAATGGTTTGCGTACCGGCCTGACTGAAGCCGTGCGCGAGTTTTGCGAGTTTCGCAATCTGGTACCACGGGGGGTCAAGATCAGCCCGGAAGACGTCTGGGACAAGGTCAACTATATCCTGTCAGTCAAATTGCAGGATCCCCAGTTCTCCGGCCAGACTAAGGAACGCTTGTCCTCTCGCGAATGCGCGACCTTTGTTGCGGGAGTAGCCAAGGATGCGTTCGCATTGTGGCTGCACCAGCATACCGAGGAAGGTGAACGCATCGCCGGCTTGGCCATCGACAATGCGCAGAGCCGGTTGCGTGCCGGACGCAAGGTGGTGCGCAAGAAAATCACCCAGGGTCCGGCGCTGCCCGGCAAGTTGTCTGATTGTTCCAGCCAGGATCTGGAACAGACCGAATTATTTCTTGTAGAAGGGGACTCGGCCGGTGGTTCCGCCAAGCAGGGCCGGAATCGTGAATTCCAGGCCATCATGCCGCTGCGTGGCAAGATCCTGAACACCTGGGAAGTGGATTCGGCCGAGGTGCTCGGCTCGCAGGAAGTGCATGACATTTCGGTGGCGCTTGGTGTAGACCCGGGCTCCAGTGACATGTCAGGCCTGCGTTATGGCAAGGTGATCATCCTTGCCGATGCCGACTCTGATGGTGCCCACATTGCCACCCTGTTGACGGCGTTGTTCCTGCGCCATTTCAAATCACTGGTGGACGAAGGTCATGTCTATGTGGCGATGCCACCGCTATACCGGATTGATGTAGGTAAACAGGTGTTCTACGCAACTGACGGTGCAGAACAACAGGGCTTTCTGGACCGTATCGCAGCAGAGAAAATCAAGGGTAAGGTATCAGTCACTCGATTCAAGGGATTAGGTGAGATGAATCCTCTACAGCTACGTGAAACCACGATGGATCCCGATACCCGTCGACTCGCCCGTCTGGTCATGAAATCCGGCGATGGCACACCGCAGCTGATGGACATGCTGCTGGCCAAAAAACGTGCGGCTGACCGCAGGAAATGGCTTGAGAAAAAAGGCGATCTGGCGGAGATCTAGAACGCCTCTTACAAAAAGCGAGTAGTTTTTTAATGTGTAAATTCCGCGTATGTCCCGTAATCTTTTTGGAATGTGCAGAGCAGATAAATTAAGTTAACTGGAACAGAAAAGTTATGGCAACTATGCCGACGGATGACAATATAGAAATCTTGCCGCTGAAGGAATTCACCGAGAAGTCCTATCTCGACTATTCCATGTACGTCATTCTGGATCGGGCACTGCCACATATCGGGGATGGCCTGAAACCGGTGCAACGGCGCATTGTGTATGCCATGTCCGAACTGGGACTCAAGGCCGGCAACAAGTTCAAGAAATCGGCGCGCACCGTGGGCGATGTGCTGGGCAAGTTCCATCCGCATGGCGACAGCGCCTGCTATGAAGCCATGGTATTGATGGCACAGCCGTTCAGCTATCGCTACCCGTTGTTGCAGGGTCAGGGTAACTGGGGCTCACCCGATGATCCCAAATCGTTTGCCGCCATGCGTTACACCGAAGCCCGCTTGTCCCCGTTTGCCGACCTGTTACTGGGTGAACTGGCACAAGGTACGGTGGACTGGTTACCCAATTTTGATGGCACCTTGCAAGAACCCAGGCTGTTACCCGCTCAGGTGCCGCATGTACTACTGAATGGCACGACAGGAATTGCGGTGGGTATGACCACCGATATACCACCACATAACCTGACCGAGGTGGTGACCGCCTGCATTCACTTGCTGGACAACCCTCGAACCACGGTGAAAGAGTTGTGCAAGTTTATTCCGGGGCCGGACTATCCGACCGAGGCAGAAATCATCACGCCGCGTGCTGATTTAATGTCCATTTATGAAACCGGTGCTGGCGGGCTGCGTATGCGAGCCCGCTATGAACGGGAAAACGGCGACATTATCATTACTGCATTGCCACATCAGGTGTCGCCGGCCAAGCTCCTGGAGCAGATTGCCTCCCAAATGAATGCCAAGAAGCTGCCGATGGTGGTGGATATCCGGGATGAATCTGACCATGAGAACCCCACCCGTCTCGTAATCGTGCCACGCTCCAATCGCATTGATGCTGAGGCATTAATGGCACATCTCTTTGCGACAACCGATCTGGAACGTAGCTACCGTGTGAATATGAATGTGATCGGTCTTAATGGCCGTCCTGGCGTGCATAATTTGCTCGGCATGTTGAGTGAATGGCTCAAGTTCCGGATGGATACCGTGCGTCGCCGTTTGCAGTTCCGCCTCGACAAAATAACTTCACGACTCCATATTCTCGACGGCCTGATGATCGCGTATCTGAATATCGATGAGGTGATCCGTATTATACGTGAAAACGATAAGCCCAAACCGGTATTGATGAAACGCTTCAAGCTTAGCGACGAGCAGGCTGAAGCCATTCTGGAACTGAAACTGCGGCACCTGGCCAAACTGGAAGAAATGGCGATTCGTACCGAGCAGAAGGAATTGCAGCAGGAACAGGCACAGCTGGAAAAGTTACTTGCCTCCAAACAACGTCTCAAGACATTCGTGAAAAATGAGCTGCAGGCGGTCATCAAGTCACATGGCGACGAACGACGTTCACCCATTGTGGAACGTGCCGCGGCGCAGGCGATTTCCGAAACCGAACTGATCAGCGCAGAGCCTGTAACTATCATCCTTTCTGAAAAAGGCTGGGTGCGCACTGCCAAAGGGCATGAGATTGACGCAACGACGCTGAATTACAAATCGGGGGATGACTTTCTTGACAGTGCCCAGGGAAAGAGTAACCAGTTGGCCGTATTCATCGACTCTACCGGGCGGGCCTATACGTTGCCTGCCCATACCCTGCCATCGGCCCGGGGGCAAGGTGAACCGCTAACCGGCCGTCTGACGCCGCCAGCCGGTGCGACTTTCCGTGGTGTAATGGCAGGCGATCCCGCCCAGCTTTACCTGTTGGCAACCGACTTTGGTTATGGTTTTGTCGCCAGACTGGACGATATGATTACCCGTAACAAAAAAGGCAAGACCATGCTCAAGGTCCCGGAGGGGGCCCGGGTATTGCCGCCGGTGCCGGTACCGGACCTGGAAACCCATTGGGTTGCCATGGTCAGCAACGCCGGCAAGTTGTTGATTCACCATATCGAGGAATTGCCGCAGCTGCCGAGAGGCAAGGGTGTCAAAATTATGAATATCCCAACCGCCAAGGCAAAAAGCCGCCAGGAGTTCGTCACTGCTGTCACCGTCATCGAGCAAGACGATAGTCTTAAAATTTACTCCGGCAAGCGCCATAAGGTGCTCAAACCGGCCGATATGGAAATCTATGAAGGGGAACGGGCCCAGCGCGGCCACACCTTGCCGCAGGGATTTCGCAGCGTGGACCGGATGGAGCCTGCCTGAATCCAGCACGCGGGCCGCGTCATTCAGATCAGATATCTCAAACCGGGTAGCAAGTTGGCACCGCACCACAAAAGCGGTCCCTGGCTTTCATGCATCTGGTTCAGCGGTGCTCATTCCTTGGTGTCAGGAGGTTTGATCTTCGCGCCTTCCTTGCTGAGGCGGTCGAGCTTTTCCATGACATGCTCAGCGCGGTCGATATGCTCCGCCAGTTTCTGGTTGCCCGGGTCGATGCTGTTGAGATCGGTCCAGATTTGCAGGGCTTCCTCGATGTGACCCTGGCTGTATTGACGGCTACCACCGGCAATGCCCTGGTCAATTCCCTTGCGAAACAGGGTGCCGAGTTCCTTCTGTAACTGAATTGATTCCGGATCAGCGCCCGGGTGTTTCGCCAGCACATCCAGTTGTTGACGGGCACGACGCAGATTATCGTGACTGTAGCCCTGTTTGAGCTCTGCAATCAGAGCCAGGGTTTCGGTATTGCGTTTGCTGATGCGCGTCCCCTTCACCCGGGCCAGTGTTTTCCTGGCACTGGCCAACGTCTGTTGATCGATATCTGGCGAGCCGATTTTTTCTGCCAGCTGAAGACACGTACGGGCCAGTTTGTAATTATTTTTATCAAGAGCCTGCTTGAGGCAGACTGTCAATTTGTCGCCGGTATCGATAACTTCCTGGTCGTAATTACGCAGGGCTGGATATCGTTCATAGTCGTTAGGCAGGGCGTGCTGCATTTTTTTTTGCACTGCCGCATTGCCGATTAACCAGTTTGCCTTGTTGATCAGCAATATCAGTTCAAGTTGCTGTAAATATATTTTACGTTGTTGCAGGAAATGCTGTTGAGCAATGTGAAGTTTTTTACTCTGCGGGTATTTATCCAGCGCCTGTTCGTAAACCATTTGCGCCTGGTACCATTCTTTCTGGCTAATATATTTCTTTCCAGCCTTTATAGTACTGGACTCCAGCCGGGTCGCAAGTTGCTGAATGTGTTTTTTCTGGGACATCAGCGTTGCGTAGTCTTTATCAGTTGGCTTTACATAGTCGAGTATGTCCAGCGCTTTACCGTATTGTTCCTGTTTGAGCAGGCTGTCGATTTTGTCAGGCAGGTTTGAACTTTGGGAGGAAAGATAGGCGCACCCGCCGAGACTGAACTGCAAGAGCAGGAAAAAGACCGGCCATAATCGCCTCATGCAACGTCCCGGGAAGCAAGGATTTCCGTGATTTGTGCGTCTATAGTCGATTGATAGCCGGCGGCCAGATTAGTGACTATGTAGGTAGAGACTGGTTCTGCAATTCCGCGTAACTTGATGGACTTGTGGGAGTAGGCCTGGATACGTGATTGTATATTTCTGGATTTATACA
>Ga0316578_10000811_pt1 | contig 11595 bp, 11 predicted proteins | sample J0NA_2_FD_203076 | JGI IMG/M metagenome (GOLD analysis project Ga0316578, IMG submission 203076) | Rhizosphere microbial communities from salt marsh grasses in Alabama, United States - J0-2_160517rDrC | ecosystem: Host-associated > Plants > Roots > Rhizosphere | place: USA: Alabama | collected...
TCGGTGCTGCGCCGCGACGGCACCCTCACCCTCGACGCCGACCCCGACGCAACCGTCGAGCGGATCGTGGCGATGTTCACCCGCGAGCTGGGCGAGGGCGCCCCGCCTCCACCCCCGACGCCGCCGGCGCGCCGGCGCGCCGCCCGCCGCTGAGCCGCGGGCCGCCGACCGGCGGGGCGTTCAGGCCCGGTCGCCACCGCCGGCCCGGTGGGCGGGGTCGTGCGCGGCGGCCCGGTCGGCGTCGGGGTCGCGGTTGGCGGGGCGGGTGCGCGACAGGTGGGCGCCGGCGTCGGCCAGGATCAGCTGACCGGTGATGCAGCGGGCCAGGTCGGAGGTGAGGAACACCGCGAGGCGGGCCAGCTCGTCGGGCTCGGTCATGCGGCGCAGCGGTGTGGACTCGACCAGCGCGGCCACGTGGTCGTCGTCGAAGGCCTCGCGCACGCTCTCGGTGAGGGTCGTGCCGGGCGCGATCGCGACCACGCGGATCCCGCTCGGCCCCAGCTCCACCGCCATGGTCTGGGTGAGGTGGTTGATGCCGGCCTTGGCCGCCCCGTAGGCCGCCATCAACGGAGCGGGCCTGGTCGTCTCGCCCGAGGACACGTTCAGGATCACGCCACCGCCGCCCTCGACCATGTGACGGGCCTCGGCCGCGCCGGCGAGGGCGGTGATCACCAGGTTCTGGTCGAGCAGGCCGCGCCAGTGGGCGGCGTCGAGGGTGGTGAAGGGCCCAGGGCGGTGATCGCCGTACATGCCCACGTTGTTGACCGCCACGTCGAGCCCGCCCATCCGCTCGGCGGCCTCGTCGACCATGGCCTCGAGCGCTGCGTCGTCGCGCGCGTCGGCGATCACGGCCAGCGCGGTGCCGCCGTCGGCCTCGATCGAGGCCACGACCTCGTCGGCCCGGTCGGGGCGTACGTCGTTCACGGCGACGGTGGCGCCGGCCCGGGCCAGCCAGCGGGCGATCTCGGCACCGATCCCCGCCCCCGCGCCGGTGACGAGGGCCCGGGTGCCGGTGTGGTCGATCTCGACGGTCACGTCCGGCGCCCGCTCAGGCCGTGCCGGTGAACAGGGCGATGAGGCGGTCGGCGGCGGCGTCGGCCCAGGCGAAGAGGGTCGCCTCGTCGGTGCCGCCGATGGGGTGGGGCAGCACGAGCAGGCGGGTGTCGGGGGCGCCGAAGCTGGCCGAGAGGGTGCGGGCCACCGGCTCGAAGTGGGTGGTGGTGGCGACCACCGCCGGCCGGCCCGCCTTCTCGAGCTCGATGGCGTCGTGCACCGAGTAGGCGGTGCAGCTGCCGCAGTCGGCCGCCCCGGTGATGACGACGTCGGCCTCCTTCACGACCAGCTCGAACTGCTCGGGGTCGCAGGGGACCGCCGCGTTGGCCGACAGGCCCTTGGGGCCCTTCTTGGCGACGATCGAGACGCTGGCGCCGGTGCGGGCGGCGAGGGTCTCGGCGGCGCGGGCCATGACCTCCACGGCGTTGGGCTTGCCGTTGTCGAGCACGCCGATGCGCAGCCCGGTGAGCGAGGTCGGGGAGGGGGCGAGGGTGGCGGGCTCGGGCCCGGGCGCCGAGTCGGGCAGGTAGACGGTGACGCTCATCTCATCCCTCCAGGGGCAGGGTGGCGCTGCGGGTCATCCCCCACGACGGTACGACGAGCGAGTGCTTCCCGGGCCCGCCCACCACCACGACCCTGATGTTGTCGGGTTCGCCGGTCATCGGCAGCAGGTGGTCGTCGTCGACGATCTTCATCCACCGGGCCCACGCCAGCTCCTCGAAGTGGCGGCGGAACGTCGACGCCGGCATCCGGGCCCGGTCGAACAGGTACGACGACACGTCGGCCCGGGTGAGGGCCTGGGCGGCGATGGAGGCGGCGTGCTCGGGGCCGAGCACGACGAAGTACTCGGCCTGGCTGATCGGGGCGTTGTTCTGACCGAGCGAGGTCATGGCCGAGGCGACCTTGTCGAGGATGAGCGCAGGGTCACCGGCCGCCTCGGCGTCGTGCACGTTGTGGGGGCCCTCGCCGCAGTGGACGGTGACGGCGCTGGGGGCGTGGACGCCGCGGCTGGCCGGGTAGCTCTCCCAGGGCGTGGCATCCACGTTCTCGGCTGCGCAGAACGTGTACTTGGCCGGCTGGCCGTGGGTGGCGGCATCACCCGACCCCGGTCGGGCGCCGGCCACGTGGAGCATCACCAGCCGGACCGCCCGACCGACCGTGGCGTTGGCCCGGTTGCCGGGGCCGAAGGCGCCGACCCCGGCGTGGAAGCCGGCACGCTCCACGATCTCGCCGTGCACGAGGATCATCGGGGCCACCAGGTGGGTGGTGGCGTTGACGCCGCGGATGTTGACCTCGGGTTGGGCGAGGGCCCGCAGGGCGGTGAGCACCACGGGGAACGTCTCGGGTGGGCAGCCCGCCATCACGGCGTTGACGGCCACGACCCGGCGGGTGACCAGCCCGGCGCGCGGCTGGAGGGTGAACAGCACCTCGTCGTAGTCGCCCTCGGCGTGGGCGAGCATGGCCTCCACCCGCTCGGGGGTGGGCGGCACCACGGGGAGCCCGTCGCCCAGGCCCCGCTCGGCGAGCAGGTCGAACATCGCCTCGGGCGTGTCGGCGGCGATCTCGGCCTGTTCGAGGTCGTAGCGCGACGGGGCGGCGGTGGCGAACACGTCAGCCATCGGTCCTCCGGTCCGGGTCTCGAGCGGGGTGCTTCGGGCCTGCTTCCCGAATCTTACTGCATCACACCAGAGTCTGATCGGGTAAGGCTTGCGGAGCGGCGGGCCGCCGACGGATCGTGGAACCGTGCTCGTGGACGCCCACACCCACGTCGCCTGCGGCGACGACGACCGCTTCCCCTTCTCCCCCACCGGCGTGGCCAGCGACTGGTGGCACGACGGCGGCGGCACCGCCGACGAGCTGGTGGCCACGCTCGACGAGCACGGGGTCGACCGGGCGGTGGTGGTGCAGGCGATCGGCGCCTACGGCCACGACGGCCGCTGCGCCCTGGCCTCGGCCGCCGAGCACCCGGCCCGGCTGGCCCTCGTGGGGTCGGTCGAGCTGGCCGGCGACGACCCCGCCGCAGGGCTCGCCGAGCTGGCCCGGGCGGTGGCCGACTCGGGCGTGCACCTGGCGGGCGTGCGCCTCTTCGGCGTGGGTCACGACGAGCCCCTCTGGCTGGCCGACGGCCGCGCCGGCTCGGTGTGGGACGCCGCTGCCGAGCTCGGCGTCGTGCTGGTGCCGACCGTGTTCGCCCGCCACCTCCCCGCCCTGGCGGCGGTGATCGAGCGGCGTCCGGAGGTCCCGGTGGCGCTCGACCACTGCGCCTTCCCCGACATGGGCGACGGCGGCGAGGCGGCCGTGCTGCGGCTCGCCGACCTGCCCGAGGTGCACCTCAAGGTGACGTCGTACGTGCTCGAGATGGCCGAGCGCGACGAGGAGGACCCCGTCGGTGTGGTGGAGCGGCTGGCGTCGGCCTTCGGCGCCGACCGGCTCTGCTGGGGCTCCGACCACCCGCAGGACCAGCGGCGGGCCTACGCCGGCAAGGTCGAGCTCGCCCACCGGGCCCTGCGCACCCTCGACGCCGCCGAGCGAGACGCCGTGCTCGCCGGCACCGCCCTGCGCCTCTTCTTCACCTGACCCACTCCCCGGGCCACCCCACCCCCCTCCGCTTGCTGGCTCGATCGCGCACCCGGGAGGGTCACCGATCGAGCCAGCATGGGGTGGGGTCGGGTGGGAGGGCGGCTCGGGGGTCAGGTGAGGGCGGCGCGGAAGGCCTTGACGACGCCCTCGTAGATCTCGACGTCGTGGGCGTAGTCGTCGGAGAGGGGGATGGCGCTGAAGCGCACGTCGGTGACGCCGGCCTCGACCAGCGGCGCGGCGGCGCGGAAGGTGGCGGCGAAGTCGACCGCGCCCTCGCTGTCGCGCTCCGGGCCGATCGAGCCGACCACGCCGAAGGAGGGGTCGCCGCCCTCGGCCTCGACCAGCGTGCGCATGGCGGGGATGGCCTCGGGCAGATTGGCGGCGTCGGCGCCCCACGGGATCCAGCCGGAGCCGAACCGGGCCAGGCGGCTGGCCGACTTCTTGTTCACCGTGCCGCTCACCCAGATGGGCACGCCGCCCTCGGTCCGGGGCTTGGGCATCTGGTGGATGCGTTCGAAGTGCAGCTCCGGCGAGTCGTAGTCGGCCACCTGGTTGCGCCACAGCGTCTGGAGCACCTCGATGGTGTGGTCGAGCTGGCGGCCCCGAGAGGAGAAGTCGAGGCCAGCCGCCTGGTACTCCTCCTTCTGCCAGCCCACACCGACGCCGATGTCGAGGCGGCCCCCGGTGAGCACGTCGATCGTCGCCGCCTGCTTGGCCAGCACGACGGGCCGACGGAGGGCGGCGAGCAAGATGTTGGTGCCGAGGCGGATGTTCTCGGTGACGGCACCGGCGGCGGTGAGGAAGGTGAGGGGCTCGAGCCAGATGCCGTCGGGCCCGGTCGGCTGCCGGCCGCCGGCGGCACCGCCCTTCTTCGGATCGCCGTAGGCGTCGAGGTCCTCGCCGTACACGACGTGGTCGGAGCACACGACCCGGTCGACGCCGGCAGCGTCGGCGGCACGCACCCGGTCGAGGAGGAACTGGAAGCTCCCCGGGTCGTCGTTGCTGAACGTCTGCACGTTGGTGGAGAGCTGCGGCGTCATGGCCTCACTCTGGCACGACCCCTCCGGACCCCGCAGATGGAGCCACGGTCCGCCCGACCCCGCCTGCGCGACGAGCCGTCCGCGCCGAAGGGTCCGCGCCGTGCCGTCTGCGCGGGTCGCCGGAGTGGACACCCGCCCTGGCGGAAACCGCTCGGGTCGCGGCGCGGCCGGGCCGATGGTCCCCTGGACGGCGCGGGCGGCCCACTAGGGTCGGCCGGCCACGCACACGACCGAGGGAGCGGACGATGTCACGGTGGACGAAGGGCGCCGCAGCCCTTGCGACGGCGGCGCTGGCGGCGGCCGTCTTCTCGGCGTCTCCCGCCTCCTCGGCCGAGGAGGCCCCGGCGGCGTACACGGTCGTGCTCGGCGACAGCGGCTGCGAGCTGGCGATGGTCGACCTCACCACCGGCGCCCTCAGCGACCTCCCCGCCGGCGCGTCCCCGCTCGCCTGCGCCACGGACCTGGCCGTGTCGACCGACGGGACGGTCTACGGCCTGCTCCCCGGCCCCGGCAACGAGGTCGACGCCGGCCCGCTGGCGGTCGACGCCGCCCGGCTCGTGACCTTCGCCGCCGACGGCACCCCGTCGGCGACCCCGATCGAGGTGGCCGACGGCACCGAGGCGTTCCTCGCCCTCGGCGGGCTCGCCATCACCTCGGGCGGCACGGTCTACGCCCAGATGGTGACCGACAGCCCGGGCTGCGACGCCGAGGCGGTCTCGCCGCCCTCGACCGGGCTGGCCCCGACCTACGCCGGTGACTCGGTGTGCCTGTTCACCGTCGACCCGGCCGCCGGCACCGCCACGCTGGTCGGCACCACCGGGCTGTTCGAGACGGTGTTCGCCGGGCTCACCTCCTGCAGCAGCGGCCTGCGGTCGGTCGCCGACACGAGCGAGAACGGCACGCTGGTGAGCGAGAGCGCCACCACCGGCCTCGTGACCCCCCTCGCCCCGCTCGACACCACCGTGTCGGGCTACGACTGCCAGGGCACCGGCGACACCCTCTACGCCGTGGTGTCGCAGGGCGGCTTCGGGGTGATCGGCCCGGCAGCGGTCGAGGCCTCCGTCGGCACCCTCGACCAGGGCACCGGCGCCTACACGGCCGTCGCCCCGTTGAGCGACCAGGGTGCCCAGCTCGTGTCGCTCGCCGTCGTGCCGGCGTCGGCCCCGACGCCCACCACCGAGCCCCCCGCGGTCGAACCGGACGACACCGGCCGAGGCGACCAGGTGGTGCCCTCCTTCACCGGCTGAGCCACCGCCCGCCGGCCGCCGGGGCGACCGCACGACCTCCACGACGGGGGTGCGCTCGGGCGCACCCCCGTCGTGGCGCAGACGACCGGTCGGTCAGGCGCGCACCATGCCGTAGGCGTAGGTCGGCCGCAGCGTGAGGACGACCCGCTGGTCCTCGACCATCGCCCGGCGGTAGTCGTCCCAGTCGGGGTGCTCCCCCTGGAGGGCCCGGTACATCTCGATCAGCTCCTCGACGGTGCCGTCGTCGGGGGCGGCGGCGACCGGGCTCAGCTCGGCGTCGGCCTCCACCACCGCATAGGACCAGAAGTCGTCCGCGTTGACGTGCAGCGACACCCGCCCGTCACGCCGGATGTTGGCGTACTTGGCCCGACCCGAGGTGATCGAGATCCGGATGCGGCCGTCGTCGGCGACGGTGTAGACGATGTTCGAGCTCTGCGGTCTGCCGTCGTGCTTGAGCGTGATCAGTACGCCGTTGCGGTGGTCGCGGACGAAGGACAGGGCGGTGTCGAGCTCCATGTCGGCGTCAACCGGGCTCGGCCGGCTCGTGTTCCGGGCCCGGTTCAGCCGAGGGGTCGGGCGACGCTGAGCTCGTGGCCCGCCGGGTCGAGCACGTGGAAGTAGCGCTCCCCCCAGGGGGCGTCCGACGGCGGCATCTCGGGCTCGATCCCGGCGGCCAGCAGCCGGGCGTGGGCGGCGTCGACGTCGTCGACCCACACGATGAACCGACCCCACACCCGGTCGGGCCGCGTCCATGCCGGGTCGAGCTGGAGGTTCAGGAAGCTCGTCGCCCCGACCCGGAGGCTGGTGAAGGCGGCCTCCGGCCCGCCGTAGGCGATCTCGAGCCCGACCACGCCGTAGAAGGCGACGGAGGCCGCCATGTCGTGGGTGGCGAGGGTGACGGCACTGAGCGACTCGACGGGTCCGGCCATCGACCGATCATGGCCGACGGCGCCGCCCCGGCGGGTCAGTCCTCGATGCCGGGGGGCGGCGAGCCGGTCGCCCGCTCCCAGCCGGCGGCGCTGAGCCGTTCCGCCACCAGGCGTCCGACGCCCACCGCCACGCTGGCGCTGATCGCCCAGGCGAGGGCGTCGACCCACGAGATGCGCCGGTCGGCGGGGTTGAGCGGCGGGTCCCCCTCGGCGCCGCTGCGGAGCTTCTTCCACACCGCCTCGAGCAGCTTGCGGGTCACGACGCCGGCGAGCAGGGCCGAGCCCGTGCTCACGACCTTCCACACCCGCTCGCCGCCGCCGTCGCCGTCGCCCGTGCTCTTCTGGATGCTGGCCATGTCGGCTCCCTACCCCATGCCTCCACCGGCTGCCCCCGGCGAGGCCGGGTGAAGCCGGCGCGCCGGGTGAGGCTGGCGCGAAGGTGCCCGGGCGCGGGACGGCCCGGACGGCGTCGCCGTCCGGGCCGTGACCGGCCGGGGCTCCGCCCTGGTCAGGGCCCGAAGGCCTCCCCCAGCGAGCCGAGGCCGAGGAACACGGTCTCGCCGTAGTTCTCGTCGACCCCGTCGTTGTCGGTGACGAGGTACACCTGGCCGTCGGCGGCGACCGCCATGCCCTCGACCTTGTCCGGCACCGAGATGCTGGCGGCGTCGAGGTCGGCGTACACGTCGCGCAGGAGCACCTTGTCGAGCGTCGGCAGCGCGCCGCCGTAGGGGGCGAAGCTCACCGACGCCGGGTCGACGGCGTAGATCCGCTTGATCCGGGCCTCCTGGCCGAGCTGGTTGTCACGCTCGACGATGGCGAGGCGGCCGTCGGGGAGGGCGGTGACCTCGGAGAGGCCGACCCAGCCGCCGGCGGGCGACTCGACCGCGTCGAGCGGGTACGAGGCGAAGGTCCAGGTGTCGGTGGCCACCTCGTAGCGGCCGACCTTCACGAACCCCGCGGCGTCGTCGGCCCACTCGCGCTGGATGACGGCGTAGAGGACCTCCTGGCCGTCCTCCTCGGTGACGGTCACGCCCTCGAAGCCGCTGTTCGTGGCGTTGGCGACCAGCGCGGCGGGCAGCTCCACGGACTGCTGCACGGTGCCGCTGTCGTCGATGCGCACCAGCAGGTTGGGCCGGGAGCTGCCGACGTTGACCCGCCCCTCGCTGGCCAGCCAGAAGCCGCCGTCGGGCCGGGCGGCGACGCCCTCGAGGTCGTAGTCGCCGAGCAGCTGGTCGGCCACGTCGACGCCGCCGACGGGGATGTGCTGCACGATCCGGGCGGGCGTCGACGACACGTCGACCTCGTACAGCCAGGCCTGGGCGAGGAAGGAGTCGCTCACCGCCCACAGCGTGTTCGGGTCGGTCGGCTCGCCGGAGAGGCCCGACAGCGCCACCCACGGGATGGGCAGGCTGGACGCCTCGTCGTCGCTGACGATCTGCGGGTAGGTGGGCTCGCCCAGCGTGAAGGTGGTGATGATCGGCCGCACCGAGAAGCCGTCCTCGAGGCCGTCGACCTCGGCGGTCACCACGAGGGTGCCGTCGGAGGTGAACTCGATGCCCTCGGGACCGATCCCGCTCGGCAGCAGCTGGAGGAACTGCGGCTCGCCCCGGCTGGCGTCCCACACCTCGACGGCGTTGGCCCGCTCGGCCCCCACGAAGATGAGCGTCCGACCCTTCCAGTGGCCGACCTCGATCCCCTCCGGCTCGGAGCCCTTGTTCTCCGAGCGGAACTCGGGGTAGTGGCCCGCCCGCACGATCTCGTGCTCGTAGCTGTTGCCCGAGTCGAACTCCACGGTGCCGTCGACGTTGAACAGGGTGAAGGTGCGGGTGCCGCCCTCGACACCGGTGGCGTCCTCGTAGTCGCCCTCGTTGGCGGTCGCGAAGGTGTCCTGGTCGACCCACTGCACGGCGTCGGGCTCACGGCGGCGGGCGGTGAGCGAGCCGGTGAGCTCGATGAGGCCGTTCTCCTGCGGACCGAGCTCCTCCTCGACGGTGTCGATGCCGTCGATGTCGACGGCACCGGCGCTGAAGTCGTTGATCACGCTGGCGGTCCGCAGGTCGACGACCACGAGGTGGTTGTTCTCCTGCATGGTGACCACGGCCTGGTTGCGCTGGTTGATGTCGACGTACTCGGGCTCGGGGTCCGAGGGGGCGACGTCGGCCAGGCCGGTGAGGTCGACGGTGCGGATGCTCCACCGGGCCACCGGCCCGGCCAGGTCGACGACCTGGAGGCTGCCGGGCGGGAGCTGCGGGATGATGCCGTCGTCCAGGTCCTCGTCGCGCTCGTTCTCGATGGCGATGGCCGCGTAGCGGCCGCTGGGCGCCACCGACACGGCGTCGGGCTGGCCGGCGAGCGGGATGGTGCGCACGATGGCGCGGGTGGCGAGGTCGAGCACCAGCAGGTCACCCGAGGGGTTGACGAAGTCCGGGCTGGTGTTGACAGCCACGAGGGCGTAGCCGTCGTGGACGGCGACGCTGGTGGGGTCACCGGGCAAATCGACCGCACCGAGCGGGATCGGGTCGGCCGGGTCGCTGATGTCGACGAAGCCGAGGCGCCGGGTGAAGGCATCGGTGTAGACGAGGGTGTCGCCGTCGGCGGTGGTGTCGGCGATCTCGGCCGAGGTGAGCGTGCTGAGCGGCTCGCCCGGGGCGAGGTTGTCGGTGACGAAGAACGAGCCCGTGTGGGCGAAGGTCGAGTCCGGGCCGTTCTGGGGTGGCCGACCGGCGGCGTCGGCGGGCAGGGCGAGGGCGCCGACGGCGACGGCGGTCGCCCCCGTCAGCGCGGCGGCGCGCCGTCCCCAGGCGCGTCGGCGGGTGCTCGTCATGGGTCATCTCCCGTGGTGTCGTGGTCGGCGGCGAGTCCAGCAAGCCCAGGTGGCGAGCACGCGGAGTGGCGGTGAGAGGCAGCTGAACCCGAGGCGAACCCTCGGTGGTGACCGAGGCGTCCTCGACGTCGGGGCGGCTCATGCGGCGCGCGAGCCGCGGGGCGCGGCACGACCCGGGCAGCGGGGGGAGAGCGCTGCCCGGGTCGTGTGGTTCCCGCGCGGTCGGGGGAATCGGCGACCGAGGGTGAGGGGGGGAGGTACCTCGGGTCGGTCACCGAACCGCTCGGAGGAGTCGAGCGCACCGACATTGCGGCGGGGCCGCATCGCGGTGAGACGGCGCTGAACCGCGGATGAACCCTGGGTGGCCGATCGACGCCCGGCGGTCACGCGCCCACCGCCGGTCGAACCGCACCGAGGCGGACCGGCCGCGGGAGCGTCGTAGCCTCGTCGTCGTGGCCGACGACGACGTGCACGACCGGGGTCTTCCTGCGGGCGGGCCCGAGGAGCAGGCCGTGCCGGCGAGCGTGCGGGCCCAGCTGGTCGAGGCGCTCGAGTCCTCCGGCGGCGCGGAGCGCGACCGCACGTCGCGGGCCACCGCCTTCGTCGTCAGGGTGGCCGGGCGCCTGCGGCGACCCGACACCCCCATGGGCCCGGCGGCGGTCCGGGCGGCCAGGCTCACCCGGCAGATGACCGGCCGGTTCCGCTTCGACGACGACGTCGCGGACGTGTTCGTGGCCCTCGCTGCGGCCATCGCCGAGGAGGCGTCGGACATGTGGGCCGAGGACCAGGCCGACGCGGCGCGCCGTCGGGAGCAGACCCGGCGGCCGAAGGTCTCCGCCGCCGCCGACTACGCCCGCACGAGGGCCCGGCTGGGCAGCTCGTTCGTGCAGGACGTGGTGCCGGCGGTGGCCACCGGGCTCGCCGCCTTCGTGCCCGGGCTCGCCGTCCGCCGACCGCTGGCCCACCCGTCGGTGGCGGTGGGCGCCGCGGTGGCGGGGGGGCTGGCGTCGTCCGCGCTCGTCGGCACCTCGGCGGTGCCCGTGGCGCTGGCCATGTCGGTCGTGACCGAGGCGGCCGAGACCTACGCCCAGGGGTCGGTGCTGGTGAACCGCATGCGGGCCGAGGGCCACGAGCCCGCTGCCGGCGAGCTGGTGGAGGAGCTCGCCGAGGTGGCGGGCCGGGGCGTGCTCGGCAGGAGCCGCCCCGAGGTGGCGGCGATGGCCCGCACCGCCGCGCTGCCCCGGCTGTCGCGGACGCTCGAGCGGCGGGTCGGGGTCCGCGTGGCCACCCTTGCAACGCTGGTCGGTCCGGCGCTGGTGGAGGGCGGCCTCACCACCTGGGGGCTGGTGAAGGCCCGGCGCCACCGCTTCGGGCGGGGCGCGCCGCTCTCCTCCGGTGGCCGCCACGACGACGCCGGCGGTCCCGAGGTGCCGCCACCTCCGTCTCCCGGTACGGCTCCGCGTCGTTGATCTGACGGTTTCGTGACGCTGTTGCCAGCGGAGAGTGGTGTGTAAAGCACGCAATGTGGTGCTGTAACCGAATCGTCAGGAAGTCGGGCACGCTGCGTGGTGCAGGATGGTCTCCGTGCTCGACCACCTGGGCATCCAGTGCAACGACGTCGCCGCCAGCGCGGTCTTCTACGACGCCGCGCTGGAGCCCCTGGGCATCGAGCGGCTGATGGAGCCGGCACCGGGGTTCATCGGCTACGGCACGCCCCCGAAGCCCGACTTCTGGCTCGGGCCCCTGTCGGACAGCGCCACCGGCTGGCGCGAGGACCACATCTGCTTCGCCGCCGGGAGCCGGGCCGAGGTCCAGGCGTTCTTCGACGCTGCGGTGGCGGCCGGCGCCGAGGTGCTCCACGAGCCGAAGGAGTGGCCGGTCTACCACCCCGGCTACTACGGCGCCTTCGTGCGCGACCCCGA
>Ga0316578_10000812_pt1 | contig 11590 bp, 8 predicted proteins | sample J0NA_2_FD_203076 | JGI IMG/M metagenome (GOLD analysis project Ga0316578, IMG submission 203076) | Rhizosphere microbial communities from salt marsh grasses in Alabama, United States - J0-2_160517rDrC | ecosystem: Host-associated > Plants > Roots > Rhizosphere | place: USA: Alabama | collected...
CAACCCTCGACCTCCGGTCGAGGTCGGTCGGGGTCGTCCAGCCCGGTGAGCAGCCGGGCGCCCGCGGCGGTGGCCTCCTCGACGGTGAAGCCGACGAGGTGGGTCTCGGCGTGCAGGTCGACGCCCGTCCCCTCGAGCACGAGCGCACGCACGTCGGCCATCAGCGCGGCCACGTCGTCGGCCGAGCCGCCGTCGGCGGCGAGGACGAAGTTGGCGTGCTTGGTGCTCACCACGGCGCTCCCGCGCCGCCGACCCTTGGCCCCGGCCTCGTCGAGCAGGCGGCCCGCGGCATCACCCTCGGGATTGGTGAAGACCGATCCGGCGTTGGCCCCGCCGGGTTGGTGCTCGCGCCGCCAGCGCACGATGTCGGCCAGCTCCGCCATCGAGGCCTCGCGGTCGCCCGGGGCGAGGCCGAGCTCGGCGGCCACCACCACCTGGCGGGCGGCCAGCGACGAGCGCCGGTAGCCGAGCTGGAGCGCGGCGGCGGGCATCCACCCATCCTCCCCGGAGCGGAGGTCGACCACGCGGACCCTCCGCAACGAGGCCGCCATGTCGGAGCCGTGGCCGCCGGCGTTCATCCGCACCGCTCCCCCGATCGAACCGGGCACGCCGACCGCCCACTCGAAGCCGGTCAGGCCGGCGGAGGCGGTCCGACGGGCCACGACCGGGAGCGACGTGGCCGCCCCCGCCGTGGCGGTCGTGCCGTCGAGGGCGACACCGGCGAGACCGTCGGTGAGCACGACCGCGACCCCGGGGAACCCCCTGTCGGCCACCAGCAGGTTCGAACCCCGGCCCAGCACCAGCAGCGGCACGGGGCCGTCGGAGGCCTCGGCGGCGGCGACGGCGAGGCCGACCCGGCGCAGCTCGTCGCCCGAGCCCGCCCGGACCAGGGCGGCGGCGGACCCGCCCACCCGATAGGTCGTGAGCGGGCCGATCGGCGCGTCGAGCTCGACCTCGGCCACGACGGCATCGCCGAGGGCGGCCACCAGGCGCGGCGGGAGGCTCACCGCCGCCCCTCCTCGCGGGCGTGCAGCCGATCGATCACCCGGTCGGGCAGCGTGGTGAGGTCGCCGGCGCCGAGCGTGAGGCAGAGGTCGCCGGGACGGAGGCGATCGGCCAGGTAGGGGACGACGTCGTCGAGGCGCGGCAGGTAGGCGACGGGCCGACGGCCGTGGGCGTCGAGCACCGCGTGGAGCACGAGGGTGCCGTCGACACCGGGCCGGGGCGCCTCGCCGGCCGGGTAGACGTCGGTCAGCACCAGGGCGTCCGCCCCCTCGAACGCGTCGGCGAAGTCGCGCCACAGCGCGGCGGTCCGGCTGTAGCGGTGCGGCTGGAACACGACCACGACGCGCCGCCACCCGCCGTCGCGCGCGGTCCGCACGGCCGCAGCGACCTCCGTGGGGAGGTGGGCGTAGTCGTCGACGAAGGTGACGCCTGCCGCCTCGCCCCGGTGCTGGAAGCGACGGTCGACGCCGCCGAAGCGGCCGAGCGCCGCCGCGGCGTCGGCGAAGGGCACCCCGACCTCGAGCGCCAGGCCCAGCGCTGCGCAGGCGTTGCGGGCGTTGTGCACCCCGGGGAGCGGGACGTGGACCGGGCCGAGCCGCTCGCCCCGGCGCCACAGGTCGAAGCCGATCCCGTCGCGCCCGGCCCGCAGCTCGACCATGTGCAGGTCGGCGCCGTCGGCGAGGCCGTAGCCCGTGGCGTCAGCCCCACGACCGATGTCCGCCGCCACCGGGTCGTCCACGCAGACGAGGCGGGGCCCCTCGGTCGCGGCGAGGAAGCGGGCGAAGGCGGCGTGGAGCGCCGCGACGGTGCCGTGGTACTCGAGGTGGTCGGGCTCGACGTTGGTGATGACCGCGCCGTGGTGGGGGACGGCGAACCCGGAGCCGTCGCTCTCGTCGGCCTCCAGCACGAACCACTCCCCCGTCCCCCACGCGGCGCCGCCCTCACCCAGGCCCGGCACCCGGCCGCCCACCACGAAGGAGGGATCGAGGCCGGCCTCGACCAGGATCAGGGCGAGCATCGCCGAGGTGGTGGTCTTGCCGTGGGTGCCGGCCACGGCCAGCACGCGGCGCTGGGACGCGATCACGGCCAGCACCACGTTGCGGCGGACCACGGGCACGCCCCGCCGACGGGCCTCGACCACCTCGGGGTTGTCGTCGGGGACGGCGGTCGACACCGCGACCAGCTCGACGTCGTCGGGCAGGTTGGCGGGGTCGTGGCCCACCGCGGTCCGGATGCCGAGCGAGCGCAGCCGCTCGAGGGTCGCCGACGCCTGCAGGTCGCTGCCCGAGACCCTGTGGCCCATCCCCGCCATGACCGTGGCGATCGGCGCCATCCCGGTGCCACCTACAGCGACGACGTGCACGCAGCGGGGCACGTCCAGCGACGGGACGGCCGGCTCGGGACCGGAGGGCGGCTCAGCGGACACGGCGGGCGTGGCCCTCCACGAGGTCGGCGACGCGCTCGGCGGCGTCGGGCCGGGCGAGGGACCGGGCGGCGTCGCCCATGGCCTCGAGGCGCGCCGGCTCGTCCAGCAACGGCGTGAGCTCGCGCACCAGACGTGGCCCGTCGAGCTCGGCGTCGGGCACGAGCAACGCGGCGCCCGCCCGCACGAGGGCGGCGGCGTTGGCGGTCTGGTGGTCCCGGGGCGCGATCGGGAGCGGCACCAGCAGCGACGGCAGGCCCACCTCGGCGAGCTCGGCCACCGTCGTGCCCCCGGCCCGGCCGACGAGGAGGTCCGCGGCGGTGAGCAGCAGGTCCATCCGGTCCTCGTAGCGCACTGCGTCGTAGACGAGCCCCCCGACGGGCAGCTCTGGCGGGTCGGCGGCGACGACGTCCCAGTCGCGCGAGCCCACCACGTGGCGCACGGCCAGGTCGGAGCGCGCCGCCCACGCCGGCAGGGCGTCGCGGACCGCCTCGTTCACCCGGCGGGCACCGAGCGAGCCGGTGACCACGGCGACCACGGTGCGGTCGAGCGGCAGCCCGAGGGCTCGCCGGGCGGCGTCGCGCCCGGCGACCCGGTCGACCGCCAGCACCTCGGCCCGGACCGGGTTCCCGGTGACCACCTTCCGGGGGAGGTCGGTCTCGGGGAAGGGCACCGCGCTGGCCTTGGCGAAGGTCCCGGTGATCCGGTTGACCGCGCCGGCCCGGGCGTTCTGCTCGGCCACCACGATGGGCACCCGCCACAGCACGGCGCCGAGGGTGCATCCCACGCTGGCGTAGCCGCCGAGCATCAGCACCACCGCAGGGCGATGGCGGCGCACCAGGGCGACGCCCTCGACGACGGCGCGCAGCAGGCCCCAGACGGCAGACAGGTTCTCGAGGGTGAGCCGTCGCTGGATGCCCCGCCCGGGGAGCGTGGTGAGGGAGAACCCGGCGGCGGGCACGAGCGTGGCCTCCAGGCCGCGGGCGCTGCCGACGAAGTGGATCGAGCCGGCGTCGTGGCCCCGCGCCACCAGGGCCCGGGCCACCGCCAGGCCCGGCAGCACGTGGCCGGCCGTCCCGCCCCCCGCCACGAGGGCGTAGGTGCGGTCGGCGCCGGCGCTCCGGCCCGCCATCAGCGAGCCTGGCGGGCGACGTTGAGCAGCAGGCCGGTTGCCGCCATCGTGAACAGCAGCGACGACCCGCCCGAGGACACGAACGGGAGGGGCACGCCGGTGATGGGCAGCACCCCGACGACGGCCCCGATGTTGACGAAGGCCTGCACCAGGATCCAGGTGGTGACGCCGGTGGCGACGAGCATGCCGAAGCGGTCCGGGGCCCGCATGGCGGTGCGCACGCCCAGCAGGCCGAGGGCGACGAAGAGGGCCACGACGGTGAGCGCACCCACCAACCCGAGCTCCTCGCCGATGATGGCGAAGATGAAGTCGGTGTGGGCCTCCGGCAGGAACCCCCACTTGGCCCGACCCTCGCCGAGGCCGGTGCCGAGCAACCCGCCGTTGGCCAGCCCGACCTGGCTCTGGATGGTCTGGAAGCCGGTGTTGAGCGGATCGGCCCACGGGTTGCGGAACGCCATCAGCCGCCGGAACCGGTAGGGCTCGAGCAGGGCGGCGGCCGCCGCTGCCACGCCGAGGGACCCGAAGGTGACCGCGAGCGGGCGTCCCGGCACGCCGGCCACGAACAGCATCGAGAGCACGATGGCGGCGAGGATCATCGTGGTGCCCAGGTTGGGCTGCAGCATCAGCAGCGCCGCGAACCCCCCGAAGACGATCATCACGGGCCGGAGGGTGGAGCGCCAGTCGTGGCAGCGGTCGGCCCGCTTGGCCAGCAGGTTGGCCGCGTAGAGGATGACCGCCAGCTTGGCCAGCTCGGACGGCTGGATGCTGAGGGGGCCGTAGCCGAGCCACCGGCTCGCGCCGTTGGCGCTCACGCCCAGGCCGGGCACCAGGACCGCCGCCATGAGCCCCGCGGTCACGAGCAGCACGAGCCCCACCCGCCGGCGCCACCAGTGGTAGTCGATGCGCAACGTGACGAGCAGCCCGATCGAGGCCAGCACCAGCCACACCAGCTGACGCTGGAACTGGTACCAGGGCGAGCGGTAGTCCTCGAGCGAGGTGAACGACGAGGCCGACAGGACCATCACCAGGCCGAGCAGGTTGAGGATCGCCACGAGGGCGAGCATCCACGGGTAGGTGGCGCCACGGTGGGCGGGCTCGTCGGCGCTCCTCAGCAGCCTCCCCTCGCTGCCCCCGGTGCGCCGCACGGCGGTGACCACGCTCACGACGGTGCGACCTCCCCGGTGTGGAGCCGGGCCCGCACGGCGGCCGTGAACGCGTCGCCCCGCTCCGCGTAGGACCCGAACCAGTCGAACGACGTGCAGCCCGGCGACAGCAGGACGGTGTCGCCGGGCTCGGAGAGCTCGTCGGCGGTGGCGACGACCGCCTCCATGTCGGTGGTGACGAGCCGGACGTCGCAGCGCCCGGCCAGGACCTCGGCCACCTGGTCCGCGGCCTCTCCCATGGCGACCGCCGCTCGCACGGGGGGCACGGCGCCGGCGAGGGCGCTCAGGTCGAGCCCCTTGTTGCGGCCCCCGACGACCAGCACCACCGAGTCGAACCCGGCCACGGCCGCCAGCGTGGCGTGGGGCGTGGTGGCCTTCGAGTCGTCGTACCACCGTACGCCGTCGACCTCGGCGACGAGCTGGACCCGGTGGGGCAGGCCACCGAAGCGCCGCAGCACGTCGCGCGCCGCGTCGAGCTCGGCACCGGCGGCGAGGGCGGCGACGGAGGCGGCGAGAGCGTTGTCGACGTCGTGGGGAAGGGCCCGGGGCAGCTCGTCCACCGCCACCAGGGCGGTGCCGTCGGGCAGGCGCAGCTCCCCGTCGACCACCGTGGCGTCGGCGCCCGAGCCGGCGGGGCCGAACGTGACGGCCGAGAGCTCCGGGTCGAGGTGGGCCATCACGACCGGATCGGTCGCGTTGGCGACGGCGAGGCCACGGCCGGGCTCGAGACCCGCGAAGATCCGGGACTTGGCCTGCTCGTAGCTGTGCAGGGACTCGTGCACGTCGAGGTGGTCGGGGGCGAAGTTGAGCCACACGGCGACATCGGGCTCGAAGCGGTGGGAGTGCCCGAGCCGGAAGGAGCTGGCCTCGACCACGAACACCTCGGTGGCCGGCTCGGCGATGGCGGCGACGAGCGGGGTCTCGGTGTTGCCGCAGGCGACGGCCCGGCGGCCCGACGCATCGAGCATCTCGGTGATCATCGTGGTCACCGTGGTCTTGCCGTCGGTGCCCGTGACCGCCACGATCGGACGGTCGTCCCAGCGCCGGGCCAGGTCGAACTCCGACAGGACGGGGACCCCGGCTCGGCGAGCCGCACCGAACGCAGGGTGCCGGTCGGGTACGCCCGGGCTGGGCAGCAGGGCGTCGGCGTCGCTCAGCGCGGCGGCGAGCTCGGACGCTCCGGGGTGCTCGAGCAGCCTCACGTCGAGCGATGCTGCCGCAGCGCGGAGCGCCGGCGAGGGATGGTCGTCGACCACGACCACCTCGACCCCCCTGTCGACGAGCGCCTCGGCCACCGCCCGGCCGGTGACGCCGAGCCCGAGCACCACCACCGAGGCCAGCTCTGGGTCGGTCGACGGGGTCGCCATCAGTCGAGCACCCCCGGGAGGCTGACGAAGTCGGCGTAGTAGAGGCCGAGGCCGAGAGCGGTGAACAGGCCCGCCACGATCCAGAGGCGGATGATGACGGTGGTCTCCGGCCAGCCTCCGAGCTCGAAGTGGTGGTGGAGGGGCGCCATGCGGAAGATGCGTCGACCGAACATGCGGAAGCTGCCGATCTGGAGGACCACCGACACGGTCTCCATCACGAACACGCCGCCGATGATCGGCAGCAGCAGCACCGTGTTGGTGCTGAGGGCGAGCGCGGCGAGACCGGCACCGATGGCGAGCGACCCGGTGTCACCCATGAAGATGCGGGCCGGGGCGGCGTTCCACCAGAGGAAGCCGGCGCAGCCCCCGAGCATCGCAGCGGCGACCACGGCCGTGTCGAGGAAGCTCTCGTCGTTGTAGACGCCGGTGTGGCGGAAGCCCCAGAAGGCGATGACCACGTAGGCGGCGAAGGCGAAGATCGACGAGCCCGCCGCCAGGCCGTCGAGCCCGTCGGTGAGGTTCACGGCGTTCGTCATGGCGTAGAAGACCAGGACCGCCATGACGGCCCAGCCGACGTCGCCGATCTCGAGGCCCGGGTAGTCCCATCGGGTGAACGAGATGGTCGTGCTCACGTTGGTGAAGACCAGCATGCAGACCGCGAAGCCGACCGCGACCACGAGCAGCCCGAGCGTCTTGGCCCGTTTGGTGAGCCCCAGGTTGCGCTCCCGGAAGACCTTGATGCCGTCGTCGACCAGCCCGACGACCCCGGCGAGGGTGATGGCCCCCATGCACAGCAGGCCGCGGCGCGTGTAGACGACGCCGCTGAAGTCGCTGACCAGCCAGGCGATGGCGGCGGAGACCACGATGGCGACGCCCCCCATGGTCGGGGTGCCGGCCTTGGTGATGTGCCCCTGGGGGCCGTCCTCACGGATGGGTTGGCCGATGCGGCGGGCGGTCAGCACGCCGATGAGGGCACGCGTGCCCACCAGGGAGATGGCGAGCGCCACGGCGGCGGCGACGAGCAGGCGGATCACGGGCGGCCGCCCCCGGGGCCGGTGAGGCGGGCCCACTCCTCGGCGACCACCTCGCGGTCGTCGAAGTGGGTCACCACGCCGTCGACGTCCTGGGTCGTCTCGTGGCCCTTCCCGGCGACCAGCACCACGTCACCGGGGCCGGCCCCGGCGAGGGCGAGGGCGATGGCGCGGCGGCGGTCGGGCTCCACCTCCAGCGCGGAGGACCGGCGGGGGTGGGCACGCTGGTAGCCCTGGGTCACGGCCTCGATGATGGCCCCGGTGTCCTCCGAGCGCGAATTGTCGGCGGTGACCACCACCACGTCGGCCCCGAGGGCGGCGACCTCCCCCATCGCCGGCCGCTTGCTGGCGTCGCGGTCGCCACCGCAGCCGAACACCACCAGGACGCGGCCGCGACCGGCGTCGCCGCCGGCGACGAGCTCTCCGGCGGCCTCGAGGAGCTGCTCGAGCCCGTCGGGTGTGTGGGCGTAGTCGACCACCACAGGGAAGGGCTGGCCGGCGTCGACCAACTCGAAGCGGCCGGGCACCACGAGCGGGCGGGAGAGGCCCGCGGCGACGGTGGCGTCGTCGATGCCCAGCACGGCGCCGGCGTGGGCGGCGGCCAGGGCGTTGGCGACGTTGAACGTCCCGCCGATCGGGAGCCGCACCTCCTGGCCGCGCCACCGGAACCGGGAGCCGGCGGCGCCGACCTCGAGAGCGTCGACCTCGTCCAGTGAGAAGCCCTCGACCGGGATGGTGGCGGTGGCGGCCAGCAGCCGTCCGTGCGGGCTGTCGAGGTTGGCAACGCCGGCGTCGCTGAGGTCGGGCTCGAACAGGCGCGCCTTGGCCTCGAAGTAGGCCTCCATCGACTCGTGGAAGTCGAGGTGGTCACGGCTGAGGTTGGTGAACACGGCCACCCGGAACCGGGTGTGGTCGACCCTGCGCAGGGCGAGAGCGTGGGAGGAGACCTCCATGGCGACGACGCCGACCCCGTCGTCCCGCAGCCGGGCGAGGGCCCGCTGGAGGTCCGGGGACTCCGGGGTCGTGCGGACCCCGGAGAGGGTGCCGATGACCTCGGCGCGGAGCCCGGCCTCCTCCGCCACGTTGCGCAGCAGGTGCGTGGTGGTCGTCTTGCCGTTGGTGCCGGTGACCCCGACCACCGCCATCGCCGCCGACGGGTGGCCGTGGAACGCCGCCGCTGCCGCCGCGGTGGCGGACCGGGCCTCGCGCACGAGGAGCTGGGGCACGGGGAGCGCCAGGCGACGCTCGACGAGCAGCGCGCCTGCGCCCCGCTCGACGGCCACGGGGGCGTAGTCGTGGCCATCGGCCCGCCCGCCCGGCACGCAGCAGAAGAGCGCGCCCGGCGTGACCGCCCTCGAGTCGAGCACCACGTCGGTGACCTCGACGTGGGCGTCGTCGTTCACCAGCTCCGCCCCCTCGACCGCCGTCGCGAGCGCGTCGAGGCGCACCGCGCTCACCCCCCGGGGCGCGGCTGCGCCGAGGCGGTCTCCGTCCCGCCGTGCGGGATGGTCGTGGAGGTGGTGGTCGGTCCGCCGGCCATCGGCGCCCGCACCCGACCGTCGTCGGTGAGCTCGGCCACGCCCACCGGCGTGCCGCCGTCGGCCTGCACCGGGGCGCCGTCGGCGGCGACGTCGGTGGCGGCGGGCGGGATGCCGAGGCGGCGCAGGGCGAACGAGGCGATGCGGGAGAAGGCAGGTGCTGCGGTCGTGCCGCCCGTGTAGCGCCCGCCGCTGGGCTCGTCGATCATGACGTAGACCGACAGGGCGGGCTGCTCGGCGGGGACCACGCCGATGAAGGTGGACTGGTACTGCGTGACGCCGTTCTCGTCGAGGTACCCGCCTCCCGGCTGGGCCTTGCGGGCGGTGCCGGTCTTGCCGAAGGCGTGGTAGCCGGGGATGCGCGCCAGCTGGCCGGTACCGACGTCGACGACCGATCGCAGCATGAGGTTCAGCTGGTCGGCGGTCGTCTCGCTGACGACCCGACGGCCCTGGCCGAGCGGCGTGGGGTGCTCGACCCCGTCGGCGTCGGTGGTGCTCCGCACCAGGGTGGGAGGCACGTAGACGCCCTGGTTGGCGATCACGTTGTAGGCCATGAGCATCTGCATCGGGGTGACCGAGATGCCCTGGCCGATGGCGATCGTGGGCAGCGACGTGCCCGACCACCGCTCCGGCTCGAGCACCGCGCCGGAGGCCTCGTTGGGGAACCCGAGGGCGGTGGGCTCCCCGAACCCGAACGCCTGCTGGAACTCGTACATGGCCTCGGGGCCGACCGTCTCGGCGATCTTGATGGTGCCGATGTTCGACGACTGCTCGAGGATCTTGGCCACGTCCCACGAGACCTCGCCGCGAGGCTCGGCCTCGCCGAACCAGTCGTCGTAGAACTTCAGGGCGGTCGGCAGGAAGAAGTGGGTCGAGGGCTCGACGGTGCCCCGCTCCAGGGCGGCGGCCACCGTGACCGGCTTCATCACCGACCCGGGCTCGTACTGGGTGGTCAGCGCGGCGTTGTTGGTCGCCACCAGCACCTCGCCGGTGTCGGGGTCGGTCACGACGCTGGCCACGGCCAGCACCTCCCCCGTCCCCGGCACGGTCACCACCGCCGTGGCGCCGTTGGCGCCGGTCGCCCTCACCTGGTCGACCAGGGCCGCCTCGGCCTCGTACTGGATGGCGCGGTCGATGGTCAGCGTCATCGTCCGTCCGGGCACGGCCGGCTCGACGTCGTGCTCGCCCACCGCGATGGTGTCGCCCTGCGGGTTGCGCTCGATCGTGAGCGTGCCCGGCACCCCCCTGAGCTCGTCGTCGTAGGCGAGCTCGAGCCCCGAGATCCCGTTGCCGTCGGTGTCCACCGCGCCGAGCAGCGAACGACCCGAGGTGCCCGCGGGGAGGTACCGCTCGGAGTCGTCGAGGAAACCGATGCTCGGCAGCTCGAGGGCGCGGACCGCGTCCGCGAGCTCAGCCGGCGCCTTCCGGGCCAGGTAGGTGAAGCGCCCCTGCCCGGACATGGCGAGCTGCACGTCCTCGACCGGTACCTGCAGGAGCGGGGCGAGCAGGGCGGCCTCGGTGGACGGGTCCGCCACGAGCGAGGGGTCCACGAAGATCGACTGCGTCGGCCGGGACACCGCCAGCTCGTCGCCGTTGCGGTCGAGGATCGAGCCGCGCTCGGCGGTGAGGACCTGGGTGTCGACCCGCTGTGCCTCGCCGAACGACTGGTAGCGACCGGGGGACACGACCTGCAGGTCGACCACCTTCGAGCCGAGCAGCACGAACAGCCCACCGAGCACGCAGAGCAGCAGGACGAGACGACGTCGGTGGTCGACCCGACGGGCCGTCGCCGCGGCTCGCGCCCGTCGGTCCGAGACCGCAGCCCGGTGGCGCGTGCGGGCCTGACCGACGGCGGTGCCCGCGGCGGAGCCGGCACGACCGACCGCTCGGACGACGCGGGCCGACACCGGCGGGCCCGCCGGTCGCCGCGGGACCCGGGTCGCGGCAGGTGGCGGCGGGACCGGTGGATCGGCGGGGCGGGTGCGGCGGGTGGCGGCGGGCTGCGCCGCAGCGGCGCGGGTGCGCCCGGCCGGGGGGCGACCGGCGCGCCCACCCTGCGGCGCCGAGCTCGCTGCTCGCCGGGGGGTCGACCCCGCCGTCGGGGCGGGTCCTCCGGCCCGCGCCGCGCGGCGCGGTGCGAACTCGGGACGGTTCCAGGGCGCGTCGTGCGGGGACCGCCCGCTGCGGGGCGCACCCGGAGGAGGCGGGGTCAACGCCCGGTCCCCCCCGCCGTGGCTGACCCGGCGCCAGCCGTCGTCGCGCTCGTGGGCCCCACCGTGGTGGTCGGGCTGGCCGCCGGCAGCTCGGCGGCGCGGGCGTCGTCACCCTCGGTCGGCTGGAGGTACACCGGCGGTGGGGCCTGCACCATGCCCAGCCGCTCGATGGCCTCCTCCTTGATGCGCTCGGGGCTCTGGAGCTCCGCGATGTCGTCGCGCAGCTGCTCCGCCTCCTGCTCGGCCGCCTCGATCCGGGCGTCGACGGCGTCGAGGTGCTGCTGGCGCTGCACGATGAGGGCCTGGGCGCCGGCGATGGCGAACAGGGCGAGGAAGAGCACGGCACCCGCGAGGGTGCCGACCTGCCAGCTCCGGCGGCGAGGGCTCGCCGCCCGGACGACGTCGAGCTCGGGGCGCTCGTCGGCCGGTCCCGGACGGGGGCGCCCACGCCCGGGGGCGACCCCGTGGGCACCGTCGGGGTGGACGGCGGCACCGGCCGGACGGGGGCTCACGGCGCCTCCTCCGGGGCCGGTCGGGGTAGGCGCTCGGCGACCCGCAGCCGGGCGCTGCCGGCGCGGGGGTTGGCCGTCACCTCGGCCGGCGTGGGGGTGAGGCCACCCCGTCGGAGCAGCCGCAGGGCGGGCACCGCGCCGCAGGCGCAGGGCAGCCCGGGCGGGCAGGTGCAGCCCCCGGTCTCGTGCCAGCGAAGGGCGCGCTT
>Ga0316578_10000813_pt1 | contig 11589 bp, 10 predicted proteins | sample J0NA_2_FD_203076 | JGI IMG/M metagenome (GOLD analysis project Ga0316578, IMG submission 203076) | Rhizosphere microbial communities from salt marsh grasses in Alabama, United States - J0-2_160517rDrC | ecosystem: Host-associated > Plants > Roots > Rhizosphere | place: USA: Alabama | collected...
ATCCAAAAGCGCTTTAAATTTCTTTCTAAGCCACTTTCTGAGCAAATCTCCAATATAAAATCGTCCTAACAAGGGAAGTAGAATGAGGGCATAGTAATACAAAAATCTGGCCTTAATATAATTCAAAACGACAATCAAGGTAACCATAATCAAAGCCGTAACGATACTTGCACCCAAACCGGTAAGTTCATTAAGTCTCGCTGACATATATTCTTGCAGCTCTTCTTCATTCATTAAAACCTTTTTCCCTTTTCTTTGTATACTCAGCAACATGCTTTCTAAGATCTCCTAAAGATATTACCTATTGAATCCGGAACATGTCTGATTCATCAAGTGTTTTGTATCTTTTTGTATTGTGTTTTGTTAAAGAAACTGTGGACTCCAACAATTATCAATGGGTCGGCCGTGTGTCAAGAAACCTTTGAAAAATGCCGCATTTTTCCATTATTGATAAAATTCTTAAAGCGTTGTTTTCATGCTTGACCCAAAATATATGTTTTACTATCTTTAAAAAGGCAATTTTCTAATAACGCTCATTAAATGAGAACATTAATACATTAAATTATTCCCTTGTCACTTCTAAAACAACTGTATATCGATCAAGAAGTACTCCATTCCCCTTTGGTAAATTCCATCCGATCACGTATCCCTAATGTACCGGTTTCAGTGGTTCATAGTACAAAAGAGGTTTACAAGTCGATTTTATCCTCTGATAATCCAATTCAAAAAGGCAAATCAATTTTATTCCTCACCCGAAATAAAGGCGCTTTTATTAAACCATGTCCAGGAACACGGTTTTACACATGCTGTGGCTATCAAATTCTGCATACAGGCACATTTTGTAGCATGGACTGCTCATACTGCATTCTACAAACTTACTTTCATCCTCCCCTGATGCAATATTTTGTCAATCATGATGAACTCTTGAATGAGCTAGACCGTCTTTTTTTAAACAGAACCTTAACCAGAATCGGAACAGGAGAATTTACAGACAGCATGATTTGGGATAATTTGACGGATCTCTCAGACCTGCTTGTATCTAAATTCTCAAAACAGTCCAGATCAGTATTGGAACTTAAAACTAAAACAGTGGAGATTAAAACGCTGAGAACGCTTCATCACAATCACAAAACAATTGTGTCATGGTCTTTGAATACACCCCGTATTATTAAAAATGAGGAACGCCATACGTCATCTTTATCTGCCAGACTTCGTGCAGCTGCAAAATGTGAATCTTGGGGTTATCCCCTTGGCTTTCATTTTGACCCCTTGGTGGTCTATGATGGGTGCGAAAAAGAATACACAAGTGTTATTGAGCAGTTGTTTTCCAATATATCCTCTAGAAATATTGTATGGATCAGCCTTGGCACTTTTCGCTTTGTACCTGCATTAAAGCCGATCATACAGGAACGATTCCCAAACTCAAAGATCATTTACGGAGAATTCATATCCGGTCTTGACGGAAAAATGCGATATTTTAAACCATTAAGAATCAATTTGTATAAAAAAATAGTGAGCTGTATAAGAGATTATGCGCCTGATGTTTTGATTTATTTATGTATGGAAGACGATGAGGTCTGGCAAAAGTCTCTTGGATTTGTTCCTTCAGATCACGGCGATTTATCGAAAATTCTGGACAAAAGTGCTATAAAGCACTGTGGTTTAGATACAAGTTAGTTTCCTTCCAGAAATGACCATTTTCCGCAATCCGCCAGAGGCGGACAAGTCTCTGCGCGTGCCCTGTGAAATGCGGAGCCTATTTCTCTGGGGTCAATCTGCGGAATTACTTGTGCAGCGTACCATTTGTACGCCTCCGCGCAATTCCTTGATTTCCTTGACCTTGCGAAAAATTGCCAATTTTCGTACTGGAAACTTAAATTGTACCCCATATTGATTTATGGATGGGCACAATTTTATTCTCACACGTTTGCAAAAAATGATGCGAAAATATTTCCCACATTTATACTTAATTTTATCAACATTTTTGTTGATCGGTGCCACAACTGCAGTCAACCAACAGTGGAACAGTGTAAAATGGATCAGTGATGGCGATACCATTGTACTCAATGATGGCCGGCATGTGCGTTATATCGGCATAAACGCGCCCGAAATTGCCCATGACAATCACAAGGCAGAACCGTTTGGATATGCGGCAAAAAAATACAATCAGTCACTGGTTAGAACAAAAAAGGTGAGACTAGAATTCGACAAAGAAAAACATGACCGTTATGGTCGATTGCTGGCCTACATTTTTTTATCAGACGGTACGTTTATAAATAAAAAAATGATCGAAAAGGGTTACGCTTATGTGCTTTATCTCAGGCCAAATGTGAAATACAATGGCGTATTGTTAAAGGCCCAAAGAGATGCCATGTCGGCTAAACAAGGGATGTGGCATAATTGGAATGAAAAAGAGCATAAAATATATGTGGGGAGCAAAAGATCGAAACGGTTTCATTTGAAAACATGCTCGTATGGAAAAAGAATCAAAAGAAGAAACAGAGTCCTATTTACAAGAAAATGGGATGCATTTTGGAATGGTTTTGCACCCTGCAAACAATGCATGGGAGATCTTGGTCTCTGAGTTTAATTTTGAAAGCCCGCCACAGATTAGTTGAAACACTAAAGAGGAAATGGCGGGCTTTTAAAATCGGTTATTCTTTGGCTTTGTTTATTTCTTCTACAATTTTTTGTGAGATTTGTGCAGGGACTTCGTCGTAATGTGAGAATTCCATGGTGAATATACCCCGGCCTCCGGTAATTGAATTTAAATCAGGTGCATAAGTTAAAAATTCGGACATGGGTACTTGTGCATTAATCACCTGATTTTTTCCTTTGCTGTCCATACCAAGAACTCGGCCACGTCTGCTGTTAAGATCTCCCATGATATCCCCCATGTATTCATCAGGAGTAATAACTGAGACATTCATAATCGGTTCCAAAAGGACAGCGCCGGCATCTTGAGCAGCCTTTCTGAAGGCAAGAGAACCTGCAATTTTAAATGCCATTTCAGATGAATCTACAGCATGAAAAGAACCGTCATCGAGGATAACTTTAAAATCGACACAAGGGAACCCTGCAAGAACCCCTTTTTGAGCCGATTCAATGATACCTTTTTCCACAGCCGGTATATACTGTCTGGGAATGACACCTCCAACAATTTTATTTTCGAATTCAAAACCTTCTCCTCTGGGAAGCGGTTCTAACTGAATCCAACAATCACCATACTGGCCAGGGCCTCCGGTTTGTTTTTTATGTTTTCCCTGGACCCTGACCTTCTTGGTAATTGTCTCTTTATAGGGGACTTTAGGTGAGTCCAGTTGAACCTCAACGTTGAACTTTCTTTTGAGCCTTTCAGTCGTAACTTCAATATGAACCTGCCCAAGGCCGGACAACAAAATCTGCTTTGTTTCAGGATTACGTGTTAGCTGTAAGGACATATCCTCTTCCAATAATTTTGATAAAGAGATGAATACTTTGTCCTCATCCCCTTTAGACTTGGCTTTTACGGCAAACGAAATCAAAGGTGGAAGGGGATCTGCACATTTGAATTTAACCTTTTGTTTACTGTCGCAAATGGTATCACCAGTGGTTGTCTCTTTTAATTTCGCCACAGCAACGATTGCGCCGGGGCCGGCCTTTGAGATTTGTTTTTGTTCTTTTCCGGCAAGTCTCAACAACTGGTTAAATCTTTCATTTGTATCTTTATTAACGTTGAAAAAATTCCCATCCCCTCCAAGTGTCCCTGAAACAATCCTGAATATTGAAAGACGTCCGGCAAAGGGATCGGCAACGGTTTTGAAAACAAAACCAGAAAAAGGGGCAGCAGGATCAGGACGACATTCTATTTCTCCGTCTCCGGTCGCATCAGCAGCGATCCAAGGACCTCGATCCAACGGTGAAGGCATGCAACTAATAATAAAATCCTGCAAGAGATCAACACCGATATTTTTTGTGGCTGACCCACAAAGAACAGGGGCAAACGATCGCGATAAAATTCCTTTTTTTAAAGCAACCTTTATTTCATCGTCTGATAATGGTTCTCCTTCGAGATATCTTTCCAGAAGCTCGTCATCAGATTCGACAACATTTTCTACAAGAGCTTCTCGTTGTTCTGAAACCGAATCCTGCATATCCGAGGGAATATCAATTTTCTTTGCTTTTCCTTTTGCATCATAAGTGTAAGCCTTCATACTAACCAAATCGACAATACCGTTAAAGTTTGCTTCTGATCCTATTGGGATCTGTATAATCATCGGTTTCGGTTCCAAACATTCGGCAGCATCCTTAAAAGCGCGCATAAAATCCGCACGTTCCCTATCGAGTTTGTTGATAAAAATAATACATGGCAACTTAAATTCTTCTGCAAACTCCCATGCTTGCTCTGTTTGAACTTTAATTCCATCTACAGCATCTACTGCAATAATTACACTGTCGGCAGCCTGCAAGGAGCTCTTTGTATCTGAAAAGAAATTTTGATCACCTGGTGTATCAATGAGGTTAATGATATGTTTTTTCCAGTTGAATTGATGGAATCCGCTGCTTAAGCTTATGTTCCGTTTAAGTTCTTCCGGCTCAAAGTCCATTGCAGTGTTGCCGTCTTCAACGCGGCCGATTCTGTTAAGGATACCTGCATTGTAAAGCATTGTTTCGGCCAGAGAAGTTTTTCCAGCACCACCGTGTGATGCAAAAGCAATATTTCTCAAACTTTCTATTGTTTCGGCCATTTAATCTCCTCTCTGCTAAATTTAAATAGTGTAGATACAAATAGATAAGTACCCAAGTTCTCCACCCATATATTTAGCACCATATGATTTGAGCCAAAAATATTTCAAACCTATGACCTATGATTGCATATACGAAATTAAAAGGTGCAAAACTTAAGTACTTATCCTAAAACTAAATTTTTTATAAGTTTATTTATAAAAAATCAAGCTCAACTTTTAAATTTTAATGAAATAAAAAACTCCCTATTTCCTTTTGGACCTAATATGGGAGAGGGGATAACCCATTCGCAAAAAAGGTGCTTTTCTATAAAAAATTCAGAAAGATTTTCGATAACCTTTGCGTGAAGATCAGGGTCACGAACCACTCCGCCTTTCCCGATATTCTTTTTCCCGACCTCAAATTGTGGTTTTATCAACGCCAAAATTCCGGCATTTTTTTTCATAAATTTTAATATCTCGGGTACGACCTTTTTAAGGGAAATAAAGGAAACATCTATGGTAACAAGATCGACAAGTTGCGGAATGGTTTCAGGCTGCATATACCGTATGTTCATCCGTTCAATAACAACAACTCGGGGGTTCTGCCTCAATTTCCAAGATAGCTGTCCATAACCGACATCTACAGCATAAACACGCCCTACACCATGTTGTAAAAGGCAGTCAGTGAAACCTCCCGTGGATGCGCCCACATCGAGACATACAAAACCGTTGATATCGATTCCCAAGGTATGAAGCGCTTTTTCGAGCTTAAGTCCACCTCTGCTAACATAGCGATGATCCTCTTCTTGAAGAACAATATCGTCCTTAGGGGAAACAAGTGTGCCGGATTTATCCACAATAAGGTTATTAACAAGAACTTTCCCAGCCATAATCAGCGCTTGAGCACGTTGGCGGCTTTTCACAAGCCCTTTTTCTAGCACCACCAGATCAAGTCTCTTTTTAGTTGCAGCCATTAGGCATCATTCATTAGCTTTTTCGCTGCATTGAATATAGCAGGGGCATCAACACCATATTTTGACCTGAGAAATTTCTGGGCTCCGTGTTCAACAAAGGTGTCCTGAATTCCGATACATTTCATACGAAACCCTGTTATCTCCTGATCGGCCAGATATTCCAAAACCGCACTTCCAAATCCGCCTTGACGAACATTCTCTTCAACAGTGATAATTCGTGGAATTTTTCTGGAAAGGGTTCCTATCAACGCGACATCAAGTGGCTTTACAAAGCGACAGTTTACTACCGTCGCAGAAATACCATCTTCTTTGAGCATTGTGTTAGCAGAAATGGCTTCGTTAACGGATCGACCAATGGCGAAGATAACAACATCATCTCCTTTTGTAAGCACTTCTCCTTTGCCGATGGGTATGGGGATATCTCGATTTTCCAATTTTTCACCTTCAGCAGTTCCCCTGGGATATCGAATCGCAATTGGGCCATCATGGGCGATGGCCGTGGTCAACATTCTGCAAAGTTCGTTTTCATCCTTGGGTGCCATAACCACCATGTTGGGAAGGCTTCTAAGATAAGATAAATCGAAAACACCATTATGGGTCGCTCCATCTTCACCGACAATTCCTCCGCGATCAATCGCAAAAACAACTGGAATTGCCTCAATACATACATCATGTAATATCTGGTCATATGCGCGCTGTAAAAACGTTGAATATATCGCTACAACCGGCTTGAGTCCTTCTGTTGCTAATCCAGCCGCAAAAGTTACGGCGTGCTGCTCAGCGATTCCGACATCAAAAAAACGATCCGGATAGGCATGTGCAAAATCAGAGAGTCCTGTACCTTCGGGCATGGCAGCGGTTACCGCAATGATTCTAGAATCTTCTGATGCCATCTCGAGTAAAGTTTGCCCAAAAACCTGAGTATATGAGGGAATCTCACATTCTTCTTTTATGCTTTCTCCAGTATCGGCATCAAAGCATCCAACACCATGAAAATATACGGGATTTTTTTCAGAAGGCGGGTATCCTTTACCTTTTGTTGTTGTTACATGTAGAAGCACAGGTTCGTTAAGGCATTTTACATTATTAAGAATGTCGATGAGATGATCAAGTTTATGGCCGTTTATCGGACCAAAATATTCAAAATTAAAGGCTTCAAACAACATTCCGGGAGTTATAAACGTTTTGAAGGACTCCTTGGAACGCTTTGCAAATTGATAGATATCGTCCCCAAATTTTGGCAGAGATTTAAGAAAATCTCCAATTTCCTTTTTAAAATCCTGTAAATATTTTGCTGAAAATGTCCGGCTTAACAAAGAAGATACCGCACCCACATTATGCGCAATGGACATATCATTGTCGTTAAGTATAACAAGAATGTTCTTATTGATGTCTCCTGCCTGATTAAGCCCCTCATAGGCAAGCCCTGCAGTCATGGAGCCATCACCAATCACAGCGATAACCTTGGAATTATCATTTTTCAAACGCTTGGCACATGCAATTCCAAGCCCTGCGGATATTGAAGTGCTGCTATGACCGGTTGAAAATGCATCAAAGGGACTTTCACTCATGCGTGTAAACCCGCATATTCCATTAAATTGACGTAGGGTGTGAAAACGTTCTCTTCTACCGGTTAGCAGCTTATGCGCATAAGATTGATGTCCAACGTCCCAGATAATCTTATCTTCAGGGGCGTTAAAGACATAGTGGATGGCAATGGCCAATTCAACAGCGCCAAGACTTGGTGCAAGATGGCCGCCATTTTTAGATACCACGTCGATAATAATTTTCCGAATTTCTGAGGCAAGAAGCGGCAGATCATTTTTTGATATTTTCTTTAAATCTTTAGGAGAATTGATTTTTTCAAGAAAGCTCAACGTATCTGATCCTTTATTTTTTTCTATCAACAATGTAATGTGCAATCGCTCGTAGAGGATGAGCTTTGTTATCAAAATAATCAAGAGCTTTCAAGGCATTGTTTACAAGTTTTTTAGCAAATTGCTTTGATTGCTCTATTCCAATAAGGGCAGGGTAGGTGCTTTTGCTTCGAGCTTGATCTGACCCTGCGTTTTTACCCATAACATTTGGATCACCTTCAACATCCAATAAGTCATCGGCGACCTGAAATGCAAGCCCAATATATTTTGCATAAGTACCAAGCTGTTGAATCTGATGAATGTTTCCATTTCCTAAAATTGCACCAACAGTCACTGATGCTTCAATCAAAGCACCCGTTTTTAAGGCATGCATGTTTTCAAGATCTTCCAGACAAAGCAAGTCACCTTCACTGGCCATGTCCTGCATCTGCCCTTCAATCATTCCCTTATATCCGGCAGCTGTGGAAATAGTATGAATAACTTTCATCCAATCTATCACATGATTTTCTTTTATACACTCCAATGATGAAAGAATTTCAAAAGCCAGGGTTAGCAGAGCATCGCCTGCCAAAATTGCGGTGGCTTCATCAAAAGCCACATGGCAGGTTGCCTGTCCCCTTCGTATTTCGTCGTTGTCCATTGCAGGAAGATCATCATGAATTAGCGAATAGGTGTGAATCATTTCAATAGCACAACCCGCTTTAATCACATCCTGGTCTTTCCCGCCAACTGTTTCAGCAGCAGCTATACATAAAATCGGTCTTATCCGTTTTCCTCCTGCCATAACTGAATATTTCATGGCCCTTATGATTTTGCTTGAATCATTCGCGAATATCGAGCCAAGCTCTTCGTTGATTTGCTCTCTTTTAGAAGAAAGGTATGACTTAAGATCAAAACTATTCATCATCAGGCTCGGTTTTGGAAATAAATGGTTTTTCAAGTGGTTGATCATTCTGATCTTTTAGCAGAATGGTAATCTTCTTTTCAGTTTCATCGAGTTTTTCAGAACAAAACTTGGATAGCTGAACACCTTCTTCAAACTTTTTTATCGCTTTTTCAAGCGGCAAGTCAGCAGATTCAAGCTCTTGAACAATCTTTTCAAGTTTTTCCATCGCTTTTTCAAAGGTCTGTTTGGCCATAATGTTATTTCCTTTTTACGGAACAAATAAATGAACCTTCTGCAACCATAACTTCAAGATCCTGACCTATGGACAATTCATGGGGATCTCTAACAACATTAGCATCCGGGATTGTTCTGGTAATACTGTACCCTCTGGCCAGGATTGATTTGGGACTAAGTGTATGGAGCTTTGCTTCAAGTTCTCGTAGTGTTGATCGTTTTTTGCTTAATAATATTTGCGTATATATTTGGATGTTTGTATTCTTTATATCAAGTTTATTTTCAAGTAATTTTATCTGTGCCAAAGGATTGTTGGAAAGGAGCCTTTCTATACGCCACCAAAGTTGTTCATGATGTTTTTTAAAACTATTCTTGAACGCTCTGTTGAGTCGATCCAGTATGTCATCGGTTTTTAACATTAAATCCACAATTATTCTTTTTGGATGAACCATACGATTCGACATTGCATTTAAAACGGTTCGCAGATGTCCGAAATATCGTAAAAAACGTGTTGTCAAGTTTTCTGAAAGGCTCGATATTTTCAGCATGAGTTCTTTTTTAACAGGAACTGCCAGTTCAGCAGCAGCAGATGGGGTTGGTGCTCGAAAGTCCGCAACAAAATCTGTTATACTAAAATCAGTTTCGTGACCAACGGCTGAAATTATCGGAATTTCAGAAACAAAAACAGCTCTGGCCACATCTTCTGAATTAAACGCATGAAAATCTTCCAATGAACCACCACCTCTTGCCAAAATTGCCACATCTGAATCACATCTGGTATTTATCATCTTTAGTGCGGATATAATCTCGTTTTCAGCACCATATCCCTGTACTTTGACGGGTATAATTTCAAGGTGAAGGTTAGAGAATCGACGATCAATAATTTTCAAAATATCGTGAACGACGGCTCCGGTGGGCGAGGTAATGATACTAATTTTTTTAGGTAAAAAGGGGAGGGGATTTTTATGCTTCTCATCAAACAATCCTTCATCTGCAAGACGTTTTTTTAGCTGTTCGAATGCCAGTTGGATAGCACCCGTACCTTTTGGCTCAAGATGTTCAAATATAATCTGATATGTACCACGAGGCTCATAAACACTGATTCTGCCCAGACCTGTAATGCTAATTCCATCTTCGAGCCTAAACTTTAAATTGCGGTTTTGATTTCGAAACATTACCGCATTGATCTGAGCATGTTCATCTTTGACCGTAAAATAAAAATGTCCGGAAGCCGGAATATTAAAGTTCGAAATTTCACCGTATATCCATACAAATGGATAGGTTTTCTCAAGTATACCTTTAATATCTGAAGTCAGTTCTGAAACGGTGTAGATCCGATGTTGATCTGTATTAAACTGACCCATGCAGTGGATACTGGGGGATGAATCCATTAAATTGAACTATATTCTCTTTTAACAATGTTATCTAATAGAAAAAATACGAAGTTATTAAAAATTATAAAATCATCAAGTCAGATTGACTATACAAATAATTATCACTTTTGATTATACCATTCAACATAAAAGCTGGAACAATGCTATATTGCAAGTTTCTGTTTAATTTAAAAAGGATAAAACACCTTATCGATATATTTTGAAATTCTATAGCGTCTGATAAGATATATTATGTAAACTATTGTGCACTTCATAATCCCTGGCAAAAGGTAAAAATAAAACGCCCCCTTAACTATTCCATTATTGTGTTAATCAAACTTCATCATATCTTTTCAACATCTCACGCAAATACGGTACAATATAAATATCTTCATGTGGCATTTTTCTAATGCAGGATAAAAGGATCTCGTTTTTATCATTAATCGATTTGTGCTTATTCATGATAAATATTTGTTTCCCCTTTACTATGCATAGACCACTTTTTACTTTTATACCGGTTTTTCGAAAATTATGCTCCAACACAGAAACACCTAATCTTTCTGCAAGTTCTTTGAGATCGTGATATAATTGTTCAGGCTTCATTCCTATAAAGAACTCTTTTAATCTTGCAATAGAAAATTTGTGTGTTATATATTCTATTGTTTAATTGTCGAAAGTAACCGACATATTTTTATAGAGAATGACATTGAATAAATGTTATTAATATTAGGAGGTTAACGTGAAATCTGTTCCGCTTAATAAGACACTGGCCCAAGTCCGGATAAACGAATTTATTCGAAGTGTTTATAATTGGATGGCTATCGGTCTCGGGCTAACGGGTTTTGTAGCATTTTATGTATCAAACAGCGAAACTCTAATAAGATTGATTTTTGGAAATCAGCTTATCTTTTTCGGATTGATCATCGGCGAACTTGTACTTGTTTTCACCATCAGTGCCAGAGTTCATAAAATGCAGGCTTCAACCGCGACCTCTTTGTTTGTGCTGTATGCGGCATTAAATGGAGCAACGCTTTCAGCGATATTTCTTATCTATACAAGATCTTCAATTACCTCAACATTTTTTATCTGCGCAGCGACGTTTATTTCTTCCAGCATTTACGGTATGGTCACTAAACGTGACCTTACGTCGATGGGACAGTTCATGTTTATGGGTCTCATTGGAATTGTGATTGCCTCAGTCGTAAACCTTTTTGTACGCAGTTCCGGTATGAGTTTAATCGTAAGTTATATAGGTGTTATTGTTTTTGTTGGTCTCACCGCTTATGATACACAGAAACTTAGAGCCATGGCGCTGTCACAACCAGAGGGTCTTGACAGCGGAACTGTCAGAAAGGGTGCAATTTTAGGTGCTCTGACGCTGTACCTTGATTTTATAAACTTGTTTCTTATGTTACTCAGAATATTAGGTAATAGAGACTAGAAGTGGTTACAAAACCTCCTCTATGATTCAATCTCTGCGTTGGGCTGGAATGTCCAATCCTCGAAATATTCCTGATATTACTGTGGTTAGCTGTTCCA
>Ga0316578_10000815_pt1 | contig 11576 bp, 9 predicted proteins | sample J0NA_2_FD_203076 | JGI IMG/M metagenome (GOLD analysis project Ga0316578, IMG submission 203076) | Rhizosphere microbial communities from salt marsh grasses in Alabama, United States - J0-2_160517rDrC | ecosystem: Host-associated > Plants > Roots > Rhizosphere | place: USA: Alabama | collected...
ATGGTCTTGCCCGCCTTGGGCGGGGAGACGATGAGCCCGCGCTGACCCTTGCCGATGGGCGCCACCAGGTCGATGGTCCGCGCGGTAATGTCCTCGGTGCTGCCGTTTCCGATCTCGAGCTTGAGCCGCTTCTGGGCGAAGAGCGGCGTGAAGTTCTCGAACAGGATCTTGGTCTTGGCGTTCTCTGGCCGGTCGAAGTTGATGTCGTTGACCTTGAGCAGCGCGAAATAGCGCTCGCCGTCCTTGGGGGGCCGGATCTTGCCCGAGATGGTGTCCCCGGTCCGCAGGGCGAAGCGGCGTATCTGGCTGGGGGAGACATAGATGTCATCCGGACCGGCGAGGTAGGAGGCGTCCGCCGAGCGCAGGAAGCCAAAGCCGTCGGTCAAGATCTCCAACACGCCATCGCCGTAGATGTCCTCACCGCGCTTTGCCTGGGCCTTCAGGATGGCGAAGATCAGGTCCTGCTTACGGGAGCGTCCTACGCCTTCGATCTCCATGGACTGCGCCAGCTCCACCAACTCGGGGACCGGCGTCTTCTTCAGTTCGGTTAGGTTCATCAGGGTCTTCGTGGACAGAGGTCAGAGGGGGTGCGCGACACCCCGCGAGGAATCGGCGTCGCGGGGAGGGGCGACTCGGGGTGGCCGCACACCGGCGAGTGGGCATCCGAGCGGGTGCCCTCAAGGATTGGACTGGCTCAGACCTGGTTGCGCCCTTCCTCGTTGGGGCGCACCCAAGCGCAAGTCTTTATTAGAGATTACTGTCGATGAAGGCGGTGAGCTGGGACTTGGATACGGCGCCCACCTTGGTCGCCTCCACCTCGCCCTCCCGGAACAGCATTAGGGTTGGGATGCCACGGATCCCGTAGCGGGGCGGGGTATTCGGATTCTCGTCGATGTTGAGCTTGGCGACCTTGATCTTGCCAGCGTACTCGGTGGCGATTTCGTCCAAAACGGGGGCGATCATCTTGCAGGGTCCGCACCAGTCGGCCCAATAGTCCACCAGGACGGGGTCGGGGGATCGCAGCACCTCATCCTCGAAAGAGTCATCGGTCACGTGGACGATGCTATCGCTCACTGAAGTCGTCTCCCGTAAGTTCATGGGTCTTAAGGTATGGTGTTGAACGCCCGGCACTGGTCTCGGACGGCGGCTGGGACGGGGTCATAGGGTCCCGTGGCTAGCGGAATCTTGGAATCGTGGTGCGTCTGCACGCCAAGCAACACAGAGCTTCGGGTTGAGGCCGGCCAACGGCCGCCTAGGCTGAAATGTAGCGGAAAGCTTGTGAGGCGGTCCAGCCAGCGATCGGGGCGAGAGGCGAGCGGGTTGGCGTTGGCGCGGGCCCAAAGGTTAAGATGTTATTTGATCCAAACTGACGCCAATTTGCAAGCCTCAACAGCTATCCCGGCGGATCGCTTCACAGAACCACGAGATCCATGCCCGAACAACACCTCACCGAGACCCGATTCGATGGCTTCTCCCTCGACCCTCGCATCCTAGCGGGTCTCACGGACGCCGGCTTTACCCACTGCACCCCCATCCAGGCGGAGTCGCTGCCCATTGGGCTTGCCGGACGGGACCTAGCCGGGCAGGCGCAGACCGGCACAGGCAAGACGGCGGCCTTCCTGGTGGTCGTGCTCCAGCGACTTTTGAGCTCTGGTGAGCCTGTGCCCGAGGAGGGGCGTTGCCGCCCTCGGGCACTGATCGTCGCCCCAACCCGCGAGTTGGCGGTGCAGATCCATAAGGACACCCTGGTGCTCGCCAGGCACACCGGCTTTCGCATCGGGCTGGTGTTCGGCGGCACCGGCTACCAGCAGCAGCGCGACGACCTGGCCGCCGGGGTGGACATCCTGATCGGTACCCCGGGTCGGCTCATCGACTATTTCAAGCAGCACGTCTTCAGCCTCAAGTCCATCGAGGCGGTGGTGCTCGACGAGGCGGATCGCATGTTCGACCTCGGGTTCATCAAGGACATTCGCTTTCTACTCAAGCGGATGCCGCCCCCCGAGGAGCGCCAGGGGATGCTGTTCTCGGCGACCCTGTCCTATCGGGTGCTGGAGCTCGCCTACGAGCACATGAACCAGCCCCAGATGGTCAAGATCGAGAGCGACCAGGTGACCGCGGAGCGGGTGCGCCAGGTCTGCTACATGACCGCCAACGAGGAGAAGATCCCGCTGCTGATCGGGCTGGTCCGCGGTTGGCAGGACCCGCGGGTGATGGTCTTCGTGAACACGAAGCGGGAGGCGGACCGGGTCTGGGGCTACCTGCAAGGCAATGGCATCAACACCGCCGTGCTCTCGGGGGACGTGCCCCAGAAGAAGCGCCTCAAGCTGCTCAAGCACTTCACCGATGGGGACCTGCCGGTGCTGGTCGGGACAGACGTCGCCGCCCGCGGTCTGCATATCCCCGACGTGACCCACGTGGTCAACTATGACCTGCCGGAGGATCCGGAAGACTACGTCCACCGAATCGGCCGCACGGCCCGGGCGGGCGCGGCCGGAGATGCGATCAGCTTCGTCTGCGAGACCTACGCCTTTTGCCTGCCGGACATCGAGCGCTTCATCGGGGCCAAGGTCCCGGTTGCACCCGTGGACCCGCTCCTGCTGGCCGAGGTGGATTCGAGGAGCCGGTTGCGGCCGCGCCGGGAGGATCGGGAGTATCGCCGGGAGGGGCGCGGTGGGGGCGGTGGCCGAGACGAGCGCGGCCGAGCCGGGCACCGAGACGAGCGCGATCGGGCCGGGCACCGGAGCGGCGAGGGCGGTAAGGCGCAGGGTCGGTCCCGCGGCCGGCCGCATCGCGAGGAAGGGGTCGCCAATGCGACTACGGGGCCTGTCGATGCCGGTGTCACCACGCCGGACCTTCCAGGGAGCGCTACACCAGCGAAGCCGCGTCGTCGATCAGCACGCTCACCCGAGGTCGCTGCCCTGACCTCGCCTCCTCCGAGCGCGTCGGACAGCGAGCCGCGGGCCACCGTGCCGGCGGAGGGAGGCGATACTCCAAAGAAGCGCCGCCGACGGCGTCGGCGCAAGCCATCCGCGTCGTCCACCGGAGATGCCCAGCCCCTGAGTGCGGTTGCCGTCGAGCCTAGCGAGTCCTGAAGGATCCTGCGACGGTCCCACCGCGCCGCGCCGCCACTTCATGCAACCGATGCGGGGGTGGCCCAAGGCTTGAGGGCGAGACGTTGGCGCGAAGCTCAGGGGCAAAGCCCAGGAAGCAGCTCGGAAAAGTTGACGATAGCCGGAAACTCGTCCACGCGGCGGCGGGGCGCCTTCGAATCCGGCTCCAGCACCGCGATGAGCTGGGTGAAACCATAGTCCCGGGCGGCCCGCAGGACGCTCAGGCTGTCGTCGACGAACAGGGTCCTCGCCGGGTCGAAGGGCAAGATGGCGTGCAGCCGATGCCAGAAGCCGGGGTCTTCCTTGGGGAGCCCCAGATCGTGAGCGCAGACGATGCGGTCGAAGTGCCCGGCCAGCCGTGTCCGGTCCATCTTGAGGGCCAGCGCCTTCTGGTGGGCGTTGGTGACTAGGGTGCGACCCTTGCCCCGCTCCGCTAGCGCCTCAAGGAAGTCGGTGACATGGGGATGGACCGCGATCAGGTGATCCACTTCCTCCTTGAGCAGCGCGATGTCGAGCCCAAGCTGGCGGCTCCAGTGATCTACGCAGTACCACTCGAGTCTACCCTCCAGGCTGCGGTAGCGTTCGAGGAGCTCGATGCGGGCCTGCTCCAGGTCGAGCCCCCGAGCCTCCGCATAGCGGCGAGGCACATGCTCCAGCCAGAAGTGGTTGTCGAAATGGAGGTCCAGAAGGGTCCCGTCCATGTCCAGAAAGACGCTGTCGATATTGTTCCAGTCGATCATGCTCGGGCCCCCTGTTGGTGTCGTGCGCGGCCCTGGTCATGGGTCTGTGCGCGTGCATGTCCAAGCTTAGCCCGATGACCAAGTCGCCGCCCCTCGGTCCGAAGATCCTCCGGCGGCGACGGGTCGCGCAGAGCCGCGTCTTCCGTATCGAGCAAGTGGATTTACTGTTCACCAACGGCGCCCAGCGCACCTTCGAGCGGATCCCAGGCGGGCCCGACTCGGTGCTGATCCTGCCCCTACGCGATCCCGAGACCCTCCTCCTGATCCGCGAGTACAGCGCCGGCACCGATCGCTATGAGCTGGGTTTCCCCAAGGGGGTCGTCGAGCGGGGGGAGGATACCTTGGCCGCGGCGAATCGCGAGATTCGCGAGGAGGTGGGTTACGCGGCCCGCGATCTGCGATTGTTCCACCGGCTGTCCCTGGTGCCCGGCTACATTGGCCACCATACCCAGGTCGTCCTGGCGCGAGACCTCTACCCGAGTCCACTGCCGGGCGATGAGCCGGAGCCCATCGAGGTGCTACCTTGGTCGCTTTGCGACCTCGATGCCCTCCTGGCTCGGGACGACTTCGACGAAGCGCGCTCCGTCGCCGCCCTCCTGCTGCTGGAGCGCCACCTTCGCCGCGAGGAGGGATAGAGCCGACGACGGAGCGCGTCGTTCGCCCCCCAACGGGTTTAGCATTGCCCGCCAGGCCGTCCGCGCTTGCTTGCGAGTGACCGGTGGCCGGCATGCCCGGGAAGGCGACCACAATCACCACTGATCGGAGGTGCTTCATGGCAGGTTCCAGTGCCTGGTCCCAGGCCCTTGTGGGTGCGGCCCTCTTGCTCCTGGGCGCTGCCCCATGGGGTGCGGAGCTGCCCGGCGATGAAGAGGTCTATGGCTTCGACGACTCCCCCCTCGCGGAGCCACTGGAGCATCCCGACTGGTTCAAAGAGAGCTTCCTCGATCTCAGGCAAGACCTCGCGGAGGCCTTGGGCGCGGGCAAGCGCGGTCTGATGGTCTATTTTGGGCAGCGTCGCTGCGCCTATTGCCAGAAGCTGTTACGGACGAACTTCGGGCTTGAGGACATCGTCGAGTACACCCGGACCCATTTCGACGTCATCCCCATCGACATCTGGGGGATTGCGGAGGTCACGGACCTGCGCGGGCAGACCCTGACCGAGCGGGAGCTTGCGGAGCGGGAGGATACGGTGTTTACCCCCTCGATCCTGTTCTACGGTCCGGACGGGGAATTGCGGCTGCGCCTGCGAGGCTACTACCCTCCTTACCAGTTTCGCGCCGCCCTCGAATATGTCGCGGACGGTCACTATCGCCGGGAGTCCTTTCGGGACTATCTCGCTCGGGGCGACAACCGCATGGTGTTCGACGAGGGTGATCTGAACGACGAGCCCATGTTCGCCCGTCCCCCCTACAATCTAGATCGCCGGGTTCCGGGCGAACGGCCGCTGGCGGTGTTCTTCGAGCAGGGGGATTGTCACGGCTGCGACGTGTTACACGGTCAAACGCTGCGGGATGCCGACATCTATCGTCACTTCGAAGACATGGACACGGTGCAACTCAACATGTGGTCCGACACCCCGGTGGTCACCCCGGAGGGAGAACGGACCACGGCCCGCGAATGGGCCGCAAAGCTCGGCCTCTTCTACGCCCCGTCCATCCTGTTCTTCGACGAACAGGGGGCCGAGATCCTACGGGTCGACTCGGTGGTGGGTCTCTTCCGCCTGGGCAATGTGCTCAACTACATGGCGAGCAAGGCCTATCAGAAGGAACGGTTCCGACAGTGGCGCGAGCAGGCCGCCCGTTGAGGCCCCAGTCGCGAGACATCCCTCTGTAACAGCTTCCAGGCGGGTTTTTTGCATAATCGGCCAGGGGGTCGGTATGCCCCGAGGGCTGCAGGCCCGGGTCCTTGCGTCAATCACCATGAGTGCTCAGCCAAGGCCCGGGTCTTAGGCGTCCACCGTCTCCGGGGTCTCCCAGGGAGGCGTTGACCGCCTTGGGCCTCCCTTGGGTTTGCGCAGTGCAGCATTCCGGAGACAATGGTCCCCGGCGCGTTCTTCAATCGAGGTTGTTTCATGCAGAGCGTCTATATCGCCGGTGCCAGCTCCGGCAGCGGCAAGTCCGTCGTGGTCCTCGGGTTCATGGAGATGCTCTCCTCGGTGAACCGCAGGGTTGGCTTTTTCCGGCCCATCTTGGCCACGGGGGTGGAGCAGGACAATCTGAGCGCCCTGGTGCTCAGCCGCTACAATCTGCAATTCTCCCCGGAGATGCTCTTTGGGTGCACGGCCGAGACCGCGAGCCACTTGATCGCGGCAGGACGTTACGATGATCTGCTCAAGCTGATCCTGAACAAGTTCAAGACCTTGGAGGAGTGCTGCGACCTGGTGGTGTGCGCAGGGACCAATTTTGACGGTCTGGTCCCGTCTCTGGAGTTCGATTTCAACGCGGACCTTGCCAACAACCTCGGCTGCGGCGTGGTGGTGGTGGTCAAGGGCTTCAAGCGCGGTCCCGAGGAGGCACTCGACGCCCTCCAACTGGCCCACGAGTCCATGCGTAACCGCGGTGGTGACTTCCTAGCGAGCGTGGTCAATGGGGTGGCGCCCCCGTACGTCGACCAGGTGCGGACCCGGGCCAGGGAGCTGATGCCGATGAACGAAAACGTCTACGTGCTCCCCGAGCAGCCGGCGCTCGGCATGCCCACCGTGGGCGAGATCCGCCAGGTCCTGGGGGCGGACTGCCTGTGCGGCGAGGGGGATGCCATGAACCAGGTGGTCACCAACTACAAGGTCGCCGCCATGGAGGTCCCGGACTTCCTGGGCTATGTGGAGGACGGCTGCCTGATCATCACCCCCGGGGATCGATCGGACATCATCCTGGCCAGTCTCGCGGCCGACGCCTCGTCCTCCTTCCCGCGGGTCGCGGGCCTGTTGCTGACTGGTGGCCTCCATCCGGCTCCCAACGTCCAGCGCCTGCTGGAGGGTCTGCGCCGTAACAAGGTGTCGGTCCTCTCCGTGCCCACCGACACCTTCACGACGACGTTGAACGTCCACCGCATCGAGGCGAGCATACTCCCCGGGGACGAGCGCAAGGTCGCCGCTGCCCTTGGCCTATTCGAAGGCAACGTGGATGTGGAGGAGCTGCGCGGGCGCATCAGCGTGCGTCGGTCCGAACGTATCACCCCGCTGATGTTCGAGTACGAGCTCATCCGGCGTGCCAAGGCCAACCGCCAGCGCATCGTGCTGCCGGAGGGCACCGACGAGCGCATCCTGCGGGCCGCCGAGATACTGACCCTGCGACAGGTGGCGGATCTCACCCTCCTCGGCGATCCGGACAAGATCCGCCGCCGCATCTCCGAGCTGGGTCTCAAGCTCAACGACATCCCCATCATCGACCCGGTGACCTCCCCGGATCGGGATCGGTATGCGCGGATCTACCACGATCTGCGCAAGCACAAGGGCATCTCGGAGCAGATGGCCCACGACGCTCTTCAGGACCTGAGCTATTTCGGAACCCTGATGGTCTACAGCGGGGACGCGGACGGGATGGTCTCCGGGGCCATGCACACCACCCAGCACACCATTCGGCCCTCCTTCGAGACCATCCGAACCAAGCCCGGGGTCAAGCTGGTCTCGAGCGTCTTCTTCATGTGCCTGCCGGACCGGGTGCTGGTCTACGGGGATTGTGCCGTCAACCCCAATCCCGACGCGGAGCAGCTCGCCGATATCGCCATCACCTCGGCGGAGACCGCGGCAGCCTTCGGCATCGACCCAATGATCGCCATGTTGTCCTATTCCACCGGTGCCTCGGGGAAGGGCGCGGACGTGGAGCGCGTGCGCGAGGCGGTGCGCATCGCTCGCGAGCATCGTCCGGACCTCAAGATCGAGGGCCCCATCCAATACGATGCCGCGGTGGATGCGAGTGTCGCGGCCTCGAAGATGCCCGGGAGCCAGGTTGCCGGGCACGCCACGGTGTTCATCTTCCCGGACCTCAATACCGGCAACAACACCTACAAGGCCGTTCAACGTAGTGCGGGGGCCGTGGCCATCGGGCCGGTGCTCCAGGGGCTCAACAAGCCGGTGAACGACTTGAGCCGCGGCTGCACGGTCACGGATATCGTCAACACGGTGGCGATCACCGCCATCCAGGCCCAGTCCGAGGGTCTCGCACCGGGAGCCAAGCCCAAGGACCTGGCCGACAAGGCCGAAGGAGTTACCCCGTGAAGGTGCTGGTACTGAACTCAGGCAGCTCGTCCATCAAGTTTCAGCTCTTCGACTCGGCGGACTGGTGCCCCTTGGCCAGCGGCGCGGTGTCACGCATTGGAGAGGCGGGGGGGGAGATCCGGGCCAAATGGCTGGACGAGGAGGGCCGGCAACAGACTCGCGAGGACCACCTGCCGATCACGAGCCATCAGGACGGAATCGACCGTATCATCGTCGGACTGCGTCAGAGCGGCGTCTTGGCGGACCTCTCGGAGCTCGCGGCGATTGGTCATCGCGTGGTCCATGGCGGTGAGCGCTTCCACAGTCCCACCGTGGTGGACGACGAGGTGGCCGGGGCCATTCGGGAGATGATCCCCCTTGCCCCCTTGCACAACCCCGCCAATCTCGACGGGGTCGAGGTGGCCCGCCGCCTCTTTCCCCAGGTGCCCTCCGTGGCGGTCTTCGATACCGCCTTCCACCAGACCATGCCGCGGACGGCCTACCGTTACGCCATCCCCGAATATCTGTACCGGGAGCATCGTGTCCGTCGCTATGGCTTCCACGGCACCTCGCACCGCTATGTCGGAGAGCGTGCGGCGCTGCTGCTCGGCAAGCCTTTTGAGCGGTGCAACCTGATTACCCTGCACCTGGGCAACGGGGCCAGCGCCACCGCCATTCGGGGGGGCAAGAGCATCGATACCTCCATGGGCATGACACCGTTGGAGGGCTTGGTCATGGGCACTCGCTGCGGTGACATCGATCCCGCGATTCACTTCTATCTCTGCAAGAACCTGGGGCTCGACAACGAGACGCTGGAGGACCTCCTGAACCGCCAGAGCGGGCTCCTGGGGCTCTGTGGGGTGAACGACATGCGGGAGATCCAGCGGCTGGCAGAGGAAGGGGATGATCGGGCGGAGCTGGCAATCGGCATCACCGCGCACCGACTCAAGAAGTACATCGGTGCCTATTACGCGGAGCTGGGTCGTGTGGACGCCGTGGTCTTCACCGGCGGCATCGGGGAGAACGACGCGGATATTCGCTGCCGTGCCTGCGAGGATTTGGAGGGCCTTGGGATCAGGTTGGACGATAGTGCCAACCTAGCGCCCGCAGATGGGGAGCGTCGGATCAGCACCCCGCAGAGCCCCGTCCAGGTGCTGGTCATACCGACCAACGAGGAGCTGGCCATCGCCCGGGCGGCCTGGGCCGCGGTGCAGGGCTGACGGCGGTGACGTGGCGCAGTCGTGATCGACCCCGGGTCAGTGCGCCCCCAGGGGAGACACCCCGATCAGCCAGGCGTGTAGGCCGCCGATGAAGGCCCCATAGAGCGCCAGGCCCCCAACCAGGGCGATGAGATCGTTCGCCCGTCCCGGGGGTGCCCCGGGGACTGACGGTGGGGTACGCGTCTTGAGCGAGATGCGGTCGGCCACCGCCCAGGCCAGGAAGGACCCAAACAGCATCAGGTCCGCCAGGTTTCCGTTCGCCAGGAGATGGGCGAAGGCCCAGAGCTTCACCGCCGCCAGCATGGGGTGCTTGGCGGCCGTCTGGATGCGGCCCGGCAGGTATGCAGCGAGCAGGAGCGGAAAGACCGGCAGCATGAGTAGGAGCGCGACATGCCGCAGCCAGGTAGGGGGGGCCCAGATGCCCACCGGCTCCACGCGGGCCATGCCGTAGCCCCAGACGATCAGCACCAGTCCCACCAGGCTCACCACCGAGTAGACGCCTTTCCAGGGGATCTCCCCGAGCCGCTCGATCATGCGCTCCCGCCAGGCCGGGGCCGCCATGCCGACCGAGTGCGCACCGAGAAAGATCACCAAACCAAGGATGAGCAGGCCCATGGGCATCTCCCCGCGTAGATGGACGACCGGCAGCCGACCGTTGACTCCCGGGTGATGGCGCCCGTCGCCGGGGCCTGGGACAATGCTACCGGATCGGACGGGCGGTTGCTGGTTCCCGTGCGTTTGCGTGGCGCCGGCCGCAGGGGCTCGGAGGGTCCTCCGGCCCCCCTTGTTTCATGTCAGTCACCTTGGACAGCCTGATCGAAGCCCGAGACCTGGTGAAGACCTTTCCCGGTGTCCGCGCCGTGGATGGGGTGAGCTTCGCGGTGGCGTCCGGGCGCTGTTTCGGGCTCCTCGGACCCAACGGGGCCGGCAAGACGACGACCCTCGAGATGTTGGAGGGCATCCAGACGCCGGATGGAGGTGAGGTCCTGTATCGCGGTCGCCCCATGGACGGGGCCTATCGGGAGTCGATCGGGATCCAGTTCCAGGCCACCGCACTGCAGGACTTTCAGACGGTGGCGGAGTCCTTGACCCTGTTCGCCAGCCTCTACCGGCGCCAGACGGACCGAACGGAGCTGGTCCGGTTGTGTAATCTGGGGGAGATCCTGGAGCGGGACACCCGCAAGCTCTCGGGCGGTCAGCGTCAACGTCTGCTGCTCGCCATCGCGCTGGTCAACGACCCGGAGCTGGTCTTCCTCGACGAGCCGACCACTGGCCTGGACCCCCAGTCGCGACGCAATTTCTGGGGGCTGATCGAGACGGTGCGCCGACGCGGCGCAACCGTGATCCTGACCACCCACTACATGGAGGAGGCGGAGCGCCTGTGCGATGAGGTCGCCATCGTCGACCGAGGTCGGATCATCGTCCAGGGTCAGCCGAAGCGATTGGTGCGCGAGCACTTCCCCGCCGCCGTGATCCGGCTCCCATCCGATGCCTGGCCGGGGTCCTTGCCCCTGCCCGAGGGGGCGGCACGCCGGGAGGGGGAGATCGAGCTCTTCACCGACCAGGTCGCACCGGTCCTCAAGGAACTCGAGCGGGTGGGGGCGGAGATCAAGGACCTGCGGGTTTCCACCCCCAACCTGGAGGATCTCTTCCTCAAGCTCACGGGCCACGCCCTGCGGTCGTGATGCAAGACTCCGCACCGGGAGCCTGAGTCATGTGGCGTCGTATCCTCGCCATCCTCGTCGCCCGCAACCGGGAGTTCTACCGGGATCGCGCTGGACTCGGCTGGAACATCTTCATGCCGATCCTGATGGTGTTGTCCTTCGCCTTCATCTTCAGCGGCGAGCCGGAGGATCAGCTCAAGATCGGGATCCTGAGCACCGATGGCGCCTTGCCCAAGGAGGGGGTCTCCGAACTGCTCGGTCTGAGGTACGTCCGCTTCGTGCCGGTGACCGACAGGGACGCGGCCGTCCAGAAGGTGGAGCGACACCAGTTGGACCTCCTCGTGGACCCGCGCGGGATCCCCTCTGTCTACTGGGTCAACTTAGAGTCGCCGAAGGGCTATGTGGCGGAGCGCTTGCTGCTCTGGGCCGAGCAGCAAGGGGACGGCCGCGATTTGCCTGCGCCGGAGCGTCGCACCCTCAGTGGAACCGCGGTGCGCTATGCGGACTGGGTTCTGCCCGGTGTGCTGGCCATGAACGTGATGTTCTCGAGCCTCTGGGGCGTGGGCTGGGTGATCGTGCGTTACCGCAAGAACGGGGTGCTGCGGCGGCTCAAGGCCACGCCGCTGCGTCCCTTCGAGTTCCTGGCC
>Ga0316578_10000817_pt1 | contig 11566 bp, 9 predicted proteins | sample J0NA_2_FD_203076 | JGI IMG/M metagenome (GOLD analysis project Ga0316578, IMG submission 203076) | Rhizosphere microbial communities from salt marsh grasses in Alabama, United States - J0-2_160517rDrC | ecosystem: Host-associated > Plants > Roots > Rhizosphere | place: USA: Alabama | collected...
CTGGAGCTGGAAGGAGAAGTTTCCGATAACAAACTGACGATTACAGCTTTCATCACCAACACCAACGGAGGGCACTGGGTGCCGACCGGAGAGACCCTTCGCAGTGTGATGCTGCTGCTCAAGGCCACTGACTCCAGCGGAAAACCCCTTAAAATGATAAAGGGCGGCATACTTCCGGATTGGACCGGAAAGGGGAATGTTAAATCGGGCAATTATGCCGGGCTGCCCGGGGCAGTTTTTGCACGGGTACTCGGTGATAATGAAGGCAATCTGAATGTACCTTTTTGGAAGGCCACCCGGATTGTTTCAGATACGCGCATTCGACCGAAAAAGACTGTCACGCTTAAATTCGAATTTCTTGTCGAAGACCCTGATGACGAGCCCACGGCTGAAGCCAGTCTGATCTACCGCCCGGCCTTCAGATCACTGGTAAAGATCAAAAGCTGGGATGCCGAAGATATTTTAATTACCAGCAGTGTCTGGTAGTTTCAGGAGGAATAAAATTTGAGGAAATTTTATACGATTATATTTTCAATTGTTATTTTGACTTTTTTGTACATCCCGGGGCAGGCGTTTGCCGGAAATATCAAAGGGACGGTAAAGGTAAAAGGACTGCGTACGCCTGAAAATATCCTGGTATATCTGACCCAGGCCCCCCCGGGCGCTGCAGATCTTTCAAAAGTAAAATTCGTTATGGATCAGCGCAACCTGGAATTCGTGCCGCACGTATTGCCGATTCTGGTCGGTGCCACGGTTGATTTTCCGAATAATGACAAGGTGAATCATAACGTTTTTTCGATGTCGCGCACCAAAAAATTTAATCTGGGAAGCTACCCGGCCGGGGAGAGCAAGTCCGTGGTATTCGATAAACCCGGAATTGTCGAGCTGCGCTGTGATGTGCATGCGGAAATGGCCGCCTACATTCTCGTGATGAAAAACCCTTATTTTGCCGTAACAGATAAACAGGGTCATTTTGAAATCCCGGACTCAAACACTCTCGAACAAACCGGTTTATCCAGCCTAAAGGATCTTGCTCCGGGAAAATATTTCGTCAAAACCTGGCATGAAAAATTAAAGACCCAAAAACAGGCTGTCGTCGTACCTGAAAATGGGGATGTTACGATTCAACTGGACCTTACCCGGGGGACTCCCGGTGTTCTATATAAATAACGGATATGAAATTTGCCTGAAGTCTCAATCTACATGGCGTTTGCCGCCGGTTTAATCTCTTTTTTATCTCCGTGTGTCCTGCCCCTGGTGCCGGGATATCTTTCCTTTATATCCGGTGTCTCATTTGCAGAGATCGGTGAAAAAGAAGGAAGCACGCTGTTTCTGAGCAAAGAAAAACGAATTATTCTTTACAGTTCGCTTTTCTTTATCGCCGGATTTTCCATCGTGTTTATTTTGCTGGGAGCAACTGCCACCTGGATCGGGACATTTATTTCACTAAATATATCGATTTTGACAAAAATGGCAGGGCTGATCATCATTTTTTTCGGTATTTATATGATGGGTCTCTTCCGACCCCGTTTTTTATATAAGGAAGCCAGATTTCAAATTAAAGACAAAAGATTCGGCTATGTCGGAGCGTTGCTCATCGGCGCCGCTTTTGCTTTTGGCTGGACCCCCTGTATCGGCCCCATTTTGGCGGGCATTCTGACCTATGCGGGTACCCTGGAAAAGGTAAACCAGGGTGTTTTTCTGCTTTTCATATATTCGGTAGGGCTGGGGATCCCGTTTTTATTAACGGCGATCGGCATCAATCAATTTTGGCGATTTTTTAACCGGATTAAGAAATACTTGAGACTTCTGGAAGTCACAAGCGGTGCCGTCATGGTTATTCTGGGCCTGATGATTTTTACCAATAAACTCATTTTAATCCCCGGTATGCTGCCGTTTTTAAATAAGTTTGCATTGTGACCGGCCGTAAATTTACACTGAACAAGGAAATGTGCTCATTATGAAGACGATCCGCAACCCCGTTTTTTTGCTTCTTATCCTGGTCATTTCTGGATTCGCTGGCCTTGGCTTCTTACCGATCGATCTTTTTGCAAAGACGGAAAACCGGGAATTAGAGCGATTATTCAGCGATATCGGTGTTCTTCAAATTTCCCCGGATAGCGATCCGCTTGAGATCAGGCTCAGCGATCCAACCGGCCGACCTGTCAGTCTTTCAGAATTCAGAGGCAAAATCGTGTTTATCAATTTTTGGACCACCTGGTGTCTGGCCTGCGTTATTGAGATGCCGTCTATGGAGAAATTACATCAGCGATTTAAAGATAAAGATTTTGTAATGGTGGCCATAAACTTACAGGAATCGGCTGAAAGGGTAAAACAATTTTACAAAGAACACCAGCTGACATTTACAACCCTTTTGGATATAACCGGAGATGTCGGCGCCGCGCTTAGCATAAACGCCATCCCGACCACATTTATTCTCGATAAAACCGGAAGAATCATCGGCAAAGCGTTGGGGCCGCGAGAGTGGGAAAGTAAACAATCAATCGCTCTGTTTGAGTACCTGACCGAAAGCGATGTCGCCAGTTCAAATTCGAAATCAGCAAACTGATTCCAGCATGCATTGCAGAAGTGATGACAAAAAAAGATGAACAGAAAAAAAGCTTGGATTTTTATTATTTTGACTCTGGTTGTGGCAGTGACTGTTCCCCTGTCATTTCGATTATTCCGCGCCGAGACTCGCATCCACACCCTTTCGTTTGAGGCCAAAAAGTACGGCTATTCCCCATCAAGGATCATTGTAAATAAGGGCGATAAGATTGTTTTGAAGCCCACCTCCCTGGATGCCACCCACGGTTTTCTGCTGGATGGATATCCGGTTGAATTTATCATGAGAAAAGGCGCGACCTTCCTTAAGTACTCCTGGCAAGACGAGGACGGCAAGATTCAGGCCGACTGGGACAGGGTCTCTGATGTCGAATTTGTGGCGGATAAAGCCGGCAAGTTCACCTTTCGCTGCACCCAGACCTGCGGCAATCTTCATCCTTTTATGACCGGCGAGTTAATTGTAAAACCGAATACCCCCTATTATTTATTTCTTTCTCTATCGATCTGGCTGGTGTTCAGCTTGCTGGTCTATTTCCGAACGGATACCGGCTCCAGCTTTTCAGGCTTTCAACACATCAATCTTCTGGAAAAATTCCCGTGGCTTAAAAAAATGGTTAAGCTGCGCAGTTTTCAATTTTTGATTATTCTGCCCAATTTTGTCGTTTTTTATCTTTTCATTCTCAGCAGCCTTTGGGGCAGCCCGGTGGGCAATCGTAACATTGCGATTATCTTCGTCTGGATTCTGTGGTGGTTTGTTCTCAAGGCCATTATCGTACCGTTGGGCGGCAGAATCTGGTGTATGGTATGCCCACTGCCGGCACCCTCGGAGTGGCTGAGCCGCAGAAGCTTTACGGCGGTTCGTTATATCCAGAAGCCGTTTAAAACGCTGCACCATCGGTTCATCGGTCTGCAAAAGGACTGGCCGAAATTATTGGACAACATCTGGCTGCAAAATATCCTATTTCTGGCGCTGATTTCTTTCGGTATGATTCTCATCACCCGTCCGATAGCCACGGCATTACTATTTCTGATGATTCTGGCCATGAGTCTGCTGCTTGCGCTGATTTACCGGCGCCGGGCTTTTTGCCAGTACCTGTGTCCGGTCGGCGGATTTCTGGGTACCTACTCCATGGCTTCGATGACCGAGCTCAGGGCTGTTGATTATGATACGTGCAAAAAACATAAAGAAAAGTCATGCTATGCCGGCGGCCCCGGCGGATGGGCCTGCCCCTGGAAACAGTATATCGGCACTATGGAGCGCAACAACTATTGCGGGTTGTGCACGGAGTGCATTAAAAGTTGTCCCAAAGGTAACGTTGGTGTTTTTATCCGGCCTTTCGGCTCGGACCGTAAATTGAAAGGCTATGATGAGATGTACAACGTGATCATCATGCTGGTGGTCGCCATTGTCTTCAGCATCACCATGGCGGGTCCCTGGGGGGTGATTAAAGATGCTGCCAACGTGACCGAAAGCAGACAAGTCGTTGCCTTTCTGATTTATGTCGCGGCAATCTGGTTTTTTGCACTCGGTGTGTTCCCTGGAATATTTGCGTTTGTTGCCAGAATGGCAAGGCGCCTGGCGGGAAGTCAAGAAAATAGAAAAACCGTTATGTTACGGCTGGCGTACATACTGATTCCCATCGGTATATTTGCCTGGATTGCTTTCAGTTTGCCGATGCTGATGGTCAACTATAGCTATATCCTCAATGTATTGTCTGACCCGCTGGGCCTGGGGTGGGATATACTGGGAACGGCCGCTTATCCTTTTCAACCGCTTTATCCGCAATCCATCCCCATCATCCAGGGGATCATCCTGCTGTGCGGCCTGTATTTCGGTTTGAGCCGCGGATATCTGAGCTTAAAGGAAATTATGACTGCCGCTGATGCAAGGGCCAGAGCGATGATTGTTCCATCCCTGTTTGCGCTCTTGGTGATAAATATATTTTTAAGGCTCTATATGGGATAAAAAGTGGTTTCATCCGCCTCAGGCGGACTGCGCTTTCTCGATCGTTCTGCGCCTTGATGCATCCCTTAATCTTTTAAGATCAGATATGTAATCCGCCTTCGGCGGACCCTTGATGCACACCTTAATTTGCTGAAATCAAGATGTGCAATCCCGCATTCAAGCGGGAAACCTGATCTGAGGTTTTGAAACCACTTTTAATTGTCGCCGTTTATGAAAGGCAGCTTCAAGTTTCAGACAGCACCTGGCTGCAAACCATTTTTTTGGCTTCCTCCAGGCTGAGTTTGCTCATGTTGAGCACCAGATGATAAAGGAAAGGATCATCATAGTCGGTTTTGCCGAGTTTTTGAAAAAGCGCTTTGCGTCGTTTGTCCTCCCCTCTGACAACTTTGGCGGCACGACTCTCTGAAAGCTCGTAATGCTCTTTCAAGAAACGCACCCGGTTTTCGAACTCATCGATCATCAGCAGATGGAAGGCGTCGGGATGGTCGTTTAAAATATACTGACTGCCACGGCCCAAGATGACCACATCGCCTTCGTCGGCGATCTGGGCAATAATCAGGACCAGGTAATCCAGATATATTTTTTCGTCAATATAGCCGCGCTCATCTTTCAGGATCCGCTCAACCAGCGGTTTGGAAACCATTCTGGAAACAAATCGGGAGAGCTTGCCGCCCGCTTCATTTTCGACGGTTTCAACCCAGTGGGTGGAAACATTGGCCATTTCCGCAACCCTGGCGATTATTTCGCTGTCGGCAAATTCATACCCCAGTTCATCGGCGATCATTTTCCCCAGCGTTATACCGCCGGAGCCGTATTGTCTGGAAATGGTGATAACGGCCATAAAATCCTCCTAGTCGTTACTTTGGGGCCAGGCCCCAATTGGAATGTTGGAATATTGGATTACTGGAATAATGGGATTAAGACAGAGTGTTGATGGTTCTATGACCATAATTAAAATGGATAACATCCTTCAGCAAACCAATATTCCATCTTTCCACTGTTCCATTATTCCAGTTACAGGAGATGTTTTTTGTAGTCTGAGTTCCGCGTATCCTCTTTATTCATTAACATTGACCTACCCCGTGCTATTTCTCCCCTCTTTCAGGGGGAATCAGTAATGTTGGATAAATGGATTCTTCGGCAATTTTGCGGGGCGTGCTGCCCATAAATTTTTCAACCCAGGTTGCCTTGGCGGAAGAGCCTAAAACAATCATGCTTGCCTGACAGTCTTTAGCCGCCTTTTCAATTTCTTCGTCCGGATCACCGATGTAAACATGCTCTCTGGCTTTGATCCCGGCAGCCGCAAAGCTTTCACAGATTTCTTCCAGTTTATCGCGGGCTTCTTTTCGTGTTTTTTGAATCGCCATGGCCGACGGGCCTTTTAAATCTTTCTCATCAGCGACATGCACCAGATGGACTTCTTTCACCGTGTCTTTTAAGACTTTTAAATATTCAACAGCCCGCAGGCTGCCGGGTGACCAGTCGATTGCCAGAAGGGGTCTTTCAAACGGCTCTTCAACTGAAATGGTTGTCTCCGAAAGTTGTTTGTAAACCAGCACCGGGGTCCAGGCCCGGTGCAGCAGTTCGGTCACATCTGAGCCCGAATAGAGCTGTTCAAGAACCCCCTTGTGCGAGCGTCCGATGACAATCAGATCCGCATCCTCTTTTTGGGTGGCTTTGATGACCTCCGGCACCAGGCTGCCGACCACAATATACACACCGACTTCCATCCCCTGTTCAAAAAGCGTTTCGGACCAATCAATAAAACGAATATTGGCCGCCTCCCGCAGTCGAATCTCCTCATCTTTCTCGTAGCCCTTGCCTCTGTGCATGGCCACCCGATCCCTTTCGATAACGTTCAAAAACACTACATGCTCTAAAGCGCTGTGTCTCAAAGTCAGCAGTGATCGCAAGGCATCGAAGCCCAGTTCCTCAAATTTGGTCACAAAAAGCAGTTTTTTAATTTTCATGCGATTGACACCTCTTGCTCGATTATCAAAATATAACAGGAATTCAGCCCAGCACTTTTTTGATCACATCCGCCAGCTCATCGGGCTCAACCGGCTTTTCCAGATAGATCTCCGGCTCCGGTATTTCCGCACCGCCAAATTCGGTTAAGGCCTTCTGGGATCGCAGAAACGTCTTTTTGGCAATCCCCGAAAGAATGATGACTTTAACGTCTTTTAGCGTCTTGGAAGTCTTTAACTCACGGTATAATCGCACCCCGCTCTGGCGCGGCATTAAAACATCAAGGATAATCAGATCCGGCTTTTCGGCTTTGATCATCTTCAGGCCGCTTTCACCATCCTCTGCCTCCAACGGTATATACCCATTTTCTTCCAAAACGGTTACGCTAAACAGCCGCACATCCGGATCATCATCAACGACCAGAACTTTTTTACTCATAATAGGGTTCCTCCTTGGAATACAGGTTACAAGGTTCAGGGTTCAGGGGTTCAGGGTTTAATTGTCAACCTTTGAACGCTGAACCTTGAACCTAAGAACCAGGTGACTTATAGGGCATCCGAACAATAACCGTCGTGCCTTTGCCGGGCTCGGATTTGACATCTATGGTTCCACTGTGCTCTTCAATCAGCTTGCGGGTGACCATCAAACCCAGACCGGTGCCGCGGTGCCCCTTGGTGCTGAAAAAAGAAGTAAAAAGCTTCTTGATAACCTCTTCGTCCATGCCGAGGCCGTTGTCTCTGATCTCGAATCTGATAACGTTATCTTTTTCATGGACGGTTTTCAAGTCCACCTGGTGGTTTTTAGTAGTGTCTTCATCAAACAGGCAGGCATCCACGGCATTAGACATCAGATTTAAAAGGACTTCATGCAGGCTGTTCGGGTCCATTAATAGTTCGCCGATCGAATCGTCAAAATCCTTGACGAGCGTCACCTTATGTTCGCGGGCCTTATCCTGCAGCAACGCGCAAACATCGTCGGCAATTTGGTTGGGCAAACAGACTTCGAATTCCGGCTCGCGCTCTTTGGAATAGGAAAGCAGGTCCATCACCAGACTTGAGGTGCGCCCGATGTTGCGCTTGATCATATCCCAGCCTTTTTTAAGCTTTTCAGAGTCATTTTTTTGGATGCCGATATCCACCAGATAGCTGCCGCCTTTGAGCCCATGCAAGATATTTTTAATCCCGTGCGCCAGCCCCGCAACCGTCTGGCCAATGGCGGCCAGCCGCTCGGATTTGAGCAGCTCTTTTTCCAGTCGCTTGATTTCCCTTAAATCCTGAAAAAAAGCCACGGTGCCCACCGGTTGTTCATTTTCCTGTAAAATGGTGCTAGAAAAGCGAACCGGTATGTTTTCCTCCGCTTTGGAGATGATGGCCGTTTCTCTCCACGCCAGTTTTTTGATATGGTTTTCCCCTTTTAGTGCCGCCTGCAGCTCAACTGCCAGCTCGGTCGGAAATAAATCGGTTGCCGTCATTTTATTTATCGTTTCAGCCGGGCTATATCCGAAAAGTTCCCTGGCGACGGGATTATAAATAACGATCTTTAGATCTTTGTCAGTGGCGATGATGCCGTCGTTGGAACTGCGGATGAGGTTAATTTGAAAATTCGCTCGCCTACGCAGCTCCCGGGTGGCCTCATCAACTTTTCTTTCAAGATCCGTTGTGTATTCTTTGAGCTGCTGCTTGATGTCAAATTTTTCTCTGGCGCGGCCCAGCGCAATCGAAAGGGCCTCATCCCTGACCGGTTTATTGATAAAATCCGAAGCACCATGTTTCAGGGCCTCAATGGCGTTTTCAATATCACCGTGGCCGGTGATGATGATGACTTCGGTATCGGCGTTGAGGTCTTTGATCTTTTTTAAAACTTCAATGCCATCCATCCCGGGCATCTTAATATCCGTGATGACGATATCGGGCTTTTCTTTTTCAAAAGCCGCCAGGCCCTCGGAGCCGTTTTCGACGGCGACCACCTCATAGCCATCTGCTCTTAGGGACATTGACAGCACCCGCAGAATATCGGGTTCATCGTCGATAAGTAATAATTTATCCATTGCCTTCAGCACCTAACCGGCTTGTGGAAATTTTATAATAAAGGTTGTACCTTTGCCGACTTCACTTTCAATTTCAATATCGCCTTTGTAATCATTCACAATCCCATAGCTGATGCTAACGCCCAGCCCGGTGCCTTTGCCGACTTTTTTGGTGGTATAAAAAGGCTCAAAAATTTTGTTTTTCACTTCTTCGCTCATCCCGATACCGGTATCGGTTACTTTTACGCAAACATGCTCATTTTCAGCAAAAGATTTGATCGTCAAACGCTTTTCTTTATCGCTGATATCCGGCCGCTTGTCTTTTTCATCCATGGCATCTATGGCATTGGATACCAGGTTGATAAACACTTGTTCCAACCGATTGTGCTCGGCCAGGATATCCGGAATGTCGGGATCTAAATCCAGGTCGACTTCCACCTCGTGTACTTTTAACTGATGCCCTAAAACTTTGAAGACATCATTGACGGGATCATTGATTTTGACCCGGCTGAGAACCGGTTCGGATTGCCGGGCAAAATCCCTCACGTGCTTGATCACACCGCTGGCGCGTTCGACGTTGCGAACAATATCGTTGGCCATGCTTCTCAGGTCTTCATCTTCAATTTTTTGACCGCGGTTGACCATCTTGAGGAAAAAATCGGCGCACACCTGGATCACGTTCAACGGTTGATTGATTTCATGGGCCATGCCGGCGGCCATCACGCCAAGCGTGGTCATTTTACCGGCCTGAATCAACTGGGTTTCTTTTTCGATGACTTCCGTGATATCGGTCGTCGAAGCAATAATGACATCTGTTTCACCGTATTTTGCATAGCTCATATTGATGTCGACATAAAACGGTTTGCCGCCTTTGCGGTAATGCTGCTTTTTGGTTAAAAGATGCGACTTGTCTTCCGAAAGGCTATTTAAACTTTCAGCCACCTCTGAATCACTCTCTGCCCCCAGCTGCAGAAATGAGGTTCCCAATAATTCCTCTCGTAAATAGCCATAGCTGTCCTGGGCCCGCTGGTTCATATCCAGGATGTTAAACGTTTGGGTGTCGAGAATAAAAATCGGATGGGGGTCGCTGTTAAAAAGCGTGCGATATTTTTCTTCGGACTTGGCACACTGGTCCTGCAGCATCGCATTTTCAATTGCAATGCCGATTCGGTTGCCGATCAGTTCAAGAACCTCTTTATCGTCTTGCGAAAAATGCGCCGGTTTTTCGCTGCCCACCTGAATAACACCCAGCACTTTGCCTTCCTTGCCGCTGATGGGAATATAGGCCAGGCAAAATAGTTTTTCCTCGGTCAAATGACAAAACTCATCAATATAACCCTCAGATAGGTCATCGATAATTTTATACTCCTTCGCCTGGGCGGTCATAGAGATGAAACTCGTATCATCGGCAACGATTAACTTTTTGGCAACTTTCCAGGAAAGGCCGTAATTGTATCGCAGATGAAAATTTCCATCATCCTCTTTTAAATAGATGCAGAGGCCGTCGGCAGCCAAAAAATGTTTCATTTCCTGAGCCGCTTGATGGATTCTTGCCTCGAGCGCATAAGAAGCATTCAGGGCGCTGTAAATGGTGCAGAGCGTGCTCAGTTCCTTGGTGCGTTTTTCGCGTTCTTGCTCGGCTTTCTTATCTTCGGTCTTATCCCAGAGCGTTTCAATCGCACCAACGATAGTGCCGTCCGGAGCCTTTATCGGAGCAGCCGTAAACAGGCACCATCTGCCGCTTTTGCCCAGACGGGGAAAAAACACTTCAGCCTCGTAGGCCTCTTCAATCAACGTGGATTTGCGCCAGGTTTTACCATAGAGCTTCTTTATTTCATCTTCGCCGATTTGATCCAATATGACATCGGCCATCGTGGGGCGTTCTTCGCCCCAGAACGGTGTGGAGGGCCGGGTCGTTCCCACCATGGTTTCGGCCCGAACACCGGTGAGTTTTTCCACAGCTTTGTTCCAGTGGGTGATGACATGATCTTTGTTGAGCACAAAGGTGGGAATGGTGCTGCCCTCGATGATTTGAGATACGGCTTTTTCGCTTTCGATCAGCTCTTTTTCGATTTCAACGTAACGCGCACTTCTTTCTTCGATCACACCTGCCAGGCGGCCGGCAAATCTTTCAAACAATCTATCTACTTCCGTTTCCTTGAAATTATTTAAGCGCAACTCCTTTAACGCCATTCGCTTTTCCGCTTCAACCCGCAGCGCACTCCAGACGCTGCGGGCCAACACATGGTCAATCAACTCGACACCGGCCGGTTTTTCTTTGTTGATTATACTCCCGAAATCTACATCGGGGGTCAGCTCCATCAGCACCTGCAGATCTTTGAGCGTATAAAGCTCATGATAATCGGCAGTGGTAAAAATACCCATCTGTTCCGCCAGTATCCGCCCTTCTGCCTGGTTATTGACGTCGGCGACGCCTAAAATCGTCGGGTGTTGATCTTCAAAAGGCTCGCTGAACAGCAATTGAAGCAGTTTTTTGCAGAAATTGCCGCCACCGACAATCGCAACATTGGATTTGAGCAGTCTGTCTAACACGTAACGTCTCCACAAGTTTTGGAAAGCACGCTAACTAGTTTATTCTTCATATTACACCACGAAGCACACGAAGATGCACGAAGCTAATTGAAAAACTTCTTAAATCCTTCTCTTCGTGTCCTTCATGAGCTTCGTGGTAAGATTTAAATATACGTAGAAATTAATAACCGTTGGAATATTTATACTCAATTTTGATAGATCTAAAATTGATATTAAATCATTTTAAAAAAAAACAAAGGTCACAATTACAAAAGTCGGAATCAGAAATACCAGTGCGTATTTTAAAATATAGCCGAAAAAACTCGGCATGGGGGTTCCGGCCTCTTCGGAAATCGAGCGCACCATAAAATTGGGTGCATTGCCAATATAGCTGCAGGCACCAAAAAAGACCGCACCGGCCGAAACCGCTTTCAGGTAAATGGCCTTTTCAGTCATTAAAAGCGGAACCGCCTGGGCTTCGGTCATCCCTGAAAAAAAGGCGCCGAGAG
>Ga0316578_10000818_pt1 | contig 11565 bp, 7 predicted proteins | sample J0NA_2_FD_203076 | JGI IMG/M metagenome (GOLD analysis project Ga0316578, IMG submission 203076) | Rhizosphere microbial communities from salt marsh grasses in Alabama, United States - J0-2_160517rDrC | ecosystem: Host-associated > Plants > Roots > Rhizosphere | place: USA: Alabama | collected...
GGCCGCCGCTGCCTGTGCCTGGGCGATGGACTCGTCGACGAACTTGGGATAGTGAGCTGCCCCGGCCATGTACAACCCGTCGCTGGCGAAATCGACCGGTCGCAGCTTGACGTGTGCCTCCAGGAAAAAGCCATCCATATCCTGCGGCACTTTGAGCCGCGTAGCCAGCTCCTCCGCTCCCTCTGGTGGCGTCATTGGCATGCTCAGCACCAGTAAATCGGGATTGAGCGTCAATTCCTCTTGCAGGGATGGCTCCCAAATCGTGATCTCCAGTCCTGACTTTCCAATCTCCACGTTGGGCTTGCGGTCAAAGGTGTACGGCACGAACATCACGCCTTGCTCACGCGCTTCTTGGTAGTACCGTTCTTTGAAACCGTACGTGCGCACGTCGGTGTAAAGCACCGTGATCTGTGCATCGGGATTGAGCTTTTTTAGGGCCAGCGAGTTCGTCATTGCCGCTGTGCAACACACGCGCGAACAGTATTTTTCGGCAGGGCCCACGCACTGGATCATGACGACCGAGTTGGGGATGTCCTGGCCCGCTTCCAGCCGCTCCTCAAACTCGTACTGCGACACGATCCGCGGATCGGTTCCATATCCATACTCTGGTCCCTTGTACTCTACCGCGCCGGTCGCCAAAATTGTGGCGCCGTGTTGCACTTCCATCTCACCGGCGGGGGTGTGGATGCGCGAGGTAAAGTTGCCCGCAAAGCCGCCGGTCTCTAATAGCTCGCTTCGCATATGGACCGTGATCTGCGGGTGGGTCTCCACGCGCTGGATCGTCTGATGCAGGAACTCGTCTTGAAGGCTGTGCCAGATGACCTTTTTCTCGTCGGCGTCCCACCCCAAGCTGTGCCGGAGGTTCCACAGGTTGCCGCCCAGCCGGTCTGCTCGCTCTATCAGATGCACGGGAAAGCCCTGGTCGGCCAGCGTCAGCGCCGCCGTCATGCCCGCCGCGCCGCCGCCGATGACGACGGCTGCCTTTTGTACCGCAATCTCGGTCATGTGGATCGGTGCGAGCTGTACTGCCTTGGACACGGCGGCCCGCACCAGGTCTTTTGCCTTCTCTGTGGCAGTTTCCCAGTCGTGGGAGTGCACCCACGAGCACTGATTGCGGATGTTGGCCATGTGGAACATGCCGGGGTTCAAGCCAGCTTGCCGGATCGAGTCTTGAAACAGCGGCTCGTGCGTCAGCGGGGTGCACGAGGCCACGACCACGCGGTTGAGGTTGTGCTCAACCGTCTGCTCGGTGATGCGCTTGATCGAGTCCTGCGAACAGGTGTACAGGTTGTGCTCGGCGTGGACCACGCCTGGCAGGCCGGCCGCGTAGTGGGCCACGTCGGGCACGTCCAGGTAACCGCCGATGTTGGACCCACAGTGGCACACAAAGACGCCCACGCGGGCGCGTTCATGGGAAACGTCCTTCTCCGGCGGATATTCGGCCTCCTCGGTGCGCGTCCAGCGCGCTGGAGCCAGGAGCTTGCCCGCCGCGGCTGCTGCGCCGGTGCCCTCGACGACCGATTCGGGGATGTCTTTGGGCTCGCGGAAAGGCCCCACGGCGAAAATGCCCTCCCGGCTTGTATGTAGTGGCTGAAGCAAATGAGTGCGGCAGAAGCCGTATTCGTCTACCTGCACGTTCAATCGCCGTGCCAACTCGCGCGTCTCTTTCGGAATCTCCATTCCGACGGAGAGAACGACGAGGTCAAATTCTTCTTCGACGATGCTGCTGTCCCCCCCTCCTGTCTCCCCCGCTTGCGGGGGGGATGATGGGGGGGTGACGTATCGCACAACAAGTCCATGTGTCTCCGGGTTCTCGCGCAAGATCGATACCCGCGAACGCACGTACCGCACACCGTACCGCTCCTCGGCCCGGTGGTAGTATTCCAGATACCCCTTGCTGAACGCCCGCATGTCCATCATAAAGACGCTGATCTCGGTATCCGGCTCGTGCTCCTTGATCATGATCGACTCTTTGGTAGCGTACATGCAGCACACGGCGGAGCAATAATCGTGCTCTTGATCGCGGGAGCCGACGCACTGTAGGAAGGCGATCTTTTTCGGCTTCTCGCCGTCAGAGAGGCGCAGGACGTGGCCGTGGGTCGGGCCGGAGGCGCTCATCAGTCGCTCTAGTTGCAGCGCGGTGATCACGTTGGGGTAGCGGCCCCATCCGTATTCCTGCGCCTGCTCAGCCTGAAAGACCTCATAGCCGGGGGCCATCACTACCGCGCCGACCTCGATATCGCGCACCTGCTCCACCATGTCGTGGTTGATGGCGTCGGCCTGACACTCGTACCAGCAGCTCAAGCACTCGGAGCAGACGCCGCAGGCCAGGCAACGCGCTGCCTCCTCCTGGGCCAGTTCATCGGTGTAACCGGTCTCGACCTCGGAGAAGTTGGCCACGCGCTCTTCCACCGATAGCTCGGGCACCGCCACTCTGGGCTTGACGTGCACCTCGCCCCGTTCGATGCGCTCCTGGATCTCTGCCCGGCTCAGGTCGACCACTGGTAGCTCCGGCTTGAACGCTGGCTCCAGCTCCTCCCCGCACAGGTAGCGGTTGATCGAATCGGCGGCCTGATGGCCGGCAGCGACTGCTTCGATGACGAACGCCGTGCCTGTGGTGGCGTCACCGGCGGCAAAGACGCCGGGCCGGGTGGCCGCCATCGTGTTGGGGTTGACGGCGATGGTCTGCTGGCGGGTGACGCCCACACCGGCGCTATCGGGGATGAACCCCAGGCCCGCGCGCTGCCCGATGGAAAAGACGACCACGTCGCAGGGGATGATGTGCTCCGATCCTGGCTCTGTCTCAAGGTTGAGGCGGCCGGTGGGGTCGAACTCCATAGACGTGACGTTGATGCACTCCAATCCGCCGATGCCGCCCTTCTCGTTCTCGACGATACGTTTAAAAGAGCGGCTGGGGTGGAGCTGGATCCCCTCGGCCTCGCAGGCCTCAATCTCCCAGTCGTGGGCGGGCATCTTCTCGCGGCTCTCCAGGCAGGCCATGTGCACCTCGGCCGCGCCCAGGCGCACCGCCGTGCGTGCTACGTCAACCGCCACGTTGCCGCCGCCCAGCACCATCACGCGCTTGCCCGCGACGTCGGGAGGGTTTCCAAGCCGTACGTCGCGCAGAAAGATGGTGTTGACCATCACGCCAGGCAGGTCGGCTCCCTCGATGGGCAGCTTGCGCCCCTCGTGTGCGCCTACGGAGATGAGCACGGCGTTGAACCCCTTGTCGAAAATATCGTCCAGGCTATCGACGCGCGTGTTGAGCCGCAGCTCCACGCCCAGGTCGACGATATCCTGCACCTCGCGGTCGACGATCTCGGTGGGCAGGCGGTACTCGGGCACGCCCACGCGCAGCATGCCGCCCGCCACGGGCAGTGCCTCAAAGACGGTGACGCCGTACCCCATCTTGCACAGGTCCTGCGCAGTGGTCAGGCCGCACGGCCCCGCGCCAATGATGGCTACGCGCTCCTCGTGGGTGCGCTCTGCCGGTTCCGGGGGCACGCGCTCCTGAGCGTATACCTTGTCGGTGACGAATCGCTTGAGGGCGTGGATGTTGATCGGATCATCCAGCTTGCCCCGATTGCAGGCATCCTCGCAGCGATGGTTGCAGATGCGCCCGCAGATGCCGGGGAAGGGGTTATCCTCCTTGATCACACGCAGCGCGTCATCGTAGCGCCCCTCGCGGATGAGGGCGATATAGCCCTGGGCGCGCTGATGGGCCGGGCAGGCGTCACGGCAGGGAGAGATGCCGCGCTTTTCGATGGCAAAGGCGTTGGGCACCGCTTGGGGATAGAGCTTGTAGGCGGCGTTCTGTGTCGCCAGTCCCTCGTCAAAGCGGCCGGGGATGATGACGGGACACACCTCGCCGCAGTCGCCGCAGCCGGTGCATTTCTCCAGATCGATGTAGCGCGGGCGGGTGCGCACCCGTGCGGTCATGTTGCCCGCCTCGCCTCTGACCTCCAATACGTCGCTGTCCATCAGCAGCTCGATATTGCGATGGCGGCCGCAGTCGACCAGCTTGGGACTGATGGTGCACATGGCGCAGTCGTTGGTGGGAAAGGTCTTGTCAAATTGCGCCATGTGCCCGCCGATGGCCGGTTTCTTATCGACCAGGTAGACCTTGTACCCGGACTCGGCCAGGTCGAGGGACGCCTGCATCCCGGCGATCCCGCCGCCGATCACCATCACCGCGCCTACGATATCGGGGTTGTTTTGTCCGCTATCTTTCATCCGGTGTTTTTCTCCAGTGCTTCTTGTACCATCGTGCGTGCTGCCTCGCGGATCGTCGTCAGCTTGTTCTCCCTGGTCCAGCGTTTGACCGGGATCAGGTCGAACACGCGTCCTTTGACGTGTTGGATCCAGCGTTCCATGCTCGCTAGGCATGTGATCGTGCCGTTCCCGCTGCCGCCCGCCGCCGCGACGGCGATCACGGTTTTATCGGCCAGCCCACTTTCACTTCCGCGTGTGGCCTCGCAGCGGCGTAGCCGGTCGGTGAAAGCCTTGGCTGACTCGCTCATTTCACCCCAGTAAACGGGGGTGACCAATACGACTGCATCGGCCTCGACCACGCGGGCGTGCAGTGCCTGAAAATCATCGCTCACCTGGCACGCGTGCTCCTGCCGGCACGTGCCCCAGCCGTTGTCGCACGCCTGACACATGCCGACCTGTAGGTCGTTGAGACGTATCTCTTCGGCCTGCGCGCCTGCCTGGCGCGCGCCTTCGACGGCAGCCGCGGCGCAGGCGCCTGTCAGGCCGTCTGTGTTGGGGCTCGAGCTGATCACGAGGACGTTCATCGTTTACTCCTTTGGTGGTTCCCACACGGTCACGACTTGGATCCCCGCGCTCTCCAGCGCCTGCACGGCGGTTTCCTTGTCGACCCCTTCTAAGCGCAGGGTGATGACGCGATCCTGCGGCGTATCGCCCCAAAAGATGCCCAGCGAATAGATGTTGCCGCCGATGTCTGCGATGCAGCTGGTCACTTTTGCCAGGCTGCCCACTTCCTCCGGCACGACGACGGTGATGCGCGGTAAGGGCTGTCCGCCGCCCAAGCCCTCGACAAAGACGCGAAAGATGTCGGTGTCGCTAATGATGCCCACCAGTTTTTCTCCCTCGACAACGGGCAGGCAGCCGATGCGGTTATCGATCATCATGCGCGCAGCTTCCTCCAAGGGCAAGTCGGGATCTACGGCGATGGCCGGACTGCTCATCACCTGCCCGATCTGCGTGTGCGAGAGGATATAGTCGACCTCAAAGACACTGAGGGTCGTGGCGGAGGTGGGGGATGAGAGCAACAGGCTGCGCTTGGTGACGATGCCCTTTAGGTTGCCGTCCGTATCCACCACCGGCAGATGGCGAAATGGGTGGCGCTCGAGCAATTCCCAGGCTTCCTTGAGGCTCGTATCAGGCGTGACCGTAAAAGGCTTGGGGGTCATGCGATGTTTGACTAGCATAGTCTATTCCTGCTCCTTGGATTGTGTGGCCTTGAGTGGATTGGGACCCAACTCTTGGATGCGCTTGGTGATATCGCGAATTGCATTGGCGAACGTGTTCCCCATACCGCCGGATACAAAGTACATTTGCAGGCGCTCACCGCCCAGTCCAATGTCGTCCAGTATCTTTTTCGTATGCTTTACCCGTGCCAGCCCGCGTTCGTTTCCGTGCACGTGATGGCAGTTGCCTAAGGGGCATCCCACCACGCAGACGCCATCGGCTCCCTGCTCGAACGCTTCCAGCAGGTAGCGTCGGTCGGTTTTTCCGGTGCAGGGCAGTTTGATCAATTTGACGTTGCCCGGATACTTGATGCGCAGTGCCCCGGCGGTGTCCGCCGCCATGTAGGCGCAGTAGATGCATATAAATGCGGTGATCTCGGGTTCAAAGTTGTCTTTCATTGTCTCGTTGTTCATTGTTCTACCCAACATCCCAGCGGCAGCCCGACGATTTGTTCATCCCTGTAGGCCACCAGTTGGATCGCCTTGGCTGGGCACTCGGCCGAGCAAGTGCCGCAGCCGGTGCACAGCGCCGGGTCGATATAGGCTGCACCTTTGAGGTTGCCCACGCCTGTGTCTTCATAGCGTATTTTGGGGATTTCAAAGGGACAGGTGCGTACACACGTCAGGCAGCCCACGCACTTGCTCTGGTCGACCACGGAGATAACGCCGCCGATGTAGAGTTGGGGTGCGGCGAGGATCGTGATCGCCCGGCCCGCTGCAGCCTGGGCGTTGGTGATGCACTCCTCGATAAACTTGGGGTAGTGGGCCATACCGCAGACAAAGATGCCCTCACGCGCCATGTCCATCGGGCGCATTTTGATGTGGGCCTCGAGGAAAAAGCCCTCGCTGGAAAGTGGTATGTCCAGGATTTGAGCTAGCTTTTCTGTGCCCGCGGAGGGTTCCAGCGCCATGCTGAGTGCCAGCAAGTCTGGATGCAACATGACCTCTTCTTGCAGGGAGGGCTCCCAAATCGTGAGCTCCAGATCTCCTTGGTCGTTCACCTTTGCCTGAGGCATGTGCTCTTCGTCGTAGCGTACAAAGATGACGCCCTTTTCTCGCGCCTCGGTGTAAAAGCGCTCGCGGAACCCGTATGTGATGATGTCGCGGTAAAGGACGACCACGCGACAGTCCGGGTTGACCGTCTTGATGCGGATGGCGTTCTTCATCGTGTTGGTGCAGCACGTGCGGCTGCAATACTCGACCTCTCCGGGGCGCCGCACGCATTGGATGAAGGCGACCTCCTTTAGGCCGGCCAGTTGCTCCAGGCGGTGGGTGATCAGGTCATCCAGCTCCAGGGAGGTGACGACACGCTTATCCTGACCGAGCAGATACACGTCTCCACGCCATTCCTGGCCGCCGGTGGCCACGATGGTCACTCCGTGTTCGACCGTTATCTCTTCAGCGGGTGTGCGCAAGATGGAATGGAACTGGCCCAGGCTGCCCTGGTGGGTGATGACCTCGGAACGGGTGCGCACCTCGATTCGTTGGTGACCCAGCACGCGATTGGTCAGGTCGCGTAGCAGACGTTGAGGGTTATCTCCCTCCGCCACGTAGTAAACGTGTTGCAGGTTGCCGCCCAGTCCTGCGTCTCGTTCGACCAACGTGACATTGAACCCGGCGTCGGCGATGTTGAGCGCCGCTGTCATGCCGGAAACCCCGCCGCCGATCACTAGCGCCCGCCGGATGGGTTCGATGGCCTGTTTGTGTACCTGTTCCGATAGGCGCGCGCGCGCCACGGCTAAGCGCAGCGTCTCTTTGGCCATGCGGGTTGCTTTTTCTGGATCGTCGACGTGAGGCCAGGCGCATTGCTCGCGGATGTTGGCCATCGATAGCAGGTAGGGGTTCAGTCCAGCCTGGCGAGTGAGGCGCTGGAACAGCGCCTCGTGCGTGCGCGGGCTGCAGGCTGCCACGACGACGCGGTTCAGCTTTTGCTCCTCGATCGTCTGCTTGAACCGTTCTTGGTACTCTTCCAGGCAGGCATAGTCCACCGTCTCGACGTGTACCACGCCCGGTAGGGAGGCGGCGAAATTGGCCAGCTCGTCCGTGTCCACGATCCCGGCGATGCTTGGATAACAGCGGCAGACGGTGACACCGATGCGGGGCGGCTCTTCGCTGATGTCTCGCTCGGGTGCCAGACCGTCGGGTTCCCACAGGAATGGATACTCCCGCGTATAAGGTTGGGAGCCCAACTCGCTGGAAAGCAGGCGCATCACGTCGCCTGCTGCACCGGCCGAGTCTAGGATCGTCTCAGAGATCTCCTTGGGTGAGGAGAAGGTGCCACAGACGTAGATGCCGGGCCTGCTTGTCTCCAGTGGGGTGAACTTGTCTGTGGCGCAAAAGCCGTAGGGGTTCAGCTCAATGCCCAGCAAATTGGCCAGGTCCCGCGCGCCGTGGGGCGGCCGGGCCCCGACGGAGAGGACGACCATGTCGAACCTTTCCTCGGTGACTTGACCGTTCTTGTCGGGATAGCGCAGGATCAGGTCGTGGGTTCCGAGGTCCTCGTTGATGATCGATATACGGCAGCGCGTGTACGCCACGTTGTATTTCTCTTGCGCCTGCTCGTAGTAGGCGTTAAACTCCTTGTTGAAGGCGCGCTCGTCCATCATAAAGATCTGACAATGGACACTTTCAGGCCCGAGTGGGGAGCGTTGCTTTGAGAGCATGGCCTGCTTTGTGGCGTACATACAGCAGATGGAGGAGCAGTAGGGGTACTTTTCTGTGCGGGACCCCACACATTGCAGCCACGCGATGCGCTGTGGAATTTTGCCGTCGGAGGGACGCATCACAACGCCTTCCGTGGGACCGGACCGGCTGGCCAAGCGCTCGTACTGCATCGAGTGCACGACGTTAGGGTAGCGACCGTAGCCCAATTCCTCGAACTCGGACGCGTCGGCAAGATCATAGCCTAGGGAGAGGATGATGGCGCTGACCTGCACCTCGCGTTCGAAGGTCTCTTCATCCAGATTGACGGCCTGGGTGGGGCAGACGGACTCGCAGCGGTGGCACGTCTCGCAGCGCGGCACCTTGTCCACCACGTAGGCATCGGGCAGCGCGCGGGGGGCCATCTTGTAAATCGCCTTGCGTGGCGACAGACCGGCCTGGAACGGGCTGGGCAGTGATATCGGACAAGCTGCGGCGCACAGTCCGCAGTTGATGCATTTATGTGCATCCACGTAGGTGGGGCGGTGGCGCAGCACGACCGTGAAATCGCCGGCAAACCCCTCTACGTTTATCAGGTCGGTGTTGGTCAGGATTTCGATATTGGGGTGCAGGTTATTGTCCATAAAGCCCGGCGAGATGGCCGGGCGTACGCAGCCATAACCGTGGTCGGACGTGCCACGACACAGCACACAGTCGTGGGTCGGGAACATGTAGCCCAATTGCGCCACGCGTCCTCCCAGCCAGGGCATATTTTCTACCAGATAGACTTTTATACCGGCTTCGGCCAGATCGATGGCGGCGCGCATTCCTCCCACGCCGCCGCCGACGACCAGCACGGCTCCAACGGGTTTGTATGTCAATGTACGTTCCTCTTTCTAGTAGTTCATAGAGTCAAGGATAGGTGCAAGGATAACAAGGAGTGTGGGCCAGGCGAGTGTGCCTACTATGGTCAGGCAGCACAAGACTACCATAGAAACGATACTAAGGATCAAGCAAGTGTTGCCCAGGCTCTTGGATTCGGCGTCGGGACGTGATATGAAGACAATGGCAACGATAAAGCCGATGGGCAGCGGCCATAGGAGCGATACAGCGTATAGCAGAAACTTGAGGCAGCCGCTGTACTGCTGCTGCTGTTGATAGTAGGCGGGTTGTTGTTGCGGGTATTGCGGGTATTGTTGATACATTTTGCACCTCCAAAACTGAATTGATCGTTGTGTTGGTTTGGGTTGATGGTGGTGTCAATAGGGATCTCTTGTCTCTTTTTACTCCTCTCCCACCTCTGTCCACTCGTCCTCACGAAAAGTGACCAGCGGCAGGGGCTCGTCTATGCTGCGGCCTGGCGCGTAGTCAAAGGCCGCTTGCACCTGCTGGCCAATGGCGCGAAAGACGCGCCCCACAGGCAGGTCGGCAGGGCAGTTGCTGGTGCACATACCACAGCCGACACAGGATAGTACCATATGGTTGAGGCGTGTCAAGTGGAAGAGCATCGTGTCGGCGGGCAGGCGGTAGGCTCCCTTGCGTCGTGCCCAGTTCAGAACCTGCATCGGCTCGTGGTCAAAGGGCGGGCTCTTGAACAGGCAGGTCTTGCAGTAGCAGATCGGGCAGACGGTCATGCAGTTGTGGCAGCGCACGCAGGCGGCCAGTACGCCTTCGATGCCTTCCTCCTCCAATTGCTTTTGCATCTCGGCGAAGCGGGCGTCGCGCATCTCCGTGCGGGTGGCGACGACTTGCTCGATTATCTCGTCTCGCCGGGGATGCTCCTTCGCTGAGGCGAGTTCTAATTTTTCAGCTATCTCTTCGGCCAGCGTAACTGGAATACCCGTGTCTAGATCCGCACCGAAAAGCTCCAGCGTGATGTCGGCTGCTTCTACGTGTGGTTTCTCGCACATCTGGCAGGCATCGCGCAGGTCAGGGACTACGGATTGGAGGCTATCGTAAAGCTCACGCCACAATTCCTGATCCCCAACCTCTGATTTCTTCTTCAGATAGACCGGCACATCGTACGTGCCGATGCAGTCCATACCAATCGTCGCCAGATCATCCAGGCTGGCCTGCTGCAGCTTGACCAGTTCCACCAGCGCATGCAGCTCACACGGACGCAATACCACGCCAATCCGTCCGCGTGGCTCCCGAATAGATACCTTACCCGCCAGGCGTGCTGCGTTCAGCCCCATCACTGGAGCCAGCGGGTTTGCCGCATCCAACAATGCCGGGTCAGCCACCAGTGCAGGAGTGATTGTACCCGCAGGTGTTTCCATCGGCAGCAGTAGCGCATCCACCACTTTGGCTTCGAGCAACTGCTTGAGAAAGCCTCGGATGGCTGCCAGTGCATCGCCGTTCTCGACAGGGATCAGTGTTCTCATTCCTAAACCGCCCATTTTTGCCGCATCGGATTGGGCCCTTTTTCTCGCATGGCTTCCGTCATCTCCGTGACTGTCTCGGCAAAGCGCCCCCCCTCGCTGGCACTGATCCAGCGCAGCCACACCCGGTCCTCGTCGAGCCCTGCGTTCTTGAGTATCTCCTTTAGCGCCACGACGCGCCGCCGCGCCTTGTAGTTACCCGACTGGTAGTGGCAGTCGCCCGGGTGGCAGCCGCCGATGAGCACGCCATCGACGCCATCCAGCAGCGGCTTGAGCACATAAGTCGGATCGACTGAGCCGGAGCACATCAGGCGGATGATGCGCACGTTGGGTGGATACTGGATGCGTGACGTGCCCGCCAGGTCGGCTCCGGTGTACGTGCACCAGTTGCATAGGAAGGCGACGATTTTTGGTTCGAAAGAATCCTCGCTCATTCAGGCCTCCACCAACGCGTCTATTTGCGCCAAAACCTGCGCTTCAGTAAAATGCTGTAACCGGATCGCCTTGGATGGGCAGGCGACTGCACAAGCACCACACCCCTTACACAGCACCGCGTTGATGCGCGAGGTGCCCCACAGCGGATGTAGCGCCGGCGCGCCGTAGGGGCACACCTCGACACACATCCCACACCCGGCGCACAAATCCTCCTCCACCATGGCCGTAGCCGATTCCGCTAACACCGTGCCGCGCAGCAGCGGAATCAGCGCCGACGAGGCCGCCGCCTTGGCTTGAGCGACGGTATCGGGGATGTCCTTGGGTCCCTGGCAGCAGCCGGCCAGGAACACGCCGTCCACCGCCGTATCGACCGGGCGCAGCTTGGGGTGCAGCTCCAGGAAGAAACCATCCGACGAGCGGGGTAGCTTGAGCAGTGTGGCGATGCTGTCGGCGTTCGCTCGCGGCTCCATCCCCACGGCCAGCACCACCAGGTCGGCCTCGACCTCGATGGGCTGGCCCAGCAGCGTATCCTCTGCGATCAGTGCAACGCCGTCTCCCCGGCGCACGATCTCTGAGACGTTCCCCCGCCTGTAGAGCACGCCTTTTTCGCGCACCTC
>Ga0316578_10000819_pt1 | contig 11563 bp, 10 predicted proteins | sample J0NA_2_FD_203076 | JGI IMG/M metagenome (GOLD analysis project Ga0316578, IMG submission 203076) | Rhizosphere microbial communities from salt marsh grasses in Alabama, United States - J0-2_160517rDrC | ecosystem: Host-associated > Plants > Roots > Rhizosphere | place: USA: Alabama | collected...
GTGCGTGGTTTACGATATCAACCATGCCATGTTGCGGGCCGGGCAGCCCAAGATCAGAGATCTGGCCTGGGGGGCCCGGATTCATTTGGTCCAGGGCGATGCCGAGAAGATCACCTTTCCCGACCGCAGTTTCGACGCCGCAATGGTCGGCTTCGGCATTCGCAATGTCACCCACATGGAGCAGGGCTTTCGGGAGATGCACCGGGTGTTGAAACCGGGGGGAACGTTTATGTGCCTGGAGTTTTCCCAGCCCGTCAATCCGGTTTTCCGCTGGCTCTACGATCTCTACTCGTTTTACGTCATGCCCTTTCTGGGTCAGCTGCTCGTAGGGTCGGCGGAATCCTACGCCTGTCTGCCGGAAACCATTCGTCTCTTCCACCTGCCCGATGAAATCAGCGCCATCCTGGCCCGCATCGGTTTCAGGCGAGTTTTCTACGAACGCCTCACCAACGGGATCGCGGTGGTGCATATCGGTCGTAAGGCATCCTGACCTGACCCATGCGCCCCACGACATGAAACCGATACGTCTGTTGTTGGATCCGGAAATCAGTTTGAATCTATTCCGGCGCTGAAAGGTCCGGGGCGACCTCCGTGCCGATCCATTCCAGGAATTCGGGGTTGCCGCCGTCGATATCGAAGCTCACGATGCAGGGGCAGTCATAGCCGTGATTGGCCTTTACGGCCTCCATCAGGGCCGGCAGACGCTCGCGGGTCGTCTTGGCAATCATGACCGTCTCCCGGTCTTTCTGGAGTTTTCCTTCCCAGCGGTAAATACTGTGCATCCCGTCAATGATATTGACACATGCCGCCAGCCGATCCGCCACTAGCAGCTCGCCAATCCGAAGGGCCTCTTCCAGGCTCCCCGCTGTCATGTAGACGAATTGCGGAGTCATGATAAGCGCACCTTTCTCATCGCCATCAATCACCCCCTGGATGTTCCACTGGGATCCACGGCATGGCGGGCAATTGAGGATATCGGCTGCCGTCGCTATCCGGATCGCCCGTCATCACAGGGCTCGTCTTCGGCATCGAAGCGCGACTGCTCTGCCGTGGCCGGCATTTCGCAGGCGGGCAGTCGATCGACCTCGACCCACTTGGCGCCGCAGCATTCGGAAATTTCAGGAGTTTCGCCGGAAAATTCGGCCTGTTTGCCACAGTTTTCACATCGGACTGTATTGCCGGTATTCATAAAACCTCCCATCCCCTCCTATCAATCGATTTCGTTGAGGTATAAAAGGAAATTAAAGGATTAATAATCGTTTGTAAAGCCGTCGGAAGGCGGCGGCTAAAGGGGACCGGCCGTGCAGCGATCCGAAGAATGGCGCGCATCGGCCTCGATCGCGCGCGCAAGCGTTCAGGCCAGACCCTTGGTTTTTAAAAAGGGGCGTATTCCGGGACCGTCCCCAGGATAGGTTTGTTCAACCAATCCGCGGGGGGTGCTTATGGGTTTTCGACATCCCAGCGACAAAGACCTGCAGGGCCTCGTTGACGGCCGAGGGCTGTTCGATGGGAACGAGGTGGCCGGCATTTTGAAGCTGAACACGCCGGCTGCCACGGATATGGTCCTCCAGATACCGGCTGTATTTAAGGGGCGTCAGACGATCGTCAGCTCCTGACATCACCAGGACCGGCTTGTCGATTTCCGTCAGGCGCCCCATGACATCGAATCCGTCGCAGGCCTTGAAATCGCCGGCGGTCACATCCGGAGAGCAAGCGGCCGTAGACTGCTGCACAGGTGCGAGCAGTTGGGGATCGGTTTTCTCGGAAGCGCTAAAACGAACAAGCATGTCGACGAAGCCGGCATAGTCGGTGTCAATTGTTTCCAAAATCGCCGGCCGCACCCGCAACCGGGCCCCTGTACCCATCAGCACACCAGCCGCCGGCAACGACGGCCAGTCGAGCAGCAACTGAAGTACGATGGCGCCCCCCAGACTCAATCCGCAGGGGATCGGGCGGGGCGGCTGAATATTGTTCAGCAATCCGGCCACGACCGCTGCATATTCCGGCACACTTGTCCGCCCGGGCCCACGGCTGGCACCATGGCCGGGCAAATCCAGGGCCAGCGTATTGGCCGAGGCGGCCAGAGCATCGATCTGCCCCTCCCAAAGAGAATGATCCCCGCCTGATCCGTGAATGAAGACAAGGGTGGGGTGTTCCGGATCCAATGGCCAGCGTCCGGTAGCAAAACCGAGACCATCGATTTCTTTGAAAATCATAGCTGTCCTTTTGCTTGAAGCCACTTCCTGGCCTTTGGGAAAGCAGCATGCCTTGGCGGGCGGACGCCCAAACGCCTTGATTCCCATCCGCCGACATGTTAGCCCTTTGGGCCGGTGCGTTCCATCCGCAGCCTATAGGCGAACCGGGACGCCCACATAGCAACGCGTTTTGAGGGGCAGGAACCCAGTGGGACTACGTCAAATACGTCGCCGCATTCAGCATCAGCGAATGGCGGCGCAGCAGCGATTCCGGCGTCAGAGAAATACCAATCGCCTGGCATCTCCGGGAGTCCACCCGTTTGCAGTCGTTCTGGACGGATTGAAACCCGCTTTCAATATCGGCAAGATCTTCCGCAGTGCCGATGCCTTCGGTGCCCGTGAAGTCCACCTGGTGGGGATTGACTTTTTCGATCCAGCCCCTGCCATGGGGTCCTTCAAATGGGTGCCGGCCCGTTTTCATGAACGTTTTGAGACCTGCTACGAGGATCTCGCCGGGCGCCGTTACACCTTCTTCACGTTGGATCCGGTGAGAGGCACGCCCCTTCCCGAAACGGCCCTTCCAGAACACAGCGCCTTCATTCTGGGCCATGAGGAATACGGCATCAGCGCCGATATCACCGCCTATCCCGATATCCGATCCCTGACCATCCCCCAGTTCGGGCAGGTTCAGAGCCTGAACGTCAGCATCGCGGCCTCGATCGTCATGTGGGAATACCTGCGTCAGCATTCCTTCAAACCGATATGAGTGTTTAACCCACTCTCGGCCGCCACCCTGCTTGACCGCATCCAACGGGAACCCCCTCAATGGTTTTCCTTGATCGCGGTCAATCCCGGGTCCACTGTCTTGACCTTCAGCATGGGAGGCTGTGCATCAATGATCTCCACCTGATACACATCGAAAATCCCTCCCAGGAGGATATCGACCCGCCGGGTGCGCTCGATAAAAATCCCACTGCGGTCAAAAAGGATTTCGCCCCGAGACGCCTTGACGAGCGTCACCGCAAACAGATCGCGCTGTCCTCTTTTAACGGTAAAGCGATCACCCACCGCCAAACCGCTGCCTTCAAGTTGGCCGACTGGTATCAGAATACCGCGGCGCTCGGGGTCGTTGACGGCGGTTCGCATCGCCTGATCAAAAGCTTTGGGCATCATCATTCCTTGGGCTTTGAATCTGCATTTCGGTAGGTTCTCTGTCGGGCGGGGCTAAAATCACCTTTCCCCGAGCCCGCCTGGTCTCAATATAAGCATGCGCTTCCCGGACTTCTTCCATCGCGAAGACCCGATCCACCACCGGCGTCAGGCGTCGTTCTTCGATCCAGGTGGAAAGCGTCAGCAGATCATCCGCGCAGGATTTAACGACGACGAGGTGGGCCCGCGGTCCACCCGACAACCGTGAGAGAAGCGCCCATTTCAAAATCGGCCCACCGGGTACGGTGGAAATGAAACGTCCTCGCGGCGACAGCGTTGCGCGGATGTCCGGAAAGCGGCGATTGCCGAATACATCGAAAAACACATCCACAGGGGCGTCGAGTTGCCGAATATCCTCGCGGGTATAATCGATGACCTGTTGCGCGCCCAAGTCGATAACCATGCTCGCATTCCGCCCGCTGCACACCGCTGTGACGTGTGCCCCCATGATGCGGGCGATCTGGACGGCAAACGTACCGACACCCCCCGACGCCCCGTTGATCAGAACCCGTTGGCCGCGGGATACACCGCCGATGTCGCGCAGCGCCTGCAAGGCTGTTTGAGCCGCCAGCGGCACGGCCGCAGCCTCAAGGAAATCTAACGCCAGCGGTTTCAGAGCCGTCTCCGATGCCCGAACGGCCACGTACTCCGCATAGGTGCGGCCCTTCCAGCCGTTGGTCATACCATAGACTGGATCGCCGATCTTAAACCCCGCCACACGTCCTCCGACCAACGCCACCTCTCCGGCAAAATCATGGCCCAGCCCCAGTGGAAAACGGCGCCCGCTGAACCAGCGAAATTTACCTTTGCGCACCAGGCAGTCTTTGGGGTTCACACCCGCAGCACTTACCCGAACCAGCATCTCATCCGGTCCGCAAACCGGTTGCACCGTCTCCCGCCAGACCAACACGTCAGGGGTTCCATAACGGTCAAATTGGACGGCTTTCACACGCCTCCTCCTGGATTAAATTCCCGGGCAGGAATCAAATAGGCGACCGCTCCCCTGGAAACCATTTTCACGTTCCCTGCCATCTTCGGGCTAATCCGCCCGATGCCGTGAAGACGCCTCCATTGTCCCGTCCGAAACGCTCCTCCCTTTTGCAAACGCATCGCTCGGGGTGTTCTCGAACGCGCTCCGCGAATCTTTGATGACGGTCTGCCCGGGTTCAACTGATGTTCTGTCGAAAGATGGATTGGCATCGTACCGCTACTTTCGGAGCGACCGCAATCCTTTGCTCAATGTTGTTTCGGGCGCTTTCTATCCATGGCCTCTGGTGGGGAACCTGCGACAAGGCGCCAAGCTCAGTTGGCCATTGATTTTCGATCGGCATCCTCGAGGTTCAGTACGCGGTGGATGACACGGGACAACCGATCGATATTGAAAGGTTTTTGGATGACACCATCACAGCCGTTTTTCAAAATGCGGGAGGCTTCCCCATCGAGGCTGTATCCGGTGGCAAGGATGGCTTTGACGTTGGGATTGATGTCCTTCATCCGGTCATAGACTTCCCCGCCGCCCATATCCGGCATGATCATGTCCAGAATAACGAGATCGATCAACTGCCGATTCTGGCGATAAATGTTCAACCCATCCCGTCCGCTGCAAGCCTCCAGTACACGGAAGCCAAGTTTTCTGAGCATCTTGCCGCTGATTTCTAGAACAGCGGGTTCATCATCCACAACGAGAACACAGCCGCTGCCTATAATGACGCTCTCGTCTTTGTAATTGGTCTTTTCGGCCGGCCGCGTGGAAATGGGCAGGTAAATAAAAAAAGTGGCGCCGTTGCCTTTCTTGGAATCCACATCGATATAACCGCCGTGCCCCTTGACGATCCCGTAGGCCGAGGCCAACCCCAGCCCCGTACCACGTCCGAGCTCTTTGGTCGTGAAGAAAGGCTCGAAAATACGCTGGCGGACCTTTTGCTCCATACCGACGCCATTGTCGGCAATGACCAGCATGATGTATTCACCGGTCTTGATTTTGTAATTTCGTTTGCGGATTTGCCGATGGCTTATGTTCATGGTTTTGACGAACAGTTCCCCACCCTCCGGCATGGCATCGGCGGCATTTTTGAAAACGTTGAAAAGGACGTGTTCCAACTGGGCCTTGTCGCCGGCAACGGCATCGAGGTCCGTTGCCAAATTCGTGACCAACTGAATGGCGGGATTGGATTGGCGGAAGGACGCCACCGTTTTGGTGATCAAGCCATTGAGATCCAGCGAACGAATGCGGTATTTGCCCTTGCGGGCATAACCCAGCAGCTGCGATGTCAATCGTGAGCCGCTCACGACATGCTCTTGGATCTTGACCATTTCCTCGTAGCGCGGGTCTTCCCGTTCGGTATCGAGCAGGAGCAGGGAGACGTTGCCCTGTATGGCCATGAGAAGGTTGTTGAAATTATGGGCGATGGCCCCCGCCAGGGTTCCCACGGCTTCCATCTTGCGGGCATGCTGGAACTCGGCCTCCAGTTTGACCTGATCGTCGATGTCGCGGATGAAATTCAGCGTTGCCGGTTTACCTTCCCAAAGGATTTTCACGGCGTTGACTTCCACCCAGAAAGCCTCACCGCGGGGACGCAGCAATCGGAAGCTGTAAGTACTGGGGACTTTGTCGCCTCTTAAACGCCGGAAATGGCGCTCCAGAATCATGTTCTGATCCTCAGGAGCCACATACTCAAAAAAAGCGTGCTGTTGAAAATCCACGCCCATCGCGGAGGCCATTTCCTGTGCTCGGGGGTTGGGGAATTTGACTTCTCCGTCCTGTAGAATAAAGATGGCGTCGGTAGCCGTCTCGATAAGGGTGCGGTATTTCTCCTCGGACTCCGTCAGGGCCTCCTCGGCCTTTTTAAAGGTATCGATATCCTTGGTAATCGACAAGACATAAGGCTGGCGGTTGAGAATAATGATGTTGGCGGAAACCAGACCGGTGCGAATACTACCGTCTTTGAGCCGGAAGCAGGCCTCCAGATTACGAATGGATCCCTCCTCATCGAGGGCTTCCAGCAACTGATCACGCTCCCCGGGATCTGCCCAAATTCCTATCTCTTCGGTGGTTTTTCCGATGACCTCTTCCTGCGCATAACCCGTCAGCAGAGAAAAGCCTTCGTTCACCATGGTGTAAACCCCGTCCCGCAGCCGATTGAGGGTTACCGCATCCGGGCTGATGGCAAAAGCGGTCTGGAAGAGAGCGTTGCTGAGCTGAAGGGCGCTCTCGGCCTGTTTGCGGCGGTCGATGTTGCGTGACACGCAGACGTATCCCGAAGGCTGGCTCTCGGCACCGAACAACCCCGTCAACTGACACTCAAACCAGAAGCTGGTGCCGTTGCAGTGGACATGCTCCAGATCGAGAGGCGTGGAAGACAGTCCTTTCTGCAATCGGTTTAATGCGTACTGCAACTGTTCCTGACTGGAGACGGTCAACCTATCGGGGAACGGTTTGCCGATGACGTCCTGGACGGAATAGCCTAAGTGGGCTTCTACGGAGGGTGTGACAAAGGTGGTTTTCAAGTCGGCATCGAGGGTCCACACGATATCCGTAATATTTTCAGCGACCAATCGGTATTGAGCGAGGGTTGCGCGTGCCTCCGCATCTGAACGGCGGGCCGATTGCAACGCTTTCTCAAGTTGCGCAAGGCGTGCCTCCAATGCCTGCTGATCATTTTTTTCAGTCAAAGAAATTTCCCGTTCGCGGGGCCGGATCTTCGCCCCGGATGGCTTCGACCCATCTTTACAGCATGCGATGGGCTAAACTTTCAAGACGGCCGGCCGGCGTAATCCGAATGTAGTCCAGTTTACGTTGCAATTCACGGATAGTGGCGGCACCGCCGTATGTCAAACCTGAACGCAGACCGCCGATAATATCCGCAACAATCGCCTCCTCATCCTCACGGTAGGGAACCTCCAAGGCAACACCCTCCGCCGTTTTCCACTCGGCCATTCCCCCGTGGTAGGCATCCTGCGCTTCGCTGCTGGCCATGCCGCGGTAGGATTTTACCTGGATCTTTGCGCCGCATTCGTCCGCGCTTGTCAGTACCGGCCCCGGGGTTGGCCGCGTTCCGGCCAGCATACTGCCGATCATGACGAAATCAGCCCCGAAGGCCAGCGCTTTGACGATATCCCCGGGGGATCGGATACCGCCGTCCGCCACGATGGAGCGGTCTACCCGCGCGGAGTTGCGGATGGCGGTCAAATTGGGCACCCCGAAGCCGGTCTTGATCCGGGTGGTACAAACGGCGCCCCCACCGATGCCCACCTTGATAATATCGGCGCTGAGTGAGGCCAGGTAGTCGGCGCCGGCATACGTCGCCACATTGCCGGCCATGATACAGGCTTCCTTGCCCAGCATATCGCGAACTTTTTTCAAAGTTTTACCGACATAGCGGGCATGGGCATGCGCCACGTCGATGCAGAACAAATCGGCACCGGCATCCCGCAAGGCTTCGGCCCGTTCCAGGTCCTGGGGCGCACAGCCGATCGATACAAACGCCTTTTGGGTACAAGACTTGAACATGGCGACATTGTCCGCAACGGGCATAAAACGATGCATCACCCCAATGCCGCCTTTGGCACCGATGAAATCCGCCATGGCGGTCTCGGTAACCGTGTCCATGTTGGCGGTCATCAAAGGCAGCTCAAGATGCAGCTTGCCGCTCTTGTCAGTCATGGAAACATCCACTATTTTGCGCGATTCCCAATGATTGTAGGAGGGAACCAGCAGAACATCGTCATAGGTCATCGCATCGGTCATGATGGAAGTCCTTGTTGCCGTCGTAAGCAGGGGACCGCCCAATGGGAGGCCCTGGCCGGGCCGCATCCCTTGGGCCGATTGTGCCATGGTTCATTGCCAGGCCCATTGCATTGAAATAAAAGTATATGTTCCGCGATAATATCAGAATACCGCCCATCCCCTCCTTATCCTGTCGACGGGCGGGAATCAAGCGCCGATTCCGACCATTTTGGACCGGCAGCGGAGCAGGCAACGGCGGGGTGGCCCACGGCCCGCCGGCACCGATGACGGAGATGCAGAGCCTTGACTTCATCCTTGGTATTCCTTTACCCTCCCCCAGCGCAATACCTTTGGCGGCCGCCGGCCCTGCGTATTGGCACATGCTGGCCATATGCATCAAGGGGCACCTCCCTCTGAAGGGCTATGCCCTCATCGGGCCTTGGGAATGGTGGCGGTAGCGCCGAAAAAGGAAATGGTATCCACACGTCCATGCTCAAATCAAAAGGCAACCCTTTGAAACCGCGTCTGTCCGTGGGCGTCCGCACCCTGGTGGCATTCGTTCTGCAAAATGGCGATCTTGTATCGACTTTTGCCGGAACCCAGCGCCCCCTCGAAGGACTCAGGGCCCACCAACGTATTCAGCGGTCACGGCCCGCCAGCTACCAGTCTGAAGTCCACGTAAGCCACGAAATGGAAACGACGGATTTCATCCTGGAAATCAGGGGTCGTATCGACGGCGTTTTTTCGGAAGATTCCCGGGTTGTTATCGAAGAAATCAAATCGACCTATCGCGAATTGGACAAAATCGAAAAGGAGCCCGACCCGCTGCACTGGGGTCAGGTGCAGGCCTACGCCTGGCTGTATGCCATCCGCAACGACCTCGACGAAGTGGAAGCCCAGCTCACCTACTACCAGCTGGCAACCCGGGAAACGCGGGCACTGCGCCGGACGGTAACAGTACATGAACTCGACCGGTTCATGACGGAGCTGTTAGCGGACTATACCCGCTGGGCGACCCGCCTGGAGCAATGGCGCCGGCAACGTAACCGGACGATCCAGGAATTGAATTTTCCTTTCGAAGATTTCCGGGAGGGACAGCGCCGGATGGCTGTTGTGGTCTACCGGGCCATCCGGAGTGAAGGGCAGGCAATGATTCAGGCGCCGACCGGCATCGGGAAAACCATGGCGGCTCTGTTCCCGTCCATCAAAGCGCTGGGGGAAGAGCTGACATCCAAGCTGTTCTATCTCACCGCCCGAACCACCGGCCGCCAGGCCGCCGAAAAAGCCCTGTCGGTCTTACGGGAAAACGGTTTACAGTTGAAGGCGCTGACCTTGACCGCCAAAGAGAAGCTCTGCCCCCACCCCGAGTCAACCTGCAATCCGGAAGAATGCCCCCGCGCCCTGGGCCACTATGATCGCTTGAAAGAGGCCCGCTCGGTTGCCTTCCAGACAGATGCCCTGGATCGCGAAACCATCCTTCGCTTGGCAGAGGAGTTTCGGGTATGCCCATTCGAATTCAGCCTCGACATGGCCCTCTGGATGGACGTCATCATCGGCGACTACAATTATGCTTTCGATCCGCGCGTCTATCTGCGCCGTTTTTTCAGTGATGAAGGCGGCGCCTATACCTTTCTGGTGGATGAGGCCCACAATCTGGTAGATCGATCCCGGGAAATGTTCTCAGCCGTGCTGCGCAAGCAACCCTTCCTGGAACTCCGACGGGCCTTGCGGGAAGACCACCGCCCCCTGTTTCGCGCCCTCGGCCGCATCAACACCAAATTGGTGGCGTTGCGCCGGGAATGTCTCGCCGCCGGTGGGGAGGCCGCCTCCCGCGAGGTGCCGGAGGACCTGCTGCCCCCTTTGCTCTCCTTTCAGCAGCAGGCGGAAAAATGGCTGGTGAAAAACAAGCCCTCGCCCTGGAGGGATGATCTGCTCCAGCTTTTTTTCGACGTATCGACTTTCCTGCGCGTGGCCGAGCGATTCGATGCGAGCTATACCACTTGCACCAGCAGCGACGGCAAGGATCTGCAGATCAAGCTCTTCTGCCTCGACCCGGCCGATCAAATGGCCGAAGCCTTGCAGCGCAGCCGGTGCGCCGTCTTCTTCTCCGCCACCCTGACGCCTTTTGACTATTTCAACGCGCTTTTCGGCGGCAGCGACGAAACCGTTAGCCTGCGCCTGCCGTCCCCTTTCCCGCCTGAAAATCTCTGCCTCATCATAGACGAGCGCATCTCCACCTACTACCGCGATAGGCAACAGACACGACACCGTTTGGCACAGGTCATCGGTCGCCTGGTAAGGGGGCGCAACGGAAACTACCTTGCCTTCTTTCCCTCCTATGCCTATCTATCGATGGTTTACGACAGTTTCCGGGGAAGCTACCCGGACATCCCCACCATCGTGCAATCCCGCGAAATGGACGAACAGGCCCGGGAAGCCTTTCTGGAGCGCTTTGTGAGGGACAACCCGCAGCCTCTGCTGGGCTTCGTCGTTATGGGCGGTATTTTCGGGGAGGGGATCGACCTGGTTGGCCGAAGGCTCTCCGGTGCGGTCATCGTGGGGGTCGGTCTGCCAGGGATCTGCCTGGAGCGCGATCTGATCCGGGATCATTTTGAAACCAAACTCCAGGCCGGTTTTGATTTTGCCTATCGCTACCCGGGTTTCAACCGGGTATTGCAGGCGGTCGGCCGGGTTATCCGGACGGCCCGGGATCGGGGTTCCGTCCTGCTCGTGGATCACCGGTTTGGCACCCGCCGCTATCGGGAGCTTTTCCCGGACGAGTGGCAGCCTGTCCGTCCCGGAACCGGTAGGACACTGGCATCCATTCTCGACCATTTCTGGGTTTCAAGCGGCCCGACCAGCAAGGAGATACGCTATGCAGCCAATGATGCCGACCACGCCTCGGGAGGAGCTTGAGCTCCGCATCCGTTGTTTTCAGAAGCATTTAGCCGATCAGAAGATCGACGGAGCTCTGGTTCTGCAAAATAGCGACCTATATTATTTCGCCGGCACCATCCAGCAGGCCCATCTGTATATCCCGGCGGAGGGCACCCCCCTTCTGATGGTCCGCAAAAGCATTGGGCGGGCCCAGGCCGAATCGTCGCTTCCACACATCGTCCCCCTGCAAAGCCCCCGACAGATTCCCGAGCTTTTGAAAACCCATGGTCTGTCCATGGGCAGGGTGCTGGGGCTGGAAATGGACGTGATCCCGGCCGCCTTGTATCTCAGCTACCGGAACCTGTTCGAGGACGTCGAATGGAAGGATGTTGCTCATCTCATCCGCCTGGTGCGAGCCGTCAAATCACCCTATGAACACCGAATCATGCGGCAGGCCGCCGCTTTGGCCGACGAAGTGGCTGAGGCCGCCCGGGACCTGATCCGGGAGGGGCTGACTGAAATCGAACTGGCCGGGCAGATAGAATCCGAAGCCCGC
>Ga0316578_10000821_pt1 | contig 11561 bp, 7 predicted proteins | sample J0NA_2_FD_203076 | JGI IMG/M metagenome (GOLD analysis project Ga0316578, IMG submission 203076) | Rhizosphere microbial communities from salt marsh grasses in Alabama, United States - J0-2_160517rDrC | ecosystem: Host-associated > Plants > Roots > Rhizosphere | place: USA: Alabama | collected...
AGAGATTCACAAAGAACGGATTAAAGAAAACCCTCTGTGAGGCTCCGTGTAATGATACGAACAGTTACAAACAGAAAACCATACAGGAGGCAGAAATGGACCCTCACCAATTTCAAAACCCACCAAAAACCTACCGCGAAGCTCCCTTCTGGTCGTGGAACGACGACCTCGACCCGGAAGAATTGGTGCGCCAGATCGGCCTGATGGACGAGGCAGGCTGGGGCGGCTTCTTTATGCACTCGCGCGTGGGGCTGCGCACACCCTACATGGGCCAGCATTGGATGGCGTGCATCTGCGCCTGCGCCGAGGAGGCCGGCAAGCGCGGGATGGGCGCCTGGCTGTACGACGAGGACAAGTGGCCCAGCGGGTTCGCCGGGGGCCTGAGCGTGGCCTCTAACCCCGGCTACCGCGCTCAGTGCCTGGTGTGCAACGTGACCAACCGACCGGCGCTAATCACGGAGCGCATCGCCACCTTTGCCGCCCGCGAGGTCAAGGGCCAGCTCACCGACATTCGCCCAGAAGATGCCCCCACCCTGGCCGACAGCGCCGACCGCGTGGTCCAATTCTATCCCCAGACGATGGCGTTGGGTCAAGCCTGGTACATGGGCTTTGCCTACCTCGACGTACTGAACGGAAACGCCGTGCGGGCGTTCCTCGAATCGACCCACGAGGCATACTCCCGCGTCATCGGAGACGCGTTTGGCAAGGCGGTGCCCGGCATCTTTACCGACGAGCCTCAGTTCCGGGTGCCGCGGGATCAGTTAGCCCTACCCTGGACCGCGGATTTTCCAGCCATCTTCCAGGCACGCCGCGGGTACGACCTGCTGCCCCAACTGCCCGCGCTCTTTTTCAACACCGGCGAGTTCCACGCCGCGCGCTACGACTACTGGCACACTATCACCGAGCTATTCCTGGAGAACTACTCGCGGCAGGTGTTCGACTGGTGCGAGGCGCACAATCTAGCCTACACCGGCCACTATAACGCCGAGGACTCGCTACGCAGCCAGACAGATAACATCGGCGCAGCGATGGTCCACTACCCGTACATGCACGTCCCCGGCGTCGACAAACTGGGACGACTGCTCAACGAAAAGTGGGGCACCGTGCTCACAGTCAAGCAGCTTGATAGCGTCGTGTGTCAAACCGGCAAGCCGCGCGCGCTGTGTGAAAACTATGGCTGCAGCGGGCAGGGTTTCGCCCACACCGGCCGCAAGTGGATCGGCGACTGGGCCTACGTGCTGGGCATCACGCTCAACAACCCACACCTCTCACTCTACAGCATGCGCGGCGAGCGCAAGCGCGACTTTCCGCAGAACATCTTTTACCAGCAGCCCTGGTGGCCCGAGAACAACCTCATCGCCGACTACTTCGCCCGCCTCAGCTACGCCCTCAGCCAAGGCCAGCGCGTGGTGGATATTTTGGTGATCCACCCCGTCGGCAGCGCGTGGACGATCTACCGTCCCAACTACACCTACGAGATCGGCCAGCTCGACGGGGCGCTGGACGACCTACTGATGGCATTGATGCAGAACCAGCGCGACTTTCACCTGGGCGACGAGATGTCGATGCAACCCGGCGCGCCGTGCGAGGCCTGCGTGGTGGCGGGCGAGACTGGACCGGAGCTCCACGTGGGACAGATGGCCTACCGCACGGTCATCGTGCCCCCAGGGACGACGCTAGCGCAGAACACCACGCGCCTGCTGCACGAGTTTGCCGCGGCGGGTGGCCCGGTGCTGACACTGGAGCCAAAGCCCACGCTGATCGACGGCCGGCCGGCCGGTGAGCCGGTGCTGCCGGAAACGGTGCGCACCATCGACCTGGCCTCCCTGCCGCAGGCGCTCGATGCCGTGCTGCCGTTCGACGTCCGCGTGCCCGGCCGCCCTACGATCTGGGCTCACCATCGCCGGGTCGGCGAGGCCGAAGTCTACTTCCTAGCCAACATCGACCGAGATGCCGGCGGCCCCGCCACAGTCGAGCTGCAAGGCGCCGGCAAGCTGGAGGAATGGAATCTGGAAACAGGCAACGTTTGCCAGCTACCCTGCCAGCAGCAGGATGGCGTCACGCGCGTCACGCTCGACTTTCCCCCCGTCGGATCGCACCTACTGGTCATGTACCGCCACCAAGTGCCTGTCATGTTCCGTAAAACCCAGGCGCGGGTCGTATCGCAGATCGCGCTCCCGGATCGCTGGGAGCTGTCTTTGCACGGTCCCAACGCCATGACGTTGGATACGGCCCAAGTACGTCTTGGAGATGAGGATTGGGGCGAACCGCTGCATATACTGAATGCCCACGACATGATCGCCGAGGCGGGAGTCGGCACGCCCTTTGCGCTGCGCTTCACCTTCGACGCGGACGTTCAAGTACCGCCGCCTGTCTACCTGGCGGTGGAATCCCCCGAGCGATTCGAGATCGCCATCAACGAGCAGCCCGTTGCCAGCAAAGACGAAGGTTGGTGGACGGACACCTCCTTTCGCAAGCTGGATATCAGCGCCGCCGTGCGCGCCGGTCGCAACGAGGTTGTGCTGAGCGGCGTCTTTGGCCGGGATAGCGAGCTAGAGAGCGTGTACGTCGTCGGTGACTTTGGCGTGGCCGGGCGCAGGCTGCGGGAGGAAAACCGCTTCAACGGCCAAGTCTTTGATCGCTATGCGCCCGACTTTCGCCTGACCGCACCGCCCACCGGCGCGCGGGCCAAAGACGGGCGAGCGGTGGCGGTTGACCTGACCGCGCAAGGGTTGGCCTTCTTCGCCGGGCGAGCCACACTACGCCAGACGATCACCCTGCCCTCACTAGACGGGCATACGTTGCTGGAACTGCACAACCTGCGCGCCGCCCTCGCCCACGTGCGCGTGAACGGTCAGCAGGTGGGCACGGTCGTCTGGCAGCCACACCGGGTGGACGTCACCGCGGCTCTGAAGGCGGGCGAGAACGTCATCGAGATCGAGCTGGTGGGCACGCTGCGCAACCTGCTGGGACCGCATCACCTGAACAAGGGCGACCTAGCCTGGACCGGACCGGGGCAGTTCCGCGACAAGAACCGCTGGACTGACGACTACATCCTAGTGCCCTTTGGCTTTGACGGTGCGACGCTGATGACGTTCGCCTAAGCAGCTCTCTTACAAATCGAGCGAATATCAAGCCCCCCTGGGGTTTCTGAACTCCAGGGGGCCTAAAATGCCCCACATGGGTACTAGACGGTGGGCAACCTTTCCTGTACAATCAGACTAGCTGTTCATCCCGTTGGTTTAGCGGAGCAGACAGCATATTCTGGTTGGACGTGGCTAAATGACGACGACTAAACCCTATTACCTTTCTTGCGACCAGTCCGCTGCATGAGGCAGCGCGAGCGCAAGAGATCCTCCTTTCCCCTCGGGCTGAGACCACGCGAGGTTCTTACGAGAGCCGTGCTTCAGCTTGAGGGGTTTGTGTTATCCGGAGCTTGTCACAATGGGATTGCCCACCGTACGCGAGGTTTGGCGACTGGCCTTACCCACAGGTACCGAGCTCGCCAACGCAAACGGCGATCTAGCCTGCACTGTATCCTGGGCACGGCGGCTGAAACCCCAACCGCCGGCCTTTGTGACACTTGAAACGGGCGAATTGGCCTTAATCCCGGCAGACGCCACCCACGTGTTAAGCGAACGGTTGACACAGACCAAGATCGTAGAGACCCTGGCCGAAAGAAAAGCCGCTGCGATCGTGATCGCAGGCGAAGTCTCATCGCGAGCTAAAGCCATCGCTGATGCCAACGATCTCTGCATTTTCTCTCTCCCCCCAGATGCGGACCTCCTAGACGTCGAAAAAGATGTCATCCGCTTCATCGTCGAGCGAGAAGCTCAACTGGATAGACGCGGGCGACAGATATACCGGCAACTGGCACAGCTCTCCCTCGAGGATCGCGGTCTCTCCATCATTGCGAAGACCGTTCGCCAAATCGCCGGAGATTCAGTGATCATCCAGGACGACAAGATGGCTATCCAGGCCTTATCATTGACGGATGACTTTCCACTCTTGCCAGAGGCACTCGAAGAGATGCTCTCCGGTACCGCGACCTCCCTGCGACAATGGCTGACGAACCAACATCTCGATAGCAAAGCGCCGCCATGTACCTGCCTCGACTTGGACGATGGCTGGAAGCGCTGCGTGGCCGCCATCGTCATTGAGGGCGAACTGGGCGGTTATCTCTCCATCATAGGATCGGCAGATACCCTGGACGACCTGGATCGGCTTGCCGCAGAACGAGGAGCACTGGTCTGCGCCGTCGAACTGGCGAAACGGCGCGCCGTCGAAGCGGCGGAGCAAAGGCTCCAAGGCGATTTTTTCGACATGATATTAACAGCAGGCGCGACCGAGGAGCCTGCGCTGACCCGCCGCGCCAGAGAGATGGGATATGAGCTGAACCGGCAGCACATCGTCGCGCTTATCGGCCTTGCCGGAGATACCTCCCGATCCTGGGCGCAGATAGCGGGCGAACTCCGCACCAGCTTGATGGATGCCGACATCCAGATCTTTTTCTGCCCTCACGAAGGAAACTTGGCCGTTCTGTGCAGCGCCAACGACGCCGATCTGCTAAAAAGCCTGGAACAACATATACAAACCGCCCGCAAGCACATGACAGAGATATCACCGGATATGCACATTGCCGTCGGAATCGGGTGGCCGGGCGCAAGGCTGGCTGGCCTGCGGCGATCTTTTGCCCAGGCTCAAGAGGCGCTGACGCTGGTCCAAACCCTTTTCGGTGGAGACAGGGTGCTCCTCTTTGGGGACCTGGGACTTTACCACCTTTTGTGCCGATTACAAAGCTGCGACGAGCTGGACGAGTTCTACAAACAGACGCTGGCCCCCTTGGTTGAATATGACGCCAGCCACAACACGCAGCTTGTATCCACATTGGAGGCTTTCTTCGCCCACCACGGCAACGCAAGCCAAACGGCGGAAAGCCTCTACCTGCACCGCAACTCGCTCCTATATCGCCTGGAACGCATCCGCGATATCTCCGGGCTAAACTTGGATGACGCCGACGATCGTTTCTCCCTTCAACTTGCCCTCAAATTACGCCCTCTCTTGCCTCCTTCCCTGAACCCGTAACCCAAACGGGTACATACTTCAAGTTGCCCTATCAGTTTATTAGGCAATCTGCACAATCAACCCATTGGCCGTTTCGGCAAATCTGTCTGTAGACGCGGCGCACCTCCACTCGTATACTGTCTCCATCACCAAAAAGGGGAGGCGGTATTGAATACAGATTCCAACGACGATCTAGCATAGCAGTAAAAGTAGAGCCGAGCTTATTTCAGATTAGGAGGTAAAGAAAATGGCAGAAAGAGCTAGCAACATTGAATGGATCGATATAGGAGTGGATGGACTAGAAGAGTTTATCCCCGGTCTTCCAAAAGGCGACGCCATCCTGGTGCGCGGCGAGCCCGGCACCGGCAAGACCATTTTGTGCCTGCAGTTCATGCACAAGGGCGCAGAGTTGGGCGAAAAGTGCATCTACATCACCACGGAGGAGACACCAGAAACGATCCTCCGAACCGGCACCGAGCTGTGGGCCGACTTTCCCAAGCTGGTCGAGAATGGCACCATCAAGGTAATCAACCTGTCCATCACGGCGACCTATGCCAGTGAATACTCACTGGTGAACAAGGCAGAGGTTATGGCCATCGTGATGGGTGGCCTGAAAGCGCAGCCCGGCGCTACCCGCATCGTCATCGACTCGCTCTCGTCGCTAGGGCGGCGATTGTCGGATGAAGCCGAGTTCCGCGAGGTCTTTATGCGCTTGCTGCTGGAGACGAAAAAGATGGGGGCCACGACGCTACTCTCTGCCGAGGGCATCCCAATGTCCCCGGATATCACCGAGTACCTGGCCGATCACCTGATCTACCTCGACTATCACAAGCACGACGTGATCTGGACGCGCATTTTCATCCTGCGCAAGTCCCGCAGTGTGCCGCTCAAGCCACAGATCCTCAAACTGAACATCGAGCGGGCGGGCCTATCGGTCGAGGAGATTCCCATTGCTCTAAAGCCGGTCTGGTTCGCCAGCAAGCTCTAGCGCCCAAAGCGCATTCTGGTTCTACGGAGGACAAACATGTCAGAAGAATTCCTGGATCTATTTGCAGCTTTCCAACAAGCGTTCCTCGTCGGGTGGGCGCCGGTGGCCATCTTTATCATGTCCACAGCCGGTTTCGCCCTCCTGTATGCTGGAATGGTGCGAAAGAAGAACGTCAGTCACACGATCATCATGATCAACGTCGGCTGGACCCTGGCCTTTGTGGTCTACTTCCTGTTCGGGTTCCCGCTGGCCTACTATTCCGATGCAGCGGTGATCGGCTGGCCCAAGTTCTTGCCGACCATCGCAAACCCGCTGCCGCCAGCGCTATCCGAAACAGGCGCCTACGGCATCGCGGCCAGCCCATCAGGCTTGGGCGACTTTGCCCTGTGGTTCAAGATGTCGATGTTCGCCATCACAGCGGTGGCCATCGTACCCGGCGGTCTCGCCGAGCGCGATAAGCTCTGGGGTTGGGTCATCGCCGCGTGTGTAATCGCAGGCTTCATCTATCCCGTGGTCGAGCACTGGGTATGGGGCGGCGGCTGGCTGAGCGATTTGGGATACATCGACTATGCCGGATCGACGGTGGTGCACCTGGTAGGCGGTATGCTGGCGCTGATGGGGGCCATTGTCATCGAGCCCAGGATCGGCAAGTTCGTGGGAAAGAAAAAGTCTGCCCGCGCCTTCTTTGGGCACAGCATCCCGCTGAGCGTCATCGGCGCGTGGCTACTGGTGTTCGGCTGGTTCGGCTTCAACATCGGCTCCAGCACAGCAGCCGACCCGCAGACGATCAACGTCGAGCTGGCGTGGGTCTCTTTGACCACAGCAATGTGCATGGCGGGCGGTCTCTTCGGCGCGGCGATCACCTCGCGCGGCCACGTGCTCACCAGTATGATCGGTCTGCTCTCCGGCGCGGTCGCCATCTGCTCCGGCGCTGCAGTGGTACATCCCATCGCCGCCTTTATTATGGGCGTCGTTGCAGGCATACTGACGACCTTTGGCGTCGGGCTTATGGAGAACATTCTCAAGGTCGATGATGCGCTGGCCTGCTTCCCGGTGCACGCCATGTGCGGCATCTGGGGCGTTATCGCCACAGGGCTGTTCGGCGGCAAAGCGCTAGGTGGACACCCCATCTATGGGTTCGACAACGCCGACTGGCTGCATCAACTGGGCGTGCAGGTGCTGGGCGCTGTGGCGATCGCGGCATTCGTGGCCATGGCCGGTTTCATCCTGTTCTGGGTACTGAAAAAAATCAAGATGCTGCGCGTATCGCGTGATGCTGAACTCTTCGGTATCGACATCGCACTGCACAAGACGTACGCGTATCCCGAAGAAATGGCCGAACAGCAATGGGGGAGGTAAATTATCATGAAAAAAATCGAAGCTGTAATCAAGCCCGCTAAACTCGGTTCCGTCAGAGAGGCGCTGGCAAAGGCAGGATTTTCATCCTTGACCACCTACGATGTCAAAGGCCGGGGTAAGCAAAGTGCAGTCGGCACGACACCGGACGGGATCACCCTCTACGCCGGCCTGTTGAAAAAGATGAAAATAGAGGTCGTCACACAGGCGGAGAATGTTGAAAAAGTCATCGAGATCATCATCGGGGCCGCGCGGACGGGAGAGATCGGAGACGGCAAGATATTCGTCTCCGATATAGAGGAAGTCATCCGGGTCCGTACCGGAGAAAGAGGACAAGAAGCCATATAGCAAATGCAAGCGCACGTGTCATCTAGTCAGCGACACGAGAAAAACAATGAATAAGCGAATATCCTCCTTGTTAGGGCTTTTGTGGATGCGCCCCACAAAAGCCCTCTTCTTTTGGATAAGAAACCCGATTTCTCGCTCACATACCAGGCTGCTAAAACGCCCCAACCTGCTCCACAAAATACTCTCCGAAAGCAGTGGGGAAAATCGGGTTTCTCCTTGTGCACTTTGCACAAAGCAATCTGCCTTGCCCTTGGTAAAAATGCCCCAGGTGGGTACTAGATTTACATCCCTTACCCCACTATAATTTAGACAAGCACGTGCAGCAAGGCCGTCAGGCGCAGATGGCCAAAACACCAAAAACTTTCCCAATACATACAAGGAGGACTCAAATGATAGACTCTGGCGATACCACCTGGCTCCTCGTCTCGTCGGCCCTGGTGCTAGTGATGACGCCCGCGCTGGCCTTTTTCTATGGAGGCATGGTGCGGAAGAAGAACATTCTCTCGACTCTCAACCTTAGTTTCATCATGATGTGCCTGATCAGCATCCAGTGGCTGCTCTACGGCTACAGCCTGGCCTTCGGCTCCGACGTTGGCGGCATCATCGGCGGGCTGGATTTCCTGGGTTTCACGGGTGTAGGCGCAGAGCCTTCCGCTTACGCACCGACCATTCCACACATGCTGTTCGCCGCGTTCCAGATGATGTTCGCCATCATCACGCCGGCGCTCATCACCGGCGCATTCGTGGAGCGTGTGCGCTTCAAGACGTTCATCGTCTTTAGCTTGTTGTGGGCCACGCTGGTCTACGACCCGGTAGCGCACTGGGTATGGGGCGGCGGCATCCTGGGCGCCGCCGGCCTAGGCGCACTCGACTTTGCTGGCGGCACCGTGGTGCATATCACAGCCGGCTTTAGTGCACTGGCCTTTGCGCTGGCCATCGGGCCGCGCAAGGGGTTTGGAAAGACATCGTTCGAGCCCAGCAACATCCCCTTCAGCGTGTTGGGTGCGGGGCTCTTGTGGATGGGCTGGTTCGGCTTTAACGGCGGCAGCGCGTTGGCCGCTAACGGCACCGCCGTACACGCCCTGTTCACCACCAACACGGCTGCCGCCGCGGCGGGCCTGGTATGGATGATCCTGAGCTGGATCGATAACAAGCCCAGCGTGTTGGGCATTGTCACCGGCGCGGTGGTCGGCCTCGTCGCCATCACGCCCGGCGCAGGATTCGTGACGCCGATAGGGGCACTGATCATCGGTGCGCTGGTCGCGCCCATCAGCTACTATGCTATCAAGTTCATCAAGGGACGCAACCTGATCGATGAGTCGCTAGACGTGTTCGCCTGCCACGGTCTAGGCGGCCTGTGGGGCGCACTGGCGACGGGGCTATTCGCCGCCTCGTCGGTCGGCGGTGTGGATGGGTTGTTCTACGGCAATCCCGGCCAGTTCCTGGCCCAGCTCTGGGCGGCGCTGCTGGCCATCGCTGTCTCTTTCGGCGTGACCTTTGTGCTGGCCAAGGTGCTCAATGCCATCATGGGCTTGCGCGTCTCGGATAGCGAAGAGCAGGTCGGCCTAGACATCAGCGAGCATGCTGAAAGGGCATACGCTTAAGAAAGCGGGAGGTAGACTGAAATGACCAAGAAAATCGAAGCCATCATTCGGACTGAGAAGTTGGAAGACGTCAAGAACGCCCTGCACGGAATCGGTATCGTCGGCATGAACACGTTCGAGATCCAGGGGCACGGTCGGCAGGGAGGCATCAAATTGACAGGACGCACGGGCACCTACCAGGTCGACATGCTGCCCAAGATGCAACTCAACATCATCCTCAGTGACCACAACGTCGAAAAGACCATTGCCACCATCTGCAAAGCCGCTGGAACAGGCGAGCCAGGCGACGGCATCATCTTTGTCTATCCCGTAGACGACGTGATCCGCGTGCGCACCGGCGAGCGCGGGAAAGAGGCTTTGCACTATGAAGGCGACATAGACTCAAAATAGAACAAAGCCAACATCAATCAAAAAGGTGCCTGCCACGGTGGCAGGCACCTTTTTTTACTACTGATGCAAAAGATGGCACCGATCAACCTTGACAGAACTCTTCAAAAGCATATAATTTAGCGCAGTGTTTTACATTTGCTAAAGGTACAATCTTTCCGAAAGAGGAACCGGAATGGCCCAAAACGCTTTACCCTACTCGATCTTTGAATACATCATCGAAGAAGGATGTATCGCCCGGGAACAAGGCAAAGAGCTAAAGCTTCCCCCTATGGATGAGCTAGCCGAGAGCCTGGGCGTCAGCCGTGGGAAATTGCGCGAAGAATTGATCGCCATTCAAGCCTACGGCATCGCCGAGATGCGCCCCGGCGATGGTACCTACGTGCGCCCCTTTGATTTCTACACGGCAACCAAGACGCTGGCCCTCTACGCCATCGAGTGCGACCGCAAGCATTTCGATCAGCTTTACGAAGTTAGAATCCAGCTTGAATTTGCCTTTTGGGAGAGAGCGGCACGCAGTCTCATTAAGGAGGATATTGATAGGCTCGAACGCATTATAGCAGGCGCTGAAAAAAAACTGAACGGCACACCGGTCGAAATCCCCCACACCGAACACCGCGAGTTCCACACAATCATTTTCAGCAGATTGGACAACGAGTTTGCCTCAGGCATTCTCAAAGCATATTGGGACGCCTACGAGGCTGTGGGATTGCATCGCTACTTTGAACTGAGCTATTACCAATCTATGTGGGATAGTCATAGGAAAATGGTGGACGCCATCGTGGAAGGCCGCTACGAGGACGGCAAGGAAATCCTCACCCACCACTTTACCTTGCTTGGAGATCGCCTGCAAGGCAAGCGATGATACTTGTACAGAGCGACAAACAACCAAACTTGGAGGAACAATCATGACAGAAGAACTCAACCCCTTTGCCATCGCGCAACACCAGCTTGACCATGCCGCCGAGATCATGGACCTGGACCCAGCGACGCACGAACTCTTGCGCTGGCCGCTGCGCGAGCTGCACGTGACACTCCCGGTGCAGATGGACGATGGGAGCATCAAGGTTTTCCACGGCTTCCGCGTGCAATACAACGATTCCCGAGGGCCGACCAAGGGCGGCATCCGCTATCACCCCGAGGAGACCGTCGACACCGTGCGAGCGCTGGCTGCCTGGATGACGTGGAAAACGGCCGTGATGGACATTCCATTGGGGGGTGGAAAGGGCGGCATCATCTGCAACCCCAAGGAGATGTCGGAGCGGGAGCTGGAGCGCCTCAGCCGCGCCTACATCCGCCAGGTGGGCCGCATCATCGGCGAGGAAGTGGACGTGCCCGCCCCTGACGTCTACACCACGCCCCAGATCATGGCCTGGATGATGGACGAATACTCCTTCATTCGCGGGTATAACGTCCCCGGCGTCATCACTGGCAAGCCCATCCCCCTGGGCGGCTCGCAGGGGCGCGGCGATGCCACCGCGCGTGGCGGGATGTATTGCGTGCGCGAGGCAGGCAAGGTGTTGGGGATCGAACTGCAAGGGGCTACTGCTGCCATCCAAGGGTACGGCAACGCCGGCCAATTTGCCCACAGCCTGGGCGAGCAACTGCTGGGCCTCAAGGTCGTCGCCGTATCCGATTCAAGGGGCGGCATCTACAATCCCGACGGGCTGGATGCCCAAGCCGTCATTGCCCACAAGAACGAGACCGGGGCGGTGGTTGGCTTCCCCGGCGCGACATCCATCACCAATGCCGAGTTGTTGGAGTCGGATGTCGCGGTTTTGGTCCCCTCCGCGCTGGAGAACCAAATCACGGCC
>Ga0316578_10000822_pt1 | contig 11558 bp, 8 predicted proteins | sample J0NA_2_FD_203076 | JGI IMG/M metagenome (GOLD analysis project Ga0316578, IMG submission 203076) | Rhizosphere microbial communities from salt marsh grasses in Alabama, United States - J0-2_160517rDrC | ecosystem: Host-associated > Plants > Roots > Rhizosphere | place: USA: Alabama | collected...
ATCCTTCGTAAAGTGGCAATATCTGGCACCGATGCGTTTGCATGGCAAAAAGTCCTCTCGACACTAGGTCGCTACACGCTCCCTTGCCTAGGTGACGATGACAAACCACGCGCCAAAGCCACTTTAGACCAGGCCCGAATACTCGTCGGTGACATCGCCTACCGACTGGAGGGACGTCGGGCTATCCTAGCGACCAGACAAGCACAGACATTGCACCAAATCAATTTCGGGCTGGTCACTCACTTTGACTTGACCGAGCTCTTGGATGTGATCGCACAGAGGATGCCCGCGACGGGCATCCTAGACTGCTACCTCTCGCTGTTCGAAGATCCACAGAACCCCACTGATCAATCCAGATTGATCCTGGCACTCAACGCAGGAAAAAGAGTCGACCTTGAGCCCGAAGGACAGCTTTTCCCCTCCCGCCAGCTGATACCGGATGGTATATTACCTCCAAACCGGCGGCACAGTCTGGTGCTCGAACCTCTATACTCTCACAACAACCTGTTAGGGTTCGTCCTCTTGGAGGCGCAACCCACTCTAGGAGATGCCTTTGAAGTGCTACAGCGGCAAATCAGCAGTTCCTTGCAGGGAGTGCTGCTCTTGCAAGCGCGACGAAAAGCGGAGGAAGCCCTGGAAAAGGCATATGCCGAGGTAGAAAAGCAAGTCCAGGAAAGAACCGCCGAGCTAAAAAAAGAAATAGTCGAGCGCAAACGGGCAGAAGAGGCATTAAAGCACAGACTGGAGCAATTAGCAGCTCTGAGTCAGGCGTCCCAGGCTGTGACGGCTTTCTTGGAACCCGATCAAGTACTGGCCGAGATCGTATCTCTGGCCAATGGCGTAGTGGATTCGGATTATACCAGCGTCATATTGGTAGACGAGACGGGCAAAATTAGGCAAAGCGCCGAAAACCTGCCGGGCGTGCAGGCCCTGCAGTATCGTATCCGAGACGATGGCCTTACCCACTGGATCGTCCGTCTGCGCCGGACGGTGGTCATCGACGAAATCGAAGAGGATAGCACAGTATATTCCAGCCTGGGTGACGGTGCCCCGACCAAGGTCAACCCGCTCCTCACAGAAGCCAATATCAAGTCACTCGCCGGTCTGCCATTGATGGTCAAGAACCGGTTGCTGGGCGTACTCTACCTGCACAGCCTGCGCCCCAATGCATTCGGCGGTCAGCTATTCCTACTATCCGCTTTCGCCAACCAAGTAGCCATCGCCATCGAAAACGCTCGCTTGTTCCAGACCGAGCAACGCCAGACGCTACGGCTAGCCCTGCTGGCAGAAATTGCCCGCACCGCCGCCACAACCTTTGACGCCGACGCATTACTGCAAGCCGTGGCCGAGAGCATTTTCCACCACTTTAACTACCCGCGGGTCGGGCTATTTATACTAGACGAAGAGAAACAAACGTTGATACTGCGCGGACGCAGCACCAAGTCCATCGCACTCAACGAGTTGGCAAAACCCGGACTCTACCATTTGGGAATCGAGCAAGGAATCGCCGGCTATGTCACTAGAACGGGCCGATCGCACCTCGCGGTCGATGTCGGCACCGACCCCTACTTTGTCAATATCACCCAGGTACCGACTCAGTCGGCGCTTGGCGTACCCATCCTTGAAGAAGACGCCGCCATCGGGACAATAATCGTTGAGAGCGATGAGAGAGCTGCTTTTGACGAAGAAGACCAAGCGCTACTAGAAGCAGTGGCCGACACAGTGGCTATCGGGTTGCGCAATGCGCGACTGTATCAAGAAGCCCAGCGTCGTGTACAAGAATTGGTACTCATTAATAGCATCACCATTGGGCCTGGCGCAGCACTGGATATGAACTCTCTGATCAACAACACTCTGGACGGGCTGCATAGGCTGGTAGCCTGCGATCTCGTCGGTTTCGTCACCGTCAGCCAGGAAGCCGGCAGGTGGGAGATGACCCACGAACGGGGCGCCCCGAGCATAGAGTCGAGTATTGGATTGAGTGGTGCTCTCGCAGAGGAGTCAATCGAACTGGCGACATCTCTGGATAACCAACCCCCTACAATTTTCGACGCGACCGACGATCCACAATCCAAGATTATCCGGGAGATATATCGCTCAAGGGGGATAAGGTCCTTGATCCTGCTGCCATTGCGAGTCGGTGGACGGCTCTATGGCACGATGAGCGTCGGCCACCGTAGCGAAAAACACGTCTGGCATCCAGACGACATCCGTTTGCTAGAGGCGGTTGTCCACCAACTAAGGTTGGTGATAGAAAACGCACATCTCTTCGAAGAAGCCCAGCGGCGCACCGAAGAACTGGCTGCCGCCTTGGTCCAGCTGGAGGAGATGGACTGCCTCAAAGATGAGTTCATCCAGAACGTCTCCCACGAACTCCGCTCTCCACTGGCACTGATCCGCGGATATGCCGAAATGCTGGATGCCGGCGAGCTGGGCGAAGTCTCGCCCGAGCAGCAAAAACCGGTAGCCATCATTGCCCGTCGCGCCCGCATGCTGGGCGACCTGGTAAAAGACATCACACTCATCCTAGAAGCCGAGGTCAGCTCACCCGACCCAGAACCCATACAGCTGGATGAACTGGTCAGGAACGCCGTGGAGGACTTTCAGGTAGAGATCAAGCAAGCCGATCTGACCCTGCTTGCAGAGAGCGAGCCCGATCTTCCTCCTGTGAGCGGCACATACACTTACCTAAGGCGGGTGCTGGACAATCTGATCGGCAATGCGGTCAAATTTACACCGGCGAATGGGACAATCACCGTCCGGTTGCGCCGGGAAGAGGACAGGGTTGCCCTAGAGGTGAGTGACACAGGCGTCGGCATTCCGGAAGACAAGCTAGAGCGCGTCTTTGAGCGCTTCTACCAGGTCGATGGCTCCGCTCGGCGGCGGTATGGCGGCGTGGGGCTGGGACTGGCACTGGTCAAGGAAATCGTTGAGGCCTATGGTGGGCACGTGACAGTGGAAAGCGAACTGGGCAAGGGGAGCGCCTTTACCGCCCACATGCCCATATTTAGTTCAAGGGCCTCAGATGAATAATGCATCATGACCCGTGAAACCCGGCACCTCACCTTGACCGGCGGCAGTGCTGCGTAAGGCCATCGGCAAGAGATGACGACCATCCAAGATGTATGTCAGTTTTGGGATAAGCTCACTTCGCCGTTATAGACACACAATTCAGGTGCGGTGTGCTTCTGCCGCTCCAAATAGATGTTCTCGTGGCGAAAGCGGCAAGTCGAGCAACCGGCAGCATTCTCGCCCCAAAACAGAAGCACACCCACCGTCCAGCCATCATTGACAGCATCCCACAAAGCCACTATAATTCGTGTGCAAATGACACCAATAGGAAAGACTATGCCATTGGAAGATTATCCGCGACCGTCCGTGACCGTAGACGTCATCATCTTTACATTGAACGAAGGTGATCTACAGGTACTCCTCATCCAACGCGGACATCCTCCATTCGAGGGAATGTGGGCCATTCCCGGCGGTTTCGTACGCATAGATGAGTCGCTCGAAGATGCCGCCCAGCGCGAGTTGGAGGAAGAGACCGGCGTCCACGACGTCTACCTCGAACAACTGTACACTTTCGGGGATCGCGGCCGCGACCCACGTGGTCGCGTGATCACTGTGGCGTACTTTGCCCTGGTGCCCACCGATGCCACACAGCCCCATGCCGGCCAAGATGCCTCCGACGCTCGCTGGTGGTCGGTATACGGCCTGCCACCGCTCGCCTTCGATCATGCCGACATCCTGACGTACGCACTCCAACGGCTGCGTTACAAGCTAGAGTACACTGCCGTGGGCTTTGAGCTGCTCCCAGGGACCTTTACCCTCAGCGAGCTCCAGTCGGCTTATGAGATCATTCTGGGGGAGGAGCTAGACAAACGCAACTTTCGCCGCAAGATCCTCAGTGCCGACGTCATAGAGGCGACGGGCGAATATCGCACCGGAGAAGGACGTCCAGCTAAGCTGTACCGCTTCCGCGACGACGCTGTGGCAGAGATAAAGGCACGACGGCTTTTCCCGTGACCACATCACCTACCTTTTTCAGAGACGCGCCCTTCCTGGCGAATAGGAACGCCTTTTAAGATGAGCAGGGTTATTGGTATCCTGAACTACAAAGGGGGCACAGGCAAGACGACCACGGTGGTAAACCTGGCTGCCGGTTTGGCCCTGCGGGGTGCACGCGTCCTGTGCGTCGACCTGGACGCTCAAGGCAGCATGGCGACACACCTGGGAGTGGATTATACCTATTCTCTTTCCCAGTTGTTGCTGGGGCAAGTGAGGCCCCAGGCCTGCGTCGTCCAGGCACGAGAAAACCTCGACCTCGTCGCCAGTGACCGCAGCCTACTACGGGCTGAGGGCAAGCTGTGGCGCATCGGCGACGAAGATGTCATCCGTCAGACGCTACGCAACAAGATGCGCAGCCTCGATGGCGATTATGACTACGTCATCCTCGACTTTTCACCCTCGGTCAGTCTGCTGAGCGAAAGCGGCCTGCTGTACATCCAGGAACTCGTCGTACCCGTCTCGGTCAGTTATATGGGATTGGTAGGACTGCGACAGGTCGTCGAAACCCTGCAAACCTTCAGACAGGTCGCAGGGAGCCGCGTCCGACTCTATTTGATCGTCCCTACCTTCTACTCTGCCCACGTGAAACAGGATCGGGAGGTCATGTCGATCCTGAAACGCCATTTTGCCGACAAGGTGACCGATCCGATTCGAGAAAACGTCAAGATCGCCGAATCCCCCAGTCACCAACAGAGCATATACGAGTACTCACCTCAAAGCACCGGGGCAGTCGACTATGCACGCCTGGTAGAAAGGGTTCTCCGCGATGGCTAAGAAGAAACAAACGTCCGGTAAAAAACTGGGCCACGATCCATTCAATGACCTGGATCTAAGCTGGATGGAAGAAGAGGAACCATCTCCCGAGCCAGTGCTAGAGAAGGTCAAGGTCACCCCTGAACCCGCGCCCGAGCCCACGCCAATCGCCGCCCCGATCATCCCATCCACACAACCGTCCAAGCCCGAAGCCACGTTCCACTTCCCTGCCGATTTTAAATGGGGCGTCGCCACCGCCGCGCACCAGGTCGAGGGAAACAACATAAACAACGATTGGTACACATGGGAGCAGGAAGAGGGCCACATCAAGGATGGACAGCAATCCAGGCGGGCATGCAACTGGTGGGAGAACACCGAGGCCGATTTCGACCGCGCCGCCAAACTGGGGTTGAACGCAATGCGCGTCTCTGTAGAGTGGTCGCGAATTGAACCCCGCCCTGGTGAGTTCGACGACGCAGCTCTGGCACGGTATAGCGAGATGCTCCGGGACTTGAGTGAGCGGGGGATCGAGCCGATGGTCACGCTGCACCACTTTACCAACCCGCTTTGGCTGGTCGAAGAAGGCGGATGGGAGAACCCAGAGACGGTTGACCGCTTTACTCGCTACGCACGCCGCGTCGTCGAGGTGCTGGGCCAGCACTGTGACCTTTGGTGCACCATCAACGAACCTAACATCTATGATTTTTTAGGCTACATCGAAGGGACCTGGCCGCCGGGCAAGTCGGACCTAAAAGAAGCCAGGCTCGTTATGCGCCATATGCTCCTGGCCCACGCCACCGCCTATTGGGAAATCCACGACGTCCAAACCGATGCTCGCGTCGGCCTGGCGCACCACATGCGCATCCTCGATCCGGCCAAGCCCGGCTCGCGGCTCGACCGGCGTGCGGCTAAAGCAGCCGACAGAATCTTTAACCAAGCTATCCTCACCGCGCTAGTCAAAGGGCGCTGGGTGCTGCCCCTGGGCTTTGGTCCAGCGTGGAAACTACGGGGAACGCTCGATTGGATTGGCCTAAACTATTACACCCGCGACTTGATCGCCTTTGACCGCACGCAGAAGGGATCCCTCTACATCAGTCGCTCGCACGCCCGCGATGCCGAGATGCTCGACGGTGGCTACGGTGAGTTCTACCCGAAAGGGATGTATCGCTGCCTCAAGCAACTGGGGAGCTTGGGCTTGCCGATCTATATCACCGAGAACGGCATCCCCGACGATGACGATGACCAGCGGCCGCGCTACATCCTGACCCACCTGCACCAGATGTGGCACGCGATACAAATGTGCTATCAAGTGAAAGGCTACTACCACTGGACACTGGTGGATAACTTTGAGTGGGCTGAGGGGTGGTCGCTCCGCTTTGGCCTCTACGCCCTCAGTCTCAAAAACAAATCCCGCAAGCCCCGTGAAAGCGCCCAACTCTACGCCGATATCATCCAGGCCAATGCCATCACTCCGCAGATTATCGACACCTACGCATCGGGATTGAGACCCGAGCTGCTGCCGGGGTGAGTATGGACGTCAATCGCGCGACCTTCTGTCCTCGCTGCGGCACGGCGCTGGAGAAAGCCGAGGTCGGCGGGAGGGTGCGCGAGGTTTGCCCCGCCTGTCAGTTCATCCTCTTTCGCAACCCCGTGCCCGGCGTCGGCGTGTTGGTGGAGATTATATCTCCCAAAAAAGAAGTCGATGGCATCGTGCTGATCCAGCGAGGTCAGCCCCCCTTCGTGGGTCGCTGGGCGCTCCCCGCCGGCTTTATCGAGGAAGATGAGAGCGTCGAGCAGGCAGCGATACGCGAATGTCAGGAAGAGACCGGTCTCGAGGTCGAACTCGTGGAACTCTTTGGGGTCTACTCATTCCCCGAGGGACCAGTGCGAAGCGGCATCATCATCTTTTACCGTGCCCGGCCTGTGGGTGGAACACTGCGCGCCGGTGACGATGCCCAAGACGTGGCCATCTTTCCACTCGACGGTCTGCCTGAGGATGTAGCCTTTCGCACTCACCGCGAGGTGCTGGCCCGCTGGATGCAGGGCCATTCACATCGAACGCAGCCTCCGCGAGTCTCTATCCACGACGTGCGCCCGGAGGATGAAGCACGCGTGATGGAACTGCTGCCCTTGGTACCCGCCAATGCTAAAGCGAGCCCAGATGAGCTACTGGCCGCGGCACAGCGTCTGAGGGAGAGGTTGGGACTGGAAGTGCTGGTCGCGGAAGCGGACGGCCGAGTGGTGGGTTTCCTGGCACTCTCCTTTATTCCCGTGCTCTCCGGATTGCGGGCGTTGATCGACGACCTGGCGGTGGACCCGGCTTACCGGCGGCAGGGGGTCGGCGCGGCGCTGGTGGAGGCAGCAGTACAACGCGCCGACCGGCGAGGCGTCACCCACCTGCTGATCGATACCTCGCGCGGCGATCCATCCGCCTGCGATTTTTATCACGCCTGTGGGTTCAATGATGGCGTCGTCGCGCCACTGCGCATTCGATAAGTTAACAAATTGGTTCACCATGCGGCCTGCCCTACTTTCCGGCACAGGTATTGTCCCGTTCCGCGTCGCCCGATCCCAGCGATCGACCTGACCGTCGAACCGAGCATGCGACTTTCAAATGCTTGATTTAAGAGCAGGTAGCACCGAGGTATAGTAATATAGATCGTAAGGTTCTTTTGTTATAATTCTAAAAGATTCAGCCCTAGGTTTGGCTTGAATAAAGACGGACTATGCCTAAACCACTTGCCTTAATCATTGAAGATGAATACGATTTGTCTTACCTCTTAGCTCAGATAGTGGAGTTGGCGGGCTATGAGACTGAGGTCATCCACTCCGGTGATGTAGCACTCGCCCGGCTTTCCAAGGTAGTTCCGGACCTGATACTGCTCGATCTGAACTTGCCCAAGGTATTGGGCACAGACATCCTGCAACACATCCGCAGCGAGCAACGCTTGCTCGAAATTTACGTCATCGTCGTAACCGCCTACAAGCACCTGGCCGAAGCCGTCTATAAGCAGGCCAATCACGTCCTAAACAAACCCTTCGAATTCGACCAGCTTAACGAACTGATCACCAAAGCAAGGGCTAAAGTGTCAGCAAGGTAACTGCCCCACAGAAAAAGACCGCGCCATTTGGACAATTAACCCCTAACTATCCTCAACACGGCAACGACAATCAGAGCAGAGACCAAGAGCCAGATGGCGATGACCACAACGGCAGCCATCCAACTCGTTGGTTTGTCCTGGCCCACCGCCGACCGGGCCTTTTCCCGACACTCGGCCAAGACAGTAGGCGGGATCATCTTGATGGCCAGTGCGATACCCAAGGGCGTCACGATGAGATCGTCCAGATATCCCAGCACGGGAATAAAGTCTGGGATCAGGTCAATAGGGCTGAAGGTGTGAGCGACGACAAAGGTGATGAGCAACTTGGCGTACCAGGGGACCCTGGAATCTTTATAGGCCAGGTAAATAGCGTAGGTTTCCGTCTTTAGTTGCTTAACTCGTTGTTTCCATCCCTCAAGGGCCCCCATCGTCGAGCGGTCCTCCCAGTCGAAAATCGAGCTTTCGGCAGTATACTGAAAGAAAATCAAAAGCACAAACTTTACGAGCGTCGCGGATTATACCACCCGGCAGCTAGGGATCGGCGCAGCGCGCCGACCAGCGCTCCATCCACCTGCGACTTTTACCGCACCTGCGGGTTCGATGAAAGCGTCGTCGCGCCACTACAAATCCAATAGCACGGGCCCGATGGATCAGGTTGACGCAAGCTGCCGCCGTGATATAATGCGCGCCGTTTGGCAAATCTACATCAGGAGGAATAGAAATGCCCAAACGCGCGCGCATTGGAACCTTGGTCACCGGTGTGTTGCTCTCACTCCTGGTGACATTTGCTTTTGTCCCCGCATCGGCGCAACCGGCACAACAGGAAGGCAATCTGCTGGTCAATCCAGGGTTCGAAGGCCTTTCCTGTCCCAGTGGAACGGCCGAACAGGCAGAATGTAACGCCACGCACGAAGTCCACATCAAAGATGGCATCATCCGCGACAACATCCGCACCCCCGAGGGTTGGGTAACGTGGTGGCTAGAAGACCCTATGAATGGCTGGACCCAGCCCGAGGTTGTGATCGCGGCGCAGATCGAACCCTATCTGAACCCTCCCCGCATCCGTACCGGCTCCTATGCGATGAAAGTCTTTGGCTCCCATGGCGCTTTCGACGGCGGGTTCTACCAGGTGGTGACCGGCCTGCGGCCCGGCGCGACCGTCGCACTTTCGGTTTACGCCCATACCTGGACATGCTCCTCGTTCACAGACGGCGACAATGGCCCCGCCACGACCTGTGGAGATCGGTGGGCCATGCCGCTCACAGTCGGCATCGAGCCAAACGGTGTGGCCGATCCGTGGGCACCCAGCATCGTCTGGAGCGGGGAGTATTACCACCCCGACACGTTCGGGCTAGTCGGGCCGGTCACAGCCCAGGTGGGGCCTGCCGGTAACGTGTGCGTCTACCTGCGCTCCTGGAGCAAGTGGGCCACCCGAGGCGGCAACGATACCTACTGGGACGACGCAGCTCTGGTGTATGCCTCTCCGCCGGCGCCGACAAAAGCACCGCAACCCACAGCTACTGCCGGCCCATCGCCCACACCCGCGCCCACCTCAACGCCGCGCCCCACATCCACGCCGCACCCGGATGGCGCCGTCGTCCACATCGTTGAGGCCGGGGATACCCTCAGCCTGATCGCAGAAAAGTACCGAGTGACGGAGGATCAGATTCGTGAGCTCAACGCAGGTTCCATCGGCAAGGATGACCTGGTCAGAGTGGGGCAAGAGTTGGTGATCTCGATACCACCGACTGCAACGCCGACGCCTGAGCCAACGTCCACGCTGGCGCCCGCCACCAATACCCCGCCGCCCACTGTCGCGCCAACGGAGACGCCAGTTATCAGCCAAACGCCAACGCCGCAGGCCACAGAACCAGCCGAGCCATCGAGCGGCGGCACCCCTACGGGTTTGATCATCGGTGTATTCATGATCATCGTAGCGGCCGCGATAGCCGGCTTTTACTTTTCCCGCAGAAAAAAGTAGGGGGGAAGCGACATACTCGTGTCACTTTCCCCCAGTCTGGCGGAGAGGGCGGGATTTGAACCCGCGGTGCCTTTCGGCACACGCGCTCTCCAGGCGCGCGCATTAGGCCGGACTATGCTACCTCTCCGAGCGTCGCGGATTATACCACCCGGCGGCACGCTTGGCAAGAACATCGCCAGATGCAACTAAAAGTAGAACTCTGCGTATTGAAGGTGATGAGAACTGAAAGGAGCGACGAAAATGTGTAAGGTATTAGGCAAGTTATTAGGCTGGATGATTAAGCTACCGATCCTGTTGGGGGTAGAGCTACTGATCTTGGTGTTGGCCATCTTGTTTGCAGCGCTGGGCGTGGTCCTCACAGTGTTGGGTGTCATCCTCACCCCGGTGGGGATTGGGCTGCTAATCCTGCCTGTGGGTCTGATCCTTTTGTGGGCTGCCCTCAAGATCGCAGTGAAGGGTACCTTCGAAGTAGCAATAGAGACACTGTAACCAGGAGAGCGGTGCTCCTTCACCCGACGAATTACCTCCCTTCCCTATTTGCTGCTAGCCCCCTCCTTCGCCTTGCGCTGTAGCTCGTATAGCGTGTTGATCGCGTCCAGCGGCGTCATCTGCGAAACATCCAGCGCACGCAACTCCTCCACCGCCGGATGCTCGGTGGCAAAGAGTGCCGGCTGGTGTGGCTCTGGCGCGGGGGTGCCGGGACGAAACTCGCCGCTCTCCAACTGTGCCAGCATCTCCTCTGCCCGATGGATGACGGGCTTGGGCACACCCGCCATCTGCGCCACGTGGATGCCGTAGGAGCGGTCCGCCCCGCCGGGCTCCACCTTGTGCAGAAAAACGACGTGATCGCCCTCCTCGATTACCCCCAGGTTATAGTTACGCACCGCTGGGAGTCGGTCAGCCAGCTCGGTCAACTCGTGGTAGTGAGTGGCAAAGAGCGTGCGCGACCGTCGCTGGGGATGGTTGTGCAGGTACTCGATCATCGCCCAGGCGATGGACATCCCATCATAGGTACTGGTGCCGCGCCCGATCTCGTCAAGAATGAGCAGGCTGCGCGGCGTGGCGTGGTTGAGAATGTTGGCCGCCTCGACCATCTCGACCATAAAGGTCGATTGTCCAGCAGCGACCTCGTCTTGCGCGCCGATGCGGGTAAAGATGCGATCGACGATGCCAACGCGTGCGCTATCGGCGGGCACAAAGCTGCCCATCTGCGCCATCAAAACGATTAGGGCATTCTGCCGCAGATAGACCGACTTGCCGGCCATGTTTGGCCCGGTGATGACCAGAATACGCTCGTCATCATTAAAGTGCACGTCGTTGGGCGTGAAAGGTTCGCTCTGTAGCGCCTTTTCGACGACGGGATGCCGCCCACAGATGATCTCTAGCACCTCGTCGTCGGCTAGCTCGGGACGCACGTAGCGATTGTGTAGGGCCACCTCGGCCAGCGCCGACGCCACGTCCAGCCGCGCCAGCGACCGCGCGGTCTTGAGCAGCGCTCCACCCCGCGCCGCTACCTGCTCGCAAATCTCTTTGAACAGTCGCGTCTCGACCTCACCCTGCCGCTCCTCGGCGTTGAGGATCAACGCCTCGTATTCTTTTAGCTCCGGGGTGATAAAGCGCTCGGCATTGACCAGCGTCTGTTTGCGAATGTACTC
>Ga0316578_10000823_pt1 | contig 11558 bp, 6 predicted proteins | sample J0NA_2_FD_203076 | JGI IMG/M metagenome (GOLD analysis project Ga0316578, IMG submission 203076) | Rhizosphere microbial communities from salt marsh grasses in Alabama, United States - J0-2_160517rDrC | ecosystem: Host-associated > Plants > Roots > Rhizosphere | place: USA: Alabama | collected...
TCTGGTTGGTAGATAAGCTGCTGCCTCACTTGCACCTGGGACTTCCCATTGAGGAGGCCGAGGGCATCAAGACGAGTTGGCAGCGGAGTATCTTGCTCGTGTTGGCGATCACGCTGCACAACATTCCTGAAGGATTGGCCGTTGGGGTGGCATTTGGCGCTGTGGCGGCCAATCTGCCCGCGGCATCGCTTGCCGGGGCGGTCGCTCTGGCGCTGGGCATCGGCATCCAGAATTTTCCCGAGGGAGCTGCCGTCTCCGTGCCTCTCCGCCGGGAAGGGCTCTCTCGCTTTAAAAGCTTTTGGTACGGGCAGCTCTCTGGAATGGTCGAACCCGTCGCTGGTGTGCTTGGCGCAGCGGCCGTCCTGCTGATGCGGCCCATTCTGCCTTACGCCTTGGCCTTTGCCGCCGGGGCGATGATCTATGTGGTCGTCGAGGAGCTCATCCCCGAATCGCAGCTGGAGATGAGCACCGACGTCGCCACCATCGGCGCGATGCTGGGCTTTGTGGTGATGATGACCTTGGACGTGGCTCTAGGCTAGACCCCGTTACTCGCCATTCCCATTCACCGTCGGATGACCCTGCTGGTGGCGGGGATGTAAGTTTGTCGCCCCTTGAGTTTCCCACCAGATAGGGTAAAATGCGTTCTATGCCTTCAACCTCGGCTGTTCGTCCGGCCTCGCCCTGGATGCGCTGGGCGCTCATTTTGCTCATCGCCGTCTCTTTCGCCGTGCGTCTGTACGATCTCGACGCCAAGAGCCTGTGGAGCGACGAAGGGCTGTCGCTCCGCCGGGCCGAGCAGCCGCTTTCCTTCATTTTCAAGAACCTCAACCTGATCCCCGTCGATCCCAATTACTACGACGGCAGCGAGGAGGGGCGGATTGTACGCTCGCCCGATCTTCATCCCCCGCAGTATTTTTTGGTGATGCATTTCTGGATTCAAGTGGCGGGGCAGAGCGAATTCGCGCTGCGCTTTCCCTCGGTCGTGGCGGCGACGTTGGCATTGCCGCTGCTCTATGCCCTGGCGTGCCGACTCCTGGGAAAGGAAGCGGGATTGTGGGCGGCGTTGCTGGGGGCAGTTTCTCCCTTCTATCTGTGGTACGCCCAAGAAGCACGGATGTACACCTGGGTCGTCGTTCTCAGCTTGGCCTCGGTCTACACGCTGCTGCCGCTGCTAAAGGGCCGGCCGCGTCTCCGCACTTATGCAGTCTACGCCGCGGTGACGTTGGCCCTGTTGTACATCCACTATTCGGGTTTCCTGCTGCTGGGGTTCGAGGTGATCGTCTTTGGTGTGTATCACGTGCGTCCCCATCTGCGCCATCTGCGGCGACGCCCGTGGATCGTCTTGATCGTTCTGGGGGCTTTGGCTGTAGCACTTGTGCCGCTCATCCCCTACGCTTGGCGCATCCTTCAAATGCGTGGCATCTTTGCCTTGGAATATCGCCCGCTGCATCTTATCCTGGCGGAGGCCTGGAGCTCTTTCAGCCTGGGGCTGCGCAACCCGGTCATCCAGCCGCTCTGGCAGACGGCGCCGTTTCTGATCGTCTTTGCCGTCGGCCTGGTGGCCTTGTTCCTCTCGCGCCGGCGCGAGGCCGGGGGGGTCTGCCTGGGGTACCTGCTGCTGCCGATCCTCCTGTTGTACGCGCTTTCACTCGTCAAGCCTAACTATATGAATCCGCGCCACCTGATGGTGGTCAGCCCTGCCTGGGAGCTGGTGATGGCCTATGGCCTGGCGACCCTGCGGCGGCGGCTGTGGCCAGGGCTGCTCGTCGCTCTGGTGTGTGTGCTCGCGCTGCGTGGGTGGGCGGATTACGAGATTTTCACCTCCCACGATATGTGGAAGGACGACATCCGGGGGGCGGTGCAGTATATCGAGGAGCGCGCCCGGCCCGGCGACGCGATCGTGCTTCATCATCACGTGATTCGTCTCACGTTCGACTATTACTACGACGGCCCTTACCCCGAGGCCGTTATCCCGCTCTACTACCACGCATATGATACCGAGGCATTTCGCGAGAAGACTCTGGAACGGTTCGCAGCTTGGGCACAGGAATACGATCGCATCTGGTTTCTATATGGCCCGCCGCCGACGTATTTTCCCCACGATCTCTTGCCCGAATGGGCCGACGATCACCTGTTCAAGGTTGAGCAGCGTAGTTTTGAGGCGTGGTGGACCTACGTGGCCGTGGCGGCCTATGACGATGGCCCGCCGCTTTTTGACACGTTGCCGGACGACGCCATGCCCCTAGATTTGGATTTCGGTAGGCTGCGCCTGGCAGGTTTCCGCGCTCCAGAGACCGCCGCCGGGGAGAATGCCTGGCTGGCGTTCTATTGGCGGACCGCGGGTGATCTGCCCGAGGAGCCTCTTACGCTGGTCGTCAGGTTGCGCGACGAGGCGGGCGACGTGTGGCTCGAGCGGACGGAGCAGGTGCTGCCCTTTTATCCGCAGGCTGTCTGGCCGAGCGACGAGATCGTCATGACCGAGTTTCGACTTTCGCTGCCCGACGACTTGCCACCGGTGGACTTTACCGTGGAGGTGACGCCGGTCGGCTGGGGAGATGCGACGGCAGTGGGGCAATTGAGCGTGACCCGCCCTGGTACGCGTGGCCTGGCTCCAACTCCAAAGGGGCGTTTCGAGGGGGGCATCGAGCTTTTATCCGGCGCGCTGGCCGGCGATACGTTCCGCGCGGGGTACCCGCTCGTGGGGTCGCTATCCTGGCGGGCCGCTGCCGCCCCCGCTGCCGACTATCAGCTGCGGGTGCGCCTCGTCGATCTGCTGGGCCGTGAGGTCGCCGCCGGGGAGATGTCGCCCAGCGCTGCTGGATTCCCCACCAGCGCCTGGCTTCCCGATGACCGTGTGGCAGGCCGCCTGGCGCTTGCCCTGCCGGCCGATCTGAAGGGGGGCACCTACCGGGTGCAGGTGGGGCTAGCGAATGCCGACGGCGCGGCGGTACCGGCGCGTCACTGGTACGGCAGCAGTGATTGGGTCACCATAGGCCATGTGCGCGTGGAGGCCTGGCCGCTGGAGACCAGGTTGCCCGGCGACGTCGAGTTCCTGCTGGAGGACGTGCGGCTGGGCGAGGCGGTTCGCCTGCGTGGCTACGATCTGGCTCGCAAGGACGATGCCTTGGCGCTGACCCTTTATTGGCAGGCGGAGTCGCCGCCGGGGGCCAACTATCACGTCTTTGTGCACGTGGGGTCACCCGATGCGCCCCCTGTCGCTCAAGCCGATGGCGTGCCGGTCGATTGGCAGCGTCCCACGACGACCTGGCGCGCGGGCGAGGTCGTCGCCGATACGTACACCATCTCCCTTGCCGGGGTGGAGCCAGGGCGGTATAATCTCCTCGTCGGCATGTATGATCCTGCGACTGGCGGGCTGCGCCCTACAACTGTCGTGGGCGGCGAGGTCATCCCCGGCGGGTACGTCCTGCTGCAAGGGATAGAGGTGGCAAAATGAAAGATAGGTTGAAGGAACATTGCGGGCTAGTCATTGTCCTGCTGATTTACGTGATCGTAGCTGTGCTCTACGGCGCGCTGACTCCCATCTTTGAGACGCCTGATTCCAACGGCCACTATGCCTACATCCACGAGTTGACAGAAGGGCGCGGTTTCCCGGCCCACGATACACCATCCGGCGAACGGGTCACGGGGTACGTTGCCGGGCATCCTCCACTCTATTATCTCCTCAGCGCCGCGGCGGCTTTTTGGGTGAAAGACGACGTGGACTTTATGGACTGGGCCTGGTTCAACCCCTTCCACGCGATGGGCGACGCTAGCGCGACGGCAAACAAGAACCGTCTCATTCACACCTCTGCCGAGGACTTTCCCTGGCACGGCACGCCGCTGACGATGCACATTGCGCGCTTGGTCTCGACCGCGTTGGGTACGCTGGCCGTTGTGGCTGCCTATGGAATTGCGCTGGAGTTCTTCCCCGAACGCCGCTGGCTGGCCTTAGGTGTGGCTGCGTTCACGGCTTTCAATCCCATGTTTATCTTTACTGCCGCGCGGGTGAGTAATGACGCCGCCGTGACCGCCTTTAGCTCGCTCGCCGTGTGGGGTGCTGTGCGGTTGGCGATGCGCGGTTTTTCCTGGCGTGGGTTGGCGCTGCTAGGCGCGGCGTATGGCCTGGCGGCGCTCTCTAAGCTTAGCGGCGTTATTCTCGGGCCGGTCATTCTCCTGGCGCTCCTCTTTGACGTGTGGCGTGTAGGGCACTATGAGATCCGCCATCTCTTCCGCAAGGATCAGCTCATACGTTTGCTCGTCAGTGGAGTCATTCTCTTTGGCACCACTTTCATCATTTGTGGCTGGTGGTTCATCCGCAACATTGTGCTCTATGGCGAGTTGATGGGCACTGACGCCTGGTTGAGCCACACGGCGACGGTGCGGCAGGAGCCTATTGGCTTCTTTGATGTCTTTCCGCAATTGGAAGGGTTGGAGATGTCTTATTGGGCGATGTTTGGCTGGTTCAACATCTTGGCTGCTCCTTGGATGTACCAGGTCTGGTGGGTGCTGGCACGGCTGGCGGCCTTTGGCCTGGCGTCTATCCTGGTGGACCAGTGGACGGCACGCCGATTCTCACGTCCGGTGCGGGCGGGGTTGGTGATCACGGCTTTTTCCTTTCTGCTTGTATTTGGCTCTGTCTGGCGCTTTATCATGATCGTGCTGGGCTCCCAGGGACGCTACCTGATGCCTGTTACTGCAGTTATCTCTGTCTTCATAGTGCTTGGGTTGGATCGCCTGATCTTGCGCCGCTTCACGCCTGGGTTGACGCTTTTCCTGGGTGTGTGGCAGTTGGCGGTTGCACTGGTCTGTCTTTTTGTCTTTATCCTACCGACCTATGCCAAGCCACAGGTGGTGGAAGAGCGCGATCTACCTGCGGATATGATGCGCTTTGATATTACCTTCCAAGACACGCCGATTCAGCTCTTGGGCGGCGTCATCGAAATGGATGGCGTGCGGCCCGGCGAAAGCGTGGCGGTGAGCCTCTACTGGCGGGCTTTGGAGCCGGTGCAAAAAGACCCGGTGGCCTTTGTCCAGATTCTGGGCAAAGACGCAGAGCCTCTGGCCGGGGAGGATTGTTACCCAGGGCGGGGCAACTTTCCCGCCACGCTCTGGCAGCCGGGCGTCGTCTACCGCGACCGTTACCATCTGGCCGTCGCTGCAGATGCCGAAACGCCCACCATCGCTGCCCTTCACGCCGGGCTTCGTTGGCGGGGCGACGGCCGTCTCACTGGATTGTTTCCCTCTGGTGCCCCGGTGCCGGAACCGGTGCTTTTTGATCTCGTGGCCCTGCGCTCGACCGAGCAGCCCTCAGATAAAGTCGCCTACCCCGTGGGCGCGCAGATCGGTGATGCCATCACGCTGGTGGGATACGATCTCTCCGCACAGGAGGTGCGCCCTGGCAAAACCATTACTGTCACGCTCGTATGGCGAGCCGAAGGAGTCCCGGAGGGCGACTACACGGCTTTTGTCCATCTGGTTGACGGAGGCGGTAATCTTGTGGCTCAGGACGATCATCCACCTTTGGGAGATGAATATCGCACCTCCTTCTGGACGCGCGGCGACGTCGTCCGTGATACGTACAGCCTGACACTGGACGAGGACCAGCAGCCGTGCGCTTGCACGCTCCTGATCGGGCTGTACGACCCGGCGGCACAGGTGCGCGTGCCGGCTTACGATGGCTTGGGCGGGCGCTTCAAAAACGACGCCGTCATTGCGGGCGGAGTAGCCGTCAAGTGAGCCAAATTCCAAACCTCAAATCTCCAAGTCCCAAATTGCAGATTGTGGTGATCGTCGTTCTGTTCTTGGCGTTGGGGGTTTTCTACAGCCTCGCCACGCCGCCTCTTGAGGCCTCCGACGAGTTCGATCACTATCCTTACGTTCAGTACGTGCAGATGCAGGGCGCGCTGCCGGTGATGGACCCCGCCGATTCCGATCCCTGGCGACAGGAGGGCGGTCAGCCGCCGCTGTACTACCTGCTGATGGCCGGGTTGACTTCCTGGATCGACACAAGCGACCTGGAGGACGTGCGCTGGCTGAACCATCATGCCTTTATCGGTATGCCAAACCAGGTAGGTAACAAGAACCTGATCATCCACCAGCCTGAGCGGGAAGCGTTTCCGTGGCGAGGGACGGTCTTGGCCGTCCACGTGATCCGGTTGGGTTCGGCGGTGCTGGGTGCGGTGACGGTATGGCTGGTGTGGCGGGTGGCGGCCCAACTCTGCCCGCAGTCCAAATGGATTCCCTTCACGGCAGCGGCGTTGACTGCCTTCAACCCGATGTTTCTATTTGTCAGCGCTGCGGTCAATAACGACGTGCTGGCGGCGCTTCTTGGCAGTCTGACACTTTTGCTACTGGTAAAAATATCAAATATCAAAGATCAAATATCAAATCGGGCTTTATTCACTTACTACCTGATATTGGGCATCGTTCTAGGACTGGGCGCATTGACCAAGCTCAGCCTCGTCGCCATGATCCCCCTGGCCCTTGTGGCAGTCGCTCTGCGCTCTTGGCGTCACCACTCAGATGCACCAACCCTCAAGCGTTTGATATTTTTGGTTTGCTCTTTGTCATTTGTCATTCTGCCTGCTCTGGCGATCAGTGGCTGGTGGTTTTTGCGCAATTGGCGGCTCTATGGCGATCCGACCGCCGTCAGTGTCTTTATGCAGATCCTGGGCTACCGGGCCGAGCCGCTGACGCTGAAAGGTCTGTGGGGGGAATTTGGCACCTTCCGCCGTACCTACTGGGGGTTGTTCGGCGGGGTCAACGTGCCTGCCCCGGAACCGGTCTATGTCTTTTACGACTTGCTCTCACTGGCCGGGCTGGTTGGGCTGGCCTTACGCGCCTGGCGGCGAAGGCGGGAGGGCATCGGCGTCTGGTGGATACTCCTGTTGTGGATCGCCATCCTGTTCGCCGCTCTTCTACGTTGGGTGATGATGTACTATTCCTTCCAGGGACGATTGATGTTCCCCGGCGTTGCCGCGCTCAGCACGTTCCTGGCACTGGGGCTTGGGGAGTGGCTCCCGCTGCGCTGGCGTCCGGCGGCTGGTTGGGCGCTGGGGGGCGTGCTTCTGGTGTTGGCGGCAGTCGTGCCCTTGGTCTCTATCCTCCCGGCCTATGCCTATCCCAAGCCGCTCACCCTGGCTGACGTGCCCGCGGATGCGCGCGTCGAGCCGGTGGACGTGGGGGACGTAGCCCGCATCGTGGGATGGGAGTTCGAGCCGCAGGCGGTCCAACCGGGCGACCTTGCTGCTTGCGTCAAAGTTGTGGTATACTGGGAAGCCACAGCGCCCGATGAGCGGAGCTATGCCAGTTCTGGTGAACTGGTTAGCTTTGCCAAGCTCCTGGGGCGCGGGCATCAGGGTGCGGGGCAGGTCAACCGGCTCCCGGTCGATGGGATGGTGCCTGTGAGCCTGTGGCAGCCTGGACAGGTGTGGCGTGACCGCTATTGCGTGGCGGTCGACCCCGATGTGGTGGCACCCAGTCTCTTGCGGGTCGAGGTGGGGTTGTACGATCCGCAGGCGGAGCAGGACTTGGGCTCGGTGCGGGTGGGGGAGGCCAAGCTGGCTCCGGCGGGGGCGCAGGCTTTGCCGGATCACGCGCTAGGAGTGGAGCTAATCGACGGGATCGCGCTGCGCGGCTATGACCTCTCGGCAGAGAGCGTCGCTGCGGGAGAGGCGATCACGCTGACGCTCCACTGGGAGGCGCGGGGCGTGCCCTCGGCGGATTACCAGGTGTTCGTGCACCTCGTCGGCGCCGGGCCGGAGCCGGTGGCGCAGGGGGATGGCCCGCCGCTCATGGGCGACTATCCCACGCGGGTGTGGTCGCCTGGAGAGCGCATCGTCGATCCGCACGTTGTAGCGCTGCCGGCCGATCTGCCTGCGGGGCAGTACCGGCTGCTCGTGGGGATGTACGCCCTGGAGACGCTAGCGCGTTTGGCGCGTCTGGATGGGGCGGGGGATAGCGTCGAGATTCCCGTTGCCGTGGACGTGCGTTAACTTTGAGCGTCTATGACCCAAGACTGGATCTACCGCATCTTTACCTCTCGCCACCGCTGGCTGGCGGTATTGGCCACGGTGGTGCTGTGCGCGTTGCTGGCGCTCGGCATCGGCTACCTGCTGGCCGAGTTCGGTCCGCTGATCGCTGCCGCGGGGTTGGCGGCGCTGTTCATCGGCCTGTGGATGCTGCGCGATATCGAGGTGGCCTATTGGGCCATCGTCGGCGTCGTGTGCTTGTTGCCCTCTGCCGCTTTTCCTTTCGACGTCGGCTTTACGCCCACTTTCCTCGACGCCGCGATGGGGGCGCTGTTCTTCGTATGGGTGTTCCAGGTGGCTACCGGCGTCCAACGGGACTTTATCGGTACGTCGCTGGGAGGTCCCATCGTCGCGTTCATGCTGCTTGCGGTGGGGGCTTTTGTCCTGGGCCTGGCTAACGCGCCGCTTACCTCTTACAGCCTGCGCCACTTTGCCGAGCTACTGCTCAGTATCTCTTTGGTTTTCCTGATTGCCAACACGGTGCGCGACGCCGACCGCTTGAGGCGTATCGTGCGCGTGTTTCTCCTGGGTGCGTTCGCGGCGGCTGGCTTGGGCATTATTCTCTATATCGTCGCCTCTTATATCTCTGCGGATCTGGTCATAAGCGCTCTCTCTGCCCTGGGACGGTTCGGCTATCCCACCGGGGATGGGGTCTTGCAGTACATTCGCCAGGATCCCGAGCTGCCCTTGAGGGCTACCTCGACGTCGATCGATCCGAACGTGTTGGGTAACCTGCTCAACCTCGCGCTGTGCGCCGGTGTGCCGCAGTTGTTTACAGAGCGCCCTCTCATTCGTCGGCGTTACCTAGTGCCGATACTGGGCGTCATCGCGCTCTGCCTTGTGCTGACCATCAGCCGGGGGGCGTTGGGGGGCGTGGGCGCGGCGCTGCTCGTTCTAGCTACGCTGCGCTACCGTAAGCTGTGGTGGTTATTGTTGGCGGCGGCGGTGGTGATTTTGGTCGTCGCGCCGGGCTATGTCGATCATTTCATCCAGGGGTTGCAGGGTGAGGATCTGGCTACCCAGATGCGCTTTGGTGAGTACAAGGATGCCTTGATTTTGATCGGGCGCTACCCGTTCCTGGGAGTCGGGTTTGGCGGGTCGCCCGACATCGACACATACATCGGCGTGTCTATGGTCTATCTTCTGATCGCCGAACAGATGGGACTTTTGGGTTTGGCTGGTTTTCTCGTCATTGTGGCTGTTTTTTTCGTCCAGTTTTGGCGCACGCGTGCTCTGGCAGCTTCCGAACCCGAGTTGGAACCGATGTGGTGGGGGTTGCACGCAGCCGTCGTCGGTGGGTTGGTAAGTGGGATCGTCGATCACTATTCGTTCAATCTCGACTTTCATTATTCCGTCACGCTTTTCTGGATGGTTCTTGGACTGGCAACGGCGGCGACGGTGATTATTCGAAAAAGGCGTGAAGCAGTTGTAGACTGAAAGGGGAGGTGTGGAGATGATCGGTAAGAGAATCGCAGTGGTCGTTATCGGGGTGCTAGTGCTTATGGCGCTGACCACCACAGTGGTCTGGGCACAGGATGGCGATACCAATGGAGGCAGCGAAACGAGCGCGACCGACGTACTTTTGCAGGCCCTGGCTCCCATCATCGCCATCGCCACGTCTGTCGAGCGAGGGCTTGAGATGTTCTGGGAGCGCTGGGAGAAAGCCGGTGTCTGGCCCAATAAGAAGGGCGTGCCGGATAAAGGAGCTCCGCAGTACATCTCGAGCAAGAAGATAGGCTCTCAAGTGCTTGGGACCGTGCTTGCCTTCGTCGCCGTCGGCCTGACCAATGCCCGCTTCTTTCGCCTGCTGGGCCTGGACGTTTTGTTCTCCAACTGGGTGCTCTTTGATATCAACATCGGTGGCATTGTCGATAATTTTACCGCCGGCACGCTAATCGACTGGCTGATGACTTCGATCATTATTGGCTGGGGTGGCACCGAGCTCACCCACAGCATCATCGAGGGCCTGGTCAAGGGCCGCAATCTGTGGAAGGAGATGCGCGAGGTCGAGGCGGGGCGCAAGTCCATCTTGGATGCCAAGTTCTTTAACGATTACGTGACCCCAGAGCTGGAGAAGCGGGGCATCTCGGTGGCGATGCTGCGTCAGGCATTCCAGGCGCTGGAATCAGCCGGCGTGTCGCCGGATAAGTTCATCAGTTCGATGACACTTGGCAAGGCGGACGCGTTTATGAGCCAGATGGAAGCCAAGCCGGAGGCAGCTGAGGCGGTCAAGGCCGTGCGCGTGCTTTTGGATGGCGTGCCGGCCGAGAAGGCGATGGAGGTGCCCGACGTCCTGGCTTTGCTGAGCCCCGACCTGCGGCAGCGGTTCCTCGGAGCCTGAGAGAAGACGCAGCATATAGAAACAGCATAAATTGACTTCCGCCCGGATTGGGTTATACTGGGTGTGCGATGGCGGATGTACCGCGGTTAGGAGAAAATGTATGGCGCATCAGTTGGAAGTAGAATTCAGGGTGTACTATATTCCTGCAGTGGGCTCCCAGAGGGAGTGCATCGCCACTCGCAGCGTGCCTCACGCCCTGCAGGTTTGGAACGAGAGCGTCGATGCCTACTCGCGCAGCCTGGAGTTGGTCATCAGCGGTGATTGGCTGATGAAGCTGTTGGCAGAGGATGGCAAGGCGCTCGTTGAGGACCCTGACGAGCTCAACCGTGCTGCGGTGATCGACCTTTGTCTCAGGGCGCTCTCCACGAATGATGAACAGCAAAAAGAGGAGTGTTTGAAAGAGGTCTTGAAGACTCTGGGTTACGATTCGGGTAAACCTGAAAGCGAGTAGAACGGACAGGTCGTAGTGTAGTAGCACGAAATTCGCCGCGCCTTAGGCGCGGCGAATTTGTTTTTTGAGTGGCTGGGAGTCTTTATCGATACATGTACCAATCGGCGATGGTATAGCCCCACAGCAGGGTAATCAGACCCCCAGCGACGAGGAATGGCCCATAAGGTACATAATCGCGCAGGCTGCGCAGGCGGGTGATAAGCAAGAGCACACTGATGGTTGCCCCGATGATGATGGTCAACACCATCGCCTCGATGACCAGCGGAAAGCCGGTGGTGAGGCCGACGAACAACGCCAGCTTGATATCTCCCTCGCCCAATGCGCCGCTGCCAAAGATGGTGTTTCCCACGATCCCGACGATGAGAAAGAACACAAAGGCGATCCCTCCCCCGGCGAGCGCGCTCCACCACGTCATCTCCGGCGTGATGCAACCTGCGATAATGGCAAAGAGAATAGCTGGATACGTCACCACATTGAGGATCAGACGTCGCTCGAAATCGGTGATGAGGATGATGGCATAGACGGTGGTGTAGACCAGATAGAGCGGCAGCCTAATATCGACACCGAGAAACGTCCAGAGGTAGCCGTAGGCCACAGCCATGCCGATCTCGACCAGGGGATAGCGCAGCCGGATGGGAGCACCGCAGTAGGGACACTTGGTGCGCCCGATCACGTAGGATGGAAGCGAGACCCATTGCCACCAGGGACGGTTTCTGCCACAGTAGGGGCAGTGAGG
>Ga0316578_10000824_pt1 | contig 11553 bp, 10 predicted proteins | sample J0NA_2_FD_203076 | JGI IMG/M metagenome (GOLD analysis project Ga0316578, IMG submission 203076) | Rhizosphere microbial communities from salt marsh grasses in Alabama, United States - J0-2_160517rDrC | ecosystem: Host-associated > Plants > Roots > Rhizosphere | place: USA: Alabama | collected...
GCTGAACACCCATTGGGCGCGCGCCATGCAACGTGAAAAGAGTGAAGAATATGCCCATTTGATCATCGAAAACCTGAATCACCAGATTTTCTTGCAGTTTATAATGCCCGTCGTTCTTCGCTACGGTAAGATTCAGCTCAGAAACAAGGAACAGTATGAGCTCATGGATAAGGTGGTGCGCAATACCTTACACAGTTTCAAGGTGGAGACGGTCAATATTTACGACATGAACAATGTCATTTCTTACAGCTTCAAGCGGGAGCTGATCGGCAAAACGAACATGGGGGGCACCGGCTACCAGACAGCGGTAGAGGGCAATTCCGTTTCCCGTCAGATTCAGCGCGGCAACTTCTTAGAGATTCTTTTTGGCATACCGAAAGAAAGCCGTTTTATCACCTATGCGCCGCTGCGCGCGGAGCAACTGCCGTCCCGGATATCCGGTCCGGTGCTGGGGGTGATTGAAATTGTGCAGGACCTATCCGACGAGTACAAATCGATCTTCAAATACCAAGTCTATGTCGTGACCACCAGTGCATTGGTCATGCTGGGTCTCTTTCTGGTGTTGATATTTGTGGTCAAACGGGGCGAAGGTATTATCGAGCTGCGGGCGCAGGAGCGGCTGCGCTTAAAGGAACAGCTCAACCGAGCTGCACATCTGTCTGCCCTCGGTGAAATGGCCGCGGTGATTTCCCATGAGATCCGAAACCCTCTCGGCATTATCCGCAGCTCCGCTGAGTTACTCAAAAAAAAGATGGTCGGATTTGATCCGAACAACACCATTCCGGATATCGTTATCGAAGAATCAAGCCGTCTGAACAACATCATTACAGACTTCTTGAAATACGCCCGACCGAGGCCGCCGCGCCTTGCCCCCTGCCGGATAGAAGATGTCTTAGAAAAAAATCTGACCTTCCTTTCGACACAGTTGGAGGGCAAGGGATACAGCGTTCTCAAGACCATCGGCGACAATCTGCCGGCGGTGACTGCAGACGCCGACATGCTCTATCAGGCATTTCTCAACATTTTCATCAACGCCCTACAGGCGATGCCTGATGGAGGCCAGATCATTCTCCAGGTTCAGGCCAAAACGGGTGTGCTGGAAGTCATCATCGCGGACCAGGGGAGTGGTGTGCCGCAGGAAATACTGGGAAAGGTCTGGGACCCTTTCTTCACGACTAAGGACAAGGGCACCGGTTTGGGGCTGGGGATCGTGAAGAACATCGTCGACGCCCACGGCGGAGATATTTTTATCGAAAATACTTCCAATGGGGGGGCGCGGTTTATCATTCATTTGCCCCTCCAATAGAAAGGATAACTATGGAAACCGTTCTCATCGTCGACGACGAGAAAAACTATACACGGATTCTGGGTGCCGTTCTGGAAGAGGAGGGGTTCGAAATACTAACCGCCAATAGCGGCCCCGAAGCACTTGAAGTTCTGGAAGGTTCAGATGTGGACCTGGTTCTGACGGACATGAAAATGCCGCTAATGGACGGTATTCAACTGCTAGAGAAAATCAAGACGAGAGATTCTGAACTGCCTGTCATCATGATGACGGCCTACGGGACCGTGGACAAGGCAGTGGAAGCCATGCAGAAGGGCGCTTACAGCTACATTTTAAAGCCTTTTGACAACGATCGTCTGATCATCTATGTCAGAAAAGCCGTTGCTATGTTTCGTGTGATAAAAGAAAACAGGGATCTGCGCAATGCCGTTTCCTCCCAGTACAGGTTTGGCAACATCATCGGTAAGAGCAAACTCATGCAGCAGGTCTTTGATACGATACGAAAGGTTGCTTCCAGCAATGCCACTGTTCTGATTGAAGGCGAGAGTGGCACCGGTAAAGAACTCGTGGCGAAGTCGATCCACTTTAACAGCCCGCGCCGGGAAAAGCCTTTCGTAGCTGTTAACTGTTCCGCACTGGCTGAAACGCTTCTTGAAAGTGAGTTGTTCGGACATGAAAAGGGCGCTTTTACCGGTGCGGTGTCGATGAGAAAGGGACGCTTCGAACTGGCGGATACCGGCACCCTTTTCCTGGATGAAATCGGTGATATGTCAACCGGCCTACAGGTGAAGCTTTTGCGGGTGCTGCAGGAAAAGGTCTTCGAACGAGTGGGCGGCACGAAACCGATAGCGGTCAATATCCGGGTCATTGCCGCCACCAACCGCAACCTGAAAGAGGAAATGAAAAAGGGACGATTCCGAGAGGACCTCTATTACCGTCTCAACGTTGTCCATATCGCCCTGCCGTCACTCAAAGAGAGGCAGCAGGATATCCGGCTGCTGTTGGATCATTTTATCAAGAAGTACGCCGATGAACGCAAGCATAGCGTGCCGGTGACCGGGATTGACTCCGACGTTGAGCGGCTCTTTTACGAGTACAGTTGGCCGGGAAATGTGAGGGAACTCGAAAACCTCATCGAGCGCCTCATGATCATGAGTCCAGGCGGCGTCATCACCCCGGCCGACCTGCCGAAAAGCTTCAAGGAGACTGCCCACGACGACCTCTACATAGAGAGTGTTCCGCCGGATGCAAAACTGTACGACACCCTGACGATGATCGAAAAAACCATGATTTTGAGAGCCTTGAAAAAAACCGGCTACGTTCAGTCGCGAGCGGCGGAGTTGCTTGGGATCGGTAAAAGTGGTCTGAATCAAAAGATCAAGAAGTACAATCTGGACGTCGGCTCTAAGTAGCCTTCGTATTCAGTTTGCAGACGTGGACGGTTCGACTGCACTGTTTCCGCTCCGCTCTTTTGCCAGCTCGGAGTAAAACGACTGGGGTAAATCAGCGACGATTTTCCGGAAGGCCTGCTGACTTTTTTCTGCATTGCCCAGTGCCGCTTGCAGACGTCCAATGTTGAAAAGGGCCTCGGCTTTGAGTACCGGGTCGCTCCCCACGGAAATTTTTTCAAAATATTCCAACGCGGTAGGGTATTCTTTCTTTGCCTCATAGGCGTAGCCCAAACCGTTTAAAATCTGTTCTCTGTAAAACGGCTGTTTAAACTCTTCCAGCGCGCTTTTGTAAAGGGCGATGGCCTTGTCCACTTCACCGGCATCAAGGCAGATATCGGCAAAAATAACGCGTGCCATTTTTCCGCCTGGTTTGTCACCGTAATCGGCAATCAGTTGCTCGAATTCCACCTTGACCTCCTGAAATGCCAGCCCTGGATCTTGGTCTTGCGCGTTGCGCAGCGTTTCGTACCGGTTCCAGCTTTTCTGCAGCTGTGCCAGAGACTTGTTGGCGCGTTGATGGGAATAGTAGCTCCACCCCGAAACGGCCAAAACGATCAGAATTACGCCGCCTAAAGCGGCGAGCATCTGATATTTGTACTTGACGACAAATTGGAACAAGCGGGCCGACAGTGTCAGGAACTCATCAGGTTCCTTGAGTCGTTTTTTGAGCGAGACTTTTTTTTTAATCGCCATTTTGGCTCTCCTCCACCATTTTTCTTATACGTTGCCAACCTTCTTCAGGAATGGCAGCGCCGACAACCTGGCATACTTCGTAACCGCAAGCCGATCCGATCCGTCCACACCGTTCCAGCGGTTGTCCGTTCACCAGCCCGAATAAAAAACCGGAAGCCCAGAGATCACCGGCGCCCGTGGTATCCTCCGCCTGTCCGGATCCCAGCGGTTCGATGTGCACCATCTGGCCCTGATGGGCGATGGCGCTGCCCCGTTCGCCGAGTTTGACCACGGCTATGTCAGCCTTTTGCGCCAAAACCGCCAGGGACTGTCGCTCGTCGCTGTAACCGGTGAATGCGCGGGCTTCATCCTCGTTGGCGATAACGATGTCGACGTATTCGTTGACGATTCGCTCGAGAAGGTCTCGGGATTCCTCGATGACTGTAAAGCTGGCCAAGTCGAGGGAGATCAGAGCACCGGCAGCGCGCGCGGCACGCAAGGCTGCCATCATCAGTTCCGGATTGAACAGCAGGTAGCCTTCAATATGCACAACAGCCGCGTTTTCAAAACAGCCGTTGGTCAGTTCTGCGGGCTGGGTTTCCGAAGACGCGCCGAGGTAGGTAAACATCGATCGCTGTGCGTCGGGCGTAATAATCGACAATACCCGGCCCGTGGGCGAACCGGAGACGAAAAGAGCTGGTTCCACGTTTTGGCGTAGCAAATCTTCACGAAAAAAGCGACCCCAATCCCCGTTGCCGCATTTTCCGACAAAACGGGCCCGGCCGCCCAACCGGCCGACACCCACCACCGTGTTGCAGGCCGATCCTCCCGGCACAATCTTGCGCTCGCCGGAGGAACGGGCCAGGGCAGCTTCGATAAAGTCTTTTTCCACCAGGGTCATGCCACCTTTGAGGGCACCTGTTTTCTCTAGAAACGCGTCATTTTCGTGGGTGAGTATGTCTACCAGAGCTGATCCAACCCCTACGATCAGTTTGCTGTCCGGTCTAAGCTTTAACTGCGCATGCATATGTCGATCCCATCATCGAAAAACAGACCGTTCTCGGCTCACGAGCCCTCATTGCGGCTGGGACAAATAAGGGTATCCAGGTTGGTTTTTTCGTCGTCGCCGTCGTGCTCGTTTACCAGACCAGCGAGTCGTGAATCCAGCCTTGGTCACCATCTGCGTGCAGAATATGGATCCAGTTGCCCTTCCGCTCGAGGACCTTGAAGGACACTCCGCTGCCGACCGTAAAGAGAATTTCGTTCTCGGTCCCCGGTCCTTTTCGGACGTTGCATTGCGGTTTGGAGGTTATGACAGCCTGTATGTTGCCGGTTAGAGAATCGTGGACCCAGCCTGTATCACCCTCGAAATCGCGGAACTGGTACCAGGCGCCTTCTTTCTTGATGACCTCGAAAGGATAGTATTGCTGTACCTTCCAGATAAGATCGTAACTGGACCCTGGACCAGAACGAATATTGGCGAGCGTGGCGGTAATCGCCAGTCGCTCCGCCAAGGCGGATTGAGTGAAGACGAGTCCAAAAGTCAATAGCGTCAAAGTGACATTTTTCATCGGTGATACCCGGTTTGGGTGATCATAATGGGATGCAGTCGAGTCCGTCAGACTGTGTAAAAAACCAGTTCTGGCAACCTTACACAGGTGAGTCGGTTGCCGTAGACGGCACCGGTATCGATGCCGATTTTATTCGGTAAAAGGAGCGGTTCGTGCAACGGTGTATGCCCGAATACGACCATCTTGCCATAATCATACTTCGATTCGATAAAGCGCCTTCGAATCCATAAAAGGTCCTCTGTTTTCTGCTTTTCGAGCGGCACTTTGTTTTTTAATCCGGCGTGAACGAAGATGTAATTTTGGGTTTCGTAATAGATGCGAAGGGTTTTGAAAAACTCAAGATGCGTGCTCGGTATCACCGGTTCACCTTCCGGCCGGTCACGGTTCATGTAACTCTCCAGTGTCTGCTGGCCGCCGTTGACCAAATAAGTGATCCGGTCCTCGCCGGAGAGGTATCTTTCAAGCATCTCCTCGTGATTGCCCTTCAGAAAAATCGCGTTGGTATATTTTTTTTTCAGGTCCGCCAGGTAGGCGACGACCTCGAAAGACTGGGGTCCCCGATCGATATAGTCTCCGAGGAAGACCAGAGTGTCGGACTCGAAATTGATATCTATTTTTTCCATCAATACCAATAGCTTATCGTAACACCCGTGGATATCGCCGACCGCATATATTCGTTCCATTATTCTGATCGCTCGCTTTGCTCCGAAGTCGATTTCATCCTACCGCAACGCGAAAACGCGCCTGGGGTGGTCGAGACGCCGTATTCCCTCCTCCAAAGCGGCCAATCGGGCTTTTTTGAAGTCGTTTTCCGTGGGATAAGCCGCCAATTCTCGGACCTCGGCGGCACGGCCACAGGGCCTGTATTGCGACATGATGTTAACATAAGTATCGGTCGATATGTCATGAGCGATAAACCGCATAATTTCTCGTGTGCCGGCCAGGCCTGCGGGCAAAACAAGGTGTCGAACCAGCAGACCGCTTCTGGCGATTCCGCTGCCATCAATCACCAGGTCACCCACCTGGCGGTGCATTTCCCGTAAAGCGCTGCGGGCAACCTCAGGGTAATCGGGGGCGTTGCAGATTTCTGCAGCCACCCGTGGGTTCCAGAATTTAAAATCCGGCATGTATATGTCGAAAACGCCTTCGAGCAGTTGCAGTGTCTCGATCCGGTCGTAGCCTCCGCTGTTGTAAACCAGTGGCACCCGAAGTCCGTTATCGGCCGCTATGGCCAGAGCTTCCAGAATCTGCGCAACGACGTGAGACGGCGTCACAAAATTGATATTATGGCAGCCCATGCGCTGCAAATCGAGCATTATCGCAGCCAGTTGTTCGGCATTGACTTCTTGACCGACGCCCGCATGGCTTATGTCAAAGTTCTGGCAAAATATGCACAACAGGTTGCAATGGGTGAAAAATATCGTTCCGGAGCCGTTGGTGCCCACCAAAGGGGCTTCTTCGCCGAAGTGCGGTGAGTAACTGGACACCCAAGCATATGTGCCGGTTTTGCAGACGCCGGTTTGACTCCTTAGGCGGTCGACACGGCATTTTCGGGGACACAGGGTACAGGCACGCAGCTTCGAGTGTGCCGAGCGAATTTTTTCCGTTAGCCTACCCTGTTCGATCAGTCTCATGTAAGAGGCATCAGCTCTGGGCATTTTGTTTTGCAATAGCGGCCTGCGCTTTTTCGTCATATTTTTCCATGGTCATCGCCGTACCGGCGCCACCATGATTTTTTCGGCCAAACCGCGTCCGAGAGCATAGCGCTTGAAGTCGGCTGCAATGACGACTTGGCCCTTTTTTTGATTGGTAATGACTTCGATAGAATCGCCGATTCTAAGTCCCATTGTCAACAACCGCATCCTGGCGCCGGCCCCACCGCTGATCTGCCTGATGACGAGTTTTTCTCCCGGACGGGCCAACTCAAGCGGCATAATTAATGCACGGTCTTTCAAACACTCAGCGCAAATGCCGTAGATCTCCATTTTATGCTGTAACATGTGGAAACCGATAGCCGCTGCGATATTGACTTGAAGGGCTTCCATCTGGTCGTTGCGAAACTCAAAAATTTTTTTGCACTTCGTGCAAACCATGTGATCGTGATGGTCACCGAGATGAAGGTGTTCATAGCGGACCTTGCCGTTGTCGAAACGATTTTCGCGGGCAAAGCCGAAACGGCACATCAGACGAAGGGTCTCCTTGACGAATTCGTTCGACAGCTCATTGCCATTCTCCTTCAGGAGACGCGTCATCTCGACTTCGGTCACATGCTGTTCGGTTTTGAGAAAGGTATCCAGAACTTTAAAACGGTCTTCAAAGCGGTCGATACGCTCCTGCCTAAAGAGCTTTTTGAATTGTTCTTTTTCCTGTTTGTGAATCTGCTGAAACATTTTGGGTTCCGTTGATTAGGATCGCAAACTCAATATAGCCGGGTCAAGCTGACGCGTCGTTCGACCCACCTCATTGTCGCGTAGCCGATAACGATGCGCAAGTGTCCACTTAACGCCTGTGGCGTTTATCGAAAGCGCACGGCCTTTGCCGGTGGTCGGTTTTCAGTCGGCTGCTTCTTGTGTTATGCACGGAAGGACAACAAGGGACAGCGGTCAAGGTCCTATCGAGACGGACCGGGGATTTCGAGGGTACTGCAGGATCCCCCCGAACAGGATCGTGTTTCGGACTTCACCCCCTGACCAGAACCTTCACCACCGTTCATGGAATAACTGGCGCAACTGAGAATGCGTTCGAAATCTTCCGCGCCGCAAGCCGGACACCGCATTTCGACCGAATCCTCGCTGTTTATGACTAAAATTTCAAAACATTCATTACACTTCAAGCATTTGAATTCATAGATCGGCATCGTTTGGTCCCTCGCCTCAAATAGTCGTATAAATTGATAAAGATAGTTGATATAGCCTTAAATGTCAAGGAATTAAAACAACTTATCCAATTAATCGATACCCCTGGATCCCGACGACCTTATACTCGTTTCAACAGCTCCCGAGCATGGTTCAGTGTAGCCGGGGTGATGTCGACTCCGCCGAGCATGCGTGCGATCTCTTCGACGCGGCTTTTTTCGTCCAACACCGTGATGGCTGTAAGGGTTCGACCTCTAACGATTCTTTTTGAAATGCTGAAGTGATGGTCTCCGAATTTGGCAATTTGGGGCAGGTGAGTAATGCAAATCACTTGGTGGCGTACGGAAAGTTCGAGGAGCTTTTGTCCAACAACCTCAGCCGTGCCGCCGCCGATTCCGGCATCCACCTCATCGAAAACGACGGTTTCGACGGCATCGGTTGCGGCCAGCATGGATTTTAAAGCTAAAACGATTCGTGAGAGTTCTCCCCCCGACGCGATGGCGGTTAGCGGTTTGAGCTCCTCGCCAACGTTTGGAGCGATCCTGAAAACCGCTCTATCGAGACCCGACTCAAAAACCTGCATCCCGTTTACGTCCAGAAAGGCGGTCGTCCTCTCGCTGGTCGGCGCATGATGCAGTGCCACCTCAAATCGGCTCTGGCCCATTTTCAGATTCTTCAGCTCGGTTTCCACTGCATACGCCAGCGCTCTCGCGGCTTTTCGGCGTTGTTGAGATAAGTTTAGCGATGACTCCCTCAGCCGGTTGTGACAGCCGTTAAGCTCCTTTTCAGTAACGCTAATCTGTTCGTCGACATTTTCAACTTCAGCCAGCTCCAGCGAAATGGCCTTGCTGTGGGCGAAAACACCGTCCAAAGTGCCGCCGTATTTTCGTTTGAGCTTGTTGATCAAATCCAATCTTTCTTCCACCGCCTCCAGTCGGCTTTCATCCATTTCAACTGTTTTAAGATAGTTTCGGAGGTGGTCGACCAGCTCCTCCAACAGAAAGTTAATTTGGTTCAGATGCTCGACACCTGGGGAGAGGGCTCGATCGATCCGGCCGGCTTTTTCGAGGTTTTTTCGCACGGCTGTCAGCACTTCGGCCACCGAGCCCTGCCCACTGTAAATATCCTCCACTGCTTGGCAAACCGTTTGAAACAGCAATTCACTGTTTTTCAAGCGGTTGCGTTCCTGTTCGAGGCGATCGTCTTCGCCTTCAATCAGGGCGGCGGATTCGATCTCGTCACGCTGGTAATGGAGCAGTTCGACCTGTTGCGCCTGCCGGTTTTTGAGTGTCCTCAGGCGCTCCAGTTTATCAACCCGCGGCAGTATTTCATGGTAGGCGTCGAAAACCGCCTGGCGCTGGGGCAACAGTCCACCGAATTGATCGAGAACCAATAGGTGAAATTCCTCTTTCAGGAGGTTCTGATGAACATGCTGTCCGGAAATGCTGGCTAAATTTTCGGTAATTGTGCAGAGAAGCTGCATTGTGGCCAGGCGGCCGTTGATGTATATCCGGTTGCTGTCAGTGCGGGAGATGATGCGCCGAATCAGCAAGCCTTCAGAGGACGTGTATCCGTTTGCATCCATGGTCCGGGCGGCGGCACTTTGCGGTGACACGTGAAACAGGGCCTCTATCTCCGCGGCTTCGCAGCCGCTACGAATCAAGGCGGCCGATGCCCGACTGCCGAGCACAAGGTTGATGGCATTGATGAGAATCGACTTGCCGGCACCGGTTTCGCCGCTCAGAATGGTGAGGCCCGGCGCGAATTGAATACTTAAATCATCTATGATGGCAAAGTTGCGGATCGATAGTTCCTGGAGCATAGGCCAAACATCAGGAAAGTATGAGATCTGTGCCAGACCAACCACTGCCTGGTCGATGAAGGGTTTTTCACCCCATGAGAGAACCTTAAACCGCTCAAACGACTTCGAAGACCTTGATATTTAATCGTTTTCGCACCATGCCGGTCGGTTTTATCAACGACCGAAATGGCAAACTCATTTTATCAGACCAGAGTTTATCCCACACGGGTCTGGTTTTGTAAAGTCTGACATCAGCTCCATTCCGCAAATAAGGCTTTATTTCCGGAAAGATAAAGGCTTAATATACCAAGCCCAATTACAAAAGCCGCCCAAACGCCAGAATTCGTGTCGATATTGGGAGACGGGCGTTTCGCCCGCAGATGCCCAGTTGTTCCACTGAATATCACCGTCGCGCGCACCGAGTCGTGCTTTCATTTTGAAAAAGATTTACAAAAACACTGGTATGAATTATATTTTTAGTTTAATTTATAAAACTTATAGTGTGTTATAGCCCCGTTCGGATCATTTTGGACAGTGATTCTTGGAGATCGCAAACCAGTCGACTCGGGGCCCCGGCAAAAAATATTTCACTTCTTGCTTGTCTTGTGGTCCGTTTACTGCGTTATATTCACCTACACGTATCACGATATGCGCAGTGATTCTGCCTTGCAGATAAACCATAGTACGGCTCAATCGTGTCGAATTATGTCTTACCGTGATCCCAAAAACCGAAGCGTCGTCAATTTAGCGCTGGTTTTTTTCTTCTTCAACATGTATGCGGTGTACTGCAAGAGGCTCACGCCGGATACCGTTCTTCGAAGTGCACCATTTGATCGATGAGGGCGTTCATGGCGGATACCATTTTCTTGGTCATTGCCACCCGTAATTCGGGAAAAACAGCCGAGATCCGTGAATTATTAAAGGGATATCCCGTCCAGATCCGAAATGTCGAAGACTTTGGCCCGATTCCCGAAGTAAAAGAGGACGGACAGACTTTCGAGGAAAATGCCTACAAAAAGGCCAGCTTCACGGCCAGAGTTTTAGGATTACCGGCGTTGGCCGATGATTCCGGCTTGGTTGTCGAAACTCTTGGCGGCGCACCGGGTGTTTATTCCGCACGATTTGCCGGAGATCACGCCACCGATGCCGAACGCTGCGCCCGTCTGCTGACCGAAATGGCCGGTAAAACCGATCGGCGGGCAGCCTTTGAATGCGTCGTCTCGATTGCCGTACCGACCGGGCAGGCCTTGACATACGAAGCGCGATGCGAGGGCTTGATTGCCGAAAAGCCGGCTGGTCGCAACGGTTTCGGTTACGATCCGATCTTCTACTATCCCCCTTTGAAAAGAACATTTGCCGAATTGACCCGCACTGAAAAAAGTCTCGTCAGTCACCGGGGAAAAGCTCTGGCGGAGATAAAAGGCGAAATGGAGAAAGTTCTGGTCTGGATTCAACAGCACATGCCGGTTGTCGAAAAATTCCACCAAGGGTCTGAGATGAAATAAATTGACCAAAATGACGAAGGGTGATGCATTACTGTTTACGGTGCGTTGACGATCGCAACGCTATGGATGCGGGCGATAACGCAACGCGGGATACGGACTCCGGGATGCACCATTTCGTTCAATTTATCGACTTCGCGATCCTCAACACCGTATTTGCAAAGGGAGTTGCTCTATGATGAAGAAGAAAGAAGGCGTCGATATTGTCGTTGAGATCGGCGGTATCAAAAGCACGGAGGCCGTTGCTCGGCTGTTTGAAGAAAAACTGGACTCCGAACATTTTTCGCGGTTGCAACGGGTCAAATCTCCCGAAGTCAAGCTGAAAATAGCCAATGCCATCGCCATGTGCCGGCCGGAGCGCGTGTTCATCAACACAGGTACCGAATCCGACCGGCAGTTCATCCGGGACCTGGCTC
>Ga0316578_10000825_pt1 | contig 11553 bp, 6 predicted proteins | sample J0NA_2_FD_203076 | JGI IMG/M metagenome (GOLD analysis project Ga0316578, IMG submission 203076) | Rhizosphere microbial communities from salt marsh grasses in Alabama, United States - J0-2_160517rDrC | ecosystem: Host-associated > Plants > Roots > Rhizosphere | place: USA: Alabama | collected...
AAGGCAAACGGTCCCCCGCGGCGGGCGAGGGCGGTGCAGCGATCGAGCCGCGCCAACCCTTCGGCGAACAGCGGTTGCTCGTCGGCACGGGCCGCAAGCTCGGCCCGCAGCGGACGCTTGCGGCCGTGAGCGAGCGCGAACAGGACGTCGTCGTCCCAGCCGAACAGCGGGCTCTTGAGCGCGATCGCCAGCGCAAGATCGTCGTCCGGCAGCAGCACCGCATCGGCGAGCGCCATCAGGTCGATGATGGCGATGTGTTCGGTCAGCGTCAGCCGGTCGGCGCCGGCGACGGCGACCCCGCTGTCCTTCAGCGCGCGGATGATCTGCTCGAACAGCGGACCGCGCTGGCGCACCAGCACCAGCACATCACCGGCGCGCAGCGTGCGATTTTCGCTGGCGACAAATTTGCCGCGATCGATCGCGCCGCGAATGGTCTGTGCAATCTTGTGCGCGAGCTGCACTTGAGGGCTCGTTTCCGGCGCGTCGTCGAACGGCGCATCCCAGCCCTCGATGTCGCGCGTCGCGTCGGGCTCGATCAGCGGCCACACTTCGACGAGGCCGGGGGTGGCGTCGGGCAAAGCGAGATGCGGCGGCACGCCGGCTTCGTCGGAGGTGACGCTGGCAAAGACCTCGCGGGCGGCGAACACCGCGTCGACCGCGCCCAGCACATTGGGACCCGAGCGGAATGAGAACTGGAAGTCGCGGAACACGAAACCGAGCCCGCTTTGGCGATGCGCGGTATCGAAATAGCGGCGCATGCGCGCGAACTCTTTCGGCACCGCGCCCTGGAAGGAGAAGATCGACTGTTTCTCGTCGCCGACCGCGAAGATGCTGCGGCGGACCGCGCGCGCGCCGCGTCCTGCAGTGAACTCGGCGGCCAAGCGCTGCACGATCTCCCACTGCTTCGGGCTGGTATCCTGGGCTTCGTCGATCAGCAGATGGTCGATGCCGCGATCGAGCTTGTAATGCACCCAGGCCGACTCGACGGCATCGAGCAGCGCCAGGCTGTGCTCGATCAGGTCGTCATAGTCGAGAACGCCGCGGCGGTTCTTCTCGACGGCGTAGCGGGTAATGACGGCTTGCGCGAGGGTGATGAGCGCCGCCGTGCGGTCGCGGCAGATCACGGCGTTGCGGCGTTTGAACAGCGCGGCAACGCGTTCCTTCTCCTGTTCGAGGCGGTCGGCCACGGCGGGATGCTGCTGCACCAGCCCCTTGGTGAGGATCGATCTGCGTGGCTCGCCGTCATGCTTGAGAAACATCTCGCAATAGGCTTCGATCTGCTCGGTGCCGATCGCAGTGGCGGCCCGCGTCAGCCGCCTGCAGTGATCCTGATCGGTCTTCAAGCCTGCCTGGCACAGCGCTGCCAGCGCCGGCCATTCCGAGGACGGAAGCAGGGGCCCCTCGACGATCTCCTTTTCGATCGCCGCACGCGTTTCGTCGATCCCGATCCCGAGTGCCGCGGAAAGCTCGGCCATCGCCTTGGCGAGACCGCCGGCCTGCGCGATCCAGCGCGTCAGCTGATCGCGGCGCATGACCGCTTCGCGCAGCAATTCGCGCAAGCGCAGGTCGGCTGCGGCCGCGAGCGCCGAGGTGAGTGCGTGGCCCAGCGTTCCTTCAGGCGCGGACGCCGCATCGAGCAGCACCGCCAGTGTCGCCCGGTTGAGGAGATCGGCGCTGCCGCGCTCATCGAGCACGGTGAAATGCGCGGGCGTCCGTGCCTCGAACGGAAAGCGCTGCAGCAGCCTCGTGCAGAAGGCGTGGATGGTCTCGACCTTGAGCCCGCCCGGCACGTCGAGCGCCGCGGCGAACAAGCGGCGGGCGCGGGCGCGCGTGTCGGCATCGATCGCCTTGACGCCGATGGCGCGCAGCCTGTCGTCGAGCGCTGCGTCGTCGAGGCTGATCCAGGCGCCAAGCTGGCCAAAGACGCGGTTGGCCATATTGGCGGCGGCCGCCTTGGTGAAGGTGAGGCAGAGGATTTTCGCCGGATTGACCCCGTCGAGCAGCAGGCGGATCACCCGCTGCGCCAGCACATGGGTCTTGCCCGACCCGGCATTGGCGGAGACGAAAGCGGACACCGCGGGGTCGGCGACCTCTGCCTGCACCGCGGTCACCGCGTCCGGAATTGTTCTGTGCGCACGAGTCATAGGGTCAAAGACGGCCTGCAGGCGTCGCGAAGTGGGGCCTTGAAGATAGCGCGACCGTCCGATTCGTGCCTGGGTCGGATAAAACGATGGCGGCGCGCGGCCTCGGTCGCGGTTAACGCAACGGCCGGCCCTTTGTGGCATCGGCGCCCGTCCCGCGCTATGGTCGCCCCGAACCATTTTTGACGTGGCTCGTTTTTCAACGGCGAACCGGCTGTGCTCTGAGCGAGCGCCGCGGCATCTTTCGCGCCGAATTTCCTGGGAATGATGTCATGAGCGATCCCCCTTCGGACACCCATTTCGGCTTTCGCTCCGTGCCGCTTGCCGAGAAGCAGGCGATGGTCGACGACGTGTTTCATACCGTCGCGCGCCGCTACGACTTGATGAATGATCTGATGTCGGGCGGGTTGCATCGGGCGTGGAAGGATATCCTCGTCACCAAGGTGAATCCGCCGCGCGCCAGCTTCGACTTCGCGTTGCTCGATGTCGCGGGCGGCACCGGCGATATCGCCTTCCGCGTCGTCAATGCCGGCGGCTCCGGCGTGTGCGCGACGGTATGCGACATCAATGCGGACATGCTGACCGTCGGCCATGAGCGCGCGGTCCAGCGTGGGCTCGGTGAGGCCGTGCGTTTTGTCGAAGGCAATGCCGAGGCGCTGCCCTTTGCGGCGAAAAGTTTCGATGCCTGCACCATTGCTTTCGGCATCCGCAATGTGCCGCGCATCGAGGTGGCGCTGAGCGAAGCCTATCGCGTGCTGAAGCCGGGCGGGCGGTTCTTCTGCCTGGAATTCTCCACCGTCGATGTGCCCTGGTTCGATCGCGCCTATGATCTTTATTCCTTCAATGTCATCCCGGCGCTTGGCCGGATGGTGGCGGGCGACGCCGAGGCCTACCAGTATCTCGTCGAATCGATTCGCAAGTTTCCCAAACCCGAGGCTTTCGCTGCGATGATGCGCACCGCCGGTTTCCGCCGCGTCGACGCTCAGGTGATGAGCGGCGGCATCGTCGCCCTGCATTCGGGCTGGCGGCTGTAGCCTGACGATGCACAAGGTGTGTCAGCTCGCGATCCTGCCGCCCCCACCGGCGCTGCGTCTGCCCGCAGCCGGGCGCAGGAGCTTGTTGGGGGGGGCTCACGGGGGGAGGGAGCCGACACTGCGGACCGATGGTCCCGACACTGAAACGTGCTCTTCCGCCATACGATCGCAGCGCTTTGGTACCAGCCGGAACATTACTCAGCAAAGCCGCACCCCGTGATCCCGCCGCTGTCCCATTTTTACCGGCTGTCCCGCGCCGGCTTCGTATTCGCCCGGCAGGGCGTGTTCGGGCTGGTCGATCCGCGGCCGCTGCCGGCGACGGCGCGCACGGCGCTGCGGCTTGCCCGGCTGATCGAGCGGCCGACCGTTGCCTCCGGGGCGAACCGCCTCTCGGCCGCGTTGAGCGCGCTCGGGCCGAGCTATGTCAAGCTCGGCCAGTTCCTGGCGACACGGCCGGACGTGGTGGGCGCTGCGCTTGCAGCCGATCTCGAAAGCCTGCAGGACAAGATGCCGCCGTTTCCGCAGGCGGAGGCGGAAGCCGAGGTCGAGAAGGCGCTGGGCGTTCCACTCAAGACGATGTTCGTCAGCTTCGGCCCGCCGGTTGCAGCGGCCTCGATCGCGCAGGTGCATCAGGCTGAGATCGAAACACCGGAGGGCCGTCGTCGCGTCGCGGTTAAGGTGTTGCGCCCGGGGGTCGAGGACGGCCTCAAGGTCGATATCGATGCCTTCCGCTTCGTTGCCCGCCAGGCCGAGCGGTTTTCCGCGGAAGCGCGCCGGCTGCGCCTGACCGAGGTGATCGCGACGCTCGCCCGCTCGGTGGCGATCGAGCTCGACATGCGGCTCGAGGCCGCTGCCGCCTCCGAAATGGCGGAGAACACCAAGGACGATCCCGACTTCCGCGTGCCGGCGATCAACTGGGACCGCACCGCGCGCGAAGTTTTGACGATGGAATGGATCGACGGGACGCCGCTCTCCGACCGTGCCGCGCTCATTGCGCGTGGGCTCGATCTTCCGCAGCTCGGCCAGAAGCTGATCCAGAACTTTCTGCGCCATGCGGTGCGGGACGGCTTCTTCCACGCCGACATGCATCCGGGCAATCTGTTCGTCGACATGGAGGGCCGGCTGGTTGCCGTCGACTTCGGCATTATGGGCCGGCTGAGCGTCAAGGAGAGACGGTTCCTCGCCGAGATTCTCTACGGCTTCATCATGCGCGACTATCACCGCACCGCCGAGGTGCATTTCGAGGCGGGCTACGTTCCCGAGCATCATTCGGTCGATGCCTTCGCCCAGGCGATCCGCGCCATCGGCGAGCCCATCCATAATCGCCGCGCTGAGGAAATCTCGATGGCGCGGCTGCTAACGCTGCTGTTCGAAGTGACGGCGCTGTTCGACATGCGGACCCGGCCGGAGCTGCTGCTGCTGCAGAAGACGATGGTGGTAGCGGAGGGGGTCGGCCGCATGCTCGACCCCCAGCTCAACATCTGGGTCACTTCGGAGCCGGTGGTGCGGGAATGGCTGACCCAGAATCTCGGTCCCGCCGGTCTCCTGCAGGACGCGCGGCTCGGCGCCGGCGAATTAAGCAAGTTCCTGGCCACGGTGCCGACCCTGCTTACCCGGGCGGCGCGCCTGACCGAGCAGATCGAGCACTCGACCCGCGAGGGCATCGTGCTCGCCGCCGACAGCGTGAGCGAACTCGGCAAGACGCAGGCGACCTACAATATCGGCAGCGTCATCGCCCTCTGGGTGATTGTCATCTTGCTGGCGTTTCTGGTGTTCTGGAAGTGAAGCGCGATATGACTGGATTGCTTGCAGTGCTGTCACATCCTATCTTCGCGGCCAAAGGAATTTCCTTATGGGCACGCTGTCCTCCAAGCGCATCCTTCTCATCATCGCGGGCGGCATTGCCGCCTACAAATCGCTTGATCTGATCCGCCGGCTGCGCGAGCGCGGGGCCGGCGTGCGCGTGATCATGACCAAGGCGGCGCAGCAATTCGTGACGCCGCTTGCGGCCGGCGCGATCGCAGGCGAGCGCGCCTTCACCGATCTGTTCGATGCGGTGACCGAGTTCGATATCGGCCATATCCGGCTTGCACGCGATGCCGATCTTGTCGTGATCGCGCCGGCGACCGCCGATCTGTTGGCGAAGATGGCGGGTGGCCATGCCGACGACCTGGCCTCGACCGTACTGCTCGCGACCGACAAGCCGATCCTGATCGCGCCGGCGATGAACCCGCAAATGTGGAGCCACAAGGCGACACAGCGTAATCTGGCGCAGCTGCGCGCCGATGGGGTCGCCACCGTCGGGCCGAATGCGGGCGAAATGGCGGAAACCGGCGAAGCCGGCATCGGGCGGATGGCCGAGCCGCTGGAGATCGTCGCGGCCGTCGAGACTTTCTTCCCGGCACTATCGAGCGGCGAACGCGGTCCGGTGGCGCTGAGGTCTCTTGCCGGCTTGCGCGTGCTCGTCACATCGGGACCGACGCGTGAGGCGATCGATCCGGTGCGCTACATCGCCAACCGCTCGTCCGGCAAGCAGGGCCATGCCATCGCGCGCGCCGCTGCCGAAGCCGGCGCCGAGGTGACGCTGATTTCCGGCCCGGTCAGGATCGCCGATCCGCCGGACGTGAAAGTGATCCATGTCGAAAGCGCGCGGGCGATGCTGGCTGCGGTCGATGCCGGTTTGCCCGCCGAAGTCGCGATTTTCGCGGCCGCTGTCGCCGACTGGCGGGTTGCCGGAGCGGGCCGACAGAAGACCAAGAAGTCCGCCGCTGGGCCGCCGGTTCTCACGCTCGTGGAAAATCCCGACATTCTCGCCACCGTCGCCAAACGCAAGGCCGGCCGGCCGCGGCTGGTCGTGGGCTTTGCCGCGGAAACCGAGCGCGTCATCGAGCACGCCCGCGACAAGCTCGGACGCAAGGGCTGCGACTGGATCGTCGCCAACGACGTGTCGAAGGAATCCGGCGTCATGGGCGGCGACCGCAATACCGTGCACCTCGTCACCGCCGCCGGCGTCGAATCCTGGCCGTCGCAGTCGAAGGAAGACGTGGCCCGGGCATTGGTCGCCCGCATCGCGGCGACGCTGAAGGCGACGGCGCCGGCCGAATGAGCGCCGTCCGTGTCCCGATCCTGCGGCTTGCGCATGGCGCCGACCTGCCGCTTCCGGCTTATCAGAGCGCCGGGGCGGCGGGGCTCGATCTGCTCGCCGCGGTGCCGCTCGATGCGCCGGTAGCGATTGCGCCGGGCCGGCGGGCAACCATCCCGACCGGTTTTGCGCTGACTCTCCCGGAAGGAACCGAAGCGCAGGTGCGTCCGCGGTCGGGACTGGCCGCGCGCCATGGCGTCACCGTGCTCAATACGCCCGGCACCATCGACTGCGATTACCGTGGCGAGGTGCTGGTGATCCTTGCCAATTTTGGCGAGTGCCCGTTCCTGGTTGAGCGCGGCGCTCGCATCGCCCAGCTGGTCGTCGCGCCAGTGCTGCGGGTGGTACTCGATGAGGCAACGCAGCTGCAGCCAACCGAACGCGGCAGCGGCGGCCTGGGCTCGACCGGCTTGGCCGGCAAGCGGGATTGAGCCATCCGGCGCTCAGTTCCTGTGGGATATTCGTCGCGCAGCTTCGCGTTCTCAGTCTGGACTCTTTCGGTCGGAGTCCCGATGGGGGTAAATTGACCTGATTCGTGCCGGCGCCGCAGAGTTTGGGGCGGGTGCTATATCGACCGGCGTCGGCTGCCTTGCCCGCCGGCTGTTGGGTTGAAGTTCTTCGTCAGGAATTCGAAGCGAGCGCGCAGCCTGGCCGGGCGGTGCCCGCAGGAGGTTGATTGATTGCTCGGCAGTCACGATAGGCCGGGCAGGGGCTGTGCGATGCCGAATCGGGCTGGGAGGTCTAGCGGGCAAGTTTGGTTGGGCCGGCGCGATCGCCGGCCGATGCTGGTCGTCATTCTCGCACTATGTTGCGCTCCGCAGCTCTGCCTGGCTGAGCCGGCGGCCGGCCATGCGATCGCCAGCGGTCGTTTTCTCGCCGCGGGCCGCCTCGCGCCGCACGAACTTGCCGCGCTGGCTCTCATTCTCGGTACGATCGTGTTTGCCGTTGTTACCGCCATCGCGCTGGTGCGGACCCGCCATCGCGCCGCGCTGCGCGATAGCGAAGCCCGCGCCGAGATCGCGTCTTTGCATACCGATGTCGACCGGCTGGCCGCGCTGGTGATGTCGGAACCGCAGGTGCTCATCGTCTGGACGGCCGGTGTCGCCGAGCCGGAAGTCATCGGTGAAATCTCCTATATCGCGCCGGAAATGCCGGACCAGGAGCCGCAGCGGTTGTTGGCCTTCAGCGACTGGCTCGGACCGGATGTCGCGCAATCCATCATCGACTCGATCGAGCGGCTGAAGGTTCAGGGTGAGGCCTTCGCCGTTCAGCTGGCGACCCTTTCGGGCCGCTATGTCGAGGCCGATGGCCGCGCCATGGGCGGCTTTGCCGTGATGAAGTTGCGGGACGTGACGGGGACCAAGCGCGAGGTCGCCGAGCTCGGCGCGCGGTCGCAGCGCATGCAAAACGAGCTCGATGCGTTGCGCAATCTCATCGAGGCGCTACCTTCGCCGATCTGGATGCGCGATGTCGGCGAGCGCCTTGTCCTCGTCAACTCGGCTTTCGCGCGCGCCGTCGAGGCACCCGATCCTGCAGCGGTCGTCACCAACGGGATCGAACTGCTCGGCACTGCCGAACGCGAGGAGATCAGCCGGAAGGCAGCGGCCGGTGGATTTTCCGGCCGGCTGCCTGCCATCGTCGCCGGTAGCCGTTGCATGATGGATATCATCGAGCTGCCGACCGCGCGCGGGCGGGTCGGCATGGGGATCGATGCCAGCGAAGCGGAGCGGCTGCGCATCGAGATCACGCATATGCTCGATGCGCACCGGCGCACGCTCGACCAGCTCGCGACCGGCGTTGCCATTTTCGACGCGGACCGCAAGCTGACCTTCCACAACGCTGCCTTTCGGGCGTTGTGGGGTCTCGATCACGCCTTTCTCGAAGAAGGGCCGAGCGACGGACATATCCTCGACCGCCTGCGGGCTGCCCGGCGCCTGCCGGAAGAGCGGGACTTCCGGCAGTGGAAGGCCAATCTTCATCAGGCCTATCAGTCGACCGAAACCGAGCGGCATGAGTGGCACTTGCCGGATCGCCGCACCTTGCGCGTCGTTACCACGCCCAATCCGGAGGGCGGCGTCACCTATCTGTTCGACGACATCAGCGAGCGGCTCGAACTCGCGCGCCGCGCCGATGCGCTGACCCGCGTGCAGGGTGAAACGCTCGACAATCTGTCGGAAGGTGTCGCCGTGTTCGGCAGCGACGGCAGGCTGCGGCTGTACAATCCGGCCTTTGTCCGGCAATGGCGGATCGATGTGGCAACACTCGGCGACCGGCCGCATATCGAAGCGGTGATCGCGCGTTGCTTGCCGCTTCATCGCGAGGCGCGGACCTGGAATGCGTTGCGCGGCGCGGTGACCGCGCTGGACAAGCGCGATCCGATTTCAGAGCGCATCGAGCGCAGCGATGGCAGCGTCGTCGATTTCGCCACGGTGCCGCTGCCCGACGGCGCAACGCTGGTCACCTTCCAGGACGTGACCGATTCGGTGAATGTCGAACGCGCACTGCGTGAGCGCAACGAGGCCCTGATCGCCGCCGATGAGATGAAGCTCGACTTTGTTCATCATGTATCTTATGAGCTGCGCTCGCCACTCACCAATATCATCGGCTTTGCTCACTTCCTCGGCGATTCCTCGACCGGTCCGCTCAATGACAAGCAGGACGAATATCTCGGCTACATCACCACTTCCACCAATGCGCTGCTGGCGATCATCAACAATATTCTCGACCTGGCGACGATCGACGCCGGCGCGATGACGCTCAATCTTGGTCCGGTCGATATCCGCGAGACCATGGAGGCAGCGGCCGAAGGCGTTCAGGATCGCCTGGTCAAGGATGGGATCGTGCTCGACCTGCGCGCTGAGCCTGAAATCGGCGCGTTCACCGGGGACGGCCGCCGCATTCGCCAGGTGCTGTTCAACCTGTTGTCCAACGCGATCGGCTTTTCCCCGCCCGGTGGCCTGGTGGTGCTCACCGCCGAACGCAGCGAAGAAGCGGTCACCTTCGCGGTCAGCGACCAGGGGCCTGGCATCCCCGCCGAGATGTCGAGCCGCGTCTTCGATCTCTTCGAAACCGACCCGCGCGGCTCAGGTCACCGCGGAGCCGGATTAGGCCTCTCGATCGTCCGCTCGTTCGTCGAGCTGCATGGCGGCAAGGTGAGCATCGAATCCGGGATTGGACAGGGGACGACTGTCGTGTGTACGTTTCCGCTTCCCAACGCGGCTGCGCAGACGGCCGCCGAATGACTAATATCAAAGCATGATGGCTCCCCCGCCGCCGGGCGAAACCACGATCACCTTCGACCTGCCGAACGAACAGGCGATGCGCGACTTTGCCGTCGATCTCGCCAATGCACTCGATCCCGGTGACGTCGTTTCTTTGTCCGGCGATCTGGGGGCGGGAAAGACCACGCTTGCCCGCGCGGTCATTCGCCACCTCGCCGGCGACCCGGCGCTCGACGTGCCGAGCCCGACCTTCACGCTGCTGCAAACCTATGAGCTGTCGCGTTTCAGCCTGGCCCATGCCGATTTCTACCGCCTCAAGGGCCCAGAAGAACTCGCCGAGATCGGCTTCGAGGATTTGCCGTTTGGTACAGTGGTGCTGCTGGAATGGCCGGACCGCGCTCCCGACGTGCTGCCGTCGAACCGCTTCGATGTTGAGATCAGGCTCGATCCAAACCGCGGGCTTGATTACCGCAGCGTGCGGCTGACCGGTTTCAATGGCTTTGCGCCGCGGGTCGAACGCCTGCCGAAGGCACGGGACTTTCTCGCAGAGGCCGGCTTCGGCGATGCTGTTCGCCAACGGCTTGCCGGCGATGCCTCGACGCGGTCCTATGAGCGGCTGACACTCGGCGACCGCGCCGTGATGTTTATGAATACGCCGCGCCGGCCCGATGGGCCGCCGGTCCGTTACGGGCGTCCTTACAGCGCCATTGCCCATCTTGCCGAAGATGTCCGGCCCTTCGTTGCGATGGCAAACGGGTTGCGCGAACGCGGCTTTTCCGCGCCTGCGCTCTACGCCGTCGACATCGAGAACGGCTTTGTCGTCCTCGAAGACCTCGGCGATTGCGGCGTGGTCGAGGGCGACCCGCCGGCGCCGATCGCCGAGCGCTACCGGGCCGTGGTCGATCTCCTGATCGCACTGCACAGCCTCAGCCTCCCGGGAGAGCTGCCGCTCGCCACCTCGGCGCGGCCGTACCGCCTGCCGACCTATGACGCCGATGCCCTGATGATCGAGATCGAGTTGCTGCTCGACTGGTATCTGCCGCGCCTCGCAGCGCCGCCAACGGTGACGGCGCGCAATGCCTTCCTGTCGTTCTGGCGGCACGCCATCGAGCCGGTTCTGGCGGCACCGAAGACCTGGGTGCTGCGCGACGTCCATTCCCCCAACCTGTTGTGGCTGCCGGAGCGCGAAGGGATCAAGCGGGTCGGGCTGCTTGATTTCCAGGATGCGATGTTGGGACCGGCCGCCTATGACCTCGCCTCGTTGCTGCAGGATGCGCGGGTCGACGTGCCGGAGGCATTGGAAATCGAGCTGTTCGGTCGCTATGTCAAAGCGCGCCGCGAAGCCGATCCGCGCTTCGACGTCGCCAATTTCGCCCAGCTCTATGCGACGCTCGCGGCCCAGCGTGCCTCGAAAATCCTCGGGATTTTTGCCCGCCTCGATCAGCGCGACCGCAAGCCGCAATATCTGCGCCATATGCCGCGCGTTGCCACCTATCTGCAGCGCGCCCTCGCGCATCCCGCGCTGGCGCCGCTAAAGGCATGGTGCAATGCCTATGTGCCGCCGCCGCCCGGCTGATGGGGCTTGGCAAGGGTCAGGGGATTAGAGCATTTTCAGGCGAAGTGGATTCCGGTTCGCCGTCAGAAGATGAAATCAAACAAAGAGAAATAGAGCGAAACCTGATTCCATCAAAACGGGATTCGCTCTAGCGCGACAGGGCCGCCACTTCTCCTATTGCTATCGGCGTCCGCGCCTTCTCTTGGGCTTTTCCTGCTCGGCGCCTTTCGGATCGAATCCGACATAGATGACATAGTTGCCGTAGGCCTTATCGGGCGGCATCGGCACCGCCATGTCCTCCATGACATGAGTGAAGGAGATGTTGGGATCGTCGGGTGGGATGGTGACGTAAACGAGATAGAGTTTCGACCATAAGGTCTGCGGCTCCATGCCCTCCTTCACCAGCGCATAGCGCAGCGGCAGCTTGGTCTCGCCTGTGGCGCCGGCCGGGCCAAGAATG
>Ga0316578_10000826_pt1 | contig 11549 bp, 13 predicted proteins | sample J0NA_2_FD_203076 | JGI IMG/M metagenome (GOLD analysis project Ga0316578, IMG submission 203076) | Rhizosphere microbial communities from salt marsh grasses in Alabama, United States - J0-2_160517rDrC | ecosystem: Host-associated > Plants > Roots > Rhizosphere | place: USA: Alabama | collected...
TCGATGCCGACGCATCCGATGTTATGATAGGCCAAAACGACAGCTTTCATTAATTCACCTTGAACGGCTTCCCGCAAACCGGGAACTCATGGTTTTCACACCCGACCGCCGCGATTTCGGAAGGATCTCTTCCGACGACCCGTTGAATGAAATAGCGCGGCCGCGCCCGCACGTCGCCGTAAATTCGGCCGATGTATTCCCCCATCAACCCCATACCAACGAATTGGGCTCCCACGAAGAAAAACAGCACCGCGAAGAGGGTAAAAACACCACCCACCGCCCATTCCGGACCGTAAAGCAGGCGCATCAGCAACAAAAACAGGCCGAACCCGAAGCCCAATGTCGAAATAATGGCACCGACAAAACTCAACAGGCGCAGCGGCAGCGTGGTCATGCTCGTCAGGAGATCGAAGTTGAGGTTGATCAGCCGCCAGATGCTGTATTTCGATTCGCCGGCCTTGCGCCTGGCATGCCGCACGTCGATTTCGGTCGTGTTGCGGGCAAAGCCGTTGGCCAGGATCGGGATGAAGGTGCTGTGTTCGTGACACTGCAGCATGGCATCGACTACCGAGCGCCGGTAGCCGCGCAGCATGCAGCCGTAGTCATGCATCATCACACCCGTATGGTATTGCACGGCCCGGTTGATGAGCGCCGAGGCGAAGCGGCGGAACCGGGTGTCCCGCCGGTGGATCCGCACGGTGCCGACCACATCGAAGCCCTCGGCCAGCTTTGCGGCCACGCGCGGGATTTCCTCGGGCGGATTCTGTAAATCCGCATCCAGAGTGATGACAAACTCGCCGCGCGCGTTGGCCAGCCCGGCCATCACGGCTGCGTGCTGGCCGTAGTTGCGGTTGAGAATCAACCCGACGACCTTGCCCGGATGCTCTTCGGCCGCAGCGATGATCATCTCGGCGGAACGGTCGGCACTACCGTCGTCGATCAGGATGATCTCATATGACTCGCCGGTGGCCTGACCGGCTTCCAGGCACCGCCGGATGAGTTCAGCGAGATTTTCGGCCTCGTTGAACACGGGAATGACAACTGAGATGGTGGGCGATAGGCTCATTTCTTCAAAACGTCCTTTATGGCGTCGACGACGTCCTCGACATCCTCCGGGGTCATATCAGGAAACAGGGGCAGAGAGCAAATCCGGTCCGAATTCCATTCGGTGTTCGGCAGCATGCCGCGGCGCGTTCCCATCGACTCCCTGTAATAGCGCTGCAGGTGAACGGCCAGAAAGTGGATGCCGGTTCCGATGTTCCGCTCTTTCAGACGTTCCATGAACTCGTTGCGACTGATGCCGGCCCGTGCGACATCCAGCCGGACGACGAAAAGATGCCAGGAGTGGACCATGGGATAGGTCGAATCGGCCAGGGGCAAAATTTCATCGATCCCGGATAGGCGCTCACGGTAGGTTAGCGCAAGTTCCTCTCTGCGGCGGTTGAACACGTCTACCCGCGCCAGCTGCCCCAGACCGAGAACGGCACCAATGTCGGTCAGATTGTACTTGAATCCCGGCTCCTGCACCTGCGCCTGGGGAGAACGGCCCTGGGTCTCGCGTTCGAAGGCGTCGGCGCCGAGTCCGTGAAACTTCAACCGGCGAATCCGGTCGAGGAGCGCCGGGTCGTCGGAACACAGCATGCCGCCTTCACCGGTGGTAATGTTCTTGATCGGATGAAACGAAAAAATGGTGGTCCCTCTGCAGCCGATGCGCTCGCCGCGGTATTCGGTCCCCAGAGCATGGGCGGCGTCTTCTGCCAATGAAACGCCGTGTTGGGCGGCAAGGCGGCGAATGGGCGCCATGTCCACCGCGGCCCCTGCAAAGTGAACCGGCACGATCAGTCGCGTGCGGGAGGTCAGGGCGGCCTCGATGGCATCGGCCGAAACCATCAGGGTGTCACGATCGACGTCGACGAAAACCGGTCTGGCCCCCGACAGGACCGCCAGGTTGACGGTGGAGACCCAGGTCATGGCCGGTGTAATGACCTCGTCGCCCGAGCCGATCCCGAGTGCCTCGATGAGAAGGTGCATGCCCGCCGTGGCCGATGCCAGCGCCACGGCCCCCTTGCTGCCGACGTACTCGCCGAAGCGGTTCTCGAATTCGGTACATTTAGGCCCGGTGGTGATCCAGCCCGAGCGCAGCACCGCGTCGACCGCGGCAATGTCGTCCTCTGAAATCGAGGGTCGTGAAAAGGGTAAGAATGTCGTTCGCATCAGTCGGCATCCTTTAAGCTTCGGTGGATGGTCTCATAACCCTGTCGGTCTGGCAGCTTTGAGCCGTCAAGGCCTTCGGGGGGTGATAATTACGTCGATCCTGCGGTTGACGGCTCGGCCCTCCGCCGTTTCGTTCGACATCAGCGGACGCGCGGAACCGTAACCGACGGCCAGCACGTTGCTGCCGTGCAGCGTATCGTTCGTCACCAGGTATTCTTTGACCGCGGTGGCTCTTTCTTGAGACAGTTGCTGGTTGACTTCGATTGAGCCGGTACTGTCGGTGTGGCCTTCGACAATGACCTCTGGATCGTTGAACGTGCGGATCGCCAGCTGCACCTTGCTGAGCAACGCATAATTCTCCGGCAGTATGACGGCTTTGCCGCTCGGGAACTGCATGCCGCGCAGTCGGATCACCAACTGGTTGCCCTGCCGATAGACCTCGGCCTCCTCGCGACTGAAAGAATTTTGGATGTTCTCAAACTTTTCATTGAACTTTTTCTCGGCCTCCAGCTGCTCCCTGGCAATCTGCTCCTGTCTGCTCTTGCCTTCCAGAGCGAACACACGGTCCTTCAAGGTATCGATTTCCTTTTCCTGTGCTTGGATTTTCGTGTTCAGGAAATCCTGGTTCTTCTGCATGGCCGCTATCGAACCGGTAATGTTTTGCCGCTGGATCTCAAACGGCTGATCCCGCATATCCGGCGCCTTGAGTTGTTCTGACATCTGGAAAAGGATGTCCTCGATCCAAAGGGCAATCTGCTCTGAATTCATCGCCTGAATTTTCTTGCTCTGACGGGTGAGTTCGACGGCACGGCGAGCGTAAAAAAGGTCTTCCTGGGCCTGGCGTGTCATCTCTTCGACTTCGTATGGGTTCTCGGTAATGAAGGCATCCGTAACGTTCAAATTCCGAACGGCGTCCGCGTACGCTTTGGGGGCATATTTTTTAGCACCCAATCGTTCCGCTTCATTCAGGGTGATACGGACTTCTCCCAGTACGTTTCGCTTGATAGCGGCAATCTCAAGGTCTCGAAACATGTTCTTGACCTTTTCTTTGTTCCTCAGGGCGTAGTCCAAATTGTTGTCTTCGATTTCCTCGGTCAGCCTGAAGAAACGCCTCTCTGCCTCCGGGTAGCCTTCCAGTTCGGCTGCCCCGGCCTTGCGGGCCATTTCCCGCCGTTTGATCACATCTGCCATGGATGTCCTGGCCACGGCAGCGATTTCCTCGGCCTTCTTCAGCTGGGTTTGGCCAATCGAGACATCTTCGGCTATCCGTGAAATCGCCGCCTTTTCCTCGAGCCCCTTACGGGCCTCTAGCAGCGAGTCTTCGGCTTTTGAGAACCAGAAGGGTGCCAGCAGATCGATCTGGTTCGTACGCGCGTTGACAACCGCCCGTTCGAAATCGTTCACCAGGTCCTGCGGGTTGTCCACAGTGGGTCTGACAACCTGACGGCTGGCAGAGCACGCCAAAACCAGAATCAAAACCGCACAGATGAAAACCGCAAGTGTCAAGTGCCATTTCTTGGTCTTGATTCTTTGCATTTTTACGGGTCTCCTTTTCAATCGAACTGGACTCCGGTTACCGTAAAATAGCGTCGATCTCGATCTCACCGCTTCCGAGGACGCGTCTCACCCGCCTTCCACCTGGAAAGCCGGGTGCGAGGTGCGCTTTGCCTCATTGTTCAAAAAAATCGTCCTTAAAGTCAAGAGGCGGTATGGTTCATGCTGTCGGGCGCCTCTTCCGTTGATTTGCTGCCGCGGCTGCGCAAGTAAACGAACAGGGAAATGATGACCATCCCGATGAGGATCATCACCCACAGGGAACCCTGTAGATACGCCGCCACGACCAGGATGACCCACAAGAAAGCGCCCAACACGAAAAGACGCCAACCGAGCTGGATTCCCGCCAAAAAAGTGCCCAACGCCAACACCAGCAGGACGATCAGGCCGGCATTTTGTTTGGTCAACTGTTGGATGTTCAAGAGCGTGTGGACCAAATAAACCGACACCAGCACGCCGAACCAGTGGTAGAGCTGATTTCGAACGGTTTTCCAGGTATCGAGTTTTTGGCGACGAAGCCGGGACCATTCGATGCTCGTGCAGGCGATGCCGAATACCGGAACCATCGCCACCCAATAGCGGTAGCTCATGGCAGGGAGAAAATAGGTGATTCCCACACCGATCACAGCAAGCGTCATCAGGGCCAACAGAATATATTCATAGACTGTCAACCGTCGTAGCCGTCCGGTGAGCCGGTTGTTGTTTGTTGTCTTGTCGGATTGATGCGTGTCGGCCACTGCTCACCTCCGTTTCTTGTCGTTGTTAAAGGCGTTTTAACTATTCGGCGTTCCGGAAGCCCGCGCCGAATTCCACGACGACCCTCTTCGCCGCCGGTTCCCGGGCTGGGGCTTTTGGTGAATGTGAATAGTGTAATCCTCACCTATAAGCAAGTTTTTTTAAAGATGCCGCCTCGCCTGTAATCCGTACCGTCAAAAATCAATGCTCACCATCACTAGACGCCTGCACGTAAAGTCCCGGCGCAAAAGACGCGCCGATGCCGCCTTCGCAGGCGACTTGCCCCTCACGGATTGTACCGTGCGATGGTCTTCACTGGCGTTGCGCAGTGAACGGTTTCGATTTGTTCAGAAATTCGCCCGTCGAAATTTTGGATGATGCTCAGCGGAACATCGCGTTAGGTTTGCGAGAAATGGGGGGATTCTGCGGCTCAATCATTCAGCGGGTCTTCGGCCTTTTTGAGGTCGGCGGCCTGTTTCGCCGATATGTGCGACTGAAAAGACATCGTCATCGATGGCGGCCGCTCGCTGAATTGTTCACCTGTGGCATTTACGCACACCACCTTCTTGGCGCCATAAGCTGAAATCAGTGCCAGCGTATTGCTGAAATATTCCCGGTCGCGCCGAAGGTCGAGGCCGTTCGAGGGAATGACCGCCAGACAGGTGAAGCCAGGGATCAACGCCAGGCAGGCCGATTCGAGCTTCCGGACAAAACCGGGTAGTTCGGTGGGTATCCAAACGTGCAAGAAAATGTAAAGCCTGTTCTTTAGTTTGTTTATCCTGATATCCGGCAAACCGACCCCTTCCAGTCATCTTATGGCTATCGGCTACGTGCCGTTTTAATCCGTATGTCTTGAGCCCCGCGGCAAGTCCCCGGCGATAGAGGTGACCTGTCTCGTGTGAAAGCAGAAGTCATGCCAACCCCGTCGATCAATCATATATTTTATATTATCAAGATATTCAGTCGTATACCGAGATCAGCCAGAGTGCGGGAGCGTCAATAATCCCGACACCGCATGAAATCCGACCCGCATACAACCATGACCGGAGATGATGTCCGTTTTGATGTGGCTGCCCGCACCGGTTCACTGACGGTCTATCGAATCCACAGGGCTGCCGTAATGCCCCAGATGGCGTTGAAAAAGAACACGAGGAGCGGTGTCAGATAGCCGAGTTCGAAGCCCAGGTAGCCGACATGGGCCTTGAACGGAAAGACCCAGAACAGCTGCACAAGCGTGGGACCGAGGCTCAATAAGACACCGCGTGTGATTATACGGCTTTTCGCTATGGGCAGGAGAAAAATCAACCCCCAGATGCCGCCCCACACGATCCTGGGATAGAGCCATGGCAGTGTCCAGGCCGGGGCAATCTTGACCTGCAAATAAGCCGTGAGACCGGTCATACCGGCCAGCCAAACGGCGGCACTGTTTGTCAAACCACCCAGCGCACCGGCGGAAAAATAGAGGCTTAATCTTCGTACAAAATTTCGCAGTGAATTTACCATTGCCATTACCCGCCTATTAAGTGATACATTAATGCCTCGCTGTAAAGAACGCAAACGTGTCGAGGGATGGGCTCCAGACACGGTTGGCACGGACCGACTGCCTGGCATCAGTTACCGTAAGGAGGTTGAAAACCCGCATGTCAAAACCAAAAAACGCCATGGAAATTTTTCAACTGCTCGACCAGTCGAACTGCCGGCAATGCGGCGAAAAGACCTGTCTGGCTTTTGCCGGCGCGGTTTTTACCGGCAGAAGAAAACTCGAAGATTGCCCGAAGCTATCTCCAGATATCATTCAATGCTGCGTAAATGAAAACCCGGTTGAAAACCTCGCGGAGCAAAACAGGGACGCCTACCTGGCGCACCTCAAAGACGAGGTCGCCGGCATTGACCTCGCGAAAGCCGCTGATAGATCGGGAGGCCAATTCGTGGACGGCGCGCTGACACTCAAGGTACTCGGAAAGAATTTCGGTGTGGATGAAAATGGAAAACTCTTTGCCGACATCCACATCAATCCCTGGGTGGCGGTCCCGTTTCTCAGCTATGTACTTTACGGCAAGGGACGTCCGGTATCGGGAAATTGGGTGTCATTCAGGGATCTGAAGGACGGTATGGAGCGCTACCCGCTGTTTAAGAAGCGTTGCGAGACCCCCATGAAGCGTGTGGCTGATGCTTACCCCCAACTTTTCGACGACCTGGTGCACATCTTCAGCGGCCGCAAGGTGGCGGAAGAGTTCGAATCGGACATCTCCGTCGTCCTGCATCCCCTTCCCAAAGTTCCCATCATGATCTGCTACTGGCTTCCCGAAGATGGGCTCGCATCGAGCCTCAACCTTTACTTCGATCAAACAGCCGACAAAAATCTCGACATCGGTTCGATTTTTTCGCTGGGGGCCGGTTTGTCGCAAATGTTTGCGAACCTCGCCCGCCGACACGGATTCTCCGAAGCGGCTGCATTATAGACCATCTTCTCAAAACGAATATATTTTCTGCTGCCTGTTTTTTTCGATGCGGGATCGCAGCTGAGCTGGTCTAAATCCGTCGCCAGGGATTCGAGACGATTTAAAAGATGGTTTCTCTGGTTCGGCGTGAGGTTTTCCAGCAAGTAGGCCAGCAACTCGAGGGTGCGATGCGTGTTGATGTCAATTTTACGCTGGTAATTTTCGGTTCTGAATTCTTCGGCATTCGTGAACAAGCCCCTGAGTGCGGCTTCGAGTTCATCCGGGTTGGTTCGGTTTTTCAGTATGCGCCGTCCGGCGGCCTGAATTTTGCGACGGTACGCAACCCGATCGGCTGCAATGGGCTCGATTTGCAGGCTCCAGGCGTTAACCGCTTGGAGCTGGAATTCGGTCAAGTCACCTATCCAATAGTTCAGGCGCTTTTGCATGCGTTTTTGGCGGTTTTGGATGATTTTTTGTGGTGGCGGTCTGACATATTCGTTTTCGATATCGCGGTTTTTCTTTTCCAGGTTCTCGAAGAGTTCATCGATCTGCTCATCCGTAGCCGAGAACATGATGTCGGCAATATCGGGACTGACCTGTTGTATCAAAACGTTCCAATATCGGATCAGCCGCATTTTGTAAGCATCCAGGCGTTCCACCGTAACCGGCCGGTCGCTGTGGCCGATCTCCCGGTGTAAATCCCGCAGAAATTCAGCATACTCCGGCAGTTGCGTCCGGCAGTGCCAATCGAGCTGACGCACGAGTTGCGTTCTAAGCCGGCTGCTCTGGTCGGGTTTCAGGGAAATGTAATCGTCTACATACCAGGGGATGAGCCAGTCCAGGCTGGGGTAGTACAACTTGGGACCGCAAGCGCTCAACAAAATGAACCCCATCACCGAGGCCAATATTTTTTTCATCTTTCCATCACGGAGGGATTTCGACGGCACCATGGCCGGAGGCGTTGCGAAGAAAAACCTATCGGGCCGCACACCCCAAAATCGCTTCTCGATGTTCGGCAACTCGCAGGCATCGTCGGCTCTGGTTTAAAGATGCGACAGAGACAAGGTGCCGCCCATCACCGCGTGCTCAGGTTTGCAGCCACCGGCCAACGACATAACCGCCTGTGGAAACGACGGCGCACAGTACAACACCCCAGGCGATGTCAACCGGAACCAAGGCGGCCGGCCAATGTCGAATCAGCGCGTAGTTGGTCAGTTCGTAGGTGGCGTAGGTAAAAAAGCCGTACAAAGCGCCGAGGACCATCGCATTGACCAGTGAGGTCCGGCTTAATGCCGGCGCAACACAAAAGATCATCAAGCCGACAATATAGATCACGTAAAAAGCGATCGCTGCCGGCCAGTTGACCCGTTGACTGAGCAATTCCCCCAGCTGACGGTGATAAAAGGATTGGGCCACCCAACCGAGCCAGATAAAATCCACAACCAGAAACACCAGCAGGCTGGCTGCGTATATAATAACGTATTTATAAAGCGGCATTTCCTGTCGCCTCGCTGATGAACACATTAAAATTTTATGATCTAAGGTTGCGATCACCGAATGGCAAGTTTCCCTGCTTGGATCTGATCTTTTTCAAAAGAGGCCTCAACAGGCAGTACAAACCGGCCACTGTCGGCAGGCAGATAAGACTCCACGCCACGATCGCACGCAGGGTCGTTTCCCACAGTTGTCCGATGGTGTCCCAAAGATTGGTTTTAAACATCGAGATCAATTGCGAAGCCGATAGAGGCAGCGGATCGACGCCGAACAGCCAGGCCCCAAACTGGAAAAATGGAATCAGAAGCGCAATTTGAAGCGGATACGCCAGGTAGTTAACCAGCTGGACTGCCGGCAGATTCAGCCGGAGAACAAGAGCGGCTATGGTGCACAACAGTGTTGTGGAGCCAATCACGGGAAATATACCGATAACCACACCCACAGCCATACCCAAGGCTATCTTTTCCGGGGAAATGCCCTGACGGAGCAATTTGACAACCGGATCAATAATTTTTCTTTGGAAGAATCCCCGTTTCATTAGCTGTTTCACCGAGTAACACGGTTTCGACGTGCGCGTCTGATATCCATCTGAAAATATTTCGCACAATATAGGGCTCTTTGGCTGAATTTCCAGTCGGTGGCATTTTCATCAAATAAATTCCAGGTGTTTGAATCGGTTTTAGGCAAATGCGCCGGGCAGCATCATCGGATAAGGAGGGATTTAGCGCATTCCGTGAGGCGCGCTTTTCCGCAGGGCTTTCTCGACCTGCCGCGCGGTGGGATAATAAACGCTCTGAAAATGAAACAGCAATCCGATCCCCCAACCGATCACCGGCCACAGAAACCACCAGGATCCGGGGGTCAGGCTGTTGATCAACAGCAGTAGGCCGCAGGTAATGAGGTAGCTCCAAAGGTGCCAGTGGAATCCGAATTTGCGGCTTTGCCGCCAATCTTTTTCTTTGGCTTCTTTTGACTTTTCGGCCATTTCCTGTAAAAGAGCCGCTTCTATCACCTCAGCGTTTAATCCCAGTTCGTGGCCGATTTCAAGAAGATCTTCGCGGCTGATGCCGATGCGCTGTCTCAGCAGCAGCGCTCGATGTATGACGCGATTGACCTCTTCTGTGCTGAAAGATTTCATGAATCACAATTGGGGTCGCTGTATGAAAATAGGCCACGCGATTGCACCGGATGATGGTTTGCCTACAAGGCACATTCACCTGCACATATCAGGATATGCGCGGTCGGATGGAATGTCACACAGGCGACAGGCTGTTAGACAAGAAAAAGGTGTCATTATATTCTTAACGGGGCCCCTTATCCAATGTTTGTGCTCGGTACCGGCGCAGTTTTAATATAAACATCCCGCTGAGGAAAAGGAATGTCGATCCCTTCTTTTATAAACCGTTTGTAGACCGCGGTATTCAGTAAATGCGTCACCCGTCCGCGCAGAATCGGCCTATCCACCCAGCATAGGAGTTCGTGATCGAGGCTCGAATCACCGAAGGCGCGAAAGCGGACCCGTGGCGCGGGCGCCTTGCAGACTTCTGGTTGACTGGCGGCCACATCCATGAGAACCGACTTCACTGTATCGATGTCCGATCCGTAGGCCACGCCAACTTTTACGCGGATGCGATAGCGTTCGTAGGGTCCACCGGTCTCATTGGTAATCTTGGCGTTACCCATGATGGAATTGGGCACTGTGATCTCGACGTCATCGCGGGTCAACAAGCGTGTGCTCCGTATGCCGATGTGCGTCACCTCCCCCCGCTCGCCCGAATCCAGCACGATGAAATCGCCAAGCTTGAAGGGGGCATCGGTCAGGATGAACACCCCTGAGAACAGGTTGGCCAGCGTATCCTTGGCGGCAAATGAAATGGCCAAACCGAGAATACCGGCCGAGGCTATCCAGGCCGTCACATCGATGTTCCAGGCCAGAAAAACGAAGTACAGCGCCAGGGCCACAACCAAAATCACCAGCAGATTACTGAACAACGGCAGCGTGCGGTGCTGAATCAGGGTGAGCCGGCTGTCGTCGCGGCTCACCAGTTCAATGATCAGCTGCAGGAAACGGGCGGCAGCCTTTGCCCAGAGAAATATGGCCACGGTTTTCAACCCGCTCAGAGTCACGAAATGTACGGTCTGCGAAAAATCCAGCCGATCGGTGGCCACCGCCAGCCCGAAGAGTACGATACTGACAAAGATCGGCCTGTGGAAAATATCGAGGATCTGGTCGTCCAGCGTGAACTTCGTTTTCTTCAGGAGGCGTCTGATGAATCGGGTCATGAAAATATCCACGATCTTGGCGACAAGGACAAAAAGGGCGAAGATCAAAACGGCTTGCAAATAGCGATTGGGCGCGATTTTCGCGAGCGCCTCCAATAACTGCTCTTTGTGGAATTCCATTGCCTTTCCTTTTTCGATACGTTCTGGCGGTTTAAAATTCGCAGCGGTATTGGTCGAGGCTAATCTCGGCGGATTGCCTGGCCTGTGACAGCACGTCTTCCATCGTCTCATACGCAAACCCCACGGGAGACACGCGCATGGCCGCGCCGTTTCCGTAACTGTTGTACGGCCTTGTGCCGGCTTTCCAGATCCAGTGCCTGAACGAAGCGCCGTAAGGCAGATTGGGGTGTTTGCGTGCGAAAGACTTGAGTGACCGGCCATAATCAATTCCGGTTAGTATGGCATTGGCAACCGCGATTGTCAGAACCGTATCGTCGGTAAAATCGGACACTCGTGTGGGAAAATTGACCGTTTTAATCGGATGGCTTTCGTATGGTGACCCGATCATATCACCAGCGATGGCGCCGATCATTTTTACTTCCTTTATTTTTTTTCGAGGCGTATGCGAATGTCATTTTTCTTACCTTTCCAGGTTTCGAACAGCCAGCCATTGGGCATCGGAGGCGGCGGGCGCGGCAACGCCGGGCTCCTCCCTTGGACCTTCTCGAGGTCTGCCGGCAATTCCTCCGTATGATCAATGAGAAACACCTTAATCAATCACTTCAGCGTTTCATCTAAAAATTCCGTAAAGCGCTTCCAGGATTTCTTGTCCGCATCTGCTCTGTAGCGGTCCTCGCCAAACACGGTGAAGGCGTGGGGTGCGCCACC
>Ga0316578_10000828_pt1 | contig 11548 bp, 9 predicted proteins | sample J0NA_2_FD_203076 | JGI IMG/M metagenome (GOLD analysis project Ga0316578, IMG submission 203076) | Rhizosphere microbial communities from salt marsh grasses in Alabama, United States - J0-2_160517rDrC | ecosystem: Host-associated > Plants > Roots > Rhizosphere | place: USA: Alabama | collected...
GTCCTCCGGCACCAGCGCGGCACGCTCGTCGGCGACGCCGCGGGCGACGGCCAGGGCCTGCTCGGCGGCCTGCCGGGTGCGGGCGGCCTCGTTGGCCTGCTGCTCGGCGGCCTGGGCGGCCGCCTCGACCTCGACGCGGCCTGCGTCGAGCTTGGCGAGCTCGGCGACCGCGGCGGTGGCCGCATCCACCGCGCGGCGCGCCTCGGCAACGGCCGTGTCAATGGCGTCGGCCGGCTGGTCCCGCCAGTCGCCAAGGCCCTGGGCCAGCCCCTGGACCTCGGTGTCGAGAGCGGCCTGGCGGCGGCCCAGCTCGGCGAGCGTTTCGCCGGCGCGGGTACGGGCGGTCTCCGCCTGCTCGCGGCGTTGCTTGGCGGCCTCCAGTTCCGCGTCGTCGGGGACCGCGGCATGCCCGGCGGCGGGGGCCGGGTGGTCGGTGGCGCCGCATACGGGACAGGGCTGGCCGGTCCTGAGCCCGGCGGCCAGGACTTGAGCCTGCCCCTCGCGCCAGCGGGCCAGCAGGCGGTCTTGGTGGTCGCGGGCGGCGGCGACTCCCGCCTCGGCTTGATCGCGCGCGCGGCGGGCCTGGTCCAGCTCCGCCAGGACCCGCGCCAGTTCTGACCCCAGCACGTCCAGCCGGCGGCGCTGGGCGGCGCGGAGGGTCAGGTCGGCGAGCCGGGTCTCCAGCAGCTCGCGGCGGTTGGCGCTGGGGACCAGGGTTTCGCGGCGGACGGCCGTTTGGCTCAGGGTTTCGCGTTGTCGGTTGGCCTTGTCGGCCAGCCGTTCGGCTGTCGCCGCGGCATCGCGGGCGGTTTGCGCCTGGCGGGCGACCGCCTGCTGCGCCTCGGCGAGGTCCCGCACGCGGTCCTTGAGGCTCGTCAGGCGGGTGATCTCGTCCCGCAGGGCGACGCGCTCGGGCTCGGCGGCCTCGGCCGCTTTGAGCAGGATTCGAGCCTGCCCGTCCGCATCGGCGGCTTTAGTCCTGGCCTCGGCAGCCCGGCCGCGGGCGGCGGTGATGCGCTCCAGCTCGGCGTTGTGAGCGCTGAGCTGGGCGTGCAGGTCGGCGAGGCCCTCGGCGCGGATGGCGGCCTGGAGCTCGGCGCGGCGGACGTCGATGGCGGGCTGTTCGGCCTCCAGGGTCTGTAGCTTGGTGCGAGCCTGCGCCAGTTCCTCCAAGCGCTGCGCGGCGAGCCGGCCGGCATTGAGGGCGTCGCGGGCGGCCTGCTCGGCGGCCTTGGCCCGGGTGATGCGCGGTGCCAGCGCGGTGACGGCCTCGTTCAGCGCGGTCAGCCGTGCGGTCAGCGCAGTCTCGTCGTCGCTGCCGCTGCTGGCGAGCAGGGTCGAGCGGCGGATCTGCAGCTCCTGCACCCGACGGCGGATATCGGTGGCGCGCTGCTTCAGGGCGTCCTGGATCTGCCAGTACAGCCGGGTCTGGAACAGTTGCTGGAGGATCGCCTCGCGGGTGCCGGCATCGGCGGTCAGCAGCTCGCGGAAGCGGCCCTGGGGCAGCATGATGACCTGGCGAAACTGATCGCCGTGGAAACCGATCAGCTCCTCGGTCATTTCGGTGACCTTGGACCAACCGCTGGCCAGCATGCGGCCGTCGCCATCGCCCGCGGCATCGCCGCGGTCCCATAGGGTCGCCTCCGGTGATTGCTCGGTGAGGCCGTCGCCGCGGCGCTTGGCGCGCTGCTGGCGGGGAATGCGGTGGATGCGCAGCCGGCGCTCGCCGAGGGCGAAGTCGAGGCGCACCTCGGTGAGTCGATCGGGGTCGGCATGGTCGCTGCGCAGCTGCTCGGCGGCGCGCTCGTCGCCGGACGAGGAGCCGTATAGCGCGAAGCAGATGGCGTCGAGCAGCGTGGTCTTGCCGGCGCCGGTGGGCCCGGCGATCAGAAACAGCCGGTTGGCGCCGAGGGCGTCGAAGTCCAGCGTCTGGGGCTCGACGAACGGCCCGAAGGCCTGCAGGCTCAGTCGCAGCGGGCGCATCAGGCGTCGGCCTCCCGCGCACGGGCGTGGATCTGGTCGATGACTTCCGCGAGCAGCGCGCGCTGCGCGTCGCCCAGCGGGTCGCCCGTGACCTGCTCGAAGAAGCTCGCGAACAGTGCCTGCTCGCCGCGCTTGAGGCGCTCGCGGCCGGCCGTGGCGAGCTCGCCCGCCTCCAGCAGGCCGGGACGCTCCAGGTGCAGGATGTTCGGATAGACCTGGCGCAGCTTGCCCATGGGGTCGAGCAGGGCCTCCTTGTCGGTGAGGCGCACCAGCAAGTAGTCGTCGGCGGACTCGCCCGCGGCCGGGCCGCCGAGCAGGTCGGCGAGGCGACCCTCCACGATGCGCAGGTCACGGCGCGGCGTCAGCGGGATGCGCTCGACCGTCACCGCGCCGCCCGCGGCGATCTCCACCAGGTTCACGGATTTGCGGTGGCCGGCCTCGGAGAATGAGTACTTCAGCAGCGAGCCTGCATAGTGCGTCCGCTCGCCGAGGGCCTGGGGCCGGTGCAGATGGCCCAGCGCGGTGTAGTCGAAGGCGTCGAAGCGAGCGGCGCCCACGTTTCCGGCGCCGCCGACGCTCAGCGGCCGCTCGGACTCGCAGGGATCGCCACCGGTGACGAAGCAGTGGGCGACGGCGATGGCGCGGTCGGCGATGCGCGCGTCAAGGTGCGGGCGCAGCCGGTCCGTGATGGCGCCCATGGCCGAGTCGTGGCAGTGGGCGGCGTCCGTCTCCAGGCGCTCGCGCACCAGGACGGGCTCGGCGTAGGGAATCGGATAGATGCGTACCGGCCCCTCGCTATCGGCGAGCTCGATGGGCGCGATGTCGGCCGCCAGCGGGCCTCGGATGAAGCAGCGCCGCTCTTCCATCAGCGCGGACCCGAAGCCGAGCCGTTCGGCGCTGTCGTGATTGCCGGCGATGACGATCAGCGCCAGGTCCAGGTCCAGTGTGATGCGCCGCAGGGTTTCGTCGAGCAGCCGCACCGCGTCGGCCGGCGGCACGGCGCGGTCGTAGACATCGCCGGCGACGATGAGCGCCTGCGCTCGGCTGTCCCGGGCCAGCTCGACGAGCTGCTCCAGCGCCTGGGCCTGATCGTCGAGCAGCGAGACGTTGTGAAAAATGCGTCCGATGTGCCAATCGGCACTATGCAAAAAACGAAATGCCACGCCTCCTCCTCAGCAAACTGGCCTCGGTACCGATTTCGATTGCAACCTCACCGCCCTCCGTTACGCCGTGCGCCGGTGCAAATAGAGCTTGCGCCCGAGGGCACCGCCGCGATTCAGATCGGCAACGATCCGCCATTGTGGGCGTGCCTTCAGGAAGGCGTCCACCGCGGCGGTCACACCGGGGTACTGGGGATGGGCATAGTCGTCCACCGCCAGGATGCCGGCCGGCAGCAGGTGCGCGGCACAGGTAGCGAGGTCGGCGAGGACGGTGTCTGGCTCGTGGCCGCCGTCGATATGGGCGAAGCGCAGCCTGAGCCCGGACGGCAGTGACAGCGACCGGCTGTCGGCGGAGATGATCTCGACCCGGTCCGGCGTCAGGCTCGGCGCAGCCCGGGCCAGATTGGCGCGGACTGCCTCCGGACTCGGCCGGTCGCCATAGCGTTCCGTGCCCGGCAGGTCGAAGGCATCGACCAGCCAGAGCCTTTCTCCCGGCTGCAGCTGCATGGCCATGGCCGCGGCGGAGCGACCATGGTAGCAGCCGATCTCAAGCAGGTGGCCATGCAGTCCGGCAGCGGTCTGGGTTTGCAGCACCAGCGTGAAATGGGCGAGGTCGTCCAGGTTCATCCAGCCGGGTATACCCGCGAGCCGCGGCGCGGTGCGGGTGAGCAGCGGACCGGGATTGATCACCGGCACCGGCGAGACTGGCCGCAGCCGGCGATATAGCCGCTGCAGGCCGCGGTAGACGGGGCTCGGCAGGCGGCGGGCTAGGGCGCGAAGACGCATTGGGAAAGTTCGAAGTGTGAAGTGGGAAGCTTGACGTGCGCGGGGCGGGCCTGGCCGCGCCCGTGATGGCGCGGACAGCTTGTGCGCGCTGGTGCGCGGCGGCTATACGGAGCTGGTGGGCTCTTCGGGCTCGCGCAGGCGGACGGTTTCGGGCTCCCCGAGGAACTTGGGCCCGCGGCCGGTGACCAGGTCCAACAGCGCGGCGACCCGGGCCAGCACCTCGCGGGCGCGCACCCGCATGAGCCACGACGGCTCCGGGTCGGCGGCGGCGAGGCCGCGGGCATCGATGCCGTGGTGACGTGCGAGGAACACTGCCCGCTCGGCGTGGAAGCGCTGGCTGACGACGATGAAGTGGTCGAGCCCGAAGACCTCCTTGGCGCGGACCATCGAGTCCAGGGTGCGGAAGCCTGCATAGTCCAGCGTGATGAACTCCGCAGGCACGCCGAGCGCGATCAGGTCTTTGCGCATGACGATCGGCTCGTTGTAGTAGCGGGTGCTGTTGTCGCCGCTGACCAGGATGCCGCGCACCTTGCCGCTGTGAAACAGCGCCGCGGCGGCCTCGATGCGTGCACGGTAGTACTGGTTGGGCCGTCCCTGATGGGTGCGGGCGGTACCGAGCAGAAGCGCCACCGGCACCGGCTCCACGGCGGCGATGTCGTCCGCGATGGCGTCCCGGGCGCTCAGGGACACGACCAGATCGCTGGCCACCACCCCGGCGATGCCGGTCGCGGCGAGCAGCGCCAGCCCCCACAGGATGCCACGCAGGCGGCGCTGGCCGCCGCGGGGGGAGGCAGCGGGCGGTGCGGTGCTGGTCTCAGGCGCCTGCTGGGGCGCCGTGTCGGGCTGGTCGGCCTGGATCATCGAGAACATGACTTGCCGGCTATGGGCCGCGCGTGCATGCGTGGCGTCGAAACCCCTTGATTCTAGCGCGTTTGCGTCCAAGCGCCGCAATACGCTGCACACGGCCCGGTGCCGCTCTGTCGGTGTTCCGTGCTCAATCATCGCGATGACGCGAACCCATGACAATAATCGTTGCATCGACGGCGGCCAGCCCGCTGGCTGCGACGCACTCGACGGGCGTGCCGTCCGGGGGCGGGATTCTGCTACCGTTAACGTTTTGCCGAGCCGTTCCGACCCATGTCCGATCCCGCCCCGCTGAGCTATCGCGTCACGCCCCTCCGTCCCGAGGCCCACCTGTTCGCGGTCGAGCTGCTGATCCCGGAGCCCGCTGCTGCATCGCTGACCCTGGCACTGCCGGCCTGGATCCCCGGCAGCTACATGATCCGCGACTTCGCCCGCAATATCGTGAGCCTGGCCGCGGAGCAGGCCGCCGCCGGACCGCTGTCCGTCACCAAGCTCGACAAGCAGACCTGGCGCCTGGACGGCATCGACTCCGACGGGGCCGTGGTGACGGTGCGCTGGGAGGTCTACGCCTGGGAGTTGACGGTGCGCTCGGCACACCTGGACCGGACCCATGGCTATTTCAACGGCACCAGCCTCTTCCTGCGCGTCGCGGGGCGTGAAGACCGGCCCTGCCGGGTCGAGCTGCTGCCGCCGCCGGACCCGGACCTGGCGGACTGGCGCCTGGCCACAAGCCTGCGGCGCGACGGTGCCGAACCCTGGGGCTTCGGCACCTATCGCGCCGACGACTACGAGGACCTCATCGACCACCCCGTGGAGATGGGCCGCTTCGCCTTGGTCGAGTACGAGGTGCAGGGAGTTCCACACGCAATGGCCCTGACCGGTCGGCAGCATGCTGACCTGGACCGCCTGAGCGCGGACCTGGCGCCGATCTGTGCCGAGCACGCGGCGATGTTCGGCGAGCTGCCCATCGACCGCTATCTGTTCCTGACCATGACCGTCGGCAGCGGCTACGGGGGGCTGGAGCACCGCTTCTCGTCCAGCCTGCTGTGCAGCCGCAAGGAGCTGCCGGCATCCGGCAGCAAGGACGTGCCGGCGCCCCCCGACAAGGACTACCGGCGCTTCCTCGGCCTGTGCAGCCACGAGTATTTCCACCTCTGGAACGTCAAGCGCATCCGCCCGCGGGTGTTCGTGGAGAACGGCCTGGACCGGGAGGTTCACACCCGGCTGCTGTGGGCCTTCGAGGGAATCACGTCCTATTACGACGACCTCGCGCTGGTGCGCAGCGGCCGCATCGACGCGAAGGGCTGCCTGGAACTGCTGGCCGAGACCATCACCCGCGTATACCGCAATCCGGGCCGGCTCGCGCAGACCCTGGCCGAGTCCAGCTTCGATGCCTGGACCAAGTTCTACAAGCAGGACGAGAACGCCCCCAACGCCATCGTCAGCTACTACGCCAAGGGGGCGCTGGCGGCCCTGGCGCTGGACTTGACCATCCGCCGGGATACGGAGGGGCGCTGCTCGCTGGACGACGTCATGCGCGCGTTGTGGCAGCGCCACGGCCGGACCGGCGAGGGCGTCGAAGAACGCGGCGTCGAGGCCGTGGCCGCCGAGGTTACCGGCCTGGACCTGGACGGCTTCTTCGACCACGCGTTGGATGCCACCGAGGACCTGGACCTGGTGCCGCTGTTCGCGACCGTGGGCGTCGACATGCGCTGGCGGCCCGCCAGCGGCGCCACCGACAACGGCGGCGTTGTCGATAGCTTCGGCGATGTCGAACCGCGGCCGGACATCGGCATCCGGCTGCAGTCGGATGCCCGAGATGCCATGCTCGCTGTCGTGTTGGACCGCCGGCCGGCCCAGCGCGCCGGGCTCGCGCCGGGGGATCAGATCATCGCCGTGGACGGCATCAAGGCCGATGCGGCCGGCCTGGAGGCACTGCTCGGGCGCACCATCATCGGCGAGCCGGTGATCATCCACGCCTTCCGTCGCGACGAGCTGATGACTTTCGACGTAATCCCGGAGCCAGCGCCGGCGGATACCTGCGAGCTGCGCCTGCTGGATGCAGCCAGCGGCGCCGATGACGCGGCGCTGGCCCGGCGTTCGGCCTGGCTCGCCTCCAGCGTCCGCTGACGCCGCTGGAACCGACCCGATGCAGGATCGGCACCTGCAGATCGTGCGCCTGCTGGCCGACGGCGAACGGCACTCGGGCGAGGTCATCGCGGCCGAGCTCGGCATCAGCCGTTCCGCGGTCTGGAAGGCGGTGCAGAAGGCGGGCGAGCGGCTCGGCCTCGCCATCGAGGCCGGGCGCGGCCAAGGCTACCGGCTGGCACGGCCCATCGAGCTGCTCGACGCCGATATCATCGCCGCGCACCTCGACGCACCCGCCGCCGGCATCGCCGATATCCAGGTCCACGCCGAGCTCGACTCCACCAACAGCCACCTGCTGCGGGCGGCCAGCGACGGCGGTCCCTCGGGTCTGGTGTGCCTGGCAGAGCGGCAGACGGCCGGTCGCGGCCGCCAGGGCCGCTCCTGGGTCTCGCCGTTCGGAGGCAACCTCTACCTGTCCCTGCTGTGGCGGTATGCCCTGGCGCCGGCGGAGCTGGGCGGGCTCAGCCTGGCCGCCGGCGTCGCCGTCGCTCGGACGCTGATCGCCGCAGGCGCCGAGGGCATAGGGCTCAAGTGGCCCAACGACGTGCACTGGAGGCGCCGCAAGCTCGCCGGCCTGCTGCTGGAGGTGGCCGGCGAGGCTCAGGGGCCGAGCCAGGTGGTGGTCGGAGTCGGCGTCAACCTGTCCATGGACAGGGTCCCGGCGGCCGCCATCGAACAGCCGTGGACGGACCTCGAGCAGGTCCTCGGCGGCCCTCGGGTCGGCCGCAACGCCGTTGCCGCGGCTCTGATCGGGCACCTTGTCGACACGCTGGAGCGCTACGGCCGGGACGGTCTCGCCGCCTTCGTCGACGACTGGCGCCGGCTCGACGCCTATCAGGGCGAGACGGTGGCGTTGATCCAGGGCACGCGACGCATTCCCGGCGTCCATGCCGGCATCGACACACACGGTGCGCTGTTGCTGGACACCGCCGATGGGCGCCAGCGGTTCAATGCCGGAGAGGTAAGCCTGAAGCCGGCACCGGTCGCAGACGCTGGCGCAGCGAAGCGGTGAGACTGAGCGCGCCAAGGCCGAATCTGCGCGGGCGATACCAACCTAGCTGCCGGCACCGCCGGACGGTGCCGCTCGTTCGGGAGGCCGGCAGTGACTAATACCTCCGGGCGGATGGTCCGGCGCTCGGCGACACCGATCCAGAAGCCGCGGTTCATATCGGCACTGACGCCCAGGGCGTCCTTCAGGTTGTGGTCTCTGGAGGCGGTGTCACCCTCGCTCAGCACCCAACGCGAATGTTTGCATTTCACCGGAAGACGTCGTGTATGCGGTGCATGGTCGGAGGTTCGTGGTACAGGCAGGTGCGGACGTGGAGCGGGGGACGACTGGATCTTCTGTTTGGCCTTGAAAAATGCCGCCACGATGATCGTGGCGGCGGCTCGAAGCGACCAATTGGCAGTTCGACAGCTTACGGTAGCAAGACGCCGTCGATGATGTGGATGATACCGTTGCTGGCGAGCACGTCAGCGGCTTCGATTGTCACCGAGTCCTCATTGGAATTCCCAATGATCTCAAAGGATTTCTGGCCCTCGGGGAAGATGAAGGCGCCATTCAGCATCTCGATCTGCTTGTTACGGCCGTTGATCACGCTTGGCGAAGGGCGGCGCTCTCCGACCACGTGATACAGCAGAACATCGGTCAGCGTCGCCTCGTCGATTTCGCAAACGGTGGAGGCGGTTACGCCCAAGGCATCCGCGAACGCATCGTTCGTCGGCGCAAACACCGTGAGTTCGGCCTCGGGGTTTGAGACGGCGTCGATCAAATCGGTGCAAAGTAGAGCGGCTACTAGGGTGCTGAACTGTCCGGGGTCTTGCGCTGCAATCTCCGCAATCGTCTGATCGCCAGGCTTGAAGCGCTGTCGGGGCTCGGCCATAGACAGCCCGGGAAGGATCGTCGCGATGGCCAGCAGGCCTAGAAGTGCGTTCTTGACTTTCATGTTTTTGCCTCATCGTTTGGGGATTGCAGTACGTTCGCCGGATGGTTGGAGACAGCCCGCTGGCAGCGGAGCGCGTCACTCCCCGATCTCTCGTAGCAGACGCTCGCTTCGATGGCGGCGACGGACCATCCGCTGCAGAGTCGGTCCACACCTCGGCGAATGTCTACATGATGTCCACACGTTTATCGTCCAACGAGCACGCTATGCTGTGCGATGTACATTCAGAATCTGGGCAAAATATCTACATGACATCGTCCCTGAGAGCTAATGCGCTGAAGCAGTGAGGGTTTCCTGGGATCGACAGAGGCCGCCGACCCCTGGCGCCGGCCTCCGGGGGCCGACGAGCCGGACTTGCGATGCTGACGGAAGGTGCGTGGCTGGCGACGATCCGTGTGCAATCGGTGCCAAGCGCTGCGGGCGACCTGTGGGGCTTTGCGGAAGGGCACCACCGCTCGTTAGGGTTTCGTGCTCATGACCGGCCCACGCCGAGATGCAGCAAGCTCCCCGGCTCCTCGCCTTCGCTATCGGCCGCGGAGGTGCAGGAAGGCCGAAGCTCAGCCGCATATCTCCTAGCGCGGTGCGGACCCTAACTCTCGGTACATGCAGGGGGGAAATGCTGCAAGGTCCCGGCGCTTAAGGCAACGGCGTCGGCGTCTCCGCGCGCTCGCGGTCGGCCTCGTCGATCATCTCGTCCACCTGCTCGCGCTGGGCGGCGGGCACCGGCGTCTCGTCGATGCCGGGCTCGAGCTGTTGCGGGTTCTCCGGCACCGATGGCTGCGTGTCTGCGGCCACCACCTCGCAGCGGCCGCTGAAACAGCTCTGGAGCTGGTCGACGATGCAGCCGGTAGCGGGGACATTGGCATCGTCGGCCGGGTACGCGGCGAGCACCCGGTTGATGTACTCGTCATTGGAGATGTCGCCGCCATAGAGCTTCGACGTGAGCGTGCGGAAGTCCGCGTCCTTGGAGAGCAAGGCGCCGACGGTGCTGTCACCGACGCTGAAGCTGGCGCAGTAATGGCGCACCAGATTCATGAAACCGGCCTCGGTCGGGCGGCGAAAGGGGTTTTGCAGCATGCCCGCGAAAGGGTTCTCCGATGCGACATAGCGCTGCGACTCCGTGCGCGGGTTGCCGTTGCAGCCGGCAGCGAGCACCGTGGCACAGGCGAGGGCGGCGAGTGCGGCCGGCCGGAGGTTGGGCCGCCGGCTGACGGCGACGGGCTGGCTCGGGGTCAGGGGGCGCGAATGGGACATCGGGGCTCCTTCGGCGGGGCGGGCGGGTTAAGCTTGTCTGCTGCACCGCATTGTAGCGGCTTGCCGGCGGCTTGCGCCCGCGCCTGATCCGGGCCTGGGCGGCCGTTTTGCCGTGGATGTCGCAATCGGACAGGCCTGATCCACAGATGCAACGCATAACAACGCTGTTTCCGCTCTGGGCCGTCTTGTTCTCGCTGCTGGCCTTTTGGCAGCCGGCCCTGTTCACGCCGGCGAAGCCGGCCATCGTGCCGCTGCTCGGCGTCGTCATGTTCGGGATGGGGATGACACTGACCTGGCAGGACTTCGCGCTGGTGCTGCGCCGCCCCGGCCGGGTGGGGCTGGGGCTGGCGCTCCAGTATCTGGTCATGCCGCTGGCGGCCTGGGGCATCGGCCTGGTCCTGGGGCTGCCGCCGGCGTTGCTGGCCGGGCTGGTGCTCGTGGGGGCGAGCCCCGGGGGCACCGCCTCCAATGTGGTCTGCTTCCTGGCCCGGGGCGACGTGGCCCTATCCATCACACTGACCACGGCCTCGACGCTGCTGGCCGTGGTGATGACGCCGGTGCTGACCTGGCTCTATGTCGGCGAGCGGGTGCCGGTGCCGGTCTGGGACATGCTGCTGTCGATCGCCAAGATCGTGCTGCTTCCGGTAGCCCTGGGGGTGCTCGTCAACACCCTGGTCGGGCGGCGGATCGAGCCGGTCAAGCACCTGTTCCCGCTGCTGTCGGTGGCGGCCATCGTGATCATCATCGCCATCATCGTCGCGCTGAACCATGACAATCTGGCCACGACAGGTGCCGTGGTCGTGGCCGCTGTTGTGCTGCACAACGCCACCGGCCTCGCGGCGGGCTACGGACTGGGACGGCTGCTGACGGGGGACGAGCGCGCCGCCCGCACGCTTGCCATCGAGGTGGGGATGCAGAATTCCGGGTTGGCCGTGGCGCTGGCGGTGAAATACTTCTCCGCCGCAGCGGCGCTGCCGGGGGCGCTGTTCTCGGTCTGGCACAACCTGAGCGGAGCGCTGCTGGCGGCGGTGTGGTCGCGCCGGCCGGCGGCGACGCTCGAAACCCGTTGATCGAAGACAAACATGGATTACAGCACCTTCAAGTCGCTGCAGGCGTTGTTGTTTTTTGGCGCCGCCATCGGCTTTTGTCTGTGGCAACTGGCGGTCATCCGGCGCCTGCGGCGGGAGCGGACAGAGCGCGAGCGGCAAGAGACGGACACGACCGGAGCCCGATCATGAGTCTCTACCCGAGAGTACAGGACATCCGGGCCATGGGGATCGGTCCGGATCGCCAATGACCCGACGTTGACGGCCTCATCGTTCCGACGTGGAACGGCATTCGGATCGCCGGGGCGGGCGATCAGAAGCGGATTCGCCGATCCTGCCAAGGCGCCGGCCGGAACGGTAGTGC
>Ga0316578_10000829_pt1 | contig 11547 bp, 11 predicted proteins | sample J0NA_2_FD_203076 | JGI IMG/M metagenome (GOLD analysis project Ga0316578, IMG submission 203076) | Rhizosphere microbial communities from salt marsh grasses in Alabama, United States - J0-2_160517rDrC | ecosystem: Host-associated > Plants > Roots > Rhizosphere | place: USA: Alabama | collected...
AAAGGAGACTTCATGAAACTGACAAAAGGCGCCGTGGTTGAGGGCGGAACCTCCTTGAATTACAAGACCGGCAACTGGCGGGACCAACGGCCGGAGATCGATCAGGAGCTGTGCAATCAGTGCGGCAAATGCCGGGAAGTTTGCCCGGATGACGCCGTTAGGCACCATGACGACCGCTATGAAATCGACTATGATTTTTGCAAGGGATGTGGCATCTGTGCCTATGAGTGCAAGACCGAGGCCATTGAAATGTTACCGGAGGAAAAATAAACCATGGGAAACGTCAAAGTGGTAGAGGGATCCGAAGCCGTCTCACTGGCCGTAAAAGCTTGTCGACCCCACGTCATATCGGCTTACCCCATTAGCCCTCAGACACACATCGTCGAGGGCCTAGCCAAAATGGTAGCCGATGGCGATATCGATGCGGAGTATGTCAGAGTTGAATCCGAGTTTTCAGCCGCCAGCGTACTGGCCGGTGCCGCGGCCGCAGGCAGCCGCAGTTACACCGCCTCGTCATCCCAGGGGCTGTTACTGATGACCGAGGTGCTGTACGCCAGCGCGGGCATGCGTCTGCCGTTTGTCATAACCGGTGTGAACCGATCGATATCGGCGCCGATCAACATCCAGGTGGACCACCAGGACAGCATGTCTTTGCGGGATGCCGGATTGATACAATTTTACGTGGAGAGCGTCCAGGAAGCCTACGACATGCACATGGCGGCATTCAAAATCGCGGAGGATCCCGGCATCATGCTGCCGGTCATGGTGTGCATGGACGGATGGGTGCTGACCCATTCTTACGAGCGGGTGCAGTTCGTCGACCAGCAGGCCGTCGACGATTTTCTGCCGCCCTTTGCGCCAGAGCATTATCTGGACCCGGCCACGCCCAAAACCTGGGGCTCCTATGCCGAATCGGATGTTATGATGGAATTCAAATATGCGATTCACAAGGCCATGACCGAAGGAAAACCCAGAATCCAGGAAATCCTGGGCGAGGTATCGGCATTGACCGGGCGTGACAACAATGGGCTGATCGAATCCTACCGAACCGACGATGCCGAAATCATACTGGTGGCGCTGGGATCCGTTACCGGTACGGTTAAGGATGCCGTGGATGAGCTGCGGGATGCCGGCAAAAAAGTCGGTCTGCTCAAGATCAGATGCTACCGACCGTTCCCGCACGAGGAAATCTGGCAGGCCGTAAAAGGCGCCAATGTTATCGCCGTAATGGACGCCAGTTTTTCCATGGGCAGCGAAGGCTCGATCGGCCTGGATCTGAAAGCCAAATTGTTCGGACGCCCGCAGGCGCCCATGGTGATCGATTTTGTTGCGGGGCTCGGCGGACGCGAAATTAACAACCCCACGATTCACCGGCTGGTAAAGCGCGCCGAGGAGATTCACCGCTCGGGGCAGGTATTGCCCGAATCGGAGTGGGTGGGCCTCGACTCGACCATTGTATCTTAAGCCAAGGAGAAACAAATGCCCGTCAAAAACAAAACACAAAAAGAATCACTGTTTGTCTCCGGGCATCGGGCCTGTCATGGCTGCGGTATGGCGCTGGGGGTCCGGCATATTCTGGAGGCAACCGGAAACGATGTGATCGTGGTTTCCCCCACCGGCTGTCTGGAAACCTTCACATCACCCTATGGCTTCTCGCCCTGGCGGGTGCCCTGGATACACCATGTATTTGAAAATGCCCCGGCAGTCGCCACCGGTGTGGCAGCTGCCCTGCACGCTCAGGGGCGAGACCACACCCGGGTGATCGCCATCGGCGGGGATGGCGGAACATTCGATATCGGATTCGGCGCCCTTTCGGGAATGCTGGAGCGCGGCGATGATGTCCTCTACATCTGTGTCGACAATGGGGCCTATATGAACACCGGCGGTCAGCGCAGCGCGGCTACCCCTGCCTGGGCGGCCACCACGACGGCCCCGGCCGGCCGCCAATCCATGGGCAAAGCCGAAATGAAAAAGGATCTGCCCGAGATCGTTGCAGCCCACGGTATTCCTTATGTGGCCACCGCATCGATCGCCTATTTGGGCGATCTAAAGAAAAAAATCAAAAAAGCCATGACCTATCACGGACCGCGCTATATTCAGATCGACACCCCCTGTCCGTCGGTGTGGAGTTTTGCGTCACATCTAACGCTTGAGATCGGCCGGCTGGGCGTCAACAGCGGACTGGTGCCGCTGTTTGAAAAGGAAAACGGGGAAATCACCGCGACCCGCAAAATTAAGCGCAAAATACCGGTCGCCGATTACCTGAACAAACAAAAACGATACCGGCACCTGTTTGACTCCAAGCAGGGACAGCTTGAGATCGAAAAAATTCAGGCACTGGCCGATATCAACATTGAAAAATACGGGCTGTTATCCGTATAAAACCATTGAGCAGGAGGCTTCACATGAAATTACAAAACGGTGGCGAATACATCGAAAGCTTGCGGGCTTTAAACCCAGTCATTTATTACAAAGGCGAACGCATCGATGACGTCACGCGGCACCCAGCCACGGCGCCGCACGTGCGGGCGGCCGCTATGACATATTCCCTGGCCGCCAAAGAAAAATACCGTGATCTGGCAACGGCCAAATCGCACCTGACGGGGCGCACGATCAGTCGCTTTACCCATGTGCATCAGAATATAGAAGATTTGATCAAGAAAGTTAAATTATTACGTGTCCTGGGCCAGAAAACCGGGACCTGTTTTCAGCGCTGCGTCGGTTTCGATGGCATCAATGCCGTTTATTCGGTGGCCTATGAAATCGATGAAAAACTGGGCACCGACTATCTGCAGCGCTTTAACCGCTGGCTGACCCGGATCCAGGACGATAACCGCATGGTGGTCGGTGCCATGACCGATCCCAAGGGCGACCGCTCCAAAAGCCCCGCGGATCAATCCGATCCGGATCAATATGTTCATGTGGCGGAACATCGGGACGACGGCATCGTCATAAGAGGCGCAAAGCTTCACATGACCGGTGCGGTCAACTCCCACGAGATCCTGGTGATGCCGACCACCGCCATGAAGGAAGACTCGAAAGATTACGCCGTGGTTTGCGCGGTGCCGATTGACGCGCCCGGCGTCACGATGGTTTTCGGCCGGCAGGCCAACGATAACCGCAGGGACCTCAAGGAGCGCATCGATGTCGGCAAGCCCTCTTTTGGGGCCGTCGGAGGCGAAGCATTACTGGTTTTCGAGGATGTCTTCGTACCAAATGAAAACGTTTTCATGGATGGTGAAACCGAATTTACAGGTGATCTCGTATACCGCTTTGCCGCCCACCACCGCGCCAACTATGGGGCCTGCAAAACCGGACTGATGGATGTGTTGATTGGTGCCGTGAGCTATCTGAGCCTCATTCAGGGCACCGCCAAAGGGTCGCATGTGCGGGATAAAGTTACGGAGATGACCCATCTAAGCGAAACCCTCTACAGCTCATCGATTGCCTGTTCGGCCGAAGGCTGGCCGACCCCTTCAGGCGCCTACATGGTGGATACCATGCTGGCCAATGTCTGCAAACAGAACGTCACGCGTTTCCATTTTGAAGTCGCCCGCCTGGCGCTGGATCTGGCCGGCGGATTTATTGCGACCATGCCCAGTCAATACGATTTGGAGAATGAGGATGTCGGGCATCTGGTGCGAAAATATTTTTCAGGGGTAGCCGATATCCCAACGGAGGATCGTGTCAAAATTGCCAGAATGATCGAGGCCATGACGGGCGGCACCGCCCTGGTGGAGTCGATGCACGGGGCGGGTTCCCCTCAGGCGCAGCGCATCATGATCTACCGGGAGGGCAAGCTGGCAGAGAAAATAAAGCTGGCCAAGCGCTTGGCCGGCATTACGGATCCGGAGGAATAATCAGATCTCTGGCTACTGGCAACTGGTCACTGGCTGCTTGCCAGAAGCAAGAAGCATGTAAAGAACCCAACTGAATTACAATATACCGAAACGCTTTCTTAGCCCTTTATTGGGACATAACAATAGAGGAGACCAACATGCAAAAAGCAAACGTGTCTATCGTAAAAACTCCCGCCGGTCCAGATTTTGAGCAAATTTATGCGGCCGTAAAAGAATCGTTGGACCTCATCGGGGGCATCGAAGATATCATCCATTCCGGAGATCTGGTTTTAATTAATCCCAGCTGGGTGGCGCCACCGGTCGAAAGAGAAGCCGGCTGTATCACCCTGCCCGAAGTTACGCGGGCGGTGGCGGATATCGTCAAGGCTGCCGGCGCGCGACCTGTCATTGCCGAATCCTCCGCCGTTGGTGTCGACTGCGAGAAAGTCATTCAGAGCTCGGGGTATCGCGATCTTCAGGAGATGGGCTACGAAGTCGTCAACCTGAAGGCCACCAAGGCATCTGTGGATCTGCCGGTGGAAAACGGCAAAATTTTCGATCAGATTGAGTGCTGGGAGCTCGTTAAGCAGGCAGATGTCATCATCAGTGTGCCCAAGTTAAAAACCCACGATCAAACCGAGATGACCTGTGCCATAAAAAAGCTCAAGGGATTGCTGACCGATAAAGCCAAAAAGGCCATGCACCAGGAAGGCCTTTTTGATGGCGTCATTGATTGGCTGTCAACCGTAAAGCCCCGGCTTGCCGTTGTCGACGCAATTGTCTGTCAGGAAGGCGTGGGGCCGGTCTTCGGAAAACCGGTGGAAATGAACCTGGTTCTGGCCGGCAAGGATGTGGTCGCCGTAGATGCGGTCTGTGCCCGGCTGATCGGGTACGATCCGCAAGAAACCCTGCTGACCAAAAATGCCGCAGCGCGCGGTCTGGGTGTGATGGATGCCGCATCGATCGATGTCATTGGTGAGCCACTTGAGGGCGTCAAGCGTCGCTTTTTAAGAGCGGTCGAAGATGATCCGGTCAAGGTGGAGGGATTTTATTTGATTCACGGGGAAGCCGCCTGCACCGGCTGCCGCAATACGGTCATGAGCGCCCTGATCGATATGCGCAATGCCGATCAGCTCATGTATCTGCCGGGCGTTACGGTGGTCACGGGCAAAGCGCCCTTTCCCGCCGATGTGCCACCTGAAAATATCGTAACCGTCGGGCTGTGTATGAAAGACAACAAGGCCGAGCGCCATGTCAAAGGCTGTCCGCCCAACAATGCCCTGGTGGTCAAAGCCATTATCGGCGACCGCGCTGAAGTCAAGCGCATGTATGCGGATGAAGGCCTGGACAAAACCGATTAAGCGCCGTCCAGCATAAAGGCAATCCGGCGTGCCGGTCAGCACGTTTTATAGATTAACCGTTACCGCTTTAACGGAGGTTTGCAAACTATGGAATCCATCTTTGAATACATGCAAACATACGATTTCGAGAACCTGTTTTTCTGCCAGGACAAGGCGCTTGATTTCAAGGCCATCATCGCCATCCACGACACAACGCTCGGCCCCGCCACCGGCGGCTGCCGCATGTGGCAGGATTATCCCAGCGAGATGGATGCCGTCGAAGACGCCCTGCGGCTGGCACGCGGGATGACATACAAGTACGCCGCTGCCGGTGTGAATCTGGGCGGCGGCAAGGCGGTCATCATCGGCGACCCGAAACGCACGGACCGTGAGCCGGTTTTTCGAGCGCTGGGGAAATTCATCAATCGTCTGGGCGGCAAATACATCACCGGCGAAGACGTGGGCACCACCCTGCAGGATATGGAATACATCCGCATGGAAACCGAGCACGTCGTCACCCTGCCGACCTATTTAGGAGGGGCCGGTGACATCGCACCCATGACGGCCCTGGGGACGATTCGTGCCATGCAGGCCTGCTGTGAGCGGGTGTTCGGATCCGGCAGTCTGGATGGAAAAAAAGTGGCGATTCAGGGGCTGGGTGCCGTGGGTCACAACATTGTCGCGCAACTGCACGAGCACGGCGCCCGGATGGTGGTTACGGATATCGATCCGCAAAAGGTTGAGGCTGTCACCGCCAGGTTTGAAATTGATGCGGTCGCAGCAGAAGCCATTTACGATGTGGAATGCGATGTCTTTTGCCCGTGCGCTCTGGGAAAAGTAATCAATGATGACACCCTGGGTCGTTTGAAATGCAAAATCATCTGCGGCTGCGCCAACAACCAGCTCGCGGAGGAACGGCACGGGGATCAACTCGAGGAACAGGGTCTGGTTTACGCCCCGGACTATATCGTTAATGCCGGAGGAACCATTTATGATACCGACCGTCTGGGAGTGGGCGGTGTCAGCCATGAGCGCGGCAAAGAGAAGGTTAAACGTGTTTATGACAATATGATGCGGGTGTTTGAAATCGCCGATCGGGACAAGCTGCCCACCTATCAGGCAGCAGACCGCATGGCGGAGGAGAGAATCAGGCAAATAGCGGAAGTGAAAAAGTATGTGGATGATTTCTAATCCCATAAACAAATTAATCCATAGCCCGATGGAAGGTTTTCAGAGCCGAATTCCATAAGATCGGAAAGAAGATATGTCAAAGAGTCAAGTGAGTATCGTCAAGACCGGGACCCGGCCTGATTACGAAGCGGTGCTGGCCGCCGTCAAACCGTCTTTGACCGTCGTCGACGGCATCATCTGCCAGGAGGGCATGGCTCCCATCTACGGCGATCCGGTCGAGATGGATTTGATTTTGGCCAGCCGGGATCTGGTCGCGGCCGATACCGTTTGCGGGCTGATTATCGGCTACCAGCCGGAGGATTTGAAACTGTCCGTCAATGCGGCCGACCGCGGTTTGGGGATTATGGACCCGGCAGCCATTGAAGTCGTGGGAGAATCGATCGCATCGGTTCAGCGGCGGTTTATCAGGGCCTGCGAAGCCGCACCCAAGGTGACGGTTAACGGTTTCAAGCTGATTTTCGGGGAGGAAACCTGCACCGGATGCCGCAATACCGTTTACTCCGTCCTTAACGACCTCGATGGCGAAGGCAATCTGGATTATCTGGAGAAAATCGCCATATTAACCGGTGGGGCCGAGTTTCCCAAACAACGTCCGGCCAACGGTCTTGTCACGGTGGGCGATAAATGCACGCCCAAAGATCGGCGCGGCGACCGCCACGCCAAGGGCTGCCCGCCCAACAGCATCGATGTCGTTCAGGCCATATTAGGCGATCGGGGCAAGGCCAAGCGGACGTATGCGGATGATCCTGATTCCGACTAATCCAGCGCAAACCATTTACGATGTCGTATGGCACCATGGATCGTTTTAAATACAAAATTATCTGCGAATGTGCCAAAAAAAAAGCTGGCGGATGAATGCATCCGCCAGCCTGGCGAAATAATAAAATATGCTGACACCCAAAGCCCGGCGTTCTAAATCTTTCGCAGCGCAGCCGGGTAGTTCAACTTGGAATTAAGCCTAATCGGCGGGTTTGACCAGTTGTTTGGCCGCTTCTACCGCATCGGTGACATCCTGGCCATACCCATCGGCCCCGATCAAATCGGCCCACTCTTTCGTCACGGCGGCCCCGCCCACCATTGTTTTGACGCTATCTCTAATGCCGGCCTCTTTGAGGGCCTCCTCCAATTTTTTCTGCCGCGTCATGGTCGTGGTCATCAGGGCCGAGGTGGCCACGATATCCGCCTTGAGTTCTTTGGCTTTTTCAATAAATGTTTCGATCGGCACATCGGCGCCCAGGTCATGCACTTCGAAACCATAGACCTCTAACATCGTCCCGACGATGCGTTTGCCGATTTCGTGGATGTCTCCCTGAACGGTCCCGATCACCACGACGCCCATCTTCTTTTTCACATCTTGCCGGGGAATATGCGGATCCAGCAGATCCATAGCATCTTGCATGGCTCCCGCAGATAGAAGCACCTCTGGCAAGGCGTACTCCTCTTTAGCAAATAAATCGCCCACCGTGATCATTCCCTTGGCAAAGCCATCGCTAATGATTTCCAAGGGATTAAGCCCTTCGGCAATGACCCTGTTGGCAACACCTACCGCGGCTTCTTCGTCGCCCTTAATAACAGCTTCCATAGCCGCTTTAATCAGGTCTTCTCTACTCATTTTAAAACCTCCAACCCAATATTTTCGTTACAACATCTTTCAGAAAGGTAAAGGGATTCTCTCCCGGGTCTCAGAAAAATTCCACTTCGTATTTGAATTCTACTTTTCCTTGTCCACACCCAACTCTTCTTCGGCACCCTCAACAATCGATCGAATCGTCTCAAGAACTCCGTCCGGTAATGGATCCGGCTCGTGCGTCTCCAATATTTCCCTGGCCTTGTCAGACGCTCTTTCATAAATATCGGTTCCACCCAACTCTTGCCACTTGGAGCGTCTTCTGCGGTCGATCAGGCTGGGTTGCGATTGGGATCTCATATGTTTGAGGGTGTGCTTGTGGGCCAGAAAATCCTTGAGCGGCCCGATGTCATGGATGACATCCACCGCCAGATTTTCGTCATCAACCGGAATGCCATTTAAAACATGTTTGATCATTCCGGCAAATTCATTATCCATCACCAGCTGGCCGAAATCTATTGTGACGCCGCTTTCAAGCATCCCCAGGCCGTAAACCACGTTGACCCCTGCCAACGCAGCGAGTAGCCCGGTGAGTGTCTTTTCATGACCTGCCTGAGCGTCACCCACTTTGCTATCGCCCTAACCACCGGCTGCAAAGCACGGCAGGGCATATTTGCGGGCCAGCTGGGCCACCCCGGCAGTGATCATACCGCATTCCGGAGAGCCAACCGTTGCCGTTGTTCGCCATAAATCAATCGGACAGGTGGAGCTCCCGTAAACCAAAGGGGCGCCTTTGCGCGTCAGTTGATTGAGGACAAGACTGCCAAGGACCTCTGCATTCAATACCACCAGGGTGCCTGCCAGCGTTACCGGTGCTGAACCACCGGCCATGGTCATCGATACGATATTAACCGCCAGCCCGGAGCGTGCGCCCTCCATAATGATTTCGCAATGCTCTTTGGAAAAAGTGAGCGGGCTTCCCGGGCACGTCACAAAAGTGAGCAAGGGACGCTCCCTGAGTTTTTCCTGGCTGCCGACAATGGCGCTCAACATTTCCACAATTTTCCTGGAGCAGTATCCATTGACAGGGCCTAGCCAATGGTGTTTGGACGTATTGGTTAATGAGGCTTCAGCATTGTGCAGGGAAACGGTTTCCTGGGGGACATCATGGGAAACCATAATCCTTTCATAGGTATCCAGATTATCCAAATAATCAATAATCCGGGCCCCATTGGCCACATCGGCTTTGGTTGTCTCACGATGTTCACCCGTATAGGGGTCATTGATCTTGATGCCCTCACCGAAATTGGTAAATGTCACCCGATTTCTTCCCAGCACAACATCATTTTTCGGGGTGCGGCCGCAAGCAACAAACTGAGATGGCGTTGATTGGATGGCTTCTTCTACCACCAGAGGGGGAATTTTAACGATCTTGTTTTTGGCGTCCACAATCGCGCCCGCTCCGGCGAAAACTTCCATGGCTTCATCATCATCAACGAAGACACCGGTCTTCTGGAGAACTTCCAGGGTCGCCAGGTGGATGTCCTCGAGCGCATCATCGCTAAAGACATTTAAGCTGAATCCCCCGGTTTGCCGGCTACCGGCATGTAAACTACGTATCATGAATACACCTCCCCTTTACTTTTTAGGTAATCGGTTAGCATCTATTTTCATATAAGTTATAAATATGTCAAAGACACCATTCGGTGTCAAGCAACATGAGAGGGGTAACACACGAAAATGAGATGACCGGATTTGATTTCACCGCCTGTCTCAGAGACGAGACACTAGAAGTGGTTTCAAAATCTCAGATCAGGTTCAAGGGCAAGGCGTCAGGCCGATCGGGAAAGCGCAGCATACATGGGTATGTGAGCATTTACCGGAGGTCTGCAACGCAGCCATTGAGCCTTAGATGGGGTTTTGAAACCACTTCTAGAAATTTCGTCACCCAAAACCAATACGCCCCTCTGTTGCAAAAAATTCTAAAATTCCATATGTTAGTGAAATCAAAAGTGTTCATACCGATTAACCGCAAAGGATTCAGGTGCCACGATGTCCCCAATCGATTTAAAACGAATACGGGCCGAAACACCCGGGTGTACTGACGTTTTGCATTTTAACAATGCCGGGGCGTCCTTGCCGCCGAAGGCTGTTTATCAGGCCGTTACCGACCATCTGAAATTGGAAAGCCGAATGGGAGGATATGAGGCCCAGGCGCATGCCCAGGAAAAACTGCAGCGATTCTATCAGGCATTCGCCTGCTTGCTCAATTGCGACCCGGCCGAAATTGCCTTTATAGAAAACGCGACCCGGGCCTGGGATATGGTTTTTTATGCGATCCCTTTTAAACCCGGAGATCGTATCCTCACCGCCCAGGCTGAATACGCCAGTAACTATTTGGCCTTTCTGCAAGTCGCGCAGCGAAAGGATATAAAAATCGATGTGGTGCCCAATGATGCCAGCGGGCAAATATCGCTCGATGCCCTTGAAGAAATGATCGCTGAAGATGTGAAACTGATTGCAATTACACACGTACCTACCCAGGGTGGTTTGATCAACCCGGCCGAGGCCGTCGGTCAAATCGCGCGCAAGCATAATATATTGTATCTGCTGGATGCCTGCCAATCGGTGGGCCAGATGCCGATCGATGTAAAACAAATAAAATGTGACATGCTGTCCGGAACGGGCCGTAAATATTTGCGGGGTCCCCGGGGGACGGGATTTCTTTTCGTCCGCCGGTCCTTGATTGAACTGTTAGAGCCGCCGTTTATCGATCTGCATGCCGCAACATGGATCGACAAAGATCAATTTGAAATCAGAAATGATGCCAGACGTTTCGAGAACTGGGAGAGCTATATTGCGGGTCGTATCGGGCTGGCAACCGCTGTGGACTATGCCCTCGACATTGGACTTGAGGCCATCCAGGAGCGCGTCCAGTATTTGGCCGCATTGCTAAGAAATCGCCTGTCTGAATTCGCCGGGGTTACCGTCCGTGACCTGGGTCGACATCGATGCGGTATCGTAACATTCACCAAAGAGGATGAGAGCGCCTCGGCAATAAAGCAACGCCTGGCGTCTCACAAGATCAACATATCTGTATCCCCCGCGCGCTATGCCAGGCTTGATCTGGATTCAAGGGGAATTAATGAATTAGTGCGGGCCTCGGTCCATTATTTCAATACCGAGACGGAAATTGATCGGTTCTGCACCAAGCTTTCCCAATAGCAGAGCCTTTCCTTGGTCTGAAATATTATTCTAAAGATTTCAGAATCGCTGGAGAACAACATGCGGAAAAAACCCAATTACGAACAATTTTTACAATTTAGCCACCACGGTGTTATTGCTACGGATAAAGACGGTCGCATCCAATTTGTTAATAACCGCGCAAGAGAAATCCTTAAGTTTATTAAAACCAAAATGATCGGGGTTCACATCGCAAAGTTGTTGCCCAAGACCAGTGAAATGGTGGCCAAGTGCCTGGCCGCCGGCACTCCCCAATTGGAGCGTCAAATTCTGGGTAAACGCGTCAATCTAATTGTAAACATCAATCCGATCAAAGAAGGCAAGACCATAACCGGTAGTGTTTGTAACTTCCTGCGTCTGGATGAAT
>Ga0316578_10000830_pt1 | contig 11545 bp, 8 predicted proteins | sample J0NA_2_FD_203076 | JGI IMG/M metagenome (GOLD analysis project Ga0316578, IMG submission 203076) | Rhizosphere microbial communities from salt marsh grasses in Alabama, United States - J0-2_160517rDrC | ecosystem: Host-associated > Plants > Roots > Rhizosphere | place: USA: Alabama | collected...
CGTGCACCGCCGGCCAGCAGAAGTGCGACGGGATCAACCTCACCTACTGCCAGGACGGCAAGTGGGCCACCAGCACCTGCGACCACCTGTGTCAGCAGGCTGGCCTGGGCAAGGCCACCGGCTGCATGAACGACAGCCAGAAGGGCTACGACACCTGCTTCTGCGCCTCCGCCTCCGGGAGCACCTGCCAGGACGGCGAGCAGAAGTGCAACGGCATGACGCTCAGCGTGTGCCAGAGCGGCGCCTGGTCCACCAGCAGCTGCGAGTTCCTGTGCCAGCAGGCTGGCTACGGCCCGGCGCAGTCGTGCGGCTACGACTCGCAGAAGGGCAAGGAGATCTGCTTCTGCGCCGATCCGCCCACCACCTGCCAGAACGGGGCGCAGAAGTGCTCGGGCCTCAACCTCAGCACCTGCAACAACGGCGGCTGGCAGACCCAGAGCTGCGACGACCTGTGCCACGCGGCGGGCCTCGGCCTGGCGCAGTCCTGCGGCTTCGACTCCCAGAAGGGGCTCGACACCTGCTTCTGCTTCGACGGGCTCATCGGCGACCCCTGCCTCAGCAACGCCGACTGCACCGCCGGCGTGTGCAACACGGCCGGGTGGTGCGCCAAGGCCTGCAGCACCGACTACGACTGCGGCAAGAGCTCGCTGGGGAACCAGAACCACTGCATGGAGACCCAGGCCGGCACCGGCGTCTGCTTCCCCTTCTGCACGTCCAACGCCATGTGCGTCAACTTCCCGGGCACGGTGTGCCAGCAGCAGGTGCAGAACATGGCGGGGGTCACGGTGGACGGTGTCTGCGCCGCGCCCTGACATTGACATTGGGCGCCCGCAGCTACGGGTTGGCGGCTCGCGGGAGCACGTTGGCTTCGCCGCCAACCCTGCGCGGGCGCAAGCTAGCCCAGCCTGAACCCGTCGCCCTCTCGCAGGCCCTCCAGATACTCGAGGTAGTACTCGACCTCGCGCTGGCCCTCGAGCGCGCCCGCCTCGACGGCGCTCGCCAGGTGGCGACGCAGGTCGCCGATGATGCGCCCGGGCTGCAGCTTGAAGCGCTCCATGATGTGGTTGCCGAGCCCGCTGGGCAGCGGCGGCACCCGGTTGTCGATCTCGCGCAGCGCGTGGATGCGCGCCACCAGCTCCTCGATCTGGGCCAGCGCCGCCTGGCGCTTGTGCTTGCGGGCGCTGGTGATGTCGGCGCGCGACAGGGCGAGCAGGGCCCCGAGCCCTTCGCCCATCTCGCGGTCGAAGCGCCGGACCGCGGAGTCGGTCCAGCTGCCGTCGTACTGGTTCGCCCGCAGGTGCTGCTGGATCAGAAAGCGCACCTGCTTGCCCTGGTCCGGGGGGAACGCCAGCCGCCTGGAGATGCGATCGAACATCCGCGCCCCGACCTCAGCGTGCCCGTGGAACGCCACCTTGCCGGCGGGGGAGATGGTGCGCGTCGGGACCTTGCCGACGTCGTGCAGCAGGGCGGCCCAGCGCACCACGGGATCGGGCTCGGCCTGCGCCACCACCTGCTTGGTGTGTTTCCAGACGTCCTTGTGACGTCGCCCCATCTCCTGGGTGAAGTCGACCGTGGCCTCGAGCTCCGGGAGGATCACCGCCAGGAGGCCCGCGTCGTGCAGCCACTGCAGCGCGGGCTCGGGGCTCGAGCTCACCAGCACCATCTCCAGCAGCTCGCGTACCCGTGTGGGGGGGAGGACGTCGAGGCTCCGCGCCTGCGGCGGGACGGCCTCGGGTGGAGGGGCAGGGTGGCCCGTCGCGATCCCCACGGCGACGCGCAGAGCCTGCTCGACGGGCGTCAATGCCCGGTTCTGTTCGGGATCGCCACGAGTCAACGTTGGATCCATATCCAAGGAGCGGCTCGATTGTCCAGCAGGGACTACTTCCAGGGCAGGAACACGATCACTCGACCATCCCCGCTCAGACGACACCGTCCGAGAAAGTCGACGAGGGAGCGCCCGCTAGGCCGCGACTTTCTGTACCAGTAGTCAAGCGCTCGACGCTTGACCTCGGTCTTATCTTTGCCAGTGAAGGTAATCGACTTCTTGGCTACACCGTACACCCCATTGGGAAAAGCCTCCTCGTTCTTCCCTTCGCCGAGGAGACCGTACGGCTCAACAGCGAGCGGGACTCAGGGCCACGAATATTGCGGCGGTTTGTCTGGGTCCATCTTCCTTTCTTCCATCCTCACTCTGTCTGTCTCCCTGCCTGCCCGACCGTCCATCACAAGATGGTTTCATTATAGCGTAGGCGTGCTCCGATCAAGCCGCAAGTGTATGAGTTTGCCCACAGGGAGCCGGTCGGACGCCAGGAGCGATATTGGCAGCGGGGGGCCTCGAATGATAACATCACACCAACAAACGCATTTCTCGTGGGAGCGGTCGCGTGTGCTGCACGCGCGAGCCATCGTCCCACGCGTGAGTGTCGGTCCACATGGGATCCCGGTCGCCTCTCAGAGGCTACAACCACAACATCCGTTATCTGAACCGGATCTACCATGTCCAGACCGAAGACTCCGGGCTCGACAACCCCCACATCTTCACCCACGTCTTCCTCGAGGGGCAGATCATCTCCTCGTCGCGCACCGAGTACGGCGACATCGTCGACGAGCCCGACAACGAGAAGAAGGTGCGCAAGCTGATGCAGGACCAGCACAAGACGCTGATGAAGCAGCTGCGCCGCGGCGAGTTCGACGAGAAGATCATCGCCATCGTGGGGTCACTCGAGCCCGTGGAGATCGCCGCCGAGGTTCCAGCGACCCCCAAGGCCGAGCCCGCTCCCAAGCCCGCGGTAGCCGCCCCGTCCGTCCTCGCGCCGGAGCCAGCGGTGGCCGGAGGCGCGGCCGATGTCGAGGCCGCGGAGCCGGCCACCACGATAGACGTGAGGCCCGAGGCGGGGGTTTCGGAGCCGCCTGACACCGACAGGATGCCCGCCGTGGCAGAGGTGGCCACCAAGCCCGACGCGCTCCGGGTGGATCACAAGCACGACACCGACGAGGTCCCTGCGGTGGAGGTGGCGCCGCCCGCACCGCCGAAGCCGGTCAAGGCGCCGGTGAAACGGCCGACGGGGCAGCCGGCCAAGCTGGCCAAGCCGTCGGCCGCGCGCCCGCCGGCCAAGCCGGCCAAGCGGCCAGCCGAGCCCGCGAAGCCCGTCGCCGTGGCCCGTCCCGTGTCGCTGGAAAACGAGGTCACCGAGGCCATCGACATTCGATCCCTGAGGGCCAAGCATGACGAGGCCCCGGTGGAGGTGAGCGAGTCGAAGACGGTGTCCATCGACATCCGGGCGCTGCACGGCTTCGACCGCCACTCCAACACCGCGTTCGATCTGCCCCTGTTCCCGCCGGAGGACGAGGTCTCGGTCATCGTGGACGGTCCGCCCAAGGACGCCGCCGGCACCTACTCCCAGGTCTATCGCAAGAGCAGCGAGGCGCCGGTGCCGCGGCGCCGCGTCGAGACCCCGCTGCCCCAGAGCGTGCGCTCGCCCCTGCAGCAGAAGTCCCCGATCCGTCGGCCCTCCCGCGTCTTCGGTCAGCCCCTGCCGGGCTCCACGCGGTACCCGTCGTCGAACGAGCTGCCCAGCGTCGGCGCGCTGCCGCGCAAGTCAGGGGTGTACCTCGTGCCCGGCGGGCCGCCGCAGCGGCCGCCGCACCCCGATCCGAAGTTTCGTCAGCTGGAGCCCAAGCCCCAGCGGGTCTCCTCACCCCAGCGCTACACGGCACCCACCGGCGGGTCGCCGGGCGGCGCCCCGCGCCCCAAGCGGCAGACCGGCGCCTACGAGGTACCGGTGAAGCGCACGGCGTCAACGCGACCAAGGCCGGCCTCGCAGCCCAAGGTCAAGCCCCCGGCGGTCGCGGTGCGCGCCGGCCAGCGAGGGGCGGCGCCCCAGGCCCGCCGCGGGCCCCCGGCCCAGGCCGGCAAGCCCGCCTCGCCGGTGACCAAGCGCTCGCCTCCTCCTCGCAGCCGTCCTCCCCAGCAGGTGGTCGCCCGCCCGGTGGTGGTGGTGGGGCAGCCGGTGGACGTGGGGCGCAGGCGGCCGAAGCGGGAGTCGCGGGTGCCGTCGCCTCCGGCGGTGACGCCGGAGTCGGTCCCCAGGGCGCGGCGGGCGAGCAAGCCCAAGGAGCCGGCGTCGGTCTTCGGCTCGGACCTGATCTCCGAGCGCAGCCTCGACGAGGTGATCCTGGCCTACCTGGCAGAGGACAGCGAGGCCGAGGAGTAGGCCTACTCCGTGACGCGCCAGGTGGTGCCCGCGGGCGAGTCCATCAGCTCGACGCTCCGCTGCGCCAGCTCCTCGCGGATGGCGTCGGCGCGGGCGAAGTCCTTCTGCTGGCGCGCCTCCGTGCGTTCGGCGATCAGGCGCTCGACCTGTCCCGGATCGATGCCCCTGACCTGGCACAGCCGCTCGCGCCGCCGCGCGAGGAACGCCTCGGGCGCCTGGCCGAACACGCCCAGGGCGGTGTTGACGTGGGCGAAGGCGTCCTGGATCGCCTGCAGCGTCCGCCGCCGAACGTCCTTGGGCGCGCTCTTGGGCTGGTCGAGCAGCTTGTTGGCGAGGGTCAAAAGCTCGCTGGTCGTGCCCAGCGCGGCCGCCGTGTTGAAGTCGTCGTCCAGCGCCTCGTCGAAGCACTCGACGAACCGATCGGCCGGGGGCAGCACCTCCCCCTTCGGGCTGGCGGGCTTGCCCGCCGCGAGGGCCTGCTGCACGCGCGAGAGGGTGGTGTAGGCGTAGGAGAGGCGGCCCTCGGCGTCCTCGAGGCTGACGTAGCGCGCCGGGCCCCCGGCGGTGTCGTCGACCTCGAACACGATCGGCTTGCGGTAGTGCGTGCCGAGCAGGAACAGCCGCAACGCCTCGGGCTCGTGCTGCGCCAGCACCTCCTGGATCGTGAAGAAGTTGCCCAGCGACTTGGACATCTTCACTCCGCGGAGCTCGATGAAGCCGTTGTGCATCCAGTGGCGCGCGAAGGTCTCGGGGCCGTTGGCGGCGCGGGACTGGGCGATCTCGTTCTCGTGGTGGGGGAAGATCAGGTCCATCCCGCCGCCGTGGATGTCGAAGGTGTCGCCCAGGTAGCGGGCGCTCATGGCGGAGCACTCGATGTGCCACCCGGGGCGGCCCTGGCCCCAGGGGCTGGGCCAGCTCGGCTCCCCCGGCTTGGCAGCCTTCCACAGCGCGAAGTCGAGCGGCTTGCGCTTGCGCTCGTCGACGTCGACGCGGGCGCCGGCCCGCAGGTCGTCGAGGTTGCGCCTGGAGAGCGCGCCGTAGGCGGGGAAGCGATCGACCTCGAAGTAGACGTCCCCATCGACCTCGTAGCCGACCTCCCTGGAGACCAGCCGCTCCACCAGGGCGGTGATCTCCGCGATGTGCTCGCTGACCTTGGGCTCGACGTCGGGGGCGAGGTTCCCCAGCGCGGCCATGTCCCCGTGGAACTCGTCGATGAAGCGCCCGGAGAGCTCGAGCGGATCCTCGCCGAGCTCGGCGGCGCGCTTGATGATCTTGTCGTCCACGTCGGTCAGGTTGCGGACGTAGGTCACCTCGTGGCCGCGGCTTCGCAGGTGGCGGACCACGACGTCGAACGCGACGTAGCAGCGGGCGTGGCCCACGTGGCACTTGTCGTAGACCGTTGGACCGCAGACGTAGATCCCGACCTTCCCCTGCTCTCGAGGGGCCAGGTCCGTCTTCTCCCTCAGGGCGGTGTCGAACAGCCGAATCACGGTGTCACCTCGATTGGGCGGAGGCTCGCCGCTCCCTGAGCCGCAGCACGAGAGAGACGACGTTGATGATCACGAACCCGAGCAGCACGATGTAGAGCGCGAGATAGTACCACCTGTCGCCGGGCTTGACGCCGGTCAGGAGCACCAGGGCGTCGTCGCCGATCTGAAACGGGGAGCTCGTGGTGATGTAGAGCACCGCGCTGGCGGGCACCTTCACCGGGTGCTCCTCCACGGGCTCGAGCCTCGGCGGCTCTCCGCGCGCCGCGAACCGGGTCGGGAACGTCGGGTCCGCGGCGTGGATCTCCAGCGTCTGGCCCTCGACCTTGACCTGGTTCCAGCGCGCCGAGTAGCTCAGCTGGCGTCTCACCACCCCCGCGTGGAGCGAGCGGTCCTTGAAGCGCGCCATCAGGAGCGGGACCTGATCGGGCTCCGCGCGCGCCACGAAGCGCCAGAACAGGCGTGACCGCTCCGGGTCGCGCGCGAACGGGAGGCCCGCCTCGGCCATCTTGGCCGCCGCCGCGTCGGCCTTGGGGTAGGCGGTCTTGCGGAACTGCACCAGCCACTCGTCGGGGAACGCCACGTTGATCCACAGCAGGCTGTCGGGGCCCAGCGTGACCCTGGCCCCCTTCTCGTCGGTCACCGTCGCCCTGTCCCCCGACGCCCGCCCGCGCCGGACCTCCTCGAGCTTGATATCGTGAGCCACCGTCATGTTGGCCGCGAAGTACCTGCGGAGGGCGTCGTCGTAGGGGAGGCTGTCGAAGCGCATCAGGCGGCCGGTGTGACGGGCGGAGATCTCCTCCTCCGTGTTCCTGAGCTCGCGGTGGCGCTGGACGAAGACGCGGTCCCGCCCCTGGAGCAGGCGGAAGAAGCTGTCGAAGCCCGCCGACCGGCCCTCCAGGATCAGCGCGTTCTTCCGGTCCGGCGCGCCGTGCAGCGTGATGTACGTGTTGTGGCGCAGCTTGCCCTGCTCGAGCGCCTGCGCCACCTGGCCCACGTCCACGGGCTTCCGCGGCTGGAAGAAGAACAGCAGATCCTCGCGGAGGAACCACATCATGAACAGGCTGAGGCCGAGGACCGCCACCGCGATCAACGGGTGTCGCCTTCGCCGGCGTCGCCGGGGGAGCTGCATCAGCTCCGGGTCGTACTCCTGCCGGGCCTCCTCGCCCTGCGGAGCGCCGTCGTCCTCTGGCCCCCCGGGTGTCTGGGTTGTGTTCGGATCGTCGTTCATCGTCGTGTAGACCGAATCAATGGTGCTAGAACCTATCACGGGTCCCTGGGTTTGTCCTGCTTGAGCCGCCACCGGCCGCCGAAGGCTGCTATGGGTTGGACACCGCGGATCGAGGTGGGTTCGCGCCGAGGAGCAGGACCACGGCGTGGGCGGCGATCCCCTCGCCCCCGCCGGTGAAGCCGAGCCCCTCGGTGGTGGTGGCCTTGACCGAGATCCGCCCGGGCGCCGCCCGGAGCGCCGCCGCCATGTTGTCGGCCATGGCGTCGACGTGGGGGGCGAGGCGCGGCGCCTGGCAGATCACCGTGGCGTCGACGTTGCCCACGGCCAGGCCGGCCCCGCGCACCAGCTCGCCGATGCGGTCGAGCAGGACCATGCTCGAGATGCCGCGCAGATCGGGGTCGCCGGGCGGGAAGCGGCGGCCCAGATCGCCGAGCCCCGCGGCGCCGAGCAGGGCGTCTCCGACGGCGTGGGCCAGGACGTCGGCGTCGGAGTGTCCCTGGAGGCCGAGCGGGAAGGGGACGGTGACGCCGCCGAGGATCAACGGCCTGCCGGGCACCAGCCGGTGCACGTCAACGCCCGTGCCCACGGTCACCCGCAGCTGCGGTGCGCCTCCGAGCAGCGTCGCGGCCCGCTCGAGATCGTCCGCCACGGTGACCTTCAGGTTGAACGGATCCCCCTCCACCAGCGTCACCGGCTCGCCCAGCCGCTCCACGACCTCGGCGTCGTCGGTGAACGGACCCCGGCCGGCGACGGCGTGGGCGCGGCGGATCAGCCCCAGGCGGAACACCTGCGGCGTCTGCGCCAGGACCAGCCGGCGGCGGTCGACGGTGGCGTCGATCGTCGTCCCCTCCGCGCGCTTCACCGTGTCGGCGACCGGGACCGCCGGGATGGCGGCGCCGTCGCGCGCGGCGGCCGCGACGACGCGCTCGATGAGCGCGGGTGCGACGAGAGGCCGTGCAGCGTCGTGGATCGCCACGAGGTCGTCGTCGGTCCGTCCGCGCAGCGCGTCCAGGCCGCGGCGCACCGAGTCCGTCCGCTCGCCGCCGCCGGCCACGATCTGCTGCACCTTGTCCAGCCCGTGGCGCTCCACCAGGGCACGGGAGCGATCGAGCTGGTCCTTGGCCGCGATCAACACGACCGCGTCGACGGACGCGGTGCGCTGGAAGGCGCGCAGCGTCCAGGCCAGCAGCGGACGGCCCGCGACCTCACGGTACGGCTTGGGCACCGGTCCGCCGAGGCGGCGACCGGCGCCGGCGGCCACGATCAGTCCCCAGCACGACATGGCATCTCCTTGGTCCGGTCATTGTACAACCGCTGGCGGCTTTCGACCTTGTTGGATAAGCTTGCGCCATGCTTCCCCGAGCGCCGGTCGCAATCCTGGTCGTCGTGCTCGCCCTGCCCGGCTGCCGGCGCAGGGAGCAGTGGAGCCCGCCGGCCACCCCCGAGGAGGCGCTGTCGCGGGCGACGGCGACGGCGCGCGGCGGCCAGCTGAAGCGGCTGTTCCGGCTGCTGGACAAGAACTCCCGCTGGTCGTTGATGTCGGTCCACAACTCTCACAGGGAGATCTGCAAGCTGGTGCGGGCTCACTACCCCGAGGCGCGACAGCCCGGGGAGCTTCGCCGGTGTCACCCCGCCGAGCGCGCGCGCGACGCGGAGGCCTTCTTCGTCGAGCGGGCCGGGCGGCACCCCGAGCTCGTCGAGCCGCTCAGGCGCTTCAAGCCGCCGGGCAAGCGGACGGGCTCTGGCGAGCGGGTGGAGCTCGTCGGCGGCGGGCGGCGGCTGGCCTTCTGCCGGGTCGACGGCGCGTGGTGGTACTGCGGCCTCAGGGAGGCGTTCGACGAGCTCAAGCTCAAGGCGACCCGGGACCTGACCACGGTGCGGGAGAACATCGAGACCTTCAGGTAGGAGACCTTGGGGCAGCTGACCTTCGACGACGCCACGCCCCCCTCACCGCGGACCCTCTCGGTCAGCGAGCTGGTCCAGCGAGCGTCGCGGCGTCTCGAGGCGGCCTTCGGCGACGTCTGGGTCGAGGGCGAGGTCTCGAACCTGAAGACCCCCGCCTCCGGCCACTACTACTTCACCCTCAAGGACGCTCGCGCCCAGCTGCCGGTGGTGATGTTCCGTCTGGCGGTGAGCCGACTGGAGTTCCGCGTGGAGGACGGCCAGCGACTGCGGTGCCGGGGGCGGGTGAGCATCTACGACCGCCAGGGGCGGTTCCAGCTCACCGCGGTGACCGCAGAGCCGGCGGGCGTCGGGGCGCTCCAGCTGGCGTTCGAGCAGCTGAAGCAGAAGCTCGAGGCGGAGGGCCTGTTCGATCCGCGCCACAAGAAGCCGCTGCCGGCCCTGCCCACCACCGTCGCGCTGGTGACATCGCCCACCGGAGCCGCGCTGCGCGACATGGTGCGCGTGCTCCACGCGCGGTTCCCGGTCCGCGTGGTGCTGAGCCCGACCCCGGTCCAGGGCAGCGACGCGCCCGGCGAGATCGTCCGCGCGCTGCGCCGGGCCGACAGGCTTGGCGCGGACGTGATCATCGTCGGGCGCGGCGGCGGCAGCCTGGAGGACCTGCGCGCCTTCAACCACGAGGGGGTGGCCCGGGCGATCTTCAGCGCCGTCACCCCGATCATCTCGGCCGTGGGCCACGAGGTGGACGTCACCATCGCGGACCTGGTGGCGGATCGGCGGGCCCCGACGCCGTCGGCGGCGGCGGAGATGGCGGTGCCCGAGGAGCGGGAGCTCGCCGACCAGCTCCGGGTCCACAGGCTGCGCCTCGGGCGCTCCATGTCCCACCTCCTCAGGCGACGCGAGCTCGCGCTGGAGCGGCTCGACCGGCGGCTGGGCAGCCCGGCCGCCCGTCTCGATCGGGCGCGGCTGGCGCTGGACGAGGCCGCGGCGGAGCTCCAGGCCAGCTTCACCCGGGTGCTCGGCGTCCGGCGCGAGCGAGCGGTCGAGCTGCGCTCCCGGCTGGCGGCGCAGGAGCCGAGAGCCCGGCTGGCTCGCGACCGTGCCGCGCTCTCACAGCTCGAGAGGGAGCTCTCGGTTCGACTCGAGAGCGGCCTCGCGCGACGGCGGTCGCGCCTGGAGCAGCTCTCGGGCCGACTGGAGGCGCTCTCGCCCCTCGGCGTCCTGGATCGCGGCTACGGGCTGGTCCTCGATGCAAACAGGAGTGTTATCAGGGACATCTCGACGGTGGCTCCGGGCCAGCTGGTCACGGTGCGGCTCGCCGGCGGCGAGCTCTCCTGCCGCGTCGAGGAAGTTCGCGAGAAGCTCGAGGAGGGAGTTTCTGGCGTGATCCCGAAAACAGGTTGAGAATAGAGGGATTCCGGGGTGGATCTCGACACGTGCTTGTTCCTTGACCTGTCCGAGGGCTGAGGCTATGAACGGGGCACCGTGGTGACAGAGAGCGCGCAGAAGCAGTCGATCTTCATCTTCGAGCCCCACGCCGCTTCGAGGAAGCGGTGCGCGTCGGTGGTCTCCGAGGCCGGGCACGTGCCGGTGACCGCGTCCACGCCCGAGGAGGCGACGGCCACGGTGGAGGACGGGGCGGTGGACGCCCTGCTCATCGTCCACTCCACGGCGGGGGAGGAGCTCGCCCAGTACGTGCACGAGTTCACCGGGTGCGTGGCGCCGATGGTGGTGCTGGTCTCGCGCAACGAGCCGGACCCCGAAGGGGTGGTGGCGAAGATGGGGGCGGACGGCTTCCTGTTCCAGCCGTTCTCGGTCGGCACCCTGCACAGTGTGCTCTCGGTGACCCAGCGGCTGTGCGAGGTCCGGCGGGAGATGGAGCTGATGCAGAAGGACCAGCCGCTGCAGATGCGCAGGCTGGCCAGCGCCATCAACTCCCGCACCGGCTTCTACCAGTTCGAGTTCATCAAGGACCTCCTGGTGGTGGAGGTCCGGCGGGCCAAGCGCTACAGCTACCCCCTGGCGATCATGCTGGTGGGGCTCGACGCCATCCCCGCGCTTCACGAGCTCAACCGCCCCAACCTGCAGCGGGAGATCACCGCGGGGCTGGCGGTGGCCATCGCCAAGTCGATCCGCGACATCGACATCCCGATCCACTTCGCCGACGATCGGATCCTCGTCTTCCTCCCGCACACCGATCTGGCCGGCGCCGAGGAGGTGGGGCGTAGGGTCAAGCGGCGGATCAAGCGCATCACATACCGTGGGGAGGGGCTCACCGCCCGGCTGACCGCGAGCGTCGGGGTGGCCGGCATCAGCGAGGGCGAGAGCCTCACCTTCTCCCGTCTGATCAAGGACGCCACCGCCGCGCTCAAGGCGGCCCAGCTCAAGGGCGGCGACCGCGTCATGAAGCGCGTACACAAGAACGCCAGCCTCTGACCTTGGCCACCGTCCCCCCCGTCATCTACATCTCCGACCTCGACGGGACGCTGCTCCTGCCCAGCCGCAGCCTGGGCCGCCGGACGCGGCGGGTGCTCGAGCGTTTCTTCGCCGCGGGCGGGAGATTCACGGTGGCCACCGGCCGGAGCGCGGCCTCGACGCTGGCGGCGCTCGGGGGCCTCGAGCTGCCGCTGCCCGCCATCGTGCACAACGGCGCGCTCACCGTCAGCCTGCAGACCGGCGAGGTGTCGCGCGTGGCGCCCCTCGACGGCGAG
>Ga0316578_10000831_pt1 | contig 11540 bp, 5 predicted proteins | sample J0NA_2_FD_203076 | JGI IMG/M metagenome (GOLD analysis project Ga0316578, IMG submission 203076) | Rhizosphere microbial communities from salt marsh grasses in Alabama, United States - J0-2_160517rDrC | ecosystem: Host-associated > Plants > Roots > Rhizosphere | place: USA: Alabama | collected...
CCAGATGCCGGCGGAACTGGCGCGAACGCGGAAGTCGAGGCGACCGTGGCTGTGCTGCTCGGCGCCGGTGATGGCGTCGCGGTATAGCCCGGGGCGCACGCCTTCCACGGACACGTGCTGATCGCTGCCGATGGCGAGCCCGATGACGGCATAGCTGCCCTGCTCTGAAAGGTCGCGGACGAAGCTCATGCCGTGGCCCCATTCGTTCACCTGCGTCATGCGTGCCTTCTGCAGGGCCGGTATGGCGCGGCGAATCTGATTCAGGCGCTGGATGTGCCGGTACAACGGATGGGACTGGGTCTCCTCGAGGCGCTCCTCGGCCAGGTGATCGCCGAAGTAGGCACGGCCGGTGCTTTCCAGCGTGTCCTTCTCGCCCTCCACGTCCTGCGGGGCGCCCTTCATGAACTCGATCTCCTCGCCAAAGTACAGACAGGGGATGCCACGGGCCGTCCATAGCAGGTTGTAGGCCGCCGCGGCCATCCATTGCTCGCCCTTGAAGCGATACTTGAAGTCGTTGTCGGGGCCGACGTCGTGGTTCTGCAGAAAGGTCACGAGCCTGGTCACGTCGCCGTAGATCCAATCCATGGACAGGACTTGGGCGGTGCCTTCGAAGGTGCCGCGGCTCAAGGAATCGCGGAAGGTGGAGAACAGGCCGAAGTCGAGTTGCGGGAAGCCGGAGTCGCCGCCGGATTCCGGGTCCTGCGGGTCGTGGCCGAGGCGGGTGTACCACCAGGGCCGGATCTCGGACGGCCCGTTGTCGCCGCCGCCGAGGTCGCCCCAGCCGTAGCCCTTGACCAGGTTCTCGCCGAACACGAATAGGCCCGGCTTGTGGGTCTTCCAGGCATTGACGTATTCGAGCAGGTTGTCGCGCTCGATGTGCTTGACCGTGTCGATGCGAAGCGCGTCCACGCCCATGTCCAGATAGCGCTTGATCGCTTCGATGATGTAGTCCTTGACGTTCTGCCGCTCGGTGGCGAGGTCGATGCAGTCGCCGGCCAGATGCTTGTGCTGCAGCGGATGGGCGCTCTCCCAGTCGCCGCCCGCGATGAAGCCGTCCTGGTGGTACCAGTCCGGGTCCAGTGTCTGGGCATCGATGCCGAAGAAGCGGCCGGGGTCATAGCCGGGCTTAGGCACGGTCTCGCCGGTCTTCGTGTCCACCAGCGGCTCGATGCCGTCCGGGTCGCGGGTATGGCGCTCCCGGTACCAGTCCGGGGCCGCCGGATTGTCGATGTCGTCGCGGTTGGGCCAGGCGTAGTTGCCGAGGTTGCCCTGGTACGGACCGTGATCGACGCGCCCCTGCTCGGACCCCTGGGGCACGTAGTATTTGATCGGCAGGTGGTCGATGTGGACCTTGCCGCGGATGCCGTACTGGCAGGAATGGTTGATGACCACGTCCTGGATGATCTTGATGCCCTTGGCATGGGCCGCGTCGATGAGGTCCTGGTAGGTTGCGTCCGGCGACTCCAGGCGCGGGTCGATGCGGGTCCAGTCATAGGGGTGGTAGCCGTGGTAGTCGAGCCCGGAGCGGTTCTCCACCGGCGGCGTGATCCAGATGGCCGTGAAGCCGAGGTTGCGGATGTAGTCCAGGCGCTGGATCAGGCCCTTGAAGTCGCCGCGCCAATGGGGATCGATGGCGTTGCCGTTGTCGTCGAAACGGATGCGGTCTCGGCAGAAGAAGTTGTTGGACGGATCGCCGTCGTAGAAGCGCGCCGTGAGCAAGAAGTAGATGCTCTCCTGGCGGAAGTCCGCGCCTTCGGCGGCGGCCTCCTCGGCATCGGGGCGGCGTCCCCTCGGGACCGGCGGAGGGTCCGTGGTGCCGGTCGCCGGCTGCGGAGCATCGGCCTGTGCGCCGCCCCCGGAGTCCTGTCCAGCGGGCGGAGCATCGCGCCAATGGGTCGTGAAGCTGTACCAGCCGCTGCGAGAGCGGGCCAGGTCCGCGCTCTGGTTGCCTTGGCCATCGTTGAAGACAAGGTGCACGCGGCTGGAGGCCGGGAAATGGTGCCGGTACCAGCCCGGATGGTCCGGGTCCGGCTCCATCGGCACGCCGGGCCAGGCGCTCTCATCGTTACCGGGCTGGCGCTGCCAGTAGTGGACGAACACGGGCCGCGCCCAGTCCGGCGGCGGCTCGAAACGGACGATCAGATCGGGCATCGGAAGAGGCTCGCGCGGCGCCGCCGGCAGCGGCAGGAACAGGGTGGATGGGCGGGACATGATCGCAGATTGCCCCGCCCCGTGGGAGCGGCTTCCAACCGCGACCGCGAGAGCGACGCAATGCGCGGCCCAGTAAGTGGGAGCGACGTACCCCGGAGACCCCGGAGAGCGCCGCCGCGTCAGGCGAACGCGATCAGCCGCAGCGCATCGAGCCGCAGCCGGATGTGGCCCAGGGCCTCGGCCAGGCGCTCGCGCTCGTCGCGCAGGGCGTCGATCTCCTCCGGGCGTATGGCCGGGTTGATGCGGGCGAGGGCGATGAGGCGTTCCAACTCTTCGTCGAGCTGTGCGGTCATACGCTCGATGGCCTGCTGCCGCAGTCTCTCCGCTGCCTGCTCCACCAGCGGCTCGATGGCGCCGAGCATGGTCGTGATGGCGTCGGCCTTGGCCTCCACCAGAGTGCGGGCGAGCTTGCGGTTGCTGCTCAGGTCTTTGCCGGTCAGCGCGGCCGGGTCGACGTCGGTGCTTCGGTCCTGGCCCCGCTCGTCGATCAGCAGCCGCAGGGCCGTTGGCGGCAGGAAGCGCCCGGCCCGCAGGGCCGGCGGGGCCGGGCATTCGGCGATATGCACGGCATCCAGCAGCAAAGCGCCGGTGCCAAAGCGGGGGTCGCGGGTGAGGTTGACGACGCTGGAGCCGAGGTCGGAGCCGGTGATCAGGTCCATGGCTGCGTGCACCAGCGGATGCTCCCAAGTGAGGAAAGCGCGCTCTTCGTGGGCCAGGGCATGGGCGCGGTCGAAGGTGACGGTGAGACCGTCGTCGGGCAGGCCCGGAAAGCGCTCCTGGAGCATGTGCTTGCCGGGGCGCAGCACGGTGGCGCCGCCGGGCCCCGGCTCGTGCTCGACGCCGAAGGCATCCCAGAACCGGGCCAGGTACTGGAACAGGCCGGGGTCCCGGTCCTGGCGCTCGATCTCGTTCACCAGCTCGGCGGCCTCCGCGGGGCGCTGGGAGCCCAGCTCAAGCAGTCGGTCCCGACCGGCGGCGAGCTCGGCGTTGAGCCGCTCGCGCTGCGCTGCCGCCTCGGCAACCAGTGCGTCCACGGCGCCTGCGGGCGGCGCTGACCCCGCGAGCAGCGCCTGGAGCCGTTCGCCGAACCGCTCGAAGACTGCCGTGGCGGCCGGGCAGGGGGCTGACAGGGCGTCCAGGCCCTCGGCGGTCCAGCGGTACAGGGTCTCGCCCGGCGTATCGCCCAGATACGGCACGTGGATCTCGATGGTGCGGGTCTGGCCGATGCGATCCAGCCGGCCGATTCGCTGCTCCAGCAGCTCCGGGTCCAGCGGCAGGTCGAACAGCACGAGGTGATGGGCGAACTGGAAATTGCGCCCTTCGCTGCCGATCTCGGAGCACAGCAGCACCTGGCTGCCCTCGTCCGGATCGGCGAAGTAGGCCGCGGAGCGGTCGCGCTCGACGATCTCCATGCCCTCGTGGAATACGGCGGCATGGATGCCGGCGCGGTCCTGGAGGGCTTGCCGCAGCGCCATCACCGTGCGGGCGCCGGCGCAGATCAGCAGCACCTTGGCCGGGCGCAGGGCCCGGAGCCTGTCGATGAGCCAGGGCAGGCGCGGGTCGTGCGCCGTCCAGTCGCCTTGGCTCCGCTCCGGCCAGGGGGTATCGCTGCCGTAGCCAGCCGGGGCCTCCAGCGGAGCCGGGTGCACGCGCCGTTGCGGAAAGCCGGTGATCGCGGCGCGGGTGTTGCGGAACAGAATGCGGCCGGTGCCGTGACGGTCGAGCAGGCGGTCTATGACCTGCTCCGCGGACAGGCCGGCGGTGTCGCCGAGGAGCTCGTGCAGGTGCTGCTGTTGCGCGACTTCCAGGGGCTGGGCGTCCATGAGCCGGGCAGCGATGTCCGCTACTGGCGCGTAGTCCGCCTCTTCGGCCAGGAAGGCGCCGTAATCGCTGAAGCGGCGCGGGTCCAGCAGCCGCAGCCGGCCGAAGTGGCCGGCGCGTCCCAGCTGCTCCGGGGTGGCGGTCAGCAGCAGCACCGCCGCCGTCTCGGCGGCAAGCGCGGCGACCAGATCGTAGTCCAGGCTGCTCTCGTCCGGGGTCCAGTGCAGGTGATGGGCCTCGTCGCAGATCAGCAGGTCCCAGCCTGCGGCCAGAACGGCGCGGGCGTTGGCCGGCTCGGCGGTGAGCAGGTCCAGGCTGCAGAGCACGCGCTGTTCGTCCTGGAACGGGTTGGTACCGTCGGAGGCGGCCGCGGCCATGCGCGCCTCGTCGAACAGCGCGAAGCGCAGGTTGAACCGCCGCAGCAGTTCCACCAGCCATTGGTGCAGCAGGGGTTCGGGCACCAGGATCAGCACCCGCTTGGCGCGGCCCGCCAGCAGCAGGCGATGGAGGATCAAACCCGCCTCGATGGTCTTGCCGAGACCCACCTCGTCCGCGAGCAGCACCCGCGGCGCGTGGCGGTCGGCGACCTCGGCGCCGATGTAGAGCTGGTGGGGGATCAGGCTGATACGCGGCCCGGCCAGGCCCCGCGCAATGGATGCGGCGGCACGGGTGCGGGCCTGCCAGGTGCGCTGGCGCAGGTCGAACCAGATGTCCCGGTCCAGGCGGCCGGCGAGCAGCTTCTGCTGCGGGCGGTTCAGGCGCAGGTGCGGGTCCAGCGCCGCCTCGTGCACGCTGATCTCGCGGCCGTCGGTGGCCTGGCCGTGATAGGTCACCAGCCCATCGTCGGTCTCGGTGGCGGTGACGACGAGCTCACGGCCGTCGACGTCGCGGATGCGCTCGCCGGCGCCGAACTGCGCCCGCCAAAGCGGTGCGTCGTGCACGGCATAGGTGCGCCGCTCGCCGGTGGCCGGGAACAGCATGCGGACCCGCCGGTGCTCGACCGCTTCGACCAGGCCGAGGCCGAGCTCGGTCTGGGTCTCGGAGATCCAGCGCTGGCCCGGGGTGAAGTCGGAGGTGGCGTGCTTCATGCTGGAATCATGGTGCTGGACCGGCCAAGGCGTTTCAGGTTAGACGAGCCTCGGCCGGCCGGCAACCATAGGGGGCGGCGGCCGGCCGCGATGGGGCTGCGGTTCTGCATGTGCTGCCGGCGCGCGGCCGCGCTCAGCCGCCGTCGAGGCGCTGGCACTCGGCGAGGAGTGCTGAAAGCCGGTCGCGGGCCGCGTCGTCGATGCCGGCCGGATCGTAGCGCTCCCGGTAATAGATGGCGACGGCACCCGCCAGGGCGTCTCCGACCGGATCGTCGGCCGCGCGCAGGCGCCAGGCCCAGTCGCGCAGCGTTTCGCCTTGGCGGCGGCCGCGGCCGCGCTGGGCCAGGGCGCGTTCGAGGCCGGAGAATGGTGTCTTTCGGTCCGAGCTGGTTGCGGCCGCCGGTAGCGCTGGCGCCTGCCGGCGTCGGCCCCGGCGGGCGATGCGCCAGGCCAGCACGGCTACGAGCAAGACCAGGGGCACCATCAGCCAGGTGCGGTCGCCGCGGGTTTCGTCGCCCGCCCCGGAGAGCACGAAGCGCAGCCGGGCGACGAGGTCGCCGAGCCCGGCGTGCCAGGGCCGGTCGGCGGCCTCCAGCGCGCCCCAGTCCGGTGGCGTCGGGTCGAAGGTTCGCCAGCCGCCGCCGTGCCAGACCTCGACCCAGGCATGGGCATGGCGTTCGCGGCTGATCCAGGCTTGCTCCAGCGGGCTGAACTCCTGCACGGACCAGCCCCGCACATAGCGCGCCGGGATCCCGGCGCCTCGCAGCACCAGGGCCGCCGCGGTGGCGAAGTACTCGCAGTGGCCGTAGCGGGCCCGGGTCAGGAAATGGGCGATGGGTGCGCTGCCGGTGGGGACGTCCGGCAGCGTCAGGGAGTAGCGGAAGCGCCGCGCGAATAGCCGCTGGAGGCGGCCCATGGCGACATCGGCGGGCTGCCCGTCGAGGCCTGCCTCGGTGATGATCGCCGTGACGGCCGCGCCGATCCGCGGCGGCGTGCGCAGGTCCGCGGCGGTTGGCGAGCCGTCCGGCGGGCGGCCGACCCCGCGCACGCGGTAGCTCAGCAGCGGCGGCCCGCCCCTTGCTTCGAAGCGCACCGCGCCCAGGACATTGCGCTGCAGTTCGGCGTGGGGCGGCATCCTGACCTGCGCCGCGTCGGGCGGGAGAGGCAGCAGGCCGTCCGGACCGTCGAGGACGAGCAGGATGCGCAGCCCAGCGGTCAGATCCGGCTGCTCCGGTGCCGTGCCGGGGCCGGCACCCGCGAGCCGGCGCCAGCCGCCGGCGCTTGTCGGCGGCAGGCCCTCGAACTGATTCGCCGAGTTGAACCAGGTGCCGTTGATGTAGCGATCGTAGCTGGCGGTGCGCAGCAGCGCCGGGGGAGACGCTCCGCTGCTGCCGGATGCCGTGCCGGCCGGATAGATGCGCAAGCGGATGCGCTCCGAGCCCTTGAGCCGGCCGACGTCGCCGATCGACGTCGTGGAGCGGTAGGGGTCCAGCGCCGGTCCCATCCACTGCTCCACCATGCGCAGGATCAGCAGCTCGGTCTCATCGTGGGCCCAGCGCAGACCGGCGGCGAGGCCCCAGCCGAGCAGGGCCGCCAGGGCCAGCACGGCCAGGGCGCGCCGGCGGTGCGTCTCGCCCGCGGCCGGCAGCGGGGGCCAAAGGCCGAACACGGCCAGCGCCACCAGGGACGGATAGAACCAGAGGGTCTGCGGCGACACCATGGATGCCGACACCGCGCACAGCAGCAGATAGGCCCAGCGCAGGTCCACCGTCTCGGCGCCGCCTGGCTTGCCGTCGCCGCGCAGGCTCAGGAACAGTACCGACAGCTCCGTGCCGCGGCGCTCGGAATACAACTGTACGGCCAACAGCGGGAACACCAGCGCCGGCAGCCAGCGGATCAGCACGATCAGCGCGTCGCCCAGGCGCGGCTGGCGCAGATAGAGCCAGATGCCGGCCAGCACGATCAGCAGGGTACACAGATCGGCGATGCGTTGCCGCTCGCGCGCTTCCAGCTCGAAGCGCCACCGGGTGCGGCGGGGCAATTCGGCGACCAGCGCCAGCGGGAGGGCCAGCCACCACAGCCCGCTGTGCCAGCCCCAGAACAGCAGCCCGGCCGCCAGCAGCAGCGGCGGCGGCGAACGGAGCCGGCCGCTCAGGGGATTACCAGCGTCAGCCCCGGCTGGACCTGCGCCGGATCGTCGAGGACGTGGCGGTTGGCGTCGAAGATGCGCGCCCATTGTTCACTGTCGCCGTAGAACAGCCACGCCACCTGGGGCAGCGTGTCGCCGGGGCGCAGACGGTAGACGGTGCGGGCGTTGTCGGTCCGCGCAACCAGATATTGGCTGCGGTGCAGCGCGTTCTCGGTCTCGCGCAGGCGCAGCCCCAGCTGCGGGTTGTCGATGCCGCGTGCGTCTGCGATCAGGGCCTTGAGCGCGGCGGCATCGGCCTCGGCCCGGTGGCGGGCCTCGGCAGCCGTCAGCGAGCCGCCCTCGGGGGCCGGCAGCCGTGCGCGCAGGGATTCCAGACGCTGGCTCAGCTGCTGCTCCAGCGTGTCTCGGTTGGCCAGGGCGGCGCGCAGCCGGTTCAGCTCGGCCTCGGCCTGGTCCAGCCGGGCCTGGAGTGCATCCAACTCGGCGCGCGGCACCATGTCGGCGTCGTCGGCCGCGGCCGGCGCCCCGGCCTGCTGGGCCACGGCAGAGCCCGGCAAGAGCAAGGCCAGCGCGACGACAAGCGCCTGCCGGCGAGCACCGCGGTGGAACGGGATTGGCGATGGCATTGAGGGCTCCGTGGGAGCTGCAGGGCCGTCGGCCGGTGCGGGGCCGCGGCGGGCGGCGGCCGTCCGTTGCCGATGCCGGTCAGCAGCCCGAGGGCAGCCCGGCAAGAGCCATGGCCATCTCGCCCTCGTCGTACTGAAGGTCCTTGAGCTTGCCCTCGTTGTAGTCGATGTAGGCCTGCATGTCGAAGTGGCCATGACCGCAGAGATTGAACAGGATGGCCTTGGACTCGCCGGACTCGCGGCACTTCTCGGCCTCGTGGATGGCGGCACGCACGGCGTGGTTTGCCTCCGGCGCCGGCAGGATGCCCTCCGCCTTGGCGAACTGCACGCCGGCGTCGAAGCACTCCAGCTGGTTGTAGGAGCGCGGCTTGAGTAGGCCCAGCTTGGCCAGATGGCTGATCTGGGGCGCCATGCCGTGGTAGCGCAGGCCGCCGGCATGGAAGCCGGGCGGTACGAAGCCGGAGCCCAGCGTGTACATCTTCACCAGCGGCGTCAGGTGGGCGGTGTCGCCGAAATCGTAGGCGAAGGCGCCCTTGGTCAGGGTGGGGCAGGCGGAGGGCTCGACGGCGATGAACTCGGTGCCGAGCTCGTCCTTCATCTTGTCGCGCAGGAACGGGAAGGCCAGCCCGGCGAAGTTGCTGCCGCCGCCGGTGCAGCCGATGACCAGGTCCGGATAGTCGTCGGCCATCCGCATCTGCTCCTGCGCCTCGATGCCGGTGACGGTCTGGTGCAGCAGCACGTGGTTGAGCACGCTGCCCAGCGCATAGCGGGTGTCGTCGCGCTGCACGGCCATCTCCACGGCCTCGCTGATGGCGATGCCGAGGCTGCCGGTGCTGTCGGGATGATCGGCCAGGATGGCGCGGCCGGACTCGGTCTGGTCGCTGGGGCTGGCGATGCACTGGGCGCCGAGGGTCTCCATGTAGGCGCGCCGGTAGGGCTTGTGGTCGAAGCTGACGCGGACCATGAAGACGACGATCTCCAGCCCGAAGAAGGTGCCGGCCAGGGCCAGCGACGAGCCCCACTGGCCGGCGCCCGTCTCCGTGGTGATGCGCTTGACGCCCTCCGCCTTGTTGTAGAAGGCCTGGGCGATGGCGGTGTTGGGCTTGTGGCTGCCGGCGGGGCTGACGCCCTCGTACTTGTAATAGATGCGCGCCGGGGTCTGCAGGGCCTGCTCCAGGCGGCGGGCACGGAACAGCGGCGACGGGCGCCACTGGCGGTAGACCTCGCGCACCGGCTGCGGGATCTCGATCTCGCGCTCGGTGCTCATTTCCTGCTCGATGACCGCCCGCGGGAAGATCGGCGCCAGGTCGTCCGGCGTGATCGGTTGCTTGGTGCCCGGATGCAGCACCGGCGCCAGCGGCTCCGGCAGATCCGCGTTGATGTTGTACCAGTGCTTGGGCAGGTGCTCTTCGTCGAGCAGGAACTTGACGGTATCGGTCATCTGGGCCTCCGGGGCTCCGGTGGTGTCGTCTTGCGGGCCCGGCGGCTCGATGCGCGTCCGGACCAGGGCCCCGCGGGCGGGATGGCCGCGGGCGGCCCCGTAGTGTGCCATCCCTTGCTGCGGCGCAGAATAGACCCGGATCATTCCAAGCGGGCACAGGCGTGACGATCGGGTCGATGAAGGGTAGGCAGGGCCTGGTGCCCCCGTCCTTTCGGGGGCGGATGGCCTAAAACGAAGGCGCCGCAAGACCAGGTCTCGCGGCGTCTCGTCGCTCCCGGACCTGGATGGCCCCCTGGAGCTGACCGCCTCAGCGGATGTCGCCGGGCTGGTCCTTGCGCAGGTAGGCCTCTTCCTCCGGTGTCAGGTCCACCTCGTCGAACCCGTCGATCATCGGCATCACGTGCTCGCGGAAGGAGTGTCCGGTGGTGAGCATATACACGTGGATGAAGACGAAGGTCAGAATCAGGAACGCGGCCGCCGTGTGTACGAAGGCAACCCCTTGGAGCCATTCGGTGGCGTGGGGAATGTTGCGCCAGGCGAAATAGAACAGGTAGATCAGGCCGGTGATCCAGATGGCCGGGAACAGCACGATCTTCAGCATTGTATAGGCCAGGGCCTGGAGCGGGTTGTGCTTGCGCCAGTAGGCCTTGCGGTAGGGATGGCGCTCGCCCCTGAAGATGCCGAAGCTGTAGTAGCGAAACACGCCCCACATGCCGTGCACGGTGGGGATGAAGTGCCTCCAGTTGCGGGTCGTGAACAGCCAGAAGGTGCCGAAGGCCCACAGCAGCAGCAGGGTCAGCGCGGCGCCGGTATGTAGGGTCACCGCATCCTGGAAGCTGAACAGGTCATGGAAGCCATGCAGGCCGAAGCCGGTGATCAGCAGCAGCACGATCAGCAGCATCTGCGACCAGTGCCAGAAGCGCTCGAACAGGCTGAAAATCTTGACGCGTTGCAGGGCCATCAGTGCTGAGCCTCCTTGGATTTCGGCGAGAAGAAGCGGATCAGGCCGTGGATCAGAACCCCGCCCAGGGTGCCGAAGACCAGGATGCTGCCGATAGAGTCGAGCCAGGGGTTGTGATCGCGTCCGGGCATATAGACGCCCTCCACCGAGGCCAGGCGGCTGCCCTTCGGGACATGGCAGTCGTCGCAGTGCAGCGCGTCCTTCTTGGGCGCGACCATGTGTGTAATGGGCCACCAGGACAGGGTTTGGATATAGCCGTAGTCCCCGGAATAGTCGAGTCCGAACTCGGCCATCCCCTTCGCGATGGATGCCGCCATGTCGTAGTTGCCCCAGTACGCGGCATCGTCCTCACCCCAAAGGTGGTTGTAGACCAGCGTGCCGTTTCCCTTGTCATAGGGCTGCCAGGTATGCATGCGCTTGAACGGCCAGATGCGCGAGCGCGGGTCCTCGCGGGAGCCGGTAAAGCCATTGATGTCGATGGTCTCGGCATTGGGGTCGAAGTGGGTGTCGATGGTGGTGTAGACCATCTGGCCATCGAACCAGCGGTATACGGGGACGACGTTCTCGTCGTAGGTGAAATTGCCCTTGATGGACTTGTAGGTGTAGCGGTGCTCACCGTTGCCCTGGATGTAGCCGTGCTCGTGATAGCCGACTCCATCGCGGGTCTTGCCGGCGGTGCGCCAGTCCCAGTCGACGATGGTGGCCACGCCGCCGCGGGCGAACTCGGGGATGTGGCAGGTCTGGCAGGCAATGCTCTGTATGTGGTCGTTGAGCTTGAAGCCGGCCAGCGAGTCCACAGGATGCGGCGACAGGCCATGACAGGACTCGCAGGTGGCGACGTCGGTGCGCTGGCCCGGCTTACCGGTCCCTTCGATGTCCTTGGAGACGACGTGGTACCGGCTGCCGGCCCAGATGTGGCGGTTGGTGATGTGGCAGGCGGTGCAAGAGAAGTTGAGGCCGTTTTCGGCCATGTGGACGTCCAGCTCCCGGCGCGGGTTGGCCAGGGCCGAGGACAGGTCGCCGTGCTTGACGTTGTCGCCGCCGCCGCCGTTGAAGTGGCAGGTGCCGCAGTTGGCCCGCTCCGGCAGGCCGACGCTCTGGGCCACGGCGGGCCAGTCGATGGGCGCCTTGCCCTCGAACATCACCGAGCAGGCCGGGCTGCCCTGGCTGTTCGGCGTCTTGTAATAGGTGCCGGTGGTCTCGTGGCAGACGAGGCAGTCGATCTTGGTCTCGTCGCTGAAGT